>Ga0185299_10001296_pt1 | contig 50028 bp, 43 predicted proteins | sample PaiPotPPA55metaG_FD_128002 | JGI IMG/M metagenome (GOLD analysis project Ga0185299, IMG submission 128002) | Iron sulfur acid spring bacterial and archeal communities from Banff, Canada, to study Microbial Dark Matter (Phase II) - Paint Pots PPA... ... | reverse complement strand
TGTTCTCGACACTTGAGAAATTCGTGAAGGAATATGGGAAGCCTCACCCCGACTCAAAGCAGTCGCGCCGAGGTGAGGTTTCGTCTTTAGTCTTTCGGTTTTGTTGGATCGAGAAGGAAATAGCCGTGGGTGTGACCGTCTGGGGTAACGTAGCGTCCAACATCGTCGTCTTGGGATCGCGATGCCGTTCGCTTCACCGGCGGTTGCGCCCGGGCGTGAAGTTCCCGCCGCCCAATTCTTCACACACGCCGACTTCCAACAACAATAAGAAAGTCAGCGGAAAAACTTCTTCCGTGCCGCACCCATTATCCCCGCCAATCCCGTGCCGAGCAGGAGCAGAGTGCCGGGCTCGGGAACGGGAGAGGTCGAGAAGATCGCCTTTTGGAAAACGTATTGGCCATCGAAAGGCGTGAAAGTCGCGTGCACGTACCATAACTGGTTGGGGTTGGAGACAAAAGTTGGTCCCGAAGGGATACACTGCGAAGGGTCGCCAACACAAACTTGGAGAGAGACGTCCGACGCAGCGCGATAGTCGACTGTCAGTATGCCATTGGGCGCGAGGCTAGACGAGAACGACACGGGTTCAAAGACTAGGTTTCCTTGCACGAACCGGTTGCCTTGTAAAATTGTCATACCAAAGTCGCGGAGGAGTTCGATATTCGTTGTGAGGGGATTACACGGATTGCAATCCGGCAAGCCTCCCCCAATTCCAAAATCACCTAGCACACCGGGCACAGCGATGCCACCGCCGTGACCGTTGAAGTTGAATGCGTAGAGTGCAGATTGGAGCCCCGCGCCGGAAAGCGGTCCATACCCCTGTGTGATGGTTATGGAGTTAGCAGCGGAGAAGGCGACTCAGGCCAGTATCATCGAAACCAGAAACGTCAATTTTTTCAAGGGAGCACCTCCGAGAAACGTCACGAGGCGGCGGAGAGTGAATTCTGTGTCTGGTTCGCGCGCTTGTCAAGAATGAAAATGCCCCGCGATCTTTTGCAGAAGCGGGACTGACGTGCCGTGCTACCAAGCCTTTTCGCAGGTCTCGAATCCGTATCAGTGTAGTTGCTTCTCACAGTGGCAACCTCGACTGGTGCGTATCGACCGTTAGCTCCCTCGACCTACATAATCATGAAGGAGAATTGGAATTCGGGTTGCCAGATGGCTGATCGTTTACCGGAAGGGAGTATTCAATTTCACTGAAACGATCATCGCCGCAATTGCAGGAGCCGACCTTACTGTTACATGGGGAAGGCCGCTGGCAATGGAGGCAGACGAGCGAACAAGCTCCACTGAGCCTGCCGGGGTAGAAATCGATATTTTCGCCCATCGAGGGCGCCGCGCCCTCTCCGAACGCAAGGTGTTGTCCACCTGCCGGAGTGGGTCCATTACCTAGGTCATCTTGGGGAAGGTGACGTTTCGGTTCATCATAGGCAAGCTTGTGAGGCAGAGCGCCTCCCCGGGAAATCCTTCGATGAATATTGATGATCTGCTGCGGATTGCGACGGAACGCAAAGCCTCCGACTTGCATTTGAAGGTGGGAAACTATCCTCACTTGCGCATTGACGGCGAACTGGTGCCGTTAACGGAACAGCCGCGTGTGAGCGCCGAAGACATGCTCACTATGGCCTTCAGCATGATGTCGGCTCGGCAAAAACAGAAATTTAAAGAGACCACGGAAATCGATATGGCCTACGGCGTGGCCGGACTGGGACGCTTCCGTGTCAATATTTTCCAGCAGCGCGGCAACGTGGGACTGGTGCTGCGCGTGATTCCAACCAAGATTCGCGCGCTCGACGAATTGTTTTTGCCCAAGGTGGTGGAGCAGATTTGCGAGATGCCGCGTGGTTTGGTGCTGGTGACGGGAGTGACTGGTTCTGGTAAGTCAACCACGCTCGCCGCCATGGTCGACCGGGTCAATTCCAGTCGCGCCGAACATATCATCACCATCGAAGATCCTATCGAATTTCTGCATCGCGACAAAAAAGGCTACGTGAACCAGCGCGAAATCGGAGTGGATACGCCTTCCTTCAGCGCGGCGCTGCGCGCATCGCTGCGTCAGGATCCGGACGTGATCCTGGTCGGCGAAATGCGAGATCTGGAAACGATTTCGACGGCGCTGCATGCTGCCGAAACCGGCCACATGGTTTTCTCTACCCTGCATACGCTGGACGCCGTGGAAACCGTGAACCGAATCATTTCAATTTTCCCGCCCCCAGAGCAGAAGCAGATTCGATTGCAACTGGCCGCAGTGATGCGTGCCATCGTTAGCCAGCGTCTGGTCCGGCGCTGCGATGCTGAGGGACGCGTGCCCGCAGTCGAGGTCATGATCAATACGGCGTTCATCCGTGAGTGCGTTCTGGTACCTGAAAAAACGCGATCCATTCGCGACGCGATTGCGGCCGGAACGTCGCAATATGGAATGCAAACGTTTGATCAGTCCTTGTGGGACTTATTCCAGGCGGGGCTGGTCGCCTACGAAACGGCACTCGAAAACGCCTCCAACGCCGACGACTTCAAGCTGCGCATGCAGGGCATTGCATCGACAGCCGACCTTTCGCGGCAATCCATGCAGTCAGCCGGGTTTGGCGGACGGTAGGAAGTTCGACTTTGGATTTCGGCCTTCTGGGAATATTGGATTAACCTTCTCCGGAAGCGGGAAGCCTCTTCCTATTTTTGCTATTCTCTTTTCCTCTCCAGTCATCAATTGCGCTATCGTTAGCAGCATGCCCTTCTCGCGACCAAAGAAGAGGTCGTATTCCGAAGACGAGCTGTACGAATACGCTGTAGGAGCTCTGGCGCGCCGCATGCGTACGGTAGCGGAATTGAAACGTTTATTCCGGGCGCGGGTGGAAGACGCCGAGTCGGAATATGGGCAAACGCTGATCGAGTTGGTGATTCGGCGGCTTAAGGATCGCGGCTATCTCAACGATTCGCAGTACGCTGCTTATTTCTCCTCTCTGCGCCGCGACAACCAGAAGTTTGGGCGCAGGCGCGTGGCCACCGACCTGAAAGTGAAGGGCGTGCACGGTGACGTGATCGAAAAGGCTGTAGACGCGGCTTTCGAGGATGTGAGCGAAGAACGACAGGCACGCGAATATCTGCGGCGCAAGCGCGTGGTGAAGCCCAAGGATCAGAAGATGACGGCACGGGTCTTCCGGCAGCTGGCTCGCGCTGGATTCGGTACGAAGACAATATTCAGCATCCTGAAGAGTTGGGATGTTGATGAAGAAACTTTGAGTTCGTTGGAAAGCGAGATCGCCTGAGTTTCATGATTCGATCCTCATGATTCTCAGCCGCGTTATCCAAAATTCCATTGGTCAGGTCGGCGCGCTAACCTGACGGTTGCACTTGGCAGGAGCCGTCCAGATGTTGCATACTCCATTTCATTCCCAAAATAACCGTTTTTCAGGAGGAGCTATGAAAATTAGTTTGAAGGCGATTCTCGCCGCCGTGTTGCTGAGCGCAGTGCCGCTCGCTCTGGCGCAGGATGTTAGCTCGGACGTGAAGAAAACCGCCAAGGATACTGGTACCGACACCAAGAAAGTGGCCAAGAAAACCGGCCACGTCACCGAAAAGGCAGCCGACAAAACTGGCGAGGCCACCAAGACTGCAGCCGTGAAGACGGGCCACGAGACTAAAGTAGTGGCCAAAGACACGGGGAAAGGCACCGAGAAAGTTGCCAAGAAAACCGGAAGCGGCGTCAAGAAAGGCACTGAGGCCACCGGACACGGAATAAAAAAGGCCGGAGAGAAGACCGAAGATGCGGTGAAGTAGCAAAGGCAAAACCGTTCATGCGTTGAAGGGCCACAGCGGAATTTTGCGTGGCCCTTATCTTTTTAAGCAAATTGTTGTGATTTGTTTTCCGTCGCGAAGCCTCTGTGTCCCTGCGCTATCGTTTAGAATTGATCGTTCGCTATAACTGGCATATTAACTGGCATGCTGACTGGCTCTGAAATACGCCGCAAGTTTCTTGACTTCTTTGTGCAAAAGGGGCACAAGGAGGTGCATTCGTCGTCGCTGGTACCGGCGAACGATCCTACGCTGCTGTTCACTAACGCGGGCATGAATCAGTTCAAGGACGTTTTCTTGGGACTGGAGAAGCGCGACTACTCCCGAGCGACGACTTCGCAGAAATGTGTGCGCGCCGGCGGCAAACACAACGATTTAGAAAATGTAGGGTTCACCAACCGGCATCACACGTTTTTCGAGATGCTGGGGAATTTTTCTTTTGGTGATTACTTCAAGAAAGATGCCATCGCCTATGCGTGGGAGTTGATCACTTCTAAGGAGTGGTTCGGGATTGCGAGGGAAAAACTTTACGTAACAATTTTCAAAGGCGAAGGTGGCGTCGAGCGCGATGTCGAGGCTTACGACTTGTGGGCCGCGCAGGGCGTGGAGAAATCCCGTATCTACGAGATGGGATTGAAAGACAATTTCTGGCAGATGGGCGATACCGGCCCGTGCGGGCCGTGCAGCGAGATCCACTACGATATGGGTCCGTCGGCGTCCGAGCAGGGTCACACGGATTGCGCGTTCACCTGCGACTGCGGGCGGTACGTCGAGATTTGGAATCTGGTGTTCATGCAGTTCGACCGGGACGCTTCCGGGAAGTTGAATCCGCTGCCCAAGCCGTCGATTGATACCGGCATGGGCTTGGAGCGGGTGACGGCAGTGCTGCAGCACGTGATCTCGAATTATGAGACGGACTTGTTCACGTCGCTGATTAACCGCGCTGCGGAGTTGACACTGGGCGCGCGGGTCAGTGCCGTCGAGGTTCGCGCGCCTGGACAACCGCGGGCGGCTGTCCCCACACGAGCTGGCGGGATACGGAAAGTTGACGCGGGCTCAAGCCATGTAGGGACAGCTGCCTCGGCTGTCCAGGCCGAGCAGAGCCCGGCAGGCTCTCCCGGCCACAAGTCCGCAGCCTCGCTCAGGGTGATTGCCGACCACTCCCGTGCCGCGACATTTTTGATTTCAGACGGAGTGCTTCCCTCGAACGAAGGCCGAGGCTATGTATTGCGGAAGATTATCCGTCGCGCTATAACCCACGGCCGGCTTCTCGGACAAACGAAACCTTTCCTGCACGAAATGGTGTTCTCCGTTCGCGGTCTTATGCAGGATGCTTATCCTGAACTGAAGGAAACCGGGGAGCGGGTGTCGAAGGTAGTGTTAGCGGAGGAGACTCGGTTTGCGCATACGTTGGGCACGGGCCTTGAGAGACTTGAGCAAGACCTTAATGAAGCGCGCGAGGCATGCGACAACGTCACGATCTTGCTCAGCGAGCCAGAAAAAATCCTGGCACCTAGTGCGCTTGACTTTGCGAGAGAGGACTTAGAGCGCGATCGGGAGAAGCTGACGAAAGAGGTCGCGTTCGGCCCCGTTTATAACGGCGCGAAAGCGTTCAAGCTCTATGACACGTTTGGTCTTCCACTCGACTTCATCATTGATGCGTGTCGCGATCAGGGCTTACGGTTTGATCAAGAGGGATTTGATCGGGCGATGGACGAGCAGAAGACTCGCGCACGCGCGTCGTGGAAGGGCGCAGCCAAGCAGACTGCCAATCCCGCGTATCAGCAGCTTCCGAAGTCGCTTTTCGAAGGCTATCGTCAGACTCGCTCCGATGGTTGTGAAGTGCTAGCCATCATTCACAACGGCCAGGGCACGCAGGAACTCAAACCGGGCGACCCAGGGGAAGTCATCCTTGATCACACGCCGTTCTACGCCGACTCCGGTGGGCAGGTGGGCGACAAGGGATGGTTTTACTCGGACGATCACAACACCGTCGTCGCCGAAGTGACGGGATGCTATTCGCCGATTCAGGGCGTGCGGGCACATCAGGTTGTTGCTAAGCAGGCGATCCGCGTCTGCGACGAAGTGGATGCGGTGGTGAATGCTGATGTTCGCCAGTCGACTATGCGCAATCACACGGCCACGCATCTGCTTCATGCTGGACTGCGTGAAGTGTTGGGGAAGCATGTGAAGCAGGCGGGGTCGCTGGTGGCGCCGAATCATTTGCGCTTTGATTTTTCGCATTTCACAGCGGTCGAAGATGAAGAGTTGCAGGATATTGAAGACATCATCAACAAAGAAGTACTGCGCAACCAGATTGTTGAGACCATCACCGACGTCCCTATCGACGAGGCCATTGCCCAGTATCACGCTATGGCGCTGTTCGGGGAAAAATATGGCGACAAGGTGCGCGTGGTCCGCATTGGCGATTTTTCGACGGAGCTTTGCGGCGGGACGCATACGGGTGCGACCGGTGAGATTGGGCTGATCAAAATTCTGAAGGAAGGCAGTGTGTCGTCGGGCGTGCGGCGCGTCGAGGCCGTTACCGGCGAGGGATCGCTGGCACACTTCCGCAGAGATCATGAACTAGAAAAGGTGGTGTCGGCATTCGTTTCGCCCACCTTTGCGCAAAAAACACGCAAAGATGCGGCAGCCTCATCTGAAGAGGATTCGGCATCTCCCGCTGAAACCCTCCGGCTCGAACTCGAAAGGAAAGATTCCGAGATCAAGCGCCTCGGGCGCGAACTCGATCAGGCGAGGATGAAATCAGCGTCGGCTTCGATCGGCACTGCGAACATTGGCGATAAAGTTAAAGAGGTGAGAGGCATAAAAGTTCTTGCGCACCGCGTGGATAATTTGGAGCGGGCGCAGCTGCGGACATTGGTCGATCAGTTGCGCGACAAGATTGGCTCGGGCGTGGTTGTGCTGGGGTCGGCTTCGAACGGCAACGTGTCGCTGATCGTGGGCGTCACCAAAGATCTGATCAGCCGGGTGCAGGCCGGCAAGGTGATTGGTCCAGTGGCGCAGAAAGTCGGCGGAAAAGGTGGGGGGCGTCCCGATCTGGCCGAGGCCGGAGGAAAAGACGCCGCAGCGCTGGATGCCGCGCTGGCGGAGGTGTATACCGTTGTGGAAGCGCTTTTGGGGACTTAGCTTTCAGCCTTCGGCAGGTGCACATGGAAGACCGCATCCGCTTCGTCGAACACCGGGGCAAACAGATCTTGCTGGCGGACATATCTCACTGTACGCCGCGAGAAGTCGAGAAGATTGCCCTGCTGGTCCCGTCTTATGTGACCAGCGAACCGCATGGCTCCGTGCTGTTGCTTGCCGACTTCACAGGGGCGGCGTTTGATCGCATCGCGATCGAACGCCTGAAGGAGAGCGCGGTCTTCGATCGGCCGCACCTCAAGCGTTCGGCATGGGTCGGAATCGAGAAATTGCCCAAGGTGTTTTACGAACACATCAAGAATTTCTCCCAGCGCGATCTGCCTGCCTTTGCGACCCGCGAGGAAGCGATGGACTGGCTGGTGAGCAACGAAGAGCTGCACTCATCGGATCGCACACTGGGGGATCTGCCTAAGCGCCGCCCTCCTCCATCCTCACGCAAGTGAGAGAGAATCCCCGTCGCTTACTCCAGAATAGAATTGAGGCGGTACAACGGGCTCTAGATCGTCGCGCAATCAGCTTCTCCACTTCAGCGTGACCGGCCCGCTCATCGGATGCTTCATCTCGCTGCCGGTGCGTTTGGCTTCGAGATGGGCGGCCTTCAATTGAAAATACCATTTCGCGGGACGGTCCGCATCGTCGATCAGCATGAGATGCGGATTGTGCTTCAAGCCCTCGGACTGCAGTTCCATGGTGCGGCGATCTTGCTCAACGAATTTCGCGAAGACAAACTTCAGCAACTCCGTGCTAAAAGGCAGCCAGCGAAAAATGTTCCACGCTGCGACGACGTCGATGCGGCACTGATTGCGGGTGATCGGCGTTACTGTGGTTAGCGAAGAAAACCAATATTTCCCCGCTCGGATTGTTTCTCTGCGCAGGTTGGGCAACACGAAGTCAATCGTCGTGGTGATGGAATCGGCGGCGGCATAGAGCCGCAGAAGCTTGTAGGGCGCGGAGTTTGAACTGGGTGTGTGTGCGCTCATGCGGAAGCCGTTGGGAATTGGCTCAAAGTTTTTCTGTTTTTCGTGAATGCTATGGCGGCCGCGCCACCACCATGCTTGATGAACGAACGGTCCGTGCGCGGGATCCATGAGTCCTATAATGCCGTGATCGATGCTGACCGGCATTTCCGCGGTGAGATAGGCGAGGTTGTACTTGTCATTTAATGTTTCCCCGGATTTCTCAATCCCATATTTGTCGATTCGGGGCGCGGGTTCGGGAGCTTCGTCGCGCTTACTGAATCCCGCACCTTGCGGGCCGGGATCAGGAACGTAGACCCAGACGAAACCATCCTGCTCTTCGCAGGGATAGCTGCCGGCGTAGATGCGATCGACTCTCAGATTTTGATCCACGGTGAGGGAGGGGATGAGCTGGCACTGGCCGTTGTGCGCGTCAAACTTCCAGCCGTGGTAGCAGCATTCGACAATTTCCCCGTCAAACTGACCGCCGCTGAGCGGCATGCCACGGTGCGGACAGGCGTCCCGCAGCGCGAAGGGACGGCCAGCGCGATCACGCCCAATTACCAATGGAATTTCAAGCAGCATGGCTTTATGAAGCTGATTGCGGTGCACGCGGCTCGCCGGCAGAGCTCGATACCAGAAGCCGGTGAGCATCAGTGAGTCGGGCGCCTGACGCTGGGGCGAATCGAATTCGGCCATGGGAAATTATCGATTTCTTGATCGTTGATTGAACCCAATATGCTAGCATTCGCAGAACTTTCCGGCGCACAGCAAGGGTGCGGAGGAGTCTCAAATGGAATTTCTCGGCCATTTCCGCAGGCTCACGCCCCTGCAGCGGAACACCTTCACCGCCTGTTTTCTGGGCTGGTCGCTGGACGCTTTTGACTTCTTCATTCTGACATTCTGCGTGAGCGCAATCGCGACCCAGTTCCAGACCAAGATTTCGGCGGTCGCGGAAGCGATTTTCATCACCCTGGCTTTTCGTCCGGTCGGCGCATTTTTGTTCGGACAGATGGCCGATCGCTTCGGGCGGCGTCCTACGCTGATGGTCGATATCATCGCGTACTCGGTGTTTGAGCTGGCGTCAGCTTTCGCTCCTTCCTTGAAAGTTTTCCTGATCACGCGGGCGTTGTTCGGAATCGCGATGGGAGGCGAATGGGGCGTGGGCGCGGCGTTGGCGTTCGAAACGCTGCCGGCCGAGGGGCGGGGATTCTTTTCCGGGTTGTTGCAGGAAGGCTATGCCGTGGGCTATTTGATGGCGGCTCTGGTCTATGGGACGGCGTTCCGTTTTGTCGGCTGGCGCGGAATGTTCGTGATCGGCGCCCTGCCTGCGTTTCTGGTCATATACATTCGCACAAAAGTGGATGAGTCCCCGGCGTGGGTGCAGGGTCAGGTATCGAGAAACGCGAAGAGACGGCTCGACAAGGACATTCTGACGTACCTGGGCACTTTTGCTCTGCTTGTCGTACTAATGTTTGCCTTCAATTGCTTTAGCCACGGCACCCAGGATCTGTATCCGACATTTCTCACCAAGGGGCATCACTTCGAGCCAAAGACGGTAATGTTCATCACGGTTGTGGCTAACATTGGGGCGCTGCTGGGAGGGGTTTTGTTCGGAACATGGTCCGAGCGTATCGGCCGGCGCCGCGCGATTGTGATAGCCGCGCTTCTCGCGATTCCCGTGATTCCCTTGTGGGCTTACTCGCATACTGTCCCCATGCTTGCTCTGGGCGGTTTTCTGATGCAGTTCATGGTGCAGGGCGCGTGGGGGGTGATTCCCGCGCATTTGAATGAACTTTCGCCGTCGGCGGTACGAGGAACGTTTCCCGGGTTCGCCTATCAACTGGGTAATCTGCTTTCGTCGCGCAACGTGGTGATTCAGGCAAAGCTGGCGGAAAACCGCTATCGCGGCATGTATCCGCCAGTTCTGGCCTGGACTGTGGTGATAGTGGCAACGCTGGTCGCCGTGGTCACTTGGAGCGGGCGCGAGCGAAAAGGCACAGATATGACGAAGACAAATTAAGGCTATGACGAAGGCAAATTGAGGCCGAATAAGGACTGCGCAAAGTACTGGCATTAGCTACGGTGCTGGCACGACGGTAGCATTGTCATGGCGAGACTCCTGTGGTACGTTAAGTTTAATTTCACGCCTTCGTAATACTTTCAAAGGGCCTTTTACGTGTTGGGTTGTGCGAGCGCGTGTGCAGGAGCAGCGCCACTATGAAAGAGATCATGGATCCCACTCCAGCCAAACCTTCCGCCGACGAGGAGAATTTTGCTAACCGCAAGCTGATCCGCCCGGCATTGCCTCGCGTGGATCATAACCACGGCAACCATAATTCAAACCATAACTCTAATCACATGCCGGTGGCGGAGCGCCGAGATCGCCATGAACGTCCGGAGCGTGGTCACGATCGCGGATATGATCGTGGCGACCGTTCCGGGCTGGGAGGCGCCGGAGGACGGAAGACAGCTCCTCCGGAGCAGACCAACGCCGAAAACTTCTATTATCAGAAACAGATGCAGTCGCGGACGCCGATGGTGATCGTCCTGCGTGACGGGGAAGAAGTCCACGGCATCATTGAGTGGTACGACAAGACTTGCATCAAGGTGATCCGCGAAGACGGCGAACCGAATCTGATGATTTACAAGCCGGCGATTAAGTATATGTTTAAGGAAGACGAGAACGGGCGGTAGTCGCTTGGCTAATCTCGATGACGCCGCCCTGCCCCATTCGCTTCTCGTTCACAACTTCGGCAACACAATCCCTTGCTGCGACTGATATTTGCCTTTACGGTCGGCGTAGCTGGTTTCGCAGACTTCGTCGGACTGGAAGAAAAGAATCTGGCACAGGCCTTCATTGGCGTAGATGCGGGCTGGCAATGGCGTGGTGTTCGAAATTTCCAGAGTGACAAAGCCTTCCCACTCGGGCTCAAACGGTGTGACGTTGACGATGATGCCGCAGCGGGCGTAAGTGCTCTTGCCAACGCAGATGGTCAGGATGTCGCGAGGAATTTTGAAATATTCAACGGAGCGGGCGAGAGCGAACGAATTGGGCGGAACGATGCAGATATCGGTACGAATGGTGACAAAGGATTTTTCGTCAAAATTCTTGGGGTCGACGATGGTGCTGTTGACATTGGTAAAGATCTTGAATTCGTCGGCCACGCGCAGGTCGTAGCCATAGGACGACAGGCCGTACGAGATCACGCCCTCGCGGACCTGCTTTTCGGAAAAAGGATTGATCATGTCATGTTCGCGGGCAGTCTTGCGAATCCAGCGGTCACTCTTCAGCATGGAGCTCCTTGGGTTCAGTCATAGGAAAATCAAAAAAATTCAGCCCTGGCCCAGAGGAGAAAATTCCCTCCGAGGCCCGTCTTCAAGCTGAGATGAAAGGGATCCTTCGCCCAGGTATGACCGTCCGTTGGACAATAATGCCTCGCTCAGGATGACAAGACAGCATAGCTTGAAAGTGGTTGTCAGTTTACGGGAGAGATGCTCCCGTTGACAATCTCGGTTATCTCCCATAGCATCAATAACTTGAACCACGATCATCACACCGCATGCGGGAGCCGTTCGTGATTAAGCTCGACATTATCAACGAAGTGGTGGCCAGAACCGGAATCACCAAGACCAAAGCTGAGTTGGCGGTAGAAACCGTCTTCGAAAGCATGAAAAATTCGCTGGCCCGCGGCCAACGCATTGAGCTGCGCGGATTTGGCGTATTCAACGTTCGCCCGCGTAAGACCGGCATCGGACGCAACCCGCGCACGGGAGCCGAAGTGTCAATTCCTCCCGGCAAGGCTGTGCGCTTTAAGCCGGGCAAAGAACTGCAGTCGATTGATTGAGAAAAGCCGCCTCGGCCGTAAGTTCGCGGCTTCCGGCTCGAGGAGAGTGTGCGCTTTCTTGAATTGTGCAGACTTCGCGACCGCACGCGCTTCCTTCCGGAAGTAGTAGCATCTTATGGAAAGGCCTCCGTGAAATTGCGAGGCATAGGATCGCATGTCGGAAACCCCTCTTCCCTCAGTTTCTTCCACGGTTGAATATTACCGGCCGCTGCCGGAGTGGGTACCGAGTCCGCCGAAACAACGCTACTGGTTGCATCTACTGCTATTGCTGGCGACATGTTTCACTACGCTGGTAATGGGCGCGCGGATGCAGTACAACTTCCAGCACGACCGGCCGGCGCTGTCGTTCAGCGATGAACCGATCCTCGATCAGTCGGGGCAGCGTGAGGCGATTCCTTTTTTTCCTGCGATATGGGTGCGCGCCCATCCTGCGCGCCTGTTGGGTGGACTGCCCTTCATGGCCACATTGATGCTGTTCTTCCTGGCCCATGAAATGGGTCACTACTTGTATTGCCGGCGCTATGGCGTCTACGCGACGCTGCCGTTTTTCATTCCGGTGCCGACTCCGATCGGGACAATGGGTGCCGTCATTCTGATCCGGTCGCGGATTCGTTCGCGCACCGCCTTGTTCGATATTGGGATTGCCGGGCCTATCGCGGGTTTTGTGATCGCTTTGGCAGTGCTCGTAGTTTCATTGGCATGGTCAAAGCCGATGCAGGCAGGCCTCGGCCAGCCAGATTATGAACTCGGCTATCCTCTGATTTTTAAGATCGTCTACCGTTTGCTGGCGTCGAGTGGTGTGATCCGTGGACCGGCAGCCTTGACATTGGGCGGCATACTCTTTCACCCCACCACGATTGCGGCTTGGGTAGGAATGCTGGCCACTTCGCTCAACTTGCTGCCCGGCGGGCAACTCGATGGCGGACATATTATTTTTTCGATTGCGCCGCAGGCCCACAAGTTGGTGTCGCGGCTGACGATTCTGGTTCTTCTTTTCATGGCTTACTACCTGTGGACAGGATGGTTCCTGTGGGCAATTCTGCTGCAATTGAGCAGCTTCCGACATCCTCAAGTGGCGGAGTGGCCAAGAGTTTCGGGCGCGCGATTGTGGCTGGCGGTATTTGCACTATTGATGTTGGTTGTCACGTTGACGCCGGCGCCGCTGGCGCACTCGTCTCTGCCGGAAGTTGTGCGGCAGTTCCAGGGAAGATAGTTTCTTGAGTTTTTCGCCTGCCCCTTCTCCGCTCCTCACAACCAAGGCAGATTTAACTGGGAAGACTTGCGTAGATCTTCCACTTTTTCTCGTATACTGCCCTATTCAATCGTTTCAATTAATGAATTGAGGTGGTCTCGCTTTGAAACACACTACGCCTTTCCTCGCGTTTCTTCTGGGCTGTTTTTCTTTTGTTAATACTGCCGTAACTCAAACCATCGAAGTTGACGTCTCCCATCCCACAGATCATTTCGTGCCCAGAGAAACTCTGGGAGCGGGTGTCGACCGCATTGCAGTGGAAGCGATCGACAAAGATCTGCTGCAGCCGGCGCTGGAGAAGACTCTGGCGTCGGGCTGGCAGCCGGTGACGTACCGTCAGAATACGGAACTTGCCATTGAGGCGTGGCACTGGAATCCGCAAGGGACATGGAGCGACGGCAGCAACGCTGGTGGCAGAGGATATTTCACCGGCTCCTCGACTCCCACGGAAATGATTCGTTATTCGTACGGGTATGCACTGCCGCGGCGTGGTACTACGCGCAATGACGGTACCGACAACGTCGGTTTTTCGCGACTGACCGATGGCGATCTCAACACTTTCTGGAAGAGCAATCCTTATCTCACGCAACACTTCACCGGTGAAAGCGACGCACGGCATCCGCAGTGGGTGGTGCTGGACCTGGCACAAGTTCAGCAGGTGAACAGCATTCGCATCGCGTGGGGAGAGCCATATGCCCGGCACTATGTGGTCCAATACTGGACGGGCGAAGATCCCATCAAGGCCGTGACGCGCGGAGCCTGGCAAACATTTTCCCAAGGAACTATTACGGACGGAAAAGGCAAAACCGAAACAATTCGATTGAGCCGCAGTCCGATGAGCGTGCGATTCTTGCGGATTTGGATGACAGAATCTTCGAACGCCTGCGATGCCGGCGGCCCGGATGTAAAAGCGGATCCGCGGAATTGCGTGGGCTATGCCATCCGCGAGCTCTATCTCGGCACCAGCACGGAGGACGGCGCGTTTCACGACATTCTGCGGCACACTCCCGATCAGGAGCAGACGACGACGTATTGCTCGTCCGTTGACGCGTGGCATCAGCCGTCAGATCTGGGGTCGACGAAGCAGGCGCAGATGGGATTCGATTTGTTTTTCACCAGCGGCGTCACGCGCGGATTGCCCGCGATGGTTCCAGTCGCGATGCTATATGACACTCCCGACAATTCAGCCGCCGAAATTGCGTATCTGAAGAGCCGCGGCTATCCCATCTCGTACATCGAAATGGGCGAGGAGGCCGACGGCCAGTTCATGCTGCCGGAAGATTATGCCGCGCTGTACCTGCAGTGGGCAACGGCAATTCATCGTGTGGACCCGGCGCTGAAACTGGGCGGGCCGTCGTTTCAGGGAGTAAATAAGGACATCGAGGTCTGGCCAGACGCCAACGGAAAGGTCTCGTGGACGGGACGGTTCATCGATTATCTGAAACAGCACGGGCGCATGAACGATCTGGCATTCTTTTCTTTCGAACATTATCCTTACGATCCATGCAAGACGCCGTGGGGCATGCTGTATGACGAACCCGAACTGGTGAGCCACATCATGCAGGTATGGCACGAGGACGGGATTCCGGCGGATATGCCGATGTTCATCACAGAGGGAAATCTGTCGTCGGGAGCGAGCGAAACTTATCAGGATATTTTTTCCGGAGTCTGGCTCGCGGACTACATCGGGTCGTTCTTGAACTCGGGAGGGAAAGGCGTTTACTTCTTTCACTATCTGCCGCTACAAATGGAACCGGGATGTAACAGCTCTCCGGGCACGTTTGGAATGTTCACCGTCGATGCCAATTATCAGATTCAGCAGCCGCTGGCGCAGTTTTTTGTCGCGCAGTTGATCAACCTGGAGTGGGTGCAGCCGGGCGCGGGCGAGCACCAGGTGTTTGCCGCGAGAAGCGACTTAGAGGACGGTGCCGGCCACGAACTAGTTACGGCGTATGCGGTGAAGCGTCCGGATGGAACATGGGCCGTAATGGCGGTGAATCGTGATCAGCAGAATGCGCACCGGGTGCGAATTACGTTTGAAGGGCAATCTCACGGCAGCGGCGGGTTTGCCGGTCGGGTAGAGATTTCAACTTTCGGCAGGGAGCAGTATCAATGGCATCCGCCGCAGACGCGATTTATGGCTCACGCGGAGAATAGCGGGGAGCGAACGATCGTGGCCACTGGCAAGGGCTGGGCTGATCCCGATGGACCGATCGTCCACACTAAACTGAACGCCGAGAAGGACACAGCGTACGATCTGCCAGCTGCGTCCGTGGTGGTAATTCGCGGAAGCGCTGGCGGGGCCAAATAGCGACGCGCAACCTCCGCGTCCTTGCCACGCCCGAGTGGCCTCCCTTCTATCCGGTAATCGGAACCGCCTCGCCCAATTTTCACAGACTGTTAACAATCTTCAGGCATGCTGGGCGCGTCCAAAGGTACGCCCACGGGTCACACTCCCGGGCGCCCTCCAAGGAGAAAACCAATGAACGCACGTCATACCGCCTGCATGATCGCACTGTGCAGTATTCTGCTGCTGGCTGTCGCCGCCGCCGGTCAGGTCACGGCAGTCCCACCATATACGGTTTCAACTTTCGCAACGAGCGTACCCGGAGTGTATTATCAGCCCGACTCGATCGCTGTAGTCGACGGCCACATCTTTATCGGCTTTGGCAACTCCGCCCTGCCTGATGGGTCCGACGGTAAGAGCAGTACCATTGTCGAATATGACTTCAACGGCAATGTCATCAAGACCTACAGCGTGAAGGGCCACAACGACGGCCTGAAAGTCGATCCGCTAACGAAGCAGCTGTGGGCGATGCAGAACGAAGATAAGAGCCCGAATCTGGTGATCATAGACCCCGTCAGCGGAAGCCGAAAGACCTATACGTTCGGTCCGACTCCTCACGGTGGCGGCTACGATGACATGGCCTTTAGTGGCCAGGACGTGTTTATCAGCGCGTCGAATCCAGCCAACAACCCGAACGCCGCTCCGGCCATTGTTCGTGCGGAACTCACTGGCAGCACCGTGAGTGTCAGCCCGGTGCTGCTTGGTACCGCAGGCGCGACCAACATTCCAACCGACACGCCGGTCACTCTGAACCTGCAGGATCCAGACTCCATGGCGTTCGATCCCTTCGGAGATCTCGTACTGGATAGCCAGGCAGATGCTGAACTCATCATTTTGCATCATCCTGGCGCCTTTGATCAGAGCGTCTATCATCTCCCTCTCAGGCTGAACGGAGCGTCGGTGCAAATAGACGACACTGTTTGGGCGACCGGTTCGCACGGGGTGATCCTGGTTTCAGATAGGGATGCGGAAACCATTTACGCAATTTCGAAGGACATTTTCTCTCCCGGAGCCGCGTACTCGGCTACGCCAACTTCCGTGGGGAGATTGAACATGGACAACGGCGTCATCACCAATGTGGTCACTGGGATGGTGAGTCCTCACGGCATGGCCTTTATAAAAGAGAGACAGTAACCGCAGGATTCGGGGCGGGTGACACCGCCCCGTTTCCGCGTCTATCGGGCTAGGTCATTCACTCTGAGGCTGCGGTTGACGCGTCATGGCCCGTATAGTTCGTTGGTGCTCGGAATCCTCAATAAGAGCGGCCAGCCGTCTTAATCTGGTTTCTTCTTTTTTTGCGCTGATGACCCAGAAGCTGCAAGTTCTTTGATACCAAGGAGCCTGGGCTCGGAAGAATTTCCACGCAGGTGGGTGTGCGCGAAACTCTTTTTCATAAGCGGCCGGAAGTTTGGCCGCTTTTCTTTGCTCGTAGGAATAGATCTCTGACCGTTTTCCCTCGCGCTTCTGAAAAGCAAGTAGGCCAGCGGTGTGCATCGACCCCATCGTCGAGAGCTCGGTGGCTCGCTTTACGTTTACTGCGCTCCAGATGCTGCGCGGTTTCCGGGGCGTAAAGCGAATCTTGTAACTGGTGGCGTCCACACTTTTACGGAGACCATCGATCCAGCCAAAGCAGAGCGCGCCATCCACCGCTTCCGGCCAGGTGATGCTCGGCCGCCCGGAATTCTTTTTGTAAAGCCCCACCCACAGCTCCTTACTTTCGGCGTGATGCTCCTCGAGCCACGCTCGCCACGTCGATAGTGATGGAAAAAAATGCGGCTTGGATGGCATTCGCCTAAATAAACCTCGCGCATTATTCACATCAGCCACAGCGCATCTACATCCACGATCACTTGCGTTCGTGGAATTCTCTGCGCCGAGGCGTAAGCCAACATTGCACGCAGCGTTGTGTTCAATTTTTCACGGCTGGGTGACTTCAAAACGAAATGATAACGGTAATCGCGCTTCAGCCGCATAATTGGCGCGGAGGCCGGGCCAAGCACGCGCACGCCCTCGTGTCGCGTCTGCTCGAACCATTTTCCCAGAGTGCCTGACCATTCGAGCGCTTCGTCCAGCTTGTTGCTGCGGATGAGCACATTGGCCAGTGCGGAGTATGGCGGATAGTGCATCCAACTGCGGAAGCGCAGTTCCTTATCGTAGAACCCGGCGAAATCGTGGTGCGCGGCGTACTGCACGGCGTAATGATCCTGAAAGTAAGTTTGCAGAATCACTTTGCCGGGAGCCTGGCCGCGCCCGGCCCGACCGGCAACTTGTGTGAGTAGTTGGAAAGTTCGCTCTGCGGCGCGGAAGTCGGGCATCCCCAGAGCGCTGTCGGCGCCTACCACTCCAACGAGGGTGACCCCGTGAATGTCGTGGCCTTTGGCAATCATCTGGGTGCCGACGAGGACATCGAGTTCGCCCTCTTTGAGCGCATTTAGAGTGCGTTCAAAATCCTCGTTTCCGCGGACCGTGTCGCGATCGAGACGGGCGATCCGCGCCTGCGGGAACATGCCATGTAGCAACTCTTCCAGCTTCTCCGAGCCGGTGCCGAGAAAATATACGTACTCGCTGCCGCAATGCACGCAAGCTTTGGGTACGGGCGCGACATAGCCGCAGTAGTGGCAGATCATTTTGTGCTCGCGCTTGTGATGAGTGAGCGCGATAGCGCAGTTCTGGCACTCGAGCGTTTTCCCACACGTGCGGCACAACACCACCGGAGAATATCCGCGGCGATTGAGCAGCACCATGACTTGTTCTTTGCGTTCGAGCCGCTCTTTGATCTCGGCAGCGAGTTTGCGGGAAATAACCTGCTCGTGGCCGGTCTCCTGAAATTCCTGGCGCATGTCGATGATCTCGACTTCCGGCAGAGGACGCCGCTCCACGCGGTCGGGCAAGTCCACCAGCGTGTACTTATTTTTCTTCGCGTTGAAATACGATTCCAGAGATGGCGTAGCGGAGCCCAGGACCACCACGGCATTCGCCATCTTGGCGCGGACGACTGCGACGTCGCGGGCATGGTAGCGCGGTGTCTCTTCCTGCTTGTATGACGAATCGTGCTCCTCGTCGACGATGATGAGAGCGAGATCGGCAACGGGCGCGAAGACCGCAGAGCGCGTGCCAACCACCATGCGCGCTTCGCCGTTCCTGATGCGATGCCACTGCTGGGCGCGTTCCTTGTCTGAGAGCGCAGAGTGCAGAATGGCGACTTCGCTGCCGAAGATCTGATGTAGATCGGCAGCGACCGCGGGCGTGAGGCCGATCTCAGGAACCAGAAGAATGGCGGAGCGTCCGGCCTCGAGCACTGCGCGCATGCCGGCGAGATAAACGGCGGTCTTGCCCGAGCCGGTGACGCCATGCAAAAGGATGCCAGAAAACTTTCGTGTTTCCACCGCTTCGCGTATCCGATTCAGGGCGGCTTGTTGTGCCGGGTTGAAAGCAAATTCCAAGCGCGATGGGCGCGGCTTACTGCGCGAAACGGCGAACTCCGCAGGCTCCTCGATGATCTCAATCAGACCACGCTTGACCAGCGTAGTGAGAGTCGTTCGCGGGACCTCAAGCGCTTGCAATGTCTCGATGGGAACCCGGCCACCCGATGCGGCAAGAGTTTCGATGAGTCTCTGCTGGTTGTCGTTCAGCTTACCGTCGGCCGACTTGAGCAGCGCGATCTTGATCGTTCGCGAAGCGTCTCGAACGGCGGAGACATCTTCGCGGGCTAGCCACCTCTTTCGCACCATTGCGTTCAAGATAAGCTTGGAGACGCGCGTGGCGGAGCGCAGACTTTCTTCGCGGACTTGTGCGGTCTCTGCGGCCGCAATCTCCAGCGCAGCCAGATGATCGAGCACACGAAATTCGACGGCTTGCTCTTCCGGAGTGCGGCGGGAACGGACGGACGATCCCAACAAGCCAGCCAGATGCAGCGCTGTCCGGCCTTCCGCAGTAATGCTGTAGGCAACGGCGCGTTTGAACTCGGCGCTCAGCGGGAGCATGGTGCGGAAGACCTCGCCGATCGGAGCGAGATAGTAATCGGCAATCCAACGGCCGAGGCGGAGCAATTGGTCGTCAAGCACCGGAGTGAGGTCGAGTGCGCTGAGGATTGACTTAATTGTCACCGAGGGTTTGCGGTCATGCAGTTCAACCACGATTCCGGTTAGTCGCTGCTGGCGGAAAGGCACGAGCACCCGGCCGCCGACCAGAGGAGTGGTCTCGGCGAGGACACGGTAGGTAAAAACCATGTCGAGCGGCACGGGCAAGGCAACGTCGCAGAACTCAGACATTGAATAGGAGGATAACCTAGAGCCGATTCGTCCTCTTACGAACTGTCCTCCCGATTGAAACGAGGGATCCTGATATCTGCCGCAGGCGAAGCAACCAGAATCCCTCGTTTCACTGGGGATGACAGTTCTTGAAGGGAAAACGCACTCTTGGCGGCAATTTACTCGGCGGCCTTTTTCGGAGGCTCGATCCCCAGGTACTTCATCACCATCTGAAGATCTTTCCATGCCTCGGCCTTCTGGCGCGGATCGCGCAGCAAGAACGCAGGATGGTAAGTCACAGCAAGCCGCGCACCCGCCCACGAAGGGTCACTGCCAGCGGGCTTGAAGTCATACCAGCGGCCGCGCAACTCCGACATGGGCGCGCTTATTGCCAACAGATTTTTCGCCGCGGTAGCCCCCAGCGCAACCATCGCCTTGGGCTTGACGGTCGAGATCTGCCGCATGAGGAACGGCGAGCAGGTTTCACATTCGTCGCGCTCCGGCTGGCGGTTGCCCGGGGGCCGGCACTTCACTATGTTCGCTATGTAGACATCTTCGCGACGCAATCCCATCGCCTTGATCATGTTGTTGAGCAGCTGCCCAGCCCGTCCGACGAAGGGCTCACCCTGCGTATCTTCATCCGCGCCCGGACCCTCACCCACGAACATCAGCTCGGCGCGCGGACTGCCCACGCCGAAGACGATTTGCTTGCGGCCCTGGCGGTGAAGTTTGCAACGGGTGCAGTCGCCGAGATCTTCGCGAATCAGTTTGAGGGCAGTAACGGAATCGGTCACTCCATCCTCCGGCCTCGGTGAAAGGATTTCGAACGTCTTGACTTCAGCGCTGGTTGACACAACGGCGGATTTTCTTGCTGCCATTTCCTCTCGCACTTCTGACTGGTAAACTGAAGCGATTGCGCAAGCAGCCACTTCCGCTTCTGGCAGTCCTGAAAGCCGCGGCTCTCGCCGGTAGAAATCGTAGATGCCCATCTCGTGACAGTAGCGAACGCGCTCGACGAGAGCCCGCCGCAATTCCGGATCAACAGTGGATGGCATGGGTCTTCACGATTGTAATTCACGAGAGAGAAGCGCGCCTATGCTTTCACCGGCGATTGGCGCTGCTGGCGGATGCGCACGACTTGGTCCAAAACCCGCTGGGCCACTTCCCATTTCGTAGTTTCGGGAACTTCGACAACCTGGTCGTGCGTGATGATGGTCACTTGGTTGCGATCGGAGTCGAAGCCGATGCCTTCGCGCGAGACATCATTGACTACAATAGCGTGGAGTTGTTTTGCTGCCAGCTTCTGGCGGGCGTTTTCGAGCACATTCTCGGTTTCGGCAGCAAAGCCCACAACAATCTGTGATTGTTTGCGGAGTGAGATTTCCTTAAGAATGTCGGCCGTAGGCTCGAGCTCAAGAGTGAGCGGGCCTTCGCGTTTTATCTTTTGCGGCGAAGCTAATTTCGCGCGGTAATCCGAGACCGCCGCGGTCTTGATTACGATCGTGGACTGAGGCAAAAGATTGAGCACTGCATCGCGCATCTGCTCAGCCGACTCCACGCGTGTGATCTCGGCCGCTGTGGGCGGAGTAAGCGCCGTGGGGCCGCTCACCAGAAGCACGCGAGCTCCACGTCGCAAAGCGGCTTCCGCTACAGCAAATCCCATGCGACCACTGGAGCGGTTGGTCAGGTAGCGGGCGGGATCAATCTTCTCGCGCGTGGGTCCGGCGGTGATCAGCACGGTTTCCCCGGTGAAATCCTGCGCCGCGCCGAGCGAGCCGAGGACCGCCGCTACGACGGCTTCATTCTCGGCGAGTCTCCCCGAACCGGTCATGCCGCAAGCCAGATATCCTGAGTCTGGCTCGACAATCTTCACGCCTCGCTGGCGCAAGATTTCCAAATTCGCCTGCGTCGCGGGGTGATTCCACATGTTGACGTTCATCGCGGGAGCAACCACGACAGGAGCGGTGGTGGCGAGGTAAAGCGTGGTGAGAAAATCACTGGCAATGCCTTGCGCGAAGTGCGCCAGAACGTCGGCAGTGGCGGGAGCCACCAGGAGCGCGTCAATGGACTGCGCCACGGCGATGTGTTCGATGGCGGAATCGATGTTGGCAGCGTGCTCTTCGCCGGGAGAGAACATTCCGGTAATTACTTTTTCGCCGGAGAGCGCTGCGAAGGTGAGTGGTCGAACAAACTCTTGAGCAGCCCGCGTCATGATTACCTGCACGCGAATACCGCGGTCTTGCAGGAGCCGCACAAGCTCGGCCGCTTTGTAAGCCGCGATGCCGCCCGTCACTCCAAGAGCAACTTTCATGGTTGTCGAGGCACCGCAATCCATGGGCAACGCGCTAAGCGTCGTGGCCGAAAGCCTGATCCAGAACTTCGGCGGCCTGCTCGGCGGCGCTGCGCGTTTCAGGGATTTCCCATTTCACCTTGCCGGCGCGGATTTCATCTTGCGCGATGCGGCAGGGTTTGCGGGAATTTGTCTGTACCACCGGCGGAGCGCCAGATTGCAGTTGGCGGGCGCGCCGGGCGGCGACCAGGATGTAGCGATAGTTGCTGTCGAAGCCTTCAATCAATTTCATGGACTTTTCCCCCCTGTGACCGGGACGCAAATTTTGATTGCCGAAAGTTGGTACGCTTCGTTGTTCGCCAGCGGAAGCTAAGAACTCTGCTCCTATTTTCCCACGAAACGCAAGGTTGCGGGGGTTCCCGGTCTCCGATTTGGTTACCGAGGTCTACGCCGCACCGGAATCGTCGGGCAGCTTGAACGAGTCCAGAATCCGCTTCAGGCGGTCGCGAACATTGGCCAGCCGGCAGCACTCGGCCAGCGCCACAATCTTTTTTTCCTCCTCAGACAGCTCACGGCCGGCGCGCAGCAAGCGTTCGCCCCGCGCGATCGCGCGTAATAACTTGATTGAATCCTCCAGTTGATCGTTAATGAGAATGTAGTTGTACCGCGTGTAATTCTCAATTTCGCTGGTCGCCTTATCCAAGCGCCTCTGGATTACTTCATCGCTGTCCTCGCTGCGCTTGCGCAGGCGTACTTCCAGCGTCTTGCGGTCCGGAGGCAGGATGAAGATGCTGGTAGCGTTCGGCACTTTGTCCTGGATTTGTCTGGCGCCTTGCACGTCGATATCGAGCAACAGGTCACGCCCGTTTTGTTCGGCTTTCTGCAAAAAGCGGCGCGCCGTTCCGTAGTAATTTCCAAACACTTCCGCATGCTCGAGGAACGCATCTTCTTCAATCATCTTCTCGAACTCGGCCCGGGAAACGAAATAATATTGTCTGCCATTGGTCTCGCTGCCGCGCGGAGCCCGGGTTGTGTAGGAAATGGAAAACTCCAGATCGCTCACCTTCTTCAGCAGTTCATTCACCAGCGTGGATTTGCCCGAACCAGAGGGGGCCGAGATGATGTAAACCAGTGGTTTGTGGGGCGCAGCACTCATTCCAGGTTCTGTACCTGCTCGCGCGATTTTTCAATCTCCGCCTTCATGCTAAGGCCGGCTTCGGTAATTCTCAGGGCTTCGCCGGCCAACCCGGAAGTTTTCGAAAGCAGTGTGTTGGCTTCGCGATTCATTTCTTGCAACAGAAAATCAAGCTTCTTGCCCACCTCACCTTGTTGATCGAGCAAGCCCAAAAAGTGCTGAACGTGGTTTTCGAGGCGAACGATTTCTTCCTGGACATCACTGCGGTCGACCAGAAGAGCGGCTTCCTGGAGCACGCGCTCACGGTCGGGACTTGCGCCCAGCAGTTCCTGCAGACGTGACTGGAGCCGTTCTGTGTAGCTCTGCAACATCGCGCTCCGATGATTCTGCACCACGTCGACCGCGGCGCAGAGGTGCGCCATGCGCTCACGAAGCTCGCGCTCAATGCTGCGGCCTTCCTGCTCCCGCATCTGGTTCAGTCGCTCGAGCGCTTCGCCCACGGTTGCCATCACTGCTGGCTCCAGAGCTCCATCCACAGCGCTGCCTGCGGAATCGAGTGCGCCGGGAACGCGAAGGATGACGTTGAGATCGGGTTCGGCGGGAACACTGAACTCGCGAGCCGCCGCGCGAAAAGCCGCAATGTAGGCGCTCACCAGCGGACGATTCAGAGCCAGGGTTTCGCCGCCACCCCGCTCCAGGCTAAGCGTGACTTCCACATGGCCGCGCGCGATCTTTTCTTTCAGCAGGCGCCGCAGTTGCATCTCAATGGCGTCGGAACCCGAAGGCAGCCGAAAATGCAGATCGAGAAATCTGTGGTTCACGGATTTCAACGAAAGCGCGAAAGCGACACGGCCATTGCCTTGCGCGGACGAAAGCTCAGATGCTCTCGAACCCGCGATTCCGTCCGACTGATTTATCAGTTCGCCTTTTACCTGCGCGAAACCCGTCATGGAGCGAAGAGGCATAATTGGTTACCAAATCCCGATTGAAGGATTTCAGCTCGGCTGCGCCGGCTCCAGTTTCTGCTCGAAATCTGCAAACTGCAAATTGTACAAGCGACGGTAGGTCCCTAGCTTAGTCATTAAGTCTTCGTGGCTGCCAATATCGGCGATCGCGCCGTTTTCAATGACCACGATACGGTCGGCGCGGCGAACCGTCGAGAGCCGGTGTGCAATCACAAACACAGTGCGGCCGCTCATAAGATTATGCAACGCAGACTGCACTAAAGCTTCCGATTCGCTGTCCAGAGCCGACGTGGCCTCATCCAGAATCAGGATAGGAGCGTTCTTCAAAATTGCGCGAGCAATCGCGATGCGCTGGCGCTCTCCGCCGGAAAGGCGTATCCCGCGCTCTCCTATGACCTCGTCGTATCCCGCAGGCAGAGCCTGGATGAACTCGTGTGCCAAGGCGGCTCGGGCCGCGGCCTCAACTTCCTTCAGCGGCACATGCGGCTGGCCATAAGCAATGTTGTTTCGAACCGTATCGTTAAACAAGACGGTCTCCTGCGTAACGATTCCGACTTGCTCCCTTAACGATGTCAGCGTCACGTCGCGCACATCATAGCCGTCGATGAGCAGCCGACCCTGCGTTGCATCGAAGAAGCGGGGGATCAAGTGAACCAGCGTGCTTTTCCCCGACCCGCTGGATCCCACAATCGCCACGATCTCTCCCCGGCGAACTTCGAGGTTGATATCGTGCAGCACGCGAGCATCCGCGTCCGCGCCGCCATAAGTGAAGCTCACGTGATCGAACTGGACGGCATTCGCGAAAGCAGGCAAGCGCCTGGCATGCGGCTTCTCGCGGACATCGTCTTCCACATCGATGAACTTGAAGATTTCGCTGGAAGCGCCGAGGGCCTGCTGGAAATTGTTGTTGAACAGGGCAAACTTGCGGACCGGGTTGTAGAGGCTGAACACAGCCGTAATAAAGGCTACGAAAATTCCTGGAGTCATCTCGCCGTGCTTGACTTGTTCGCGGCCCAGGTTCAGCAGCAGAGCGATTCCGATGACGCCGAATATATCCATCAGCGGTGAGCTGATCGCAGTTGCGGCGACGGAGCGCAGGTTCGCGCGGAACAGCCTGCTCGCCGCTCCGCGGAAGCGGGATATTTCCCATTTCTCGCTGTTGAAAGCCTTTACGATACGGTTTCCAGTAATGGTTTCGTGCAGGATGTTTTGTATCTCAGCCAGCTTGTCCTGGCCTTGCCGCGTTGTGCTGCGCACACGGGAGCCAATCTTGCGCGACGAATAAACGATCACGGGAACGAAGAGTAAAAGCACCCAGGCGAGCTTCCCGCCGAGGACAACCACCACGAAGGCCACCGCAATAAAAGTGAAGAACTGTTGCAGAAATTCCGCCAGCACGGTGGACATGGCGTACTGCACCCGCTCGATGTCGTTGATGATGGCGGAGAGTAAGGTTCCGGTGGTGTGCTTGGAAAAGAACGCCGCCGAGCGGCGCATAATCGCGTTGTAAAGATCGTCGCGCAGATCTGTGATCATGCCGAAACCGGCGTGGTTGATCAGGTACGTGCCGGTGTAGTCGAAAATTCCTTTTAGGACGGTGGAACCGACCAGAGCTACCGCAACTATGGTCCAAGCATTGGTGAAGTGCGCAGGCACCAATTGTTGCAGGTAGACGGGATGATGCGTAACCGGAATGACAAACAGCTGGATATCTTTCGATCCGGTGGACGGATTCAATACCCGGTCAAACACGGGGCGGATCAGCAGGAACTTGAAGGCGTCCAACGCCCCAACCAATGCCATCAGGACAACCGAGCAAAGGATTTGCCACCAGTATGGAAGGGCGTAACGAACGAGTCGCATCAGTTGCCGCATTGGGCACCTGAAGGTCCGCGCTGCCTTACTGGTGGCATAGGCATGGAGTGCAAGGGCTTTATTTTACTGCGCGGCCATTGGAAACCCCAAGTGGCCGCCGGTTTTGTTCCCGCTCACCGAGTTCACTTTGGCATATCCCGGTGCGCAATCTTCACCCGGTATCCAGCCTGGTGCAGGCGTTTGCCGACTTCCTCGGCGATCATTACGGAACGGTGTTGGCCGCCAGTACAGCCAAAACTTATTGTGAGATAGCTTTTGCCTTCGTGGATGTAGTGCGGCAGCAGGTAAATCAGAAGATCGGAGATGCGGAGGATAAATTCCTTGGTCTGCGGAAATGATCGAATGTACTTGGCCACGCGCGGATCTTTGCCGGTGAGCGGCCGGAATTCCGGCACGAAATGAGGATTCGGCAAAAAACGTACGTCGAAGACCAGGTCGGCCTCCTCCGGCACACCGTGACGGAAACCGAAACTCACACAGGAAACCAGAATACTTTTTTCCGAAGCCTGCTCGCGAAAGCGCTCCGTGACGTGGGAGCGCAGTTCGTGCACATTGAACTTGGATGTATCGATGACGATATCGGCTAGCGCGCGAATGCTTGCGAGGTGGCGACGTTCGGCCTTGATCGAGGTATTGACCGGCGCGTCGACGCCCAGCGGATGCGGTCGACGCGTCTCGCTGAAGCGTCGCAGCAATGCGGCATCGGAAGCTTCCAGGAAAGCAACCTTGGTCGGAATGGTGCGCCGCACTGCTTTGAGAATGGCAGGGAGTTGCTCGAGTTTCGAGCCTTCGCGCACATCGACTACCAGTGCGGTGCGGCGGATTTCAGTCGACTGCAAGGCCATCTCTGCGAAACGCGGGATCAGTTCCACGGGAAGGTTGTCCACGCAGTAGTAGCCCAGATCTTCAAAGGCCTTCAACACGGAAGCTTTGCCCGATCCGCTCATTCCCGTGATGATGACCAATTCCGCGGCGTGCTTGCCCTCATGCGCGATGACCGGCTGTTTCTTCTTTCCTCTGCGCGGCGGTTTTTCGCGCTTCGCGGGCGCGGCCGATTTCCGAGGCTTCATGCACTGGATAGTAGCATCCGGGGCGCCGGGCCTGGGAGAGATGAACCTGCCGCGGGCCCGCAGTCTGGATTGCAGCGTTTTTCCATTTGTCATTTTTCGATTTGTACAAGGCCCGCTTGGACAGGTAAGCTAAATCGCCATGAAGAAGTTTCACGAACTTAGCGAACGCGAGGTGCTGGCCTTGGCCATCGCCTTGGAAGAAGAAGACGAGCGCGTGTACGCCGACTTTGCCGAAGGTCTGCGGCAGGATTATCCCGCGTCGGCAGCGATGTTTGAGGGCATGCGCGAAGAGGAGTCGGGACACCGCAGAAAATTAATTGAAATGTACCGGCAGAAGTTTGGCGAACACATTCCCTTGATCCGCCGGCAGGATGTGCGTGGATTTGTGGAGCGACCCGCCCTCTGGCTCATCCGTCCGCTGCGCATCGAAGCGGTGCGCAAGGAAGCCAGCACGATGGAAGTGGAGACGCGGCGGTTTTACGAAAAGGCCGCGGCACGAACTCAGGATGCAAGCATCCGCCAGTTGCTCGATGATCTGATTAACGAAGAGCGCGAGCACGAAGAGCGAGCGCTGGAACTTGACAAGGAGAAGCTGCCGGCCAATGTGAAAGCGGACGAAGAGCGCGCGCAGCGCCGCCTGTTCGTGCTGCAGATTGTGCAACCCGGGCTTGCGGGGCTGATGGATGGTTCAGTTTCCACGCTGGCGCCGGTGTTCGCAGCCGCCTTCGCTACGAAGAATAGTCACGAGGCGTTTCTGGTAGGCTTGGCCGCCTCGGCCGGCGCGGGCATCAGCATGGGATTCGCCGAGGCCCTATCGGATGATGGCAGCCTGACGGGCCGCGGGCATCCTTGGGTGCGCGGCTTGATCTGTGGCGCGATGACTGCGCTGGGCGGTATCGGACACACGCTGCCATTCGTGCTGAAGGACTTTCGCATGGCGTTGTGGGCTGCAGGCGTGGTGGTGATTGTCGAGCTCGGAATCATTACTTGGATACGGCACCGCTATATGGATAGTCCGTGGGTTTCGGCCGCGCTTCAGGTTGGGCTGGGAGGAGTGCTGGTTTTTATTACCGGAGTGCTGATCGGAAATTCTTAGCTTGACTGCCAGGCGATTCAGATTTTTATGAATATTCTCCTGCGGTAAAGAACCCACATGACGAACCAGCAAACCAGTAAAAACGTAATCGAGAAAAGCAGCGACCTGCTGGGGGGACTACCGAGCGGCGCGAACCACTCTCGATAATTGAAGTCGCCCCCGCTGACAGTCGTTCCGTTGGCGAAACGCAGGTTCACGGCGGCGAGAAGAACGGCAAGCAATTCGGCGAAGACGTAGGCGGCGATGGCATTCACTCCCAAAATAACGAATGGCTTCGTCCACGGACCTCGCCAGCGCTTGCCATCAACCAGCCAATAGAGAAGGGCGAGGATCATCAGGGCCAAACCAGCCGTCAGCAAAACGTACGAACTTGTCCACAGTTTTTTGTTGATGGGAAACCACGGGTTCAGGGATTCTCCCAGGCCCACGCCGATCAAACCGGCAACCAACAGCCCCGCGGCCTTTTGCGTTATGTTTCGCGCGCTGCGAAGCCATTGACCTGTGAGTACGCCCAGCAGGCAGGTGGCCAGCGCCGGGATCGTACTCAAGACGCCTTCGGGATCGCGAGTGCCTTCATATAAATGGCCCATCAACAGTTTGCGGTCGAGCCAGGCTGCCAAGTTGCGATCGGGATCAAGCAGCGGGATATCGCGGACGGGAATTCCGAATCCCGGAACCGGCATGTAGCGCATCAAGAGCCAGTAACTGACCAGGCAGGCGGTGGCTATGGCTGCGAGTCGCGCACTCCGGCCGGAATACAGAACCAGCACCGCGCTAATCACGTAACAGATGGCGATGCGCTGGAGCACACCATAGACGCGCCAATGGTCCAATTGGAATCGCGCGCTGAACCCATGGAGGAAAAAGCCGATTGTGAAGAGTATGAGTCCGCGACGCATTACGTGTGATACCAAAGTCCTCCGCGATTCGCCACGACGCAGGCGGCCAGCGAAGGAAAACGCCAAGGCAACTCCTACAATGAACAGAAAGAAGGGAAAGACAAGATCGGTCGGCGTCCATCCGTTCCAGCGTGCATGCTTCAGCGGCCAGTAGGCGACTTCTTCATCCTGGTTGTTGACGATTATCATGAGCGCGATCGTCGCGCCGCGAAATACGTCGAGAGAAACCAGCCGTTCCGCAGGAAGGTTGGGAGCCTTTGCCGATGCTGGGACTACTAGCGGCGCGTCCGATAGTTGGGACATTTGTCTTTTCTCGACTTCATCCTGTTCAGGGCTGCGTGTCTAGCGGGTGTTTACTTTTTTCGTAGAATTCGTTCTGCAGTTTCAGGCTGACGTCGTCAGCCTTCACGGCGCGAATCGTCTTTACCACGGCGTCGATCCACCAGTCCATTTGAAACTTGCCTAGCTCCACAGTCGCGGCGGAGCCGTCGCCGGAGTAGTGATTGGGGAAGCGCGCGTACCACCAGATTCCGGTGTAGACATCTTCGGGAAGATTCTGGCGATGCTGATCGGCGCCGGATTCGCTCGTGGCGCGATCGATGTGAACCGTGTCGGGACGCGAAATCATCATCTTCGACGTTTCGCTCTCGCCGGCATGCATGTCGATAGACGTCTTCTTCGGCGGACCTCCTGAGTGTGGAGTACGCTCATCGAAAACGTAGACAACGTAATCATGCGGCTTGTCCAATTGCGTTTGCGCGAAATACGGAAGCAAGCTGTCGTTGCCGCCGTGGCCGTTGACGACAACCACTTTCTTGCATCCGTTGCGAGACATCTCGTCGGTAGTTTCCTGCAAGAGCGCGAGTTGCATCTCGCGGCTGTAAGCCACAGTGCCGGGCTCGTGACGGGCCTCGGCAATCTGTCCGAAATAATATTCGGGGAAGACGACGGCGTATTCTTTCTCGGCCGCGTGGAGAGCGGCATGGCGGACGTCCAGCAGATCGGTGCCGAGAGGCAGATGCGGTCCGTGCTTCTCGAGGATGCCGAAGGGAAGTAGGCATGTTCCTTGCGAACGATGGATGCCTTCGCGGAAGTCCGCGGCGCTAAGTTCTTCCCAGTGCACGGAGAGTTTCGATTGCGGCGCCGCGGTCTGCGCTGGCGCGAGATGCGAAGCGCTAAGCATGGTGAGAAAGACTGAAAGGATCGTGGAGCGCTTGCGAGTCGTCATCGGCAAATTTCCTCGGGCGGCGAATTCTAGCACGCGGAATACCTCTATTGAAACGTATCAATGATTGAAAAAGAAATGGGCCGGGCGGATCCGCGGCCCACACAATCGACTTCGTAAGCTCTACTTAAGAAAAATTTCCTGGAGCAACTCCGAGCTGACGATTTCGCGGATTTCAGCGCGCTTCTCGCCGAGTTGTTGACCCTGCGCCTTGCCGCCCAGAATTTTGTCGCGTATGGCCTCGCCCTTCGCTGCCAAACCGTCCATCGCGGCATGGTTTTTGTATTCGATGGCGACGCAGATATCCCAGTCGTCGGGACTATTCTTGGTCTCCTTCAGAAAGACCTTGTAGTCCACGATCATCCCCTGCTTCTTTTGTTCCTCGATCAGTGGCTTGGTGGACTGCCGTAGGCTGGTGAGATAGGCGTCCATCTGAGTGGGTTTGACCCGGATCAACTGAACGCGCCAGATGGGGCCTTCGGTGTAATGCTCCTGTGCAAATAACCCAGGCGCGAGTAACAGCAGAAGAACGGCAAGACCGCACAGCTTCTTCATTTGACATCTCCTGAGCTGAGGTGAGTGACCGGCGGGAGGATCATACGCTCGGTTCAGCAAAACAGAAAGCTGGGCGAGAGGGGGAGTAACAGGTCCTTCGGCGTCGTTCCGACTCCGGTCGGAATGGCTACGGGTGGTCGGCATCGAAGGCGGGACACGTCAACTTCGCGATTGAGATCAACTTCAAAGTCGCGGACGGGAGTGTCCGCTCCACACGAGCGTTGCTTCTCCCGGCGTAGCGGCCCGATACGTCCGGGATGCTGGACAGCCGAGGGCGGCTGTCTCCACGTGAGTCGTTCTGTCCCGCAAATCTTACGGAAGCTGAAATCCAAAAGCTTCTCTTATGGCGCTTCGATCAGTTCCATTTTGCCGTCGCGGGTGCGGTGGAGGATCATCACTTTGCCTTTGGGGTCGCGGAAGACGAAGACGTCGCGGTCGCGGAAGTGGGCTTCCTTGATGGCTTCTTCGAGGGTCATGGGGTGCATGGAGACGGCCTCGTCGGAGCGGACCAGGTGAACCTCGGTGGTCCGGGCGACCGGAGGATAGCGGTGTACGGCGACCGGCACGGCGGTTTTTTCCGTTAAGCCGACTTTGGTGCGAGCATCAGTTTCGTCACCCCGCGGAGAGTGCCCGTTCCATTTCTTTACTTCCTCGCTTTTACGCGCGGACCGCTTTTTGGACTCCCATTTGGTTTTGTATTTCACGGCCTGTTTTTCGAGGTGATCGAGGGCCTGGTTGACGGCGACCGTCATGTCCTTGGCTTGCGCCAGGCCGACGAGCGGGCCATTGCGGGGGTTGATGGTGATTTCGGCTTTGTGGCGGTGCTTCTCGACGGAGAGGATGGCTTTGGCTTCGAAGCGATCACCGAGAATTTTGCGGATTTTTGCGAGGCCGGTTTCCACCTCTTTGCGGATGGCGGAAGTTACTTCGTAGTGCCGTCCGGTGTATTCCACGTTCATGAGCGCCCCTCCTTGAATTCTTGCGCGAGATGAATTGGGCACTGCATATTCAGGCAGCTCGCCTCGCGCTCAATGCCGTCCCGCTTTCGCGCGATAGCGGAAAGTAGCTCGCCTCGATCCTTCGGCCGCAAGTGTCGCCGGCCTCAGGATAACAATTCTAGTATTTTTTCATTCGACTATTCCCTTACCCGCCGTTGATGAGTGCTCGGGATGCGCATATCTTCGCGATATTTGGCGACAGTGCGGCGAGTAACCTGAATGCCTTGGGATTGCAGGATTCGGGTGAGCTGTTCGTCGGTCAGCGGACGGCTGGAATCCTCCTCGTCGATTAATTTTTTGACGCGACGTTTGAGGATCAGCAACGAAGTGTTGCCGCCCTCGGGGCCCTGCACGCTCTCGCTGAAGAAGTAGCGCAGTTCGAATACACCCTGCGGCGTGTGCGCGTATTTGCTGGCTACGGCGCGGCTGACGGTGGAAGGATGCACGCCGATTTCCTCGGCCACCTCCTTGATCATCATGGGTTTCAGGTAGTCGATGCCTTTTTCCAGAAAATCGTACTGCCGGGCAACGATGCAGTAGCAGACCTTGGTGATCGTCTGTTTGCGCTGCTCGATATTCTTGATGAGCTGTATGGCGCTCTTGTAGCGTTCTTTGACGTAATCGCGAGTATTCTTGTCGTTGGTGTCGCGGGTGAGCAGCTTCTTGTAAGCGGGATTCAGGCGAAGTTGAGGCAGGTCATCGTCGTTCATGAGGACCAGCCACTCGTCGCCATGTTTGATGAAGGCAACGTCGGGCTCGATCAGACGCGCCTGGCCTTTGTTGTACTGCAGACCAGGGCGGGGATCGAGAGTGCGAATATAGTCAAGTGCTTGCTGCACGGCATCGGCGGGACGGCCGATGGCTTTGGCAATTTCTTTGTGCTGCTTGTTTTGCACGGCACGCAGGTGCTGGTCGACGATGGCGATCGCATCCTGCACAACCTGGGCGGTGCCGTTGACCGGCTTGTCGCCGTTTTTGTGGAGCGCGAGTTGCTGCTGATGATGGCGCAATTGGCGGATCAGGCATTCGCGAAGATCGCGGCATCCCACGCCTGGAGGATCGAGTTGGCGAATGACTTCGAGGGCTTCTTGTAGGTCTTCGGCGCTGAAGCGAGCGGCCTGGGCCGGACGCGGGGCGGGCTGCACGGCAGGTGCCGGATCGGGTGGGGAAGCCTCCGCCGCGTTTCCATTGCTTGAGACGAATGGAGCTTCCGATGGAGCCGTCGCGCCGGGCAGGGTGTAAAGGAGGCTGTTCTCGCTGATGGCATTTGCACCGGAGAAGTCCGCCGGATTTGAGTCGGCAAGAACTGTTTCGTTCAGATCGCTGGAGGCAAGTGCCGCGTCGAAACTCTCGGCTTGAGATGTTGCCTCAGTAGGATCGGCGGTCTCGTCTAATCCCAGAGCTTGCGCCTCACTAACAATGTTTCTCGCGGCCGCAGCATCTGCCTCCGGAGTAGCGGGAGGGGCGACGCCTAACATTTCTTCGTCGCTGGCGATGAGGTAACCGTCTTCGTTAAGGTTACCGATAATCTGCTCGGCGGCTTCGCGAACCTCACGGCGAAGGCTCAAGGCCCCCACTTGCCAGGCGAGGTGGTCAGTGAGATTAGTGGGCTTGGAGAGGAAGTTTTCGAATGACGGACGCTCGATATCCTCCATTTCACCGCGGGTGCGGTAGCCGGGATCCAGATAATCCTGGAAGAATGAGCCGAAATCAATTTCCTCGAAGGGATCTTTCTTTTCCGCCGTGATCGGAGCTTCTTCAGTCGAGGTTTTGGTGGCGCGGTCGCGGTCTTCCTCTTTGCGGCCGACTTCGTCGATCAGAGGGACGGACTCTTCGAGCTCCTCGAGAACGGGATTCTCAACCATCTCGGAGTTGATCATGTCCTTGAGCTCGAGTTTGTTGAGCGCGAGGACTGAGACCATCTGAACCAGGCCCGGGGTAAGGATCTGGCGTTGAGAGAGTTTGACGCTTAATTTGTGTTGAAGTAAGACCATGTCATTAGTGGTTGGTCGTCCGTCAATAGTCGGCGGCTCTTCAGTTCATCGACTCCCTGTCATTCCCGCTCGGAAGCGAAGAGGCTGCTTCCGCCCCGTCTCCGCTTGATACTGCGACTACCGAGTTGCGCGATCTGCTTATCGTGCTTTTCGGCTTCGAGGGATAACAGCTCTAAATGATGGGTTAAAGCTTCCCGTCGTTCGTCCATCGTCATCCCTACGTTCCTCCAGCTGTTCTTCCATCCCTCCTTGGCGGCTGAAGCCGCGCCCTTTCAGGGCTTCTTCTCCTCAGGGCTCACACTAAGGAGAAACTTTCTCCCAGATACACGCGGCGAACTTCCGGATCACTTGCCAACTGCTCGGGCTTGCCGTGACGGAAGATTCTGCCGTCGTCGATGATGTAGGCGCGATCGGTGACGGTAAGCGTCTCGCGCACGTTGTGATCTGTGATTAATACTCCGATGCCGCTGGCCCGCAATCCGCTGATAATTTTCTGCAGGTCGAGAACGGCGATGGGATCGATTCCGGAAAAAGGTTCGTCGAGCAAGATGAACGTAGGATTGATGCACAGGCAGCGCGCGATCTCCACACGGCGGCGTTCACCGCCGGAGAGGGCGTATCCCCGATTCTGCCGGATGTGCTCCAAGCCAAGTTCATCAATAAACTTCTCCATCTTCTCGCGGCGCTCGTGCCAGGACATCGGCTGCGCCTCTAACACCGCGAGGATGTTTTCCTCAACAGTAAGTTTGCGAAATACCGAAGCTTCTTGAGGGAGGTAGCTGATGCCATACTGGCGCGCCCGCAGGTACATGGGAACGTCGGTAATATCCTGGCCGTCATATAACACGCGGCCCGTGTCAGGGGGGGTCAGGCCCACTATGGCGTAAAAAGTTGTGGTCTTCCCTGCGCCGTTGGGACCGAGTAAACCGACCACCTCGGCCTGTTCCACACGCAGGCTGACACCATTTACAACGCGGCGGCCACGGTACGACTTGCCAATTTCATCTGTGGCCAGGGTACGCATTTATCTTGCCATTATCTCTTTATTATTTGGCCACTCGCGTTTGAGTTACCACAGGAGTACTTGCTTCGCCTTCTACGAGCACCCTATCATCGCCCCTAAAGAAAGTCAACGAAACGCCGGTAATCTTGCCACGTTCGGCATCAAAAATGCTAGGAGGTCCGCCGGTGAGGACGAACTTGTCGTCTGAGGCGGTGTAAATCAGGGTCTGGCCGTCGGCCCGCCGGCCCGGTTGCTGGATGATTACGTGGCCTTGGGCGACCATCCGATCCAGCCGGGACGGTCCGCTAAGTGATTGACTGTTAGTGGTTTGGCTTCGGGGCACCAAATAAGCGTCCAGCTCGTTGGACGCGGCTTCGAAGCCACTGCCCCGAGCGGTTACGCCGCCATCGTAGTGAGCGCGACGGTCCGAGTCGGAGTAGGTGAGCCGCGCTGAAGTTATGGCGACGGGAGTGTCCTTGTCAAACTTTTCTTGCGATTTCCGATTCGCTTTGTATTCGCCTGAGGGGGCGGTCTTTTGGGGCTGGGATTTCTTCGGCTGCGCCTCGCCTGACGGAGCCTTACCAGGCTGGACCAGTTTCCCCTGAACGAGCACTGTGGAGACGGGGTGCTCCGCGGTCCCTTGGGCCACGAGAAAGCGGCGATCGCGGTCGAATTGAATTGAAGGAGCCTCGACAATGTCGCCATCCTGCCAGAGGCGGGCGTTGCCCTCGTACAGAGCAACTGCGGGAGAGTTGTGCGCCGTCATGGTGGCTGCCGTCACGTGGATTGGCGAGGACGAGGCAAGCAGCGCGCCGCTGGGTTGCTCCTTGAGGTCGCTGTAGGTGCTCTTGACGCTGCCCTCGGCAAAAGCGTCGTCGGTGACGCGATTGATATGAATTGTGTTTGCCGTTGTGGTCATGCCGCCGTCGGAGACACGCGGGCTTCCGGTGAGCAGGAGAATCCCATCGGCAGGAGTATAGAGAGCTTTTTCCGCCCACGCCTGGGTACGTTTTTCGGGCGATAGCCCGTCAGTATAAGCGACGCTTCCCAACTGAACGATGGAGGCTATTCCTCCTTCGGGGAGGAATGCGGCGTCGAGGGCGTGGCTGGTGCTGACGCGTTCGGGCAGACCAAGGACGAGGCTAACGATTTTCGCATTGGGAGCGCCGTGGATTGAAGTTACTCGGCTGGAGCCCTCGGGCGTTTCGGCAAATTTGGCATCGAAGCGGCCGGCCGTGATGACGGTGCGCTGGGCAGAGGCCTGTGCGCTTGCGGGATCGGGATTATGCGACGGCGAGATTGTGATCTGCGCAGCGCCGGAAGTCTGGGCGTGGTCGAGCCGGCGTCCTGCGGCGACAAAAAAATCGATGATCGGCGCAGTGATGTCGAAATCCTCAGGAGAGGCGCTTGCCGTGGAGGGATTGGCGTTTAGGGAATGCTGCCTGAGGCGCACTCCATCGACAGCATGAACTTTCTGGAGCTGGTTCTGGCCCAGGAAGTCGAGAATCACACGTCCAGCGTCGCCCTGCATGGGTTGCGAGCCAACGCGCTCGACGTGGACACTGCCGGTGAGCGTAGCGGTGCGCAGCAGATTCTGTTTGCCCGAGAGTAACAGCTCGGCGGCATCGGACCGAGCGCGCAGCTGGTCGGCCTTTTGTGGTGTGGTCTCGGCGTTCACATTGCCGGCGGCCATGATGCGCTCGACTTCATTCTGCGGCCCCAGGAAGAATATGGCCTGTTCGGATTGCAGTGTTCCACTCTCGCGCACCATCCGAGGATTATCCAGCAGTATCTGGCGTGGCTCGCGGGTGATGGTGCCATGCGTGGCGAAAAGACTGGCGGCGTCCTGTCCACTCATAGTCACATGAATCTGCGACACCAGAGTGAGAGTGCTGGTCTTCGCTGAATACTGAACGCCGACGGCCCAGCCAGTGGCCTGCGGTGTGCGGAAATCCACCCGCGCAACAGTGGAAGCGTCCCCGCTATCGCGGTTGAAAACCAGGTCGCTGGTGGTGAGATGGATGGGATTCTTGAGATCCTTCGGGGTAGCCTGGTCGGGCGCCGTCACCCCGGTGGGATTGGCTTCCAGATCGATCTGCACTTCGCCTTTGGCGGTAACGTTGCCGGATGTTGGATCGAAGGTGAAGTCGTCGCCATAAATCTGATCGAAGCGCGAAGTATCTCGCCCGTAAAGGATGACGTTGACGTCGTGCAGTTCCGCGCGGCCGTTGAGCTTGAATTCTTTAACGGCTTTGGCGCGAATGGTGAAGACTGTGCGGCCAGATTCAGATTTCGAAAATTGAAAGCCGCTGGCCGTCTGCTTAATGTCGAAAGCGATCTTGCCGGGAAATCCCTTGAGTACGCTGTGCTGGCGTAGGCGGGCGTAAAAATACATTCCCGCAACCACCGCGGTGAACAGCACGGCGATGACAGCCAGCCAGCGGCGGAGTCGGTAGATGGGGAGCGGCACTGAGTTCAGTCTAATGGAAGCGACTACGAACCCAACTTGTCGGCACCCCATTTTCTGAAGTGCTTGGTGAGATTGATTTTAATAGAAGAAACCGAAGCTCTCTTACTATAGTGAAGCGCCCAGGGCCCATGATCGATCCAGAATCGAAGCAGGAGTCTAAATTGTGAAATCGATTAGGTTTGCGTCGCTGGTGGTCGCTTCGCTCTTAGGAATCGTTCTTGGCCCGCTGGCTTCGCAGGCCCAATCCGCACGCCACCGATCAGAGATCGCCTTTGTGGCGAACCAGAGCTCCAATAACCTTTCCACCTATGAAATCAAATCAAACGGCGGGCTGCTGGGTGTTGCCGGCTCTCCGTTTGCTGCTGGCGGTGCACCAAACTCTGTCTCAGTGGTGCCCTCGGGGCGCTTCGCTTACGTAGCCAATGTGATTCCCGGCAGCGTCACCGGTTTCAGCGTCGCGCAGAACGGTGTGGTGACCCCCATCCCCGGTTCGCCTTTCGCGGCGCCTACGGGAACGGTTTTTGTAACTACCGACCCGAGCGGTCGATTTTTGTACGCTCTCAACTGCGGAGCAGATTGCTCGGGCAGTGGTGCTGGAAATATTGCGGCGTACACCATCAATCAACAGACAGGGATTTTGACCCCGATTCCGGGATCGCCGTTCGCCGCCGGAGAATATCCCTACTCCTTAGCAGTGGACCCCACAGGTCAATTCGCCTATGTTGCGAACGCCGGATCCGGCGACGTCTATTCCTTTTCCATCGATAGCGAAAGCGGAGCGCTGGCTCAGGTCGGACTGCCGGTTGCGGCCGGAACAAGACCGCTCTCAATCACGGTCGATCCTTGGAGCCAATATGTGTATACCGCTAACACGGGATCGAGTAACGTATCGGCATTTGTCATCAATTTCGATGGATCGCTCAACGGCGTCGCAGGCTCTCCATTTGCAGCCGGGGCCTTCACGGCGGGAGTCGCCGCCTCGAGTAATGGTAAGTTCGTGCTTGTGGCCGCGGGCCCAGGTGCTTTCGTTTACAGCATTGACAACAGCGGAGCCTTGCATGCCGTGCCGGGATCGCCATTTGCCGCGAGAGTCAGCCCAAATGGAATTTCGATCGATCCGACAAACCACTTTGTTTATCTAGTTAACGCTGGGTCCAACAACGTTTCCGCCTATGTCTTCAATAATGGAAACGGAAAACTGACACCCGTAACGGGATCTCCGTTTCCCGCTGGAACCAGTGCGGCGGGGATTACCACAGCACCATCGCCGCTGCACCGGTAATACTTCGAGACGCCAGTCCGGCTTACAGTTCGATATTATCCGCCGTAGTTAGTGCGACGGTCCCCGGTGGGGTGCCACTCGCGGCCTTGAAGTCGCGCAAGGAAAGTTCTAGCCCGCCGAAGTCGGGGTGGTCGTTGTGGCCGATGGTGAAAGCGATGTCGATGGCGTCGCCGGCAAGTAGCGGCGATTGCTGGAGGCGTTCGGCCATGTTCCAGCCGAGGGCGTCGAAGACCGTCCTTAGTTCCCGCTTCTCAGTTCTCAGTTCCTCGCCGCCGGCGTTTCCGTTTGCTTTCAGTTTCAGTTTGATGTGTTTGTCTTTCAGGATTCTCGGCGGAGCGATCAGGCGTAGGTTACGGGCGGTGAATACGGGCTCGTGATTTCCCGTGCCATAGGGTTCTAGCAGACTCAGCATTTGAAATAGTGCGGGAGTGATTTCAGTGAGGTCCAGTTCGGCTTCGACGTCGAGGACGGGATCGAAGTCGGATGCAGTGAGGCGCGTTCGCGCGAAGGCATCCAATTCCGCGCCCAGTCGAGCAACGTTCGCCGAGGGCATCGTAAAGCCGCAGGCGTGGGAGTGTCCGCCGTAGCGAGTGAAGAGATTGCTGCTGGACTCGACGGCTTCGAGCAGGTGAAAAGGACGAATCGAACGGCCGGACCCGTGCGCTTCTTCGCCATCGCGCGAGATCACCAGGGCGGGACGGTGGTAGCGCTCCACAATGCGCGTGGCGGCGATGCCGATTACTCCGCGATGCCAGCCTTCGCCATCAATAACGATGCAATAGGCCTCGCAGAGAGCGGGGTCGCCGGCGATGCGCTCTTCAATCGAGCGCAGGATGCGGCGCTCTTCTTCCTGACGTTCGGCGTTGAGACGATCAAGTTTTCCGGCAAGCAGACGGGCACGATCGGAGTCTTTCACGCTAAATAATTCGATCACGTCCCGGGCGATATCCATGCGTCCGGCGGCATTGATGCGTGGGGCGATGCGAAAGGCAACTTCGCTGGAGTTGGGCGGACGCTTGTTAGAAATCTGTGCGACTTCCAGCAGAGCTTTCAACCCTGGATTTACGGCACGGCGCAGAGCATCGAGGCCGAGGCTGGCGAAGACGCGATTCTCTCCAGTCAGCGGAACGGCGTCGGCGATGGTGGCGATCGCGACAACTTTCATGAAAGACAATAACAATCGCGTTTGATCTTTTTCCGGCAGGCGGCGCTGCATCAATCCTTGCGCGACCTTGAACGCGACGCCGGCGCCGCAAAGTTGCTTGTAGGGATACTCGCATCCGGATTGATTCGGATTAACGACCGCGTGCGCCTTGGGGACGCCGTCCGATCCGGGCAAGTGATGGTCGGTAACGATCAAATCCACGCCGAGGCGGTGCGCGGTTTCGGCGGGTGCGAAGGCACGAATGCCCATATCGACGCTGATGATGAGGCGAATGCCGGCGGCGGCGGCGCGCTCGATGACATCGTCGCGCATGTCGTAGCCTTCGCGAATGCGGTGCGGGACGTGGAAGTCGGCCGTACCGCCGCAGAGTTCAATGGCAGTCTTCAAAATGATGACGGCCATGGTGCCGTCAACGTCGTAGTCGCCGTAGATCAGGATGGGATCTTTGCGTTCGATGGCCGCGTCGATGCGGTCCACCGCGCAGCGCAGTCCGGTCATCTGCCCGGGCAGATGAAGATGGTCGACACGAGGCGCGAGAAAGCGTGCTGCGGAGTCGGGGTCAGTCAATCCACGACGCAGAAGCAAGCGCGCTAGATTGTGCAGAGGATTGCGGCGCCCGAGGTCGGCGGTTCGATTCGAAGCGATGGACGCAAGACAAGAAACATCACGAAGCGCTTCAGCGAGGGCTTGCACTTGCGCTGGGTCTTCAGCGGCTAGTTCCCAGCGGGCATTCTCTCGCACGACTAGGTCTCGTCATCCTGATCCGGTTCGTCGATGGGGATGCCGCCGAAATCCTCGGAGACTTCGAGAAGGCGCTGGTAGCGGTCGTACCAATCGGTGCTGGACTCACAAAGAAACATCGATCCCTGATAGGCCCATCCGAGTTGCAGAAATCCAACCTTGCCGACCTGGGCGCGCAGCCAGCGGGCATCTTCGACATCGTCGCCGTCACTGAATTCCGAGTGGGAGAGACGCTCCACCAACTCATCCAACTCCTCGCGCTCCAGCTTCCATGAGTGCATGGTGAGGAATGGAGCGCCGGCGCTTTTGGCCAACTCGACGAAATCCTTCCAGCCGTCAGGATTGTTGCCCGTCTCCCACATGACACATTGCACCTCGTCGTAATCCACGTAGCCGTGGAATCGGCGCATGCCATGGCCTTCGATGAAGGCGATCATGTCATCTTTGAGGATAGTCAGGTCTTCTGGCGTTGGCAACATGGGCGGATTCTGCTTACCATTCATTGTAAGCTGTTTGGCCGGGAAGGTGCCAGCGGCAGTGATGGCTCGACCTGCGAAAGCTGCGCGGTTGAGCGGAGATCCTGCCACTTCGAATCCGCCAGAACCACGGAGGCTTCAATCTGGCGTTCGGGCACGGTCCAATACTTTTTGAGCAGCCGATTTTTCTCCTGCGGAGCAACCGTCTGAAAGCCATGTCTCTCGTAGAAGCGGATCGCCCAAACCGCGCTCGCCCAGGTGCCGATCAGCACGGGACTGATTATCAGCCCCTGCAAATGAGACAGCAAGTCCCCGCCAATCCCTCGCTTCTGACTGCTGGTGCGAACATAGGCGTGGCGAATGAGGGTCACGTCTTGGACCTTTTGAATACCCATTATGCCTACCAGGTTCCCGGCCTCTTCAAAGCCCCAGAACACAACACCGTCATCGATTTCACGTTGAAGTTCCTCCCGAGACATATAGGGTTCTGTCCAGCGATCCGGAGGGATCGTTCCTTTATAAGCCTGCGCACCGTCGTTAATGATGGTCCAAATCAACTCAAAATCGCGATCGTCACATGGGCGAATCATGAATTAGCAACCTCCCGGCTAGGCTTCTCCCAGATGTATGCTAGCCGATTAGACGATCGAGGTTGACGATCGTCTTGATCTCCGCGCCTTGCGTGAAGGCCGTGTTACACTCTATGTTTCACAAACTAAAACCCCTGCTGACACAGGACATTCTATCCGCTCATGCTTCTTTCCAAGGAATATGTGGGCTACCTGGCCCGCGAAGTTACCAAGAAACTGATTGCCGGTAAGGCTATCGAAACCACGGCTGTGCCCAAGGTGACGGAGCGCGTCCACGCGGCGTTGCTGGACGAACTCACGCTGGAGGACCGCATCAATGATGAAGTGCGGGTGATCCTCGAAGCCTACTCGGAAGAGATGAATAAGACCGGCGCCAACTACCAGGAGATGTTTCGCAAAGTAAAAAGCGAACTGGTGCGCAAGTACAAGGCGGTGCTGTGAGACTGAGCCGCGACAAAGTTAACGTGCTGGCACGCGCAGTCGCCGACGCACTCAAAGCGATGGACGAAGTCGATTTCATCGATGACCCGAACACCATCCGGCAGGAGACCCGTAAGATTCTCGAAGAGCTACTCAACCACGAAGAACGAATTGATCAAGCCGCCCGGCAAAAGATCGAGAGCCAGAAGCGCACCATCCTCGAAGGCTCGCAGGAGTGGGATATCCTCTATCGCAAGTATTACAACGAGGAAGTGAAGAAGCTGGGGATCTAATCAGTCCGAGTGGTTCGGTTGCGCCTTGACCGAATATTCAGCTGGTTGCCTGCGGCGATCGCTTCGCTCTCTCGGAGACCAGAACGAGACAACTGTTGAAATCAGCCCGATTACAGCCATTTAACAGATTTTGATCATGACCATGCTCCACAACCCGGGACCTCTCACTTCATGGCAAGCAGGTTGCGGAGCTTGCGTACAGCATTGGGAATCTCCGTCACCCTGGTACCGCCAAAACCCAGGATGAAGCCCTGGCGCGGCGCCTCGCCCATATAGGAAGGAGACAGCGGCCATAGCGAAAGGTTCAGGCGGGCGGCGCGTTCAGCGATTTCCAGATCACGACTCCCGTTTTGCAGCGTCACAGTCACGTGCATGCCAGCTTCGTCCCCAAGCACCTCGACCAAAGGGCCCAGTTCTCTCCTGAGGTTGGCTACCAACGCAGTCCTAAGCTCGCCGTAGTGAACCCGCATTCTTCGGATGTGGCGCGCAAAATTGCCTTCCCGAATAAAGTCCGAGAGCACTTCCTGATAGAAGCGTGGGGGGCTAAGGTCCATGACCCGGCGGATGGCGTGAAAACGCTCAACGAGGTCCGAAGGAATAACGATATATCCGACGCGCAAAGACGGAAACAAGACTTTGCTGAAGGTTCCGATGTAGATGACGCGAGAGTTGGAGTCGAGCCCCTGCAACGATGCGATAGGCAGGCTTTCGTACCGAAACTCGCTGTCATAGTCATCCTCGATGATCCAGGAGCCTGAGTTCTGTGCCCAATCCACCAACTGCAGGCGGCGTGAAGCGCTCATGGTCACGCCCAGTGGAAACTGATGAGAGGGCGTAACGAATGCGGCTCGCGCGTTGCGACATTGCTGGATGCCGGCGGCAACATCCAGACCTTCCTTGTCAACCGGCACGGGCACGGGATGACAACCGCTCAGGGCAAAGACATCTCGCGCCAAGCTATAACCGGGTTGTTCCACCCACACACTGTTCCCAGGATCGAGCAGGACCCGAGCCGAAATCTCAAGCGCCTGCTGAGAACCTCCGACGATCATGACCTGCTCGGCTTCGCAGTGCAACGACCGCGCGGTTTTCAGATAACTTGCGATGGTTTCGCGAAGCACCATGGAGCCCATTGGATCGCCGTAATGGAAGGCCTGCGCGTCTATACTTCGGCAACGGCGCGAGACCAGGTTGGACCATGCGTGGACCGGAAATTGGTCGAATGCCACCTGCCCTACACGAAATGCTCCCCAACTCTGCAGCCATGGGAGGCAAGCAGTACGGGGAAGGATCGAACAGCGACTCGCGACCGGCCGAGGTCCAGAAGGGGTTGGCGCGTGGGCGCTGCCGGCTGGCTTGCTCGACGTCAGTTGGTCCGGAAGGGAACGGGCAATGACGGTCCCTGCGCCCACGCGGCTCTCGAGATAGCCTTCCGCAAGAAGCTGGGCGTACGCATTGAGAACGGGAAACCGCGAAACGCAAATTTCAGAGGCCAGCACGCGGGTCGACGGAATTCGTTGCCCTGGCCGGAGGCTGCCACCGACAATTGCCGCGCGATAGGCGTCATAGATCTGCTGATGAAGAGCCTTCGGGGCCTTCCGGTTGACCGCGATCATAGGGAGAATTCCGGAAGCTACCCTCTTCATTTCCTCGGATCGTAATGGTTATGTCCAAATCCCGTCAAGTGGCTATTGTCTCCGACCATTTTTAAGTGCACTCTACAAAAGCGGTGTCCACATCTATCGCCGCTCATAAAAAGCGCTTGCCATGAATCTCTTAGCACCCACTCATTTCCCCCCGATCCGAGGAGAGCCCGCGATCAGGTTACTGGAAGGTCTTCCGAGGTTGCAGGCCCTTGCCAAGCGAGTGTCCCCCCGGGTTGCAATCAAGGTAAAGGGAAGGATTCTCTTTATCAATCTTGGTGACGTGGTTAGCGTTAAGGCTGAGGGGAATTACGTATTGCTGCAGCGCGACTCGACTTCCCATCTGCTGCGTGAGTCAATATCGGCGGTGGCAGCGAAGCTCCAGCCACACGGATTCATTCGGATCCATCGCTCCATGCTGGTGAATACCACGTTTGTGGAAGAGATCAAGCCGTACTCGTCGGGAGAATACGGTCTACGGGTGAAGGGCAGGCAGGAATATAGAGTTACGCGTACCTACAAACAGAATCTCAAACTACTTGCGGAATTCTGGATCGGTGCCGGCGCGTTCTTTCTCGACTAAGATCGGGCGCTGCGCGATTCTCGATCAATCACTGGGTGAGGATGTCCATCTCTTCTCGAAACACTAGGAGCCCGGGATAATGTCTCTGCCGCAGCACCTTCGCGAAAGAGGTTCTGATGCTTCCATCAGTAAATTTCTGGATGTGTTTTGCCGGGCTTATCTATCTTGTCGCCGGAGTTTTTGTACTTCGAAAAGAGATCCGCGCGGCTCGCGGCTGGGACAAGCTCATCACCCTGGGCTGTGTCTTCATCGCCGTTCCACTCGCTGTATTCGCGCCCGAGCATTTCGGCGGCCCGATGGGAGTCGCGGATATGGTCCCGTCCTGGATGCCGGCGCACTTGTTCTGGGCCTATTTCGTCGGATGCGCGCTGTTCGCAGCAGCTACCAGTCTTACTGTGAGGAAGTTCGTACGCTTGTCGTCCACCCTGCTCGGATTGATGTTCTTTCTATTTGTCTGCATGATGCATATACCGAATGCGCTCGCGGATCCCAAAAATCGATTCGCGTGGGCCGTCGCGCTAAGAGATCTCTCTTTGGCCGGAGGCGCATGGGCTCTCGCCGGACTGCATAGTCGCGCCTCGTCGCCGCAACAATCGAAACGGATGATTTTATTTGGGCGCATGGTCATAGCGATTGCTGCGATCTTTTTTGCCGTAGAATTTTTTCTTCATCCAGAGTTTGCGCCCGGCTTTCCTTTGGAAAAGAAGACGCCATTGTGGGTTCCATTCCCCCGCGCATGGGGATACCTCACCGGAGCGATCCTACTGGCCGCTGGAATCGGCCTGGCCCTGAACAGAAAATCTCGGATAGCCGCAACCTCGATTGGCGCACTGATGACCGGCCTCACTCTATTCCTATATCTGCCTATTTGGATCCTCGCCCACGGCGGAACAACGCCGGAAATCATGGAGGCGATCAATTACGTCTTTGATACATTGATCTACGCCGGAACAGCACTCGTCCTGGCATCGGCATTGCCGCGCGATCCTGATCGCGTGGAGAAAACGTAAGTGCTTCATGTGGCACTTTCCGGCTCTCCAATTCCGGCTAACCGTCGATAACAGATTTAATGTCACCGAAGCCACGCTGCGTTCCAGTTTCCTTATCTTGCTGCAGGGTATACGTAACGGCAAATTGAGTCCGAGGGGGGCAAAAATATTTAAAAAAGTCTAGCTATAGCTAGCCCCTATTCATGGCTCTTACGGCTAATCTGCTGGGTTGGAGCGTCACCTTGATGGTTGTGATGAGCGGGTTGAGGTTCGCCACGGTACAAAGTAATGAAGTGCCAGCTCTCATGGAAATATGCGATTTCATATACGTGGTCTTAGTGTTTGGAATCCACCCGACCAGCCCCGTAGTCTATTAGCCTTTCCTTTCAGGCGTTTAGCAACAAAAACAGTTTGGGCTGTTAATTGCCATAACTTTTTCACTGTCTTCGAGTGTTTTTGTCTTGTTCGCTTGTTGACTGGTTCAGATTCCTGTTTACGGTCAACACTAAGTTTGAAATCTCGTCTCGCTTTGCTGTTGGGGCGTGCGAACGAAAACGGGCCATAGGTCCGAAACTCACAGGGAGGTAAAGCGAATGATTTACAGGCAGAGGAGTGCATGCGTATTGGTGGTGATATTGTTTGTGGGTGTCTTCGGGAGTGGGTACTTGTATGCCCAAGCCACCGCGACCGGAACTATCCTAGGTACCGTAAGCGACCAATCACAGGCGGTAGTGCCGGGTGCGCAGGTTATCGCCATCTTCAAAGCGACGGGTTTCACCCGGACCGCAACGACCGATAACGCGGGATCCTATCGCTTCGATTTCGTGCAGGCCGGAGTCTACCAGATCAAGGTGTCAAAACAAGGTTTCGCGTCCGTCGTCGAAACTACAGAATTGCTGGTAGAGCGATCAGCGACTGTCAACGTGACTCTGAGGCCTGGGGCGGCAACTGAAGTTGTGGAAGTGGCCGGTACAGCTCCAATTGTTGATCTTGCGAAAACTGGCGTGAGTCAGGACATAACGCCCAGTGAAGTCGCAGAGCTGCCTCTGGTCGGCCGCGACGCAGCCAATCTTGCTTATCTTGCTCCCGGAGTAAAAGCGGCCGACTCCTACGATCCGACCAAGAACCGCTACGCGATCCTCTCCATCAACGGTTCCGATGGCCGCAATGTAAATACCACTGTCAACGGAATCGATAACAAAGACAACACCGTTGGTGGCGCGGTTATGCAGCTTCCCCTGGAGGCTGTTCAGGAATTTCAGATCAGCACGCAGCGGTTTTCCGCTGAGAACGGCCGCTCCCAGGGCGCTGCCATCAACATGATCACCAAGTCAGGCAGCAACGCCTATCACGGATCGGTTTTCGGATACTTCCGCAACTCTGCCCTGGACACCGACGAAAAGGTTGCGCAGGGCGACGGCACTTCCAAGCCGTCTCATCCCGACTATAGCCGCCAGTTTTTCGGCGGTTCCATAGGCGGTCCGTTTGTAAAGGACAGGCTCTTCGCTTTCTTCGCTATCGAACGCCAGCGCGAGAGCCAGGGACTGTCGGAGTCGGGTAGTTCGTATTCGGAGCTTTTGCTCGCTAAGCAGGCGGGACTTGCCGCCGATCCAGCTTTAACGATTCCTCGGCCGTTCCATGAGTGGCGCTACAACGGCCGTATGGATTTGAACATCAACAAGAAGAATACGGCTTATATCAGCTACAGTTCCCAGGCTAACGATAGCCTGAACGACCAGTCTGATGGCACGGCGGATCTCACGAACGGCAACTTCACTGTCAACCATCTTCAAGTTGCCAACCTTACGTTGAATTCGCAACTCTCCAATACGGTCGTCAATCAATTCACCTTCGGCTTCCAGTATTGGAACAACATTATCGCCAGCCACATCAACGCTCCACTTGTTACTTTCCCCAACCCTGCGTCGTTTGGCACGAACACCAATGTTCCTCAGCAGTCCTTCCAGCGCAAGTGGCAGTTCAAGGATGACATCTCGAAGACCATCGGCAAGCACACCTTGAAGGCCGGTGTTGATTACATTTGGAATCCGGTGGAAGGCGGGTTCTTCGAATTCAACTCCACTTTGGAATTCGATTTCCTGCAGAATCCTAGTACGATTCTCGGAGATCGCGCGACGTACCCCCAAGGCTTTGCCACCCCGGGTCTGATTGGGGGCATGTCGTTCTCCAACGGCAATCCGTACTTCCTTGTGGCTACCAAGCAGCTAGGTTTCTACGGCCAGGATGATTGGAAGGTGTCACGCCGTCTGACTCTGAACCTCGGCCTCCGCTGGGATCGGGATTTCAATGCTCTGGGGGAGTCCGATATCACCAAGAGCCGTACTTATCAAGAACTGGTCGCCATCAACAATCCGCTCTCCAACCCCTACATCAGCCATTTACCCCATGACGACACTAAGGATTTCAGCCCGCGGATCGGCTTCGCTTATGACCTGACAGGTGCTGGAAAGCATGTGTTGCGCGGCGGTTTCGGTTTGTATTATGGCAACTCCTTCCAGAACATCCCACTGTTTATGGAGCAGCAGGCCAACCCGAACATCTTCCAAACATCCTTGAGCCTGTCCGCCCCCGGTGATCCGGTACCTGGCACTGGCTTGACACTCGGACAGTATCAATACGGTGTAAGTCCATTACCCACGCTGCCTCCTCCCGGTACGCAGCTCGCGGACGGCAGCGTTGGCCGAGTCATTGACCCCCGCTATCGGAACCCGGTTTCGGAGGAATTCAATGTCGGTTATACCTGGGCAATTAACAGCAACTCCGTCTTCGAAGTCGAATATACCCACGTTCTTGGTCTGCATGAAAACAAGACCATCAACATCGACCAGAAAGTGCCGACCGGCACCGACGCGAGCGGAAATGTAATCCTTACGCGACCGCTCACTGCCGCGTTCACGGCTGCAGGGCAGCCGGTGCTCAACAGTGTGCGCAATGACGAGTCCATCAATCGCAACCGCTACGACGGAGTGAACTTCAGCTTCCGCCAGCGTATGAGCCGTCACTTCTCACTGAACGCGAATTACACGCTGGCGCGGGCTGTGGGTTACGACTACGGCGGGTTCTCTGCCTTCCGTAACTACGCCCGTAACAGCTACGCTCCATTCGCCCCCTACGAGTTTGGTCCAACCAGCAACGACGAGCGTCATCACGTAACGGTGAGTGGATTGATCAACTTACCTAAGGGGTTTGAGTTCGCGCCAATCCTTCAATTCGGTTCGGCCCGTCCCTACAACGTGTTCAACGGCCTTGACAACACTCTCAATACGGGTGGCGGCACCACTACCGCTGTCGTTGTGCCCAAGAACGATCCGAGAAACTGGTTCGCCTTTGCTGGTAACGACACCGGTGCGCAGAATTGTTTCTATTTGACGAACAACTGCACGATTTCTAATTTTGATCCGCTTCGCGGCGATCCGGTCTTCGAACTCGACGCCAAGCTGGCCAAGAACATCAAAATCGGCGAACGGGTGAACCTGCAAATCATAGCGCAGGCGTTCAACCTCACCAACCGCGCCAACTACGGCAGCAATTTCGGGAACAATATTTCCAGTCCCGACACCTTTGGCCACCCGATTGGATTCTTTGCTCCCACGGCCACATTCATCCCACGATCGTTGTGGAGTGAATTTGGCGTCCACCTCACGTTCTGATCTAAAGGCAACGGCAGATGCCCGCCCTTTCGCGTTCTTTGCGAAAGGGCGGACTGTCGTTTAGCGGAAGCGACAACACGGCGCACCCGCCGATCTAGGCTGCCGGTGCGATAATTCGATAATTGGCACATGACACAGCTTCCGTAGGTAGCATCCTTCGTGAACGGTCGTGCCGTCATCTTGCTCAGGCCATCGGCCAGGCGGCCATTCAACAGGGCTATCGCGAAACCCACAAGCTGCTCGACGATCTGGCCGAAGCCACCATCAATCGAACGCGCAAGCAGCACATGGAACTATTGGCTACGGTCCCGCTCTTCATCATCGACGACTTAGGCATGCGCAAGCTGCCTGTTACTGCCGCCGCCGATGTTCTGAAGTTACGTGCGCTGACCTCGGCCTTCGCTCTGCCCTAAACGTGCCGTCCTCCGGACGTCACACAGGGCTTCGCTACAGCCGAGGCCAGCGCACGTGAGAACTAATGATGTGGGGGGCCAAATTAGATGATCAAAGTGGGCCAAGTTAGGTTGACAGAATCACCACGGGAGGCCACAGGGTAAAGAACTTAGTCTCGGCCTCTCCCGTTGGCCGGGTTTGCCCTGACCGCCGTTGGCCGGTTTTGAGGTGACCCCTGAGGCCGCGTTCCCGTTACAGCCGCCTCAGACCGCGCGGGCACAAGCCACAGGGACGCGGTAGCAGCGAGTCTGAAATCCCTATTGCAGGGCCTGAGTTCACGATTTGCGCGGTCCTAAGCTGAGTGTTTTCAGGGCCAGCTGAAGCCCGTGGAATCGGGGTTTTCGGCACAGCCGCAACTCCATGACGGAACACGAACCGGGATATGGAGGCCTCTGCCCTCAAGTGCACATCAACTCCGCGGTAGTGGCTCAGTCTGACTGACCCACTACCCAACCCGCCGACAGCCAAAAAGTTGGAAACATCTTGGACCCTAAGGTGCATCTGAGCTCAGGACACTTTTCCCGGACCTGGGGGCACCCATGT
>Ga0185299_10001295_pt1 | contig 50142 bp, 40 predicted proteins | sample PaiPotPPA55metaG_FD_128002 | JGI IMG/M metagenome (GOLD analysis project Ga0185299, IMG submission 128002) | Iron sulfur acid spring bacterial and archeal communities from Banff, Canada, to study Microbial Dark Matter (Phase II) - Paint Pots PPA... ... | reverse complement strand
CTCCGATGTCGCCAAACCGGGTACAGCTTCGGTAACTGTGATCAATCCCAGCCCGGGCGGTGGTACTTCGAATGTAGCCTTCTTCGATATTGCTATCGCTACCTCCGCGATCGTACTGGACACGTCCGGTTTTGGTGCCGGAGCGAGTCCCTCCTCGGTGGCAGTAGGAGATTTCAACGGGGACGGCAAGCTGGATATGGCCGTAGCAAACTTTGGCAGCGCCAGCATCAGCATATTATTGGGTAATGGCGACGGGACGTTTAAACCCCCCGTTTACTACGGCTTGGGTCCCGGCTCTCATCATCCAACCTCGGTGGCGGTGGGGGATTTCAACGGGGACAACAGGCTGGACTTGGCTGTAGCAAACGGCGGCAGCAACGACGTAAGTGTGTTCTTGGGGAATGGGGACGGAACCTTTCGGTCGGCCGTCAGCTACGTTACGAACTCAGACCTTCAGTCGGTCGTGCCCTCCTCGGTCGCGGTAGGAGATTTCAAACGCGACGGCCACCTGGATCTGGCAGTCGCGAACCCTGGCGGCCTGAGCGTTCTTTTGGGCAACGGCGACGGGACGTTTAAGCCTTTCGTGAACTACGCCGCCGGGTCCACTCCTTACTGGGTCGCCGTGGGGGACTTCAACGGCGACGGCAAGCTGGACTTGGCCGTGGCGAACGAAGGCAGCAACGATCTCAGCGTGCTCTTAGGCAAGGGTGATGGGACCTTTGAGGCTGCAGTCAATTACGCAACCGGCTCCCAGCCGGCCTCTGTAGCAGTGGGAGACTTCAACGGCGACGGCAAGCTGGACGTGGCCGTGGCGAACATGAGCAGCAATAACGTCAGTGTCCTCTTAGGCAACGGTGACGGAACGTTCAGGCCTGCCATCAACTACGCTGCTGGATCAGGATCCAGGACAGTGGCGGTGGGGGACTTCAACGGCGACGGCAAGCTGGACTTGGTTGTTGCAAATAATGGCGGGACCGGTAGCGTGAGCCTGCTTTTGGGCAATGGCAACGGTACCTTCCATACTGCCGTGGACTACACCGCCGGAGTACAGCCCGAGTGGGTGGCGGTGGGGGACTTCAACGGGGATGGCAGACCAGACATAGCCGTTGCCGACATTGGCAGTTCCAGTTCGAAGGTTTTCGTCCTGAATACCACTGCGATTTTCGGCGACGAGCTTGTTGGCAACGCCAGTCCGGTACACCCGGTTTCGCTGACTAACTACGGGGCTACCCCGCTCACTATCGCTGGTATCACGATCACCGGGGCGAACTCCAGCGACTTTGCCCAGACTAACAGTTGTGGACGCGAGGTGGCACCAGGAACAAGCTGCGCGATTGATGTGACTTTCACACCTTCACGAATCGGGACACGCACTGCAATCCTGTCGATCACCGACAATGCGCCGGGTGGCTCGCAGAATGTGACCCTGAACGGCGCTGGCACAGTAGTGGAGCTTGCTCCAAGTAGTCTGTCTTTTACCTGTTCCAGTTCGTGCCCGCCTCCTGCGCAGGCGGTAACGTTAACGAATACAGGCACCGCGAGTCTAAGTCTCGGCATCAGCATCACGGGTTCTACTACTTTTTCCCAGACGAACACCTGCGGTAGTAGCGTGATGGCAAAAGGATCGTGCACCATCACTGTGACCTTCAACTCGTCGTCGCGCGGCACTTTTAACGGCGCACTAGCCGTGAGGGACAATGGCGGCGGCAGCCCACAGCAAGTGCCCTTGTCAGGCACCCGAAGCAAGCCGAGAGGCGCGGGCGCCTTAGCGGTGCGGTCGGCTATGGTCGAGCACAGTGCTGCGGCCGTACCCAGCTCAACAGGGCACAGCCATATCGGGACCCGGATAATAGACCTAGTTGATTCCAGCCGTGACAATCCATTTCTGACCGATCGGAACAAACGAGAACTGTTAGTGCGGTTCTGGTATCCCGCGTCTATCACTCAGGGCTGCGTGCCAGCCGAATACACCTCGCCGGCGGTTTGGAGCTATTTTTCTCAGCTGACGGAATTCCTGCTGCCTGAAATTAAGACAAACAGTTGCCAGGACGCTCCCATCACGGATGACGCGCATCCGGTGGTCGTATTCACCCACGGTTATACGGGTACGTTCACCGATTACACATTCCTGTTCGAGGATCTCGCCAGCCGTGGTTACGTGGTTGCCTCCGTGGATCACACATACGAAGCAACGGCCGTCGAATTCCCCGATGGCCGGCTGGTGAAGTCGGTTTTTGGCAGCCATCTCGCTGAGAGCACCTGGCGCCGCGATGAGCAAGGCTTGTCTTTTGCCGTGTCCGTGCGGTCAAAGGACTTGAAATTCGTAGTGGATGAACTGGCACGCCTGAACATCGAGGCCGGTGGCCCGTTCGCCGGCAAGTTGGATCTGACCAAAGTCGCCGTTGCAGGACATTCGCTGGGCGGGTTAGCTGCATTGCTCGGCCTCAAACAAGATGCACGCTTCAAGGCCGCCGTCCTGCTCGATGCCAGCATGTCGGGTGGTTCGGCCAGCGTGACCAAGAAACCGGTGCTTGTCCTGGCAATGGGGCGCGAGCAGTGGAGCGATGAAGAGTGCCAGTTGTGGAGCGATCTCCGCGGCCCGCGATTCGCCGTAAATCTGATGGGTGCCGAGCACCTGACGCCATCCGATGCGGTGTGGCTGGCAAAGGGTGCGATCAAGACCGGCTCCATGGGCCCGGAGAAGAGCATTGCAGCGCTGCGAGATTACATCGGAGCGTTTCTCGACGCGAATCTACGGGGCAAGCCATTCGATCCTCTGCTGACGGGACCGTCTTCGGACTATCCCGATGCTGAGGTGACCACGGAGACGCAATCGATGTGCAGCAAAGCCATCGACCATTAACCCACGAATGCACGCGCACGAAGAAGCGATGGAAAACGAAGGAGTTTACATTCAGCTTTCTGGTGGGCGGACACTACGCATACGGTCCGCTCACCCGATCGCTCCTCCTCCGCAATGCCTTTCGAGAGCGTTCCAGCAGAGGAGAGCGCAAGCCAAGGACAGAAATGCTTCATGGATGTCGGCTCGTTTCTCATAACGCACGCGCAGTCGCCGAAACTGATTGAGCCAAGCGAACGTCCGCTCGACGACCCAACGCCATCGGCCCAGTCCGCTTCCATGTTCGGTGTTGCGCTTCGCGAGCCAAGGCATGATCCAGCGGGCACGCAGACCTCGCCGGATTGCCTCCGCGTCATAGCCACGGTCGCCCAGCACACAATCAGGACGATGGCGCGGTCGCCCTCGCTCGCCCTGCAAGGATGGAATGGCATCAACCAGTGCGAGGGCTTGCTGCGAATCGTTACGATTCGCGCCCGTGAGCTGGATGGCGAGCGGAACACCACGACCGTCACAAATCAGATGACGCTTGCTGCCAAGCTTGGCCCGATCGGTGGGATTGGGACCTGTCTGCTGCCCCCAAAAACTGCTCGAACTGAACTGCCGTCCACAATTGCTCGTGACCAATCAATTCTGTCGCAGCGACCGAGCCAATCCAAGAGCACGAAGTGGATCAATTGCCAGAGCCCCGCCTCTTGCCAATCACGCAAGCGTCGCCAGCAGGTCATGCCGGAGCCACACCCCAACTCTTGAGGAAGCATTTCCCAAGGAATGCCGCTACGCAACACGAATAGAATGCCTACCAGACATACCCTGTCTGCCAAACGCGGTCTGCCGCCCTTGGGCTTCGCCTTGGTAGCAGGGAGGAAGGGTTCGGTAAGTTCCCACAACCTGTGAGGCAAGAGTTCGGCCGCCATTGGACAATCCTCCTGAGTCGAAGGATGTACCGGCTGCTCGTGTGGGTTGCAGGAAAAATGCAGGTTTTGTTAGAAGCACTAAGGCACAAACTTATAGCCCAAGCCGCTCTCTGGCGATAGCCCTACATGCATAGCTAATCTTGCTCGCGCTTACGTCGCATCCGGCAAAAGTAGCGACGCCCTAGCACTACTGAGCGATTTGAAGAAGCGTCAAACCCTGCTTATTCGAATGCTCCTGAGATCGCCATGATCTACGTGTCTCTCGGCGATACAGACCAAGCCATGAATTGGCTTGAAAAAGGCTACGACGAGCGATTTAATCCCGGCGTGTTATTGCGGCCCGGCTTCGATCCTCTTCGTTCCGACTCGCGCCTCCAAAATCTTCTGCACCGCGTTGGCCTACCCGGATGAGACGACCTTCGTCCCTTGTGTCGTTACCAGGACTTCTGGTTCGACCGGTCGGTTCGCCCTTTACCCTCAAACGTTATATCAAGATCAGTAGGCTGTAAGCATTCGAAGGTTGCAGGTTGCAGGTTGCATAGGCCGCGTTGTTCACGATGCGGCACGGCGCGGTCGGCCAGCGCGAGGCTCGCACTTCTCTCCCCACGGCGGCAACCGCACCTCAGACAACGAACGGCGAGTACTGTGTGCAATTTCGTCCGAATCGGGCTGATTCGCTGGACAATTCCGCCATGTCTTGTACTCAGCGGCGCCGGAGGTAATACGTAAAGGATGCGCTCACATAAGATTTCAGCGGGAACCCCGTGACGCGTTCGAACGGTGTGCCTTCGCCGGGCAAGGCCAGCGTCTCCAACGTTTGACCTCCGTAGCCCCTAGCTATGAACACGTTGACGCCGACGTCGAAGCCTTTTGACGGAAAGGGCCGGACCACGGCGCCACGCAATTCACGGACCGGTTCAGCGTTGAATCCATCACCCAATGACTTCCGCCCCACTTCTTCATATTGACCACGGGCGACGAGGTGAAACGGCAGTTTGTCGACCGTTGCGAGGATGTCCCAGATCTGTCGTGGGGCTTCTGGTGTGGGCAGGCCGGTTAGGCGATCTCGCGCGTCCGCTTTCGAAAATAGACCCTGTACAAAGCCGTGCTCGAAAGTGTGCCGGAGGGTGAAAGTCAGTGATTTCACGATTCCTGGACCTTCGTCCTGCTGCAGTCCCGTGTCGTTCGAGATGCGGGCAAGTTGCTGATCGGTCGTCACATGCGCCAGGGTCAGACGCAACTCCGTTTTGGCCACGGTTTTGCTGGCTACCAACTGATACGAGCGCGCCTTAGCGGCGATGGTTCCGCCTTGTATCGCAGTGGTACCGATGCGCGGGTCGTCCACGTGGAAAGCTTGTCCGTAGCTCAGCGAAACCGTCGGCAGAAACGACACCAACTTCACCGGCAGGTAGGTCAGCGTCGCCTTGGGAGAACTGATCGTGGCGTTCCGGTTGAACGATAAGCTCGGCCTAAGAAGATCCTGGTTGTCGACGGTGACTTGATCCAGCCGGTAGCCCGCGTTGTAGTGCAGACTATGGAAAACCGTTCCGTCCAGAGCGGCGAACGGACTGCAGAAATTGATGGTCAGATTGTTCGACGTGTCTGGTACAAACACACCCGAGGGATCGGCCTTATCCAAATTCAGAGCGCGCGGTGCTTCCCGCCTGAGATCAAGGCCGGCCAGCAAAGACGCGGCCTTGTTGAAGCGATCCGCGTAAAGTACGTCCTCGGAGTTCACGTTGCGATGTTCACTTTGCCGGATCAATCCGTCGCCGAAGTTTGGTCGCACGTCGAGAGTGTAATAACGGTAGAACCCGGAAAACTGGAGCTGACGGTGATCGGTGAGCTGCCAGACGTCGTTGAAGATGAGTGCCCCATTCGAGGTCTCTTCGTGCTGGCGGGTATCGATCGTGTCACCGGGAGTTGTTGTGTTAATCGGTATCAGCCCAGGCTGGAAGGCTGTCCCGTAATAGCCGATGCCATAGACCGTCAGTTCATGCTTGCCAAAGTTGAATACCTTAGAGACAGTGCCTTTATATTGCCCGCGATGTTCCAGTCGCCCAAGATAGCCGTTTCCAAAAGAGACTTCGGCCCCTAGCCAAGTCCTGCGGGATGGATTCGCTGGGCTCCAGCCCGCAACCAGATTTAAGTCGCGATAGTCGCCCGTGAGGCGCATCATCGGCTCAATCCGGTCCCGAAGACCAAACGTGATAGAAGAATTTACGGAGTTGTTTCCTTCCCGCACGTTAAACGCGGCGCCATCAGTCTCGACGCTCTCGATCGCGGCCGGGATGATAACATTTGGGTCCGCATAACCATTGCCGTGCGCGTTGGCGGGCAGGTTATTGGGGAAAAGATAATCGCCGACCTGGAAAAACATCGCGATCGGCTCGCCGTGATCCCCCGCAACTCCTGGAGCGAAATACTGCGGTGGCTTGACGCCGCCTGCGGGAGATTCGACCGGCATGCCTGGAATCGAGACCGGCATGCCTGGCCGCCCTGGATTCGCGTCCAGAGTCTCATCTCGAATCATGACCCTCTGCGCAGGATCGGGTTCAAATAAACCGGCATCAGCCACGTCGGCGGTGACGGTCGTGGATTCGCTCTGCACGGCCACGGTCTCAAACTGGAGCGTCTGGGGCGGAAGTGGATCTTCGGAAACAACTACGGTTCGTGTAACCGCCGAAAAACCCGGGCTCTCTGCGGTGAGGCGGTATTCGCCGGGATCGAGTACTCCGAAAGAAAACTGGCCTTGCTCGCTAGTCTGAGTTTCGAGCCGCGAGGAATCCGCACGGCGCAAGAGGCGAACGCTGGCCCCAACCACAATTCTTCCCTGCGGATCCTTAAGGCTTCCTGAGAGTCCCGAGTCCGCGGAGGCAATCGTCGATTCCAGGCTCACCAGCCATATCACCAGAAAGGCCGTGACCGAGAGGCGCCCGACCCGTTGACGCGGCAAGTTGGAGGTGGTGTGCATGTACATCGCTCTTGAGTACGTCTTGGGAATGGAAAGTCTTCTCGCTCCGCCGATCATTCTTCAATCGTTGGTTATGAACATCGTCGCGGATCGATTCCGTGATTCTAAGGCCCAACTGAAGTAGCCAAGGTAGCCAGCGTGGCGCGGGCCTGCTCCGACCCCACGGTGTTCAACTCGACCGACTCGCGGAGATAGCGTTCCGCCGCGCCTTGGTCTCCGGATTTTAGTGCGATCTCTCCCGCATGGCGGAATATTTTCGCGTCGCGAATACCGACGGCCAGCGCTTTCTCTATCTGGTTACGTGCTTCAGCGTATTGCCCACTTACATAGAGCGCCCACGCGTAAGAGTCCAAGGTGAATACGTCGTGGCGGCGTTCGTATTCCCGCTTCGCCACTTCCAACGCTTTCTCCGGATGGTTCGCGTAGTCTGCATAGTAGAAAATCAACTCGTGGTTGGAATTGTCGCCACGGTTGCTTTCGAGAAGAGACTTCTGTTCGAACTTCGAAAAATCCTTGCTCGCTTCGTCCGTCCTTCCGGCTGAGTGCAATGCTTGTGCCAGGTCGTACAGATTCTCCGCGTGCGGGGCTGCTTGAAAGCGCTGCGTCAGCAACTCGACCGCCTCGTCATACCGCTTCTGCTGAATTCTGACCTTGGCTAGATTGCCCAGCGCGTAGTGATATCCCGGAAACATGACAAGCGCACGCTGTGAAAGCTTCTCCGCCTGGTCGATCTTTCCGATTGCAAGGTTCAGGTGAGCCATCTGAGTCACGATCCAGGCTCCATCCTCGACTTCACTCGGTGGCGTCGATTCATAAGCCATGTTCATTAGCTCCAGGGACCCTTCGATGTCTCCATACAATTCGCGAAGATAGGCGGCCCGCGTCAAACCAGGGATATTTCCAGGTTTCAGGTCCAGCATCCACTGCGCTCCCGTCTCCGCATCCTGGTAGTTGCCAAGCTCCACGTTTGCGTCGGTAAGAAAGCCGTAAAGCATTACATCATCCGGCATCTTTCGGTTCAGGTCTTTGGCGGCGTCGAGTGCAGCGGCGAATTCGTGTTTCCCGAGCAGAAGCCAAACTTGAGTTCTCTGCCCATCGAAATTATTCGGGGAGATCGCAAACGATTTCTGCAACGCCTCTTCGCCTTCCGTGTAGAACTTGACATCGGATGTTTCGCGCGCCCGTCGCGACAGCGCCAGAGCCAGCGCGTTATACGCTTCGAAATCTTTCGGGTTTTTCTCGATTGACTCTCTCGCATGCGCCATGTTGCGTTCGGCAGGAGAGAGTTTGCTTTCGGCGGGGGCAGCTACGCTTTGCGCAAACCCAGCCATTGTGCTAAGAATCATCGCTAGAAGAGCCGCAATTCGTTTCATGACATTCCTCTCTTAATCGTCAGTCTTAGGGAAATGTCGTGGCCGCCGCAGCATGGCAAACGACCACGAAGTGGAACTATTTCACCGGACAGATATCATTGGGCTGGCCGCTGCAGCCTCTCTGACCGGGTCCGATGTGATGACTGTCGCGTCCGCTGTGAGCCGGTTTCACATACGGAAAGGTTGCGCCGTAACCATCCTCGTTGATGTTCACGCCGTCGCCGATCCGTGTGCCGTATTTTGTGGAATCCACCAGAATGCCGGCTACAGCTCGCGATGAAATGTCGACTACATCATCGATAGGCCGTCGCCCCTGCGGGTAACCGGAGTTGTCTCCGACCAAAAAGCCGAGGCGTTTCTGGCTGCCCACCGGAGTCGGCGGAATGCCAGTGTTGAGCCGCAGTAAGTCGGCGACCGGGCCCGTATCGCCGGGGCCACAACCGGGGCAGATTGGAGGCTCATATTGCACCAGCAACAGCAAGTCCTTACGAGGTGGCGGCGCCACCGGGATTCCTAGCGAAGCAAACAAGTGCGCCAACAGAGGATCGAGGACGAAGTTGGCGAACTGCTTGTCATTGACTGGGTCGTCGGTGCTGAACTTGTCTTTCGAACCAGTTCCAATGATCAGCTCATTAATCAAGGAGTTGCCTTCACGATTAACCTGCCGCCACTGCGCCTTGCCAGAACCGGCTTGTTCCGGGTCGCGCCGCACTCTGATTCGCCGGCGGGATGTGGCACCGTAGGTCCCGATCACTGCATCCTTGTCGTTCGCATTGTGAATTTTCCCATCTACCGTAAGCATGGTGATGGGAACTTCCAACACGATCGAGTTTACGTTGAAGCCCGCCACTGCGTCGGGTGCGTAGTTGTGTGTGTCGTCTGCGTCCTCGGCCGGCGGCAGTACCCCTCCGACCCCCATGCGGAAGTTGAGGGAATCGAACGCCGCGCCCAGGTCGATATAGAAAGGATCATCGACTGTCCCCGCGAAAACACGCACATCGTTGTCCAACTCAAACACTCCCTGTCTGAACAACTCGCCGTACTCGGGCATGGTTTTTGGACCGACGTTGGAAGGAACTGCATAGAGGGTCTTTCCTTCTGACAGTTCAGTGGAGACTCCGTTTTTCACCATCGTTACTGAATAGGTCTGCCGCAGACTGAGCCCTTCGGAACCCTTGCCGGACAACGAAGTAATCGGTGGAATGCCCGCAATGCCCCCAACAAAACCAGTGAAAACGTCCGCCAACCGGATTTCCGTCTTGAATCGGAATTGGAAGGTGATGTCCTCAATTCCGTCGCGGTTGTTGTCAACTTTCATTTCATACAGAACGTTGGGATCGAAGGGAAAATAGTTGGGTCCGTTGGAGGGTTCCAGAAACCCGTCGACGTTAAGGATCATCGTCACGCGGTCCGGATGGTCGTAGCTGACAAAGGCGTACCAGTCCGTCACGTCTGCGGAATGATCCAGGGCCGAGATAGGGGCTTCGCGATGGCTGGACGCGAAGAGGCTGGATGGAATCAGCATGCACAGCACCAAGGCGAAGGTCACCATGGTTTTCAATCGCTGCATAAGGTTTTCCTCTGAATTGGATTGGTGGACGTTGCCCATCGTGGCCTAGAGGGAGTCGGAGTTCTACCACCCCGCGCGTTACGACCGGCGTCGTCCACTGTCTGTAGGTACGCGCCGCAACGCGGAATGGATTTCTCTCCCTCCCGATATTTTTATCTCCAACGGACCCGCGTTCGCGAGCCGCACGGTCGCACAATATGCCTACGAGCGAGGTCTGCGGTGGCATACGATCGCAACCCGACGACCAATTGGAGATTGGCTACGTACAGAGTTCTAACGAGTGTTTCCGCGATCCGTGCCAGAACGAGGACTGGTTGAGCGATCTGGCTAATACGCGGGAGAAGATCGCGCAGTGGGAGAGGACTACAGGCGAAAAGCCGCCGCACCAGCATACGGTACCGTACTCAGTGGCGTTAACAGCCCAGGCAGAGCTGGGGCAAAAGGCCTCAAACGCCGGTCCCTCGCCCCACACTCCCATTCCGCTGCAAAGCAAGGGGTGTGGGGCGAACCAAAATCGGAGGAAGCCGCACTAGGACAGCTGCAACCCGTATCGTCCACGCTCCTCAGGGCAAGGCTGCCGAACCGCGGCACGAACTTCTGTTCCGGATTTACCAGTTAAAAAGATTCATGAGGACACGCCGTGTTGTGGTCGGACTCAACCAAACGAATCTAAGGGTGCAAAGCTGAGCGCCCACTATGATAAAGGTGTGCTGAAGATCAAACTCGCCCAGAAGGCAGAAGCCAAACCCAAGCAGATCAAGGTTAATGTTGGCAGCGAGAAGACCCTCGAAGCCAAGGTTCACGGCAAGGCTGCGTAAAACCATTAACTAGACGCTTCGCATTATGCTGATCTCCGTTCATGGCTATTATAGCCATGAGGTCGGCTATCCGAAATAACGGGAAGAGGCGGCGGGTTTGTTTTTCTGAATATCGTCGCTCCATCTTTACTGAGACCGCGGTGCGAGATTGAGTGGGGACAAGTCGATGCCGTCCATCGCATAACGCGCAAACAGGAAGTCATGGATCGAGACCACGCGATCGCCATCGAAATCCAGGGCAACAAAATAAACAGGCGTCTCGAGTGAGATCTCCCGATCGTATACGAGCATTGCAGCCCGGCCATCGACAACGCCCGCCGTGAAAGCCCACTGTTCGGAGGCTGCATAGCGAGCGTAATATTCCCCGACCTCGCTTTTTCCTTGCTTGCGTAGCTTCGCGACGAGGTCGAGTTTGACGTCGTCGGCCAGCATCGCGCGGACCGCGTCAAAGTCTCCGGCCTTGAACCCCTCTACATACTTGATCAGCCGGGCGCGCATTACATCCGACAGCATCGGCAGCGAGACGTCCGCGGGTTCGGTGGCAAACTCGCGCAAGCGGACACGCCCCCGCTGGAGAGCTGATTTCGCGGCGCCCTCGCTCGCACCAGTAATCGACGCAACCTCCTCGAGCGAGTGGCCAAGCACGTCCTTTAGTATGACCGCGCTCCGCTGGAGCGGCGGAAGCCGCATGAAAGTGCGCAGACTTATCGTGGCGACCTCATGGCCCTGATCTGGGAAATCTGGCGCGTTAATCATGTCAAGGGCCTCGTTATTCTGCATCATCGGACCGTGCGCGCGGCGGCGTAGGAAATCGAGCGCCGTGTTGTGGGCGATACGGAACAGCCAGCCTTCAGGGTTGTCGATGGCAGCGAAATTCGGCAGCGCGGCAAGAGCCTTAATCAGCGCGTCCTGAACAATGTCCTCGCCATCGACGGCGGAGCCGGTCATGCGCGCGCAGTATCGATGGAGCTTTGGACGAATCTCACCCACCAACCGTTCGAACTTATCGCGCGCAACATCAGTCATTGAATATCGTGTCCTCAGGATGGCAGCCTTATGTGGATCATACGTCGAGCGGCAGCATGTCCGTATCGCTGCGAAAGCCGTAGGCGACGCCGCGCATATAACGCGGTTCGCCGAGTAGCTCGGCGACCCGTTCTCCAACCTGCGCGGGGCGCAGGATCGAGCCATAACGTTGTATGACATGCTCGTCGATGCTGACACCCTCGATTTCCGCGTAGGCGGCCGCAACCTGATGACCGAGCGTGGTGCCGGGAATCAGCTGACATGGCACGAGCGCCTGGAAGTGGATCCCGAGGTCGCGCTGGCGCGATACCGCGTTTGCGCTGTGTGCCATGAACCACAGTATCCGTTTGGCGCCTATATAGCCCCCAGAGAGCCTCAGGCTTTCGGGGGCGATGAACGGCACCGCAAGCACCATTGATGCACCACTCGACATGACCAGAACGCGGCCACCTCGCTTCATCGGAGTGTTGAGTGCGGCCTGAACGCCGACTAGCCCTCCCTTCACGTCGGTGTTCCAGGCGGTCGAGAACTCGTCCCAGCTCTGCTGGTCGATCGGCTTCATCGACAGCCGCGCGCCGGCGTTGAGGATTAGCACGTCGGGCATCTCCTCGCGGACGACCTTGTTCATAAGCGCGGCGTCGGTTGCGTCGCCGGCAATCACCGCAGCACCGGCCTGCTCGGCCGCAGCGAGCTTCGCTCGATCGCGACTAATTGCGGTCACGTTCGCGCCGCAGGCGGTGAGCGCCTCGACCATCGCGAGCCCCAGCCCCTGGCTGCCGCCGGTGATGACCACGCGCTTTCCGTTCAGGTTCTGCATGTTCATTCTCCTTTATCCGGGCATCAGGCGCGGTGGTTGTAGACGACGTCGCCGGCGAAGCCGTCGAACGCGGCGAGCGCTGCGATCCTCGGGAAGTAAGCGACCATATCGGGATTGGCCCGCATCGCTTCCACTGATGCGAGGTCGCGCCACTGCGAGTAGATGACTACGTGGCGCTGATCCTTGGCGGCGATGAAGCTGGTCGAAATCCAGCCATCGAGCCTACTGACGACGTTTTCAGTATTGCCACGCAGGAGCTCGATGACCTTTTCCTGATTCTCAGGCTCAACGGTCAAGAGGTTGATAAGGGTGGTGACCTGTTTGGTCACCGCTATTGTCGTGTTCATAATATCCTCCTCCAAAAAGCGTCGTTCTCTGTCCTTACACAATGAAGACGATTCCGGTAAGTGAAACGGATCGGTCGGGCAGAAAAAGATGTGGATTCTTTGGAGTCGGCAAGCACAACCGATGTCTCAATCTGGCGTCCCGGCACGGTCCAATATTTCTTGAGCAGGCGGCCCTTTTCCTCACGTGACGGAACAAATCCCGTTTTGAATTGTTTGGGTGCGGGATCTTCCCCTATCTTCCCCTTGGTTGCTAGCCGCCTCGATTCACAGCGGTGTAAACTTCCGGTGTGAATATACGACTCGTCTTCGCAACCCTATGCGTCTTGTGGAGCCTTCCTTGGCCTAGGTTACAGGCGAGTTCTATTTCGAGAAAGCAACGTTTGCGCTCCCATCTACAAGCGATTCGGTATCACCAAGCGCACAGGCTGGCACACGTTCCTGCGCGCCTAGACGACTCCGCTACATGCGAATGGCGAAGACGTGAAGGTCGTGCGGGAACTATTGCGTCATGGCTCGTCCCGGATCACGATGGACGTGTACGTCCAGGCGGTGACACCGGCCAAGCGCAATACGCAGGGAAAAGTTATGGCGATGCTGCGGGAGACGAAGAAAGAAGAGAAGTTGGGCTAAGAGTTGTGTGTCCCCGGCGAAAAACGCGGTCTCCAGCAAGGCTTCTATTTTGTTGGCGTGCGTGACAAGTCACAGTTTGAACACATTGTCCGACTTGCTTTCGACTGGGGAAACTCTGAGTGCGCTAATCTCCAGCATTCTCAGGGACTTGTCCGATGCGGACCGCATCCAGCAGCCGGAGACGGTCGAGCCTATCCATATCATTCACAGGCCCTGACGAACAGTCTTATTGCGGCCAAATTCTTCCCCTACGATCCGGTCAGTGGCGTTTCGGGAAAGACAAATCTAATCTTCAGTAATTGCTTCCCTCACGATCCTAGCGGCAGCTTCGCTGGCGTCCTCCTTGTACGCGGCTAACTTATTGGTCGCAACCGAGCGAATAGGGTCGCCTAGTGACTTCTGACTCGATACATCGAACTTCTCTATATCTGCCGTTTGTCCCTCTGGGGAAACGCTCACAACCCTGTAAACCCCGACCATACCGTCGAGAACCACGACCTGACCCGTTTTTATCTGTTCTTTCGCCATGCCGACAGTTTCCCACAGGCCGTGGACGATTGCGAGCCCCTTAAGTTTCAAACTGCACACCACGTAGAGATTCAGTGTTCGCTTTGCAAGGAGCCTCGGTCATGGGGAAAGAGAACTCCAAAGCCGAACGCAACTTTACGGACGGGATTGGCTACCGATGTTCGGCTTGCGGTCGGCATACTAGCGGGAAAGTAGTCTCACCCAGACAAGTCCGAATCAGCGTTTTTCAACTCGATATCCTCGTCCCGGTGTCCTAATTGGCCGCTCATACTCGTGTTGCCGCCTTCATTTTTCTGACTCTGCTCGACCGCGCCCTTGCCTCGGTCTTGATCCTTCGATTTCTCGATGGGTACAATCTCAATCCGCTCGGCTACACAACCAGTTGATCCTTCATGTGTCATGGGACTCCTGACAAATGCGTTTTCGCAATGAGTACGAACGAAGGCCGCAGATTTTTAGCTTAGTCTCGCTCCCGCGTGAATGTATGGTCAGAAGCGACCATTTTTGCGGGAACAGGTATCTGATGTGAATGGCCCTGACGACCTACTCCGACCCTGCGAGCCCGAAGGCCCGAATTTTTGGCCTTCGGATGCCCCAACTTTGCGGACGGGGGTTGGCACCGACGCTCAATCGCTCTGAATGCGCTATTCTTGAGTTATGGATCATCTAACAGTTCTTCGTGAAAAAATCGGGCATCTCCGCGCCGAGATCGCAGACCTTCAAGAATTGAACGATCAGTATCGGGGTCAAGGCCACCACGGAACAGAAGCTCAAGTCGCTCACGGCCAGAGGCATGAACGGCTCCAATCCATCCAACAGGAACTCGGCCAACTCGCTGACCTTAGCCGACGAGTTCTCTCGATGGAACAGCGGAAAGGAGAGCACCTCTCCCGTCTGCATGTTGTCAAGAAGGCTTCCTAACCCTTTTTGCTAAGACGGGATTCGATGGCCGATGGACAACGAAAAACTGAGTGCGTTGCGGTTTCTTCAACGGCGCTCGGCCCAGCATCGGCAGCTGTAAACCAAAAGGCAACATGAATATCTTCAAGAAAGAGCGCGCGTCCCGCCGATGTTAAGAGTCTGGGTTTTGACAAGGGGGGCCGCTCAGGAAAGTTCCAGGACAGAGAAACCAGTCGCTATGGCCCCCCTGGATAGTCGTTGATCTGCGCATAAAAAATTCCTCTTTGTCGGACGGTGTTGACACCAGGTCATGGCTGCCGCAAGTTGCAAGCTATCCGCCGCTCGCAGGTCATGAGCGTCCAAAAGACGCGTCGCCAATTCGCGCACGTGATCGCCTGGGAGAATCTCCCTCCAGCCGCGGTTTAGCAGGTCGAGTTGAGACAGAGCCTTTTGTTCCTCTGCATCGGTCAGGTGGCCGAGGCGATGGAGTCTAGCAATTACACTGTGGACTTCCACTAAACTCCCCCACCACACGACCGGCAGGAACTTCCGCAATTGAGCATGCGCCTGACGACTCGTCGATTCATGCACACACAGTGGTACCAGCGCGCTCGAGTCCCAAAAAGCAGCTTGCTTGCTCATAGCGATTGTTCCCGATCTTCAAGCAGAGCTTGCGTTCCCGCTCGACCGAGGTGTTTGCCTGTTGGAATCCGCAATACCTTCTCCAGATCGACCGGCTTCTCAGGCAATCGCATCTTGCCGGCAGCGACTAAGAGCAGCTCTTCTTCGGTGCCCTCTTCCGGAGAAAAAGGAACCAGCTTCGCCACAGGAAGATTACGGTCCCGTATGATGATTTCCTCCCCACCTTTGGCAAATGTAAGATATTTGCTCAGCCGGTTCTTGAGTTCCGCAACATTGACGCTTCGCATTATGGTGATCTCCGTTCATGGCTATTATAGCCATGAGGTCGGCTATCCGAAATAGTGTTGTTGGGGAGAGATTCCGGCCTCGGCAACGGGATTGTCTCGCGAGTGATTGTGCTGATCGGCCTTTCTCGGGCCGGGGTTTCGCATCTCCAGCGACTTCCAGCGGCAATCACTCGCGCGACAATCTTCCAAGCCGAAGGTCCGCCTTGATATTTCCGCGCGCAGATCAGTCCAGAAGTTTGTATGGATCTTTCTATCTTAGGCTCAAGAACTCGGTGCGAAAGATTCCATGCGAGCGGATTGATTGAAACTTTGAGAGTTGTGGCAGCCCGAAGGTTTCGAATGCTTCGTTTTGGAAGGATTAAAGATAAGCGGCGCGGCCGTGTTTAGGAATCCCTCGTTGAGCCTTTGAGAGCTCGTCGTGCCTCAATGCGTTCACGGCTTCGCTGATCTCCGAAATAGCAAAGGCCGACCAATTTTTCGCCGGCCTCCGCGACGCGCTGAGCTAGTTGCTCACCGCTGATGGAATGATGGAATGGATCCGCCAGGACGGCCCAGCGCGGAGCCGAGAGCGTGCACCGGCTTCGCAAGGATCGTTAGGAAATTCGATGCCAATGTGCTGTTTCCGGCGCCCCAGCTCGAGAAGGAAACAGGGAACCACCCTCTCTGCTGGAACCGTCGGAGAAAGTCTTTCTCAGCCCTGGGCTTTAAGCTGCAGGAATTTCGATATCGGCGGATGCCTCAGCATTGCTCTTTGTGCCAGATAGGAAAATGAAAGTTGCACCGACGATTATTAATAGTCCAGGAAGAATAAACATCTCGTCGTACAGTCGGCCCATACGGTTAGAGCCTTCCCCATCCGCTTCAACCCTTTAGCCGCGGCCTCCCTGCGTTCAAAACGGCTCGCGTCGGATGGTACGTCGACATCAAGCCTGAGCCCTCCACCGGAACTCCTGAAATAGCCAATCTTGCGTCCCACTGTAGCGAGATTTCCCGACGCTCCATTCGTGTTATCGCTATTTCCCGTTAGGTCCAAACGGTCGCCACTCGACAATGCCCACTTCGTGTCGCCGTCTTGAAATTCCGACAGACAGCAGCGCGGAAGGATTCCCGGTTCTCAGTTTCATTGCATATCCTGATCATTTTTGTGAATTTCGACCGTAATATTCTTGGGCCCGCCAATTCTTTCCCCAAGCTGACTTGTCCGGCTGGACGTTTGACGGTCATTTATTTGCGACCGATAGGTCTCTTTTACCATCTGAGTAAAACAGCGAACAAGAGTATGGCGACCCAGGTCGTGGACATCCCCTTCGGCGCGGTTCGTGAACGCAGCGTCAATCCGTGGCTGATAGCGATTACAGTCACTTTGGCCACGTTCATGGAACTGCTCGATACGGCCATTGCGAACGTATCCCTCCCCCACATCGCAGGCGGCCTGGCCACCAGCTACGACGAGACCACATGGGTGCTCACCAGCTATCTGGTAGCAAATGCAATCGTCTTGCCCCTGAGTGCGTGGCTAAGCCGCGTCTTCGGCCGCAAGAACTACTACATGGCTTGCGTTGCGCTGTTCAGCATGAGCTCCCTGATGTGCGGCCTGGCACCAAGTCTGGGCCTATTAATTTTTTTTCGCGTCCTGCAAGGGATTGGAGGCGGTGGTTTGGCCCCCGTGGAACAGGCGATCTTAGTGGACACCTTCCCAGCATCCAAGCGGGCTGCCGCATTCGCCCTGTACAGCATGGCCATCGTCAGCGCACCGGCTGTTGGCCCTCCGCTGGGCGGGTGGATTACGGACAGCTTCTCCTGGCGCTGGGTCTTCTTTATCAACATACCCATCGGCGTCATTTCGCTCATACTGACGAACCGGCTCGTGTCCGATCCCCCGGAATTCAAGAAAGAAGTCGAGACCGCCCGCAGCGCTGGAAAACTGCGAATAGATTACCTCGGAATTCTTCTTATCGCGGTCGGCTTCGCGTGTCTCGAAGTTGTGCTGGACCGCGGACAAAGAGAAGATTGGTTCGAAAGCAGCTTCATTGTTTCGTTCTTTGTGATCGCAATCGTCGCTCTGCTGACGGCGGTAATCTGGGAACTACGCCAACCCGACCCGGTGGTCGAAATCAGGCTCCTCAAAGAGCGGAATTTCGCCCTGGCTAATTCGTTCTATTTTCTTTTCGGGTTTGTCCTGTTCGGCTCGACCGTACTTATTCCACAAATGCTCCAGTCGCTCTACGGCTATACCGCCACGAACGCTGGACTGGTACTCGGGCCCGGAGCGCTTGTGATTGTTGTCATGGCGCCACTAGTCGCTCGGATGGTGAAGCGCATACCGGTGGCTGGGATGATCGCGTTCGGTTTTACCATCCTCGGCTGTGCCATGTGGCACTATGCCAGCTTCAATCTTGCGACAGACTACGGCAAAGAGGCATGGGCTCGCGCAGTGCAGGGCTTTGGCCTGGCATTCCTCTTTGTCCCGACCAGCCAGCTTGCCTATTCCTATTTGGCAAAGGATAAGAACAACAAGGCATCGAGCATGACCAACCTTTTTCGCAATCAAGGCGGAAGCTTTGGCATTGCTTTTGTCACGACCGTGCTAACACGGCGAGCTCAATTTCACCAGTCCGTATTGGCCGCGCATATTACGAGTACCAATCGGGTTTTCGCGTCGACGCTCGCAAGCGTCACGCATCGATTCGTTCAGCACGGTTACTCCGCTCCAGACGCTGCGGCTAGCGCGATGGCGCAGGTTTCCGCCATAGTGGAACGGCAGGCGAACTCGTTAGCCTTTCTTGATTGCTTCTGGCTCTTGGGAGCCGTCGCTTTTTTCGGGCCTGTCCTCGCACTCTTCATTCGCAGATTCAATCAGGGAGGAAAGGCGCCCGTACATTGATTGGGCAACGGAGCACCGCCATGAACAGAAACGTTTTCGATAAGCAGACCCTGGCGACAACTTTTCCGGTCGCGAATTTCCTCGGTATAACAGCCAGCCAGCCCTGGATTGGTGGTAGCTGAATTTCGTTCGGCACCTCACCACAGCAATCCGATGGGACGCTGAACGGCGGCATCCTGTGCGACTTGGCAGATGCGGCCATCCGGCAAAACTTGCGGTCGTGACTGCTTACGGCCTCGTCTCATTATGGTAGCGATCCTGTAAGTCCAAGACGCTTATCTTTCGCCTCGTTTTGTGGCCTGAGGGGGCTGGAGGCGTACAGCAGCGCCGCCCAATTTGGCTGTTTTGCAAAGGGTGGTCCACACCGGGAACAGTGCGCATTCCCGTTCTCGAATCAAAGACACTATGCGGGCTTTCCGTTTTTAAAACGCGAATGCTGGCAGGAAGAATGTCCGCGCGCATTTCTCGGGATCGCGCTTGTCGCGGTTTTTTCCCAGGAGAAAGAATGAGTTTCGTCTTCATAGCCTTAGCCTCCTCGAACGCGAATTGTGTGAACACAAATAATCATTCGCAGTCTAAGTCCGGGATGGAACATGGCGAGCCCTGCCGGAATTTCAGACAAATAACTTGTTTTTTGTGAGGGCCGCCTGAAGATCGCGTCCCGCAGCTGTCTAAGTGCGTTGAAGTCGTTGCACTCCTCACCTCCACCGTTAACTCCATGGGTCAGGTTGGCGTGAAAACCATGGCACTTTATGTGTCGATCGGTTCCCCGATGCGATCGGGGTCGGGTTGCCAATAAGAACGCCCCCACAAGGCCGCCAGCCCGTGTTGGGACACCTCGGTACGCCGCGGCCAACATCAAAACTCAGGATCACACAGCACGCCGAATGTAAGGTTCTGCTCCTGTCCGAGTGAGCTATGTTGCGCCATTGCTATCAACTGCCTGATCTATGCTCTCCTCGCCTTGGCGCTGTGGCCCTCAGTGCGCAGCATTTTCGCTCGGCGGTCGCGCAGCGGAGCTTAGTTGGTGAATATGGCGATGTTCCAACAGTAACGCACCGAAATTCGTCGAGTCGGGTGGGCTGCAAGTTGTGTGCGGTTTTGAACAGTCAGCCAGTTTATTTCGATTTTAAAATTTCGCGACCTATGAAGGAGGTCTCATGACTAGAGCAACAGGTGCATGGCGGAGAGCCTTGCTCGCCGCCCCGATGGTCATTCTTGCCAGCCTCAGTGCGCCGCAAGTGATGGCGGGGTCCGTAGTAGGGGTAGGTAATTGCGTTCCCAATATCGTGCAGTTCACCACCATTCAGGGAGCGGTGAATGCTGTACCGCCCGGATCAATCATTAAGATTTGCCCAGCCAACTACCCCGAGCAAGTTTTTGTCAACAAGAACCTGACCTTGACGGGTGTTAAATCGAGAACCACAGATAACCCTGTGCTGGTTATTCCATTGGGAGGTTTCGTGCCCAACACCACGAGCCTCACCAGCGGGGACCCCATCGCGGCGCAGATCCTGGTGCAAGGCCCTGCCACGGCAGTCACGATCAGCAATCTCGCGGTCGATGGAAGCAACAACAATTTAAATAGCGGCTGCGGCGATGCGCGGCTGATAGGTATCTACTACCAGAACGCCTCGGGAACGGTGAGCTTTGTCACCGCCCGAAACCAGGCACAGGACGCGGCAAACTTTGGTTGCCAAGACTCGGCGGGGCTTGGGATTTTTGTCCAAAGCGCCAGTCCTTCGACATCGACGGTTAGAATCCAAAACAGTACCGTCCGGGGATATCAGAAAAATGGAATTACTGGCAATGAGGTTGGAACAACGGTCACGATTGCAGGTAACTCGGTGGTTGGGGCAGGACCCACCACGACGGCTCAGAATGGCATACAGGTGGGGTTTGGAGCCACGGGAAAAGTCCAAAATAATACCGTGGCGGACGACGACTTTAACGGTGACCCTTCGGCTGGCACGGGCTCTGGGATTCTCATCTTCGATTCCAGCAACATGACCATAACCGCCAATTTCGTGACCAATGTCCAGAATGGAATACCGATCGTGACCGATGGCACCATGCCCGCCGACAACAATACGGTTGCCAACAATCACGTGTCGAATACCCATCTCGGGGACGGCATCGATCTTTGCAGCAACGGCAGTAGCGTCACGGGGAATGTAGTGTTTAGCAGCGGCCAAGCGGGAATTCACCTAGACAGTAGCTGCGGCTCGACGGGGAACAACAACACCGTCAGTAAGAATACCGTCAACGAAGCGTGCGCCGGGATTCTGCTGGGAAGCGGAACTGGCAATACGTTTCCACTGCCAAATCTCGTCGCTAATGTTGCGAACACAACTCTAGCCGGCGACGTTTGCACCCCCACGGTGCTCTCACAGAGGCGAGTTGGCTCAGAAGGGCACAATTCACGCCCGGCTCGGCCTTGAGTGCCAGAGGCGTCGTTACAAGTAACCTTGCAATGGGCAGCATTCCCCGCACACATGGTGTTTCTTGCTATGTGTGCGGCGTGCCCTTCACAATTCGCGCTGACGTCAGGAGTTTTTCCGAACCTGTGAAGTGGCGCCCTACCGAACCCTGGTGTATGAGATGGTTTCCTGGAGCGGCTCGCCGCGGAAGAGCCAGATCAGTGAACGCTGGCGTTCAAGGAACCCGGACGGCAGCTTGCGCATTCTGAGCCACCGGGGCTCCCAACAAGCAGGTTCCATTGGGAACTTTCGCGGTGAGGTAGGAGTCAGTCAATATTGAGCGTTAGGCGGGGCAAGGAACAGTGTGTGGTTTGGCGGTATCCGAGTAGAAGGCAGGTATTTTGCAGGCCACCTTCGAAAAGCTATGTTCCATCCGCACCTTTCAGAATTAGGGGTTCGCAAGATGAGCTCCTGGTTCCGTTCCTGTCATCGGAGGACAGTCAGACTGAGCCTTGGTTCGACCGGAGAGGCATGGACAATTCCAAAAGGGAGTTCCAAACCACTAAATTCATCCTATTCATCACTGTTGCGGTTCTAACAATTACTGCGCTGCTTACTGTGCAGCTCAAGCAGGTGGAAGGAAGTTCGCCCTCACCGGCAGCAACCTACTCACATGGCTCGTTGCACCTGACCATTCCGTACCAAGCCTCGAGCGCGGGCACTGGGCGCCTCATCGTAGAAGTTCTGGACCCAAACGACCATGTACTCGGGCACGCGGAGCAACAGCTGTCGGTCTCGACAGGACCAGGGCGCTGGAAGGACGAGATCAATTGCGGCGCTTTTGTCAGCCCGTCTCAACTTGCTTGCTGATCAACCGCCCGACCTGTCCGGATTGCCCTGCGACATTGCTCCACGACACGCTGGGATATGTCCAAAATATCCGTTCCCTCGAATACTGCGCTTGCACTTTTGCGTCGCGTCAGCATCAGCGGCGACAATTCCCGATGCTAAACTGTTTGCCTTCTGGCAGGAAACCAAGCGACACTAGAGTGCAAGTCGCACAATCAACCGCGGAGGAAAAGTGTGAGCAACTCCGAGACAAAAATCAATCGGAGGACGTTCTTGTCCAACTCCGCAGCCTTGATTGCCGGAGGATCAGTCTTCGCTAGTACCGCTCTTTCGTACGGCAGAGTTCTGGGCGCCAACGATCGAATTTCGTTATGCCACATCGGAACCGGAAGTCGCGGCACGGAGTTGGACTGGATCGTATCGCAGCTTAGGACCAGCCATAACGTGGAAATGACCGGCGTCTGCGATTTGTGGCGCCTGAACCGCGAGAAAGCTGTCGCCAAGAATGCAAAGTTTTATGGCCGCGAGCCGCGCGCGTTTCAGTATTTGGAGGACGTACTTGCGCTTAAAGATATCGATGCCGTGATCATTTCAACCCCGGAGCACTCCCACTCGCCAATCCTGAAAATGGCCGCAGAAGCCGGCAAAGATGCATATGTTGAAAAGCCAATGGGCAATGTTCTGGCAGAGGCGAAGTCTGCGCGCGACGCGGTCATACAAAATGAGCGGGTCGTACAAGTCGGCACGCAACATCGCAGTGAACCGCATCCCAGGACCGCCCAGGAATTAGTGCAGACCGGGGTCCTCGGCGATGTGAGCAAAGTGGAAATCGTTTGGAACTACCACGGTCCAAGATGGCGCGGACGTGAGGAGACGAAGCTGGTCCGTGAAGAGGATACCGATTGGCGTAAGTGGCTACTTACTAAGCCCTACCGTCCGTTTGATCCTCAAGTCTATTGCGAATTCCGCTTGTACAAGGAATTCTCCAGCGGCATTCCCGATCAATGGATGAGTCACGCGATCGATCTCGTGCATTGGTTCATGAACGACCGCTTTCCGCGTTCGGTTGTTGCTCATGGTGGCGTTTTTGCCTGGCACGATGGCCGCGAGAACGCCGATACGTTCCAAGCTCTATTGGAATACCCGAAAGGTTTTCTGGTCAGCTACTCAACCAGCTTTGGCAACGACGCTCCAGGATTCACGCGCTACATGGGGAAGCAGGCGACGCTTATCAACATGGGAGGCGAGGGCAGCCCACGCTATCAATTAGTTCAAGAGAAAGGCACGCACGAAGACGACGCCGACATCGACGAAGAAAGGTCCTCGAAGTACGTTCTTCTGCCAGGCGAAACCAAGCTTCCGCCGATGGGCATAGACGACCTGTCCCTTGGACATATGTCCAACTGGTTCGAGTGCATGCGCTCCCGCCAGCAGCCTCATTGCACGGTACATGAGGGCTTCGCCCACTCAGTAGCGTGCATGATGGCGGCCGAATCCTACTGGTCGGGAAAGAAGCAGTATTGGGACACGGCCAATGAGACCATTGTGGACCGTGCGCCGGAAAGCTAATGGATTTGCTGCGGCGGTAACTGCGATTACGAAAGGTAATGGACGGTCTGCTCTATCAGCTTGGCAGTGGGCCCGTACGGTTCGCCTGGCGCGTCGAATTCCATCGAGCAATAACCTCTGTAGCCGCTGGACTTCAAAATATCGAACGACTTCTTCAGGTCAATGCTGAACTGCTTGCCCTGATCGTCGGTCTCCCCGTCCTTGACATGGCAAATGCCGTACGCGTGCTGGAACATCGCCGCGAGCGCCCGATAATTAAAATCAGCATCGCCGGTCAGCATGGAGTTTGCGAAATCGGGTAGGCCGTGCAAGAACGGGCTGTTGACGGCCTCAATTACTTTAACCAGAAAGAACGCGTCTTCGCTGACTAAGTCGTCATTCTCCAGATTCACCACTATATTCTTCCCAGCAGCATACTCACTCACTTCACGAAGACCCTCCGCTGTGTGCTGCACATTCGGCTGCGAGTTAGTTGCGCGTCGATTGTGCGTACGAATGCTAGGCGAGCCAATCTGAACGGCCACATCCACCCACTTCTTTGCATAGGCGATCGCTTTCCTCCGCACCGACGCATCAGCATCGTAGAAGCTGTCTTCGCCATCAACCGCGATATTCACAACCTTCGCGTTCGCCTTTCTCAATGCCTCGTGGAAGCCGGACAGATACTCGGAATCAAGTGAACGAAAATGCCGGTTGTGCGGCTCGATGTTGTGGACATTAAATTTTCTGACTACCTCGGATGCGAACTCCGTGAGGTCCCTTCCCGGCAAATTACGGTCGCGATCGCGGTTGGCGGGACTCTCGATGTATGCGCGAAACGGGTAGGAGGCAACCGCCAGTCGATCGCGGGGCGCAGATGGAAACGAGATATGAGGTTCCGACGCCGCGGCAGCGAATACTTTATGCGAACTGCTGGCAAAGGATATGCCAGCCGCCAGAGCCGAAAACTTTTCGAGAAAATCGCGTCGCGTTAGCAAGTCGATGGGTTGTAGATACGAAGTTGGGATTATACTCTCGCGGCCGTCGCCGGAAAACCGCGTCCCCCAAGTCATCTGAAGGAGACAACTTTCTGCTTGAGGGCCATTTTGGACCTATGCTAGTTAAGCTCCCTTGTCGAGTGGTGGTTCGCTCATGCGTTTCCGTTCTGACCAATCTTCTCCCCGCGTTTTAACTCCTCATTCCCTCGTCTGAAACCAATAGCAGAGACGGCCCATTCCGCCGTCAAGGGTAAAGCTGGCGCCAGCCACAAACCGGCCGCCCCGTGACTGCTCGGGCCGCTCTGCACAACACCTCGGCAGAAGGAGCTAGGCGGAATCGAGGTCGATTACACAAGCTCGAAGCTAGGAAGTCGGAGTGCCTTTTGGTCAAACGTCAGCGTGCGGGTACGCGCGCTCCGAGCTCTGCGATCAGCGCGTCCGCGAATGATCCGCGCCCCTGTTTTAGCGCAACCATGGCAGTGAAGACTTCCTGCTCGTTTTCGATCGCCAGAACCTCAACCTGCAGGGGAGGCCCTGATCGAGCAGAAGTTTCATCGTGTCTGCGGCAGGGGCAAGACCTTGTCATCCACCAAGGCAGCTGCGAAGGCCAGCACTTGGCGAATGTCTTCGTTCTCAAGCTCGGGGTATTCGCGTTTGAGTTCAGCTCGATCGGGATAGGTAGCCAGCGCCTCGAGCACTCGGCGCACCGAAAGGCGAAGGTCACGTATGCATGGCTCCCCATTCAACCGGGCAACACTGGTTGTGATTCGGGCGAATTGTTCCACCCTAGCTCCTCCCTTTCTCGGTTATTCGCCGCCTACATCGATGCGACAACGCCCGGAAGATGGCATCCAAAAACATCGAGGCGCTTGTCAACATCTTCGCACAAAAACCGCAACACATAATGGGGCAGCATGGCTGTGGATAAGAAATGGGCATCGCCTTCGGCGACAAGCGCACCGCCGAAAACAATGGATCCGAGTATCGTCTACACCGGCCTTTTTAGGCTCTACAACGAATTAACAGACAGCAGGGACCGCCCCAGATTTAATTTTCACCAGATAATTTTTAAACCAAACTGCATCTGTCGCGAGGGAGTGACCGTTGTAGTGATGGCCCCTGCTCCGGGTATGGGAACTCCGCTGCCGTCAAAGATTTGGTTGAAGTCTAGCGGTGGCGAGAAGTTGGGATGATTGAAAATGTTAAACACCTCAACCCGGAACTGCGCACTAAAGGTCTCCGATATCCTTTTGAACGGAATGTTTTTGAACAAGGACATATCGAAGTTAATTAGACCGGGCCCGATGAGTTGATTCCTGCCGGCATTGCCGAGGCGGTTGGCGCAGGTGCCGGGAATGCCTGGATTCCCGGGACTCGAAGAACTGGGTGCAATAAACCCGTAGGGGACACACTGCGCGCTGAATCCTGGAGGCGCAGTCGGAAGCGCAAAGCATTCCAGCTTGATGTATTGATATGGGTTTCCGGGATTAACAGGATTGCCGCATCCCGGGCCCGAAATGCGATCGGGGCGGGCAAACGGATCCAGGTTGCCCAGTCCCAGGGGATCACCCGTATCGACCACACTAAAGGGAACACCGGTGCTGATTTGGAAGATTCCGCCCAACTGCCAACCACTCAGTGCCCAGCGTCCGGCGGAAAACATCCATTTCGGCGCCGGAATCTCCCACTCATAATTCACCACAAGATTCTTGCCTATGTGAAAGTCTGAAAGTCCGCGGTTCAGTCTTGAGTCAAAGAATGGCAAGCTGGAGACAGCATTATGAAAGTTGTCGCCAATGGACCCGGAGGAGCTGGTATCAATGCTTTTCGACCATGTGAAGGAAGCCTGTGCTTGCAGCCCATGACTCATGTTCCTTTTTATCTGTGCCTCAAGCGCATGATAATTCGAAGACGCGTTCCAGATGAGCCCTTCAATCCAGCCAAAGTTGGGGTTCACTTGCGCTGCCCCAATGGGCCAAAGATAGCCTTGCGATGTTTTCGCAATCGGTAGAGACGTGTTCATGTCCTCAATGCGAAATGGAAGATGTACACCGCGCGACCCGGCATAACCAACCATCAGTGCTACGCTTTGAGAAAGCTGGCGCTGAATGTTCAGGTTCCATGCCATGGTGTAACTTCGCGAAGGACGAGGCTCAATGTAGTTGACCAGCAGCGAATTGGTGACGCTCTGCAGGTACTGATAAGCATGCGGGAACGCTCCGGTCGGAAGGTTGGCAGCGCTGCCAAGCAAATAGAAGGGTGCAGTGAACAGGCTGAGATTCTGCGTCTCATAAGGCAACGGCAGCACGTCAAAAATTCCAAACCCGCTGCGCACGGCCGTTTTTCCATCTTTGAATGGATCCCAGGAAAAGCCTACTCTGGGCTCAAAATCGTGCAGAGTCGAGTTCGCATAGTAAGGTTTCCCGATGTGAAGCCTGGAGTCGGTTAAATTCAGAAGGCTTGCAGTCCTTCCATGAATCTCAGTCGGAACGGTCGCCATCTCATAGCGCAGTCCCAAATTAATCGTAAGATTTGGCAACGCCCGAATATCATCTTGCACATAGGCACCCAAGATACTCTGTCTGATGTAGCGCGGACCGCCAGTTGTGCCTACATGCACCGACAACGAAGTGGGATTGTTTGTCAGAAAGTTGGAAAGTGAGTCGAAGAGATAAAGACCGTTGGGAGAATCCGAAGCGCTCATGTTCTCCTGAATTCGTTCCATCGCAACGCCGAACTTGATGGAATGATTTTTCAAGGTAAGGAATGCGTCGTCGTATCCTTGAAATGAGTTCCAATGGAAGTTGTAATTAGAAATCCCTCCCAAACCGCCGCTGAAATTAGTTAAGCCTCCAATATCGATTTCACCCGGAGGCAGGCCCGGCGCGAAGCCTAAGGAAGTATTCGCGGCCAGTGGATTCGTGGCCTGAAGCGTTTGTCCGATCAAACCAACAACCCGGCTGTATCCCCCGCGAACCGCATTCACAAATTGAGGATTGAAAACATGATTTTCCTCGATGGTAAACAAATACCGTCCCGTGGTGTAGCCGGTGCGCTTGGCATTCAGTTCATCAGGTTGCCCGATGTTGGCGGTGTCGCGCATGAACGTGCCAAATAACGTGTCCTTGCTCGACAGTTTGTGATCAACCTTGGTCGTAAAATAATTTTCTGGAGTGATCTGCTGGCCCGAAAAGGTGTACACGCCAACATCGCAAAGTGACCCGACACAGGATGACGGTACCGGTCCACCATTCGGCAGCGGCCAAATCGGAAGATAGGGCGCGACCGCAGGATCTAGGGTTACATTGCCAGTCGTAAGCTGACCGGTCCGCGCGGTGGCGGTGGGCACATTATCGATCTGAGTGACGCCTAGAGCCTGGCGCAATCCTTCATAGTTTCCAAAGATAAAAGTGTGGTCCTTCCAGATGGGTCCGCCCGCTGTCGCTCCGAATTGATTGCGCTTAAATGCGGGCTTGGCTGTATCGAAGAAGTTGCTGGCATCGAGAGCGCTGTTACGCAGAAATTCATAAACGCTCCCGTGAAAGTCATTCGTGCCCGAACGCGTAATCGCATTAATTACGCCGCCCGAGGTGCGCCCGTACTCGGCGGGATAATTGCTGCTCAAAACGGAAAACTCTGAAACAGCATCGGAACCTAAGTCGGCTCCCAGAACGCTGCCCGGGCCCGAGTTGGAATAATCGTTGATGCTCACACCATCCAGACGGTAATTATTCTGCGCTGGCCGGCCACCATTGATGGTCATTTGCGTGCCGAACCCGCGCTGTCCGCGATCCGCCGCGCCGACACTTGGTTGCGTTCGAATGGTAGCTACACCAGGCTCCAAGGTTGCCAATTGCGTCCAGTCCCGCCCGTTCAGAGGTAGTTCGCGAATCGTCGTCCCGTTTACTACGTTGCTAATTTCCGACGTGCCCAGCTCCACTTCGGGAGCATCGCTGGTTGCCTGTACGCTCACAGAGGCGCCACCCACATGCAAACTCAGGTTCAGTACGCGTTGAGCTCCCACCGTCAAAGTGAATTGAATCACCGTGCTGACAAATCCCTGGCTTGTCACCGTTAATTTGTAATCCCCCGGCAAGAGATTCGGCACGGTGTAAAATCCATCGCCATTTGCGGTCACACTCGTTTTAATCGCCGTGGAAAGGTTCTCGATTTCGAGTTTCGCATTGGGCAGTACTGCCCCGGTTGTATCGGTGATTGTTCCTTGGATTGTGCCGCCAACCACTTGAGCGCTGCACTGGCAGGGAATGCAGAAGGTTAAGGCAAGCACTACGCTACAGAACAGCCGCAGATGACTTGAATGATTGCAAGAACCAAAGATAGACCACCTCGCTCGCCTCAATCTTGAGGTTTGTACAACCTTGAGGTTTGTACAACGCGCGCCCCAGAGAACTAATCTTTTATAACGAGCTCGAGGAATCTTCTAACGAATAATTTGCATGTCCACGAATTAAACTTTGCGATATTAATAATATTTAACTCAATGCGATGCGTAAATCGAGACGAGAGAGTGTTCTGAAGAATTTTTATCCCGGTGGAAGTTGATTTCTAGTGGTCAAAGTATTTCTGCAAGGCTTCCGGGTCGTGAGTCTTCGTTAGCGCCAGCATGAGCAGGATGCGAGATTTTTGGGGACTAAGATTATCAGCCAGCACGCATCCGATTTGTTTCAGCGAGAGCGAAGATCCTTTTATCGCGCTCAGCGGAAATATGCGACCGGTAGGCACGCGAGTGCTGATGACTACGGGGATGCCCTTCTCCCGCGCTTCCTTAATCGCGTCGAACATCGCACCAGGCACGCCGCCAAGACCCATGGCAGCGATCACCAAACCCTGTACGGTGCCGTCGCGAAGCATCGATCGAATCACCCTGCCATCAGCACCCGCATAACTCATTACGATATCGATTTCCGGTAAGTGCGTATTGGAATCTATTGCAATCGTCTGGCGTCGTAGTTCCGCCCGATAGAAGCGGACGGTTTGCACGTCGACGACTCCGAGTGCGCCAAATTCCAGGCTACGAAAAGTCTCTACCTGGCTGGTGTTCGTTTTTGTGACATCCCGCGCTGCATTGATCTGGCCATTCATGACCACCATGACTCCTTTATCAACAGCTTCAGGGTCGCTCGCAACCCGGATGGCGTCCAGGAGGTTTCGTGGCCCATCGGAGTCGGGATCAGAGGCTGGACGTTCCGCCCCCACGAGGATCACAGGTTTCGTGTTTTTGGTGGTGAGGTCGAGAAAGTAAGCGGTTTCTTCCAATGTGTTGGTGCCGTGCGTGACCACGATTCCCGCGACGTCAGGAGTTGGGAGCAACTCATTCACTCTGGCCGCCAGGCGAACCCAGATCTCAGGGGTCATATCGCTGCTGGAAATATTTGAAATCTGCTCGACGTGAATCTGCGCGATTTTATTGATCGCGGGAACCGCCGCAACAAGTTCTTCGCCGGAGAGAGCGGGAAGGTAACCTCCCTTTTGCGGATCGTGTTTGCTGGCGATCGTACCTCCCGTGGAAAGCACAACTACGACGGGCAGCTTCTGCGCGATGAGCGAACTCGACGTCAGCCAGAGTAACAAACTTACTAACGCAATTTTTCCCATGGCGTGAATATAGCAAACGCCAAACTACCTCTTACAGCGTGACCAAAGTCTCACACATCACTCAAGTTCGATAAGCCGGCGTCTTCTGCGTTTCTTGGTGCCCGTTCTGGCGCCAGTTTGTAGTTGAGTTTGGTGCTTCTTAATGCTACCTACTTCGATGTGGAAACAGATGCGGGACGGTCACAGTGTCTTCCGTCACTGCTATCCAGAGGGTTTGCGATACAGCCCAGGAACGCATTACTTTGAACCGCACAACGCCTTGCTAATGAACGGCACGCACGAAATGATCGACGGCTTATTGGCCGGTAAGATCATTGGCGTCCCCGACGGGATTTGAACCCGTGTTACCGCCGTCAAAGCGCTGTCCTGACGGCGTTACAAGAACTTAGAGGGCGCAGGTGGTGCAGTACGTTTGATCTGCCTGGGCTGTGCGCGTGCGCGGCCGAAGAGGAGTGCCGTGCCAATCTTTCGGCGCATGCTGACCAGCCACGAACGCAGACTGATGGCTGCGCGAGGTCACGGCGAACCCGCCGGACAGATCGCGGCCCGCGAGATGGAGATTGTGAGGATCAAGGGAGCGTTGCAGAGAGCGGAGGAATTGAGCGATGACGTGGCCGCTGCAATCGAACGGGCTCTCTGAAACTGGATAACTGTCGATCCTCAATCAGGCCCGCGACCCGGTCGATAAGTGCCAACGCGATATTTCAACAGTTGCGCTTTGACGAAACCCTATCTCCACAATGCCTCGCCGTAAATACACTACTAGAATGGTGCCATGGCAAAAGTTCCTGTCGCTGGGGAAATTGCGAGGGACTTCGAGTTGCTGGACTCGACACGCGCGCCAAGGCGGTTGTCCGAGTTGGTCTCCCAGGAGGGGCGCCTGGTTCTGCTCTTCTATCGCGGGAATTGGTGACCGTTTTGCCTCCGCCAGTTGGCGGATTATCGCGAACACTATCCGGAAATCAGGTCGGAGGGCGCGAGCCTAGTGGCTGTTTCGGTGGATTCGTGCGAATCATCGGAGGCCTTGCGAACTCAGCTCTCATTGCCGTTTTCGATTTTGTGCGATACGGAACGACGCGTTGTCAAGGACTGGGACATCTACAACTCGCGAGAAAGAGGCGGCATCGCCAAACCGGCCGTCTTCGTGATTGATCCCAACCAGGTAGTCCGTTACGCTTGGGTGGACTCGGTCTTGACGCGCGTTCCAGCCGTCGAGATTGTCCACTCGCTACAAAATGCTGCCAATGCGCAGCTGATTCGACGCAGAGTTCACATCCCCATGTTGTCGGAGTGGATCAGGGCGATTCGGAATCACTTTCAAAGTTAGGCGGATGAATTCGTCAACGGTGCAGCTCAAGCTGCACTGGGACGGTGGCGTTCATACGGAGCTCACTGCGCGCAAGAACCGGACCGGCCATCATGATCACGTCAACTCACAAGAAGTGACCGAGTTGAGTCGTGAGCTTGCTCTGGTCTGTGAAGACAGCGCAATCGTCTCTATCCTGAACAGAATGGGATATCGAACCGGGATCGGCAACACATGGACGGAGAAACGCGTACAACACGTTCGCCACACAAAAGGCTTTTTTCTAGATTTTGCCCGCAAATTAACCCTCAATGTGGCTGAGAAATCGGCGAGCAGCTCAAGCGGAAAGTGGTCTAGGATATTTGGCTTTATAGTCGCCAGCCAGACCTGCGGCTAAGTACTTACTGTTTCGGCAAACCATTAGATAAAAACTGCACGGTGACTCTAAGTCCGATGGGCAGTGACTGTGCGTCTTGTCTTAAGTCGATCACTGCCTCTAGAACGTCGCGGTCGATCTTGTCAGATGGATCGTCTGTGTAGACGCTCTTTCTGCCAATGACTGCAGATATGCTCGCTACAGTTCCGGTGAGCTTCCTGCCATCAAGTCCGTCGGCTTGGATAATTACGTTCTGGCCAATCGCGATTTTACTGAGATCTCTTTCATCTACTTCCGCCTTAACGCGCCGAGCAGAAGTATCGGCCAGACTGAATAACGGGCGAGGAGTGACCGTGCTAAAGGATTCCCCAGCTCTCGCGTAGACTCTCAGAACAGTTCCATCAATCGGAGCCAGAATTGCGCACTTCCTGATCCGTTCTTGCGCAGTTCGGACACGGCCCTCTCCCGCGAGCACTTCTGCATCTGCCCGCGCTTTGTCTTCCTGCAACGGAGGCGCGGCGAGCAATGCCTCCGTTCGAACGGCAGCCTGGAAGTCAGCCTCTGCGACACCGAAGTCACGATCGGCTTGCTCATAAGCAGAGCGGGAGATCTCTCCCCCTTCAAACAGGGCGCGCTGCATACTCAGCCGCGATGTAGCCTCAGCGAGTGTTGCCTGAGCCGCTGCCGTCTTTTTGGCGGCGATAGCTTTTTCCTCGTCACGTGCGCCTCGCAACAGACGGATCCTTGCCTGACGTGTACCGTCAGCTTCCGCAAGTGCAGTTTGTAACATGGCGTTTAGGTCATCACAAGCAATTTCCCCCATGAGTGTCCCTTTGGTTAGGAACTGATGCTCTGTCACGTAAATTGCCTTCAAAACACCATCGGCTGCAGCTCCTACCTGAGTTGTGTCCGAAAGCCCCTCTACCCTTCCCGGAGAGGCGAACACCACCTCGGCAACGTTGTTCGGGAATTTCTGATGAGCCTGAACCGGCTTACTGTCCCGTGAACCCCAAATGAACGCGGCACTAGCAATGACGAGGACAATTGCCAGTACACCACCGCCCAATTTGCTGCGCGCGCTCAAGCGTGCTGCCCCTGTGCTTGCGGCTTAATTTGTCCGTCACTCAGAGTGATTGTGCGATCGGCAAATTCTTTCCATCGCGGATCGTGACTGACGACGACAACTGTTTTTCCATTCTGATCGACTTGAGTGCGGAGGATTTGACAGATATTCCTTCCCGCTTCGGCGTCTAAAGACGCTGTGGGCTCATCTGCGAGAAGAATAGGAGGATTTCCCGCCAGGGCGCGTGCAATCGCGACGCGCTGCCTTTCTCCAGGACTAAGTTCGTTGGGCTCGTGATTTAGCTTGTCCCCCAACCCAAATTGAAGGAGTAGCTCTCGTGCCATTACCATTTTGTCGGCTCGCTTACCATCACGAATTTCAAGACCAAGTGCAACATTGTCGATTGCGGAAAGCGAGTGCAAGAGTCGAAAGGCCTGAAAAACGAAGCTTATCTTTTGTCGACGGAGCACCGTCTTTTCACTCCCGCTCAATTCATTCACGGCGACGCCATCGACAAACACCGTTCCCTCATCGGGCGACAATAAGCAGCCGAGCAGAGACAATAACGTGGTCTTTCCACTCCCGGATGGCCCCATAACCAACGAAAGCGTACCGCGCTCGAACGCGACTGAAACGCCCCGTAGCGCGCAAACTCGTGCGTCCCCCGCGCCGAACGAGATGCGGGCATCCTCCACGGCTAAGAATTGGTCAGGCACGGAACACCCGTCCCGGGTCAACTGTAAGTGCGCTTCGAACAGAAGCGACAGAAGCCAATGAGCACATCAGCAAGCTCAACACAACCATGATCAAAGGCAGCCACCACGGAGTATGAATCCACGGAATCAGAGATCTTGCGTAATTCATGGCCGGAGCCACAGTGAGCAAGCCCAGAATGCTTCCAACCGCACCGCAAATCAGAGACTCACTAAGCACGACGCGAGCCACAAAGACTCGGGAAGCTCCGAGAGCCTTCAACGTCGCATATTCTTCGATGTTCTCCATGGTATTCGCGTAGATCGTTTGCGAAACCACCACCAGGCCTATCAGAAACCCCAAAACCGCCGCGGTCAGAATCGCGCTCCCAGCACCGGTCTTGATCACCCAATACATGCGAGACTTGTGAGCGAACTCTTCACGGGTGAGAACATCGACTTCCGGCAAACGTTGCCTGAGCTTCTGCTGGACATCCGAAACCGAGTAGTCCTTGCCGACTCGCAAGAGGATGTACATGCCATCTTCAGGACCGACACCCAGGTAGCGGGTCGCATTCCGATACGACGTGAAAAGAGAAGGGACACCAAGAAATCCGCCAAATCCTTTGATCTCATGTTCAATGTTGGCACGGTGCCCATTTATCTCGACTTCTGCCGGTAGTGACGCAACCTCAATCAGGTCTCGGTCACTTGCATCATAGACAACCGAATCCGGCGACCTACTTTCGGTTGTTTCAGTTAGACCGGGAACCGGAAAGTGCTTTCCTAGATTGGAATCCGCACCAACAAGCGCTACCACCTGTTGTTTTCCATTCGGCTTTCGGTAGACGGCGAATGCCATGCACGCTCGGCCCGTTTCCACCACGCCTGGAACGCCGGCAGCCATTTCCCGCACTCGGGCCTCCACGGTCGCTCCGAATTCGAAAGCCTGCACTCCCCTGGCGGTTATCCAAATGTCGAAGTCGCTAGCTTCTATGAACCTAGAGGCAGCCTGCAGAAATCCGACTAAGAGACTGCCTTGGAATACCATTAGAAAAACTGCAAAAGATACGCCGAGCACGGTTGCCAAGAAACGGGCTCGGTCATGAAAGATGTTCCGCCAGGCTAAGTTCATACGCTACCTGTGTAAGCACTTGTACCCGCCGAGAAAACGACATTCACTCGCCCGGTTACCACGTCGGCTTTTCGGCTAACAGTGATCTCGCTGCCTCGGCCGATAATGGTTTGGAAAAGTAGTATCCCTGACCATACTTGCACTGCAGTTTCTTCAGCAACACTAGTTGTTCAATTGTTTCCACGCCCTCCGCAACCACATCCATGTGAAGATTCAATGCCATGGGCAAAATTGTTCGCGCAATTTCTGTGTCTTCCCCGTTGCCGATGCTGCTGATGAAGGAACGGTCAATCTTCAACGTGTCCAACGGAAAACGGTGCAAGTAACTCAGAGAGGAATACCCCGTGCCGAAGTCATCGATGGCCAAGCTGATGCCGAGCGACTTGATTTGGTGCAGCATCTCAGCAGCTGCGGAGGGATCGCCCATGACAGTACTTTCTGTGAGTTCCAGCTTCAAGGCTTGCGGCGGCAGGTCGAGTTCTCGCAGTAAGCTTCCAATATCCTCTACCAGATTCGCTTGGAGAAACTGTTTAGAAGAGAGATTGACGCTCATGGTTAGCTGGGAATAGGCGTCATAATCTGCCCTCCATTCGGCCATCTGCCGGCACGCCTCCCGCAGATTCCACCAACCCAAATCGCGAATAAGCCCGGTTTCTTCCGCAACCGTGATGAATTCTTCTGGTCCAAGGAGTCCCCGCGTTGGATGCTGCCAACGTAACAAAGCCTCAAAGCCAACAATCTGTCCCGCGGCAAGGAAAACGATCGGTTGGTAAACATTGTGAAATTCCCCATGTTCGAGCGCACGGCGCAGATCAGTCTCCAATTGCAGGCGAGCCACGACGCTGGCCCGCATATCTGCATCGAATATTTCGTAACGCGCCTTGCCCATAGACTTCGCCCGGTACATCGCCGTGTCCGCATCACGAAGGATGTCTTCTGCCTGCTCGTAGCTGGAGTTACTTAGAGCGATCCCGATGCTTAAAGAAGTGAATACTTCCCTGCCCCCCAACACAAAGGGCGACGTCACTGCTTTCATAAGCCGCTCCGCCGCCTGCTTGGCATCGTCTGAATGCTTAAGATCATCCAGGAGAACCGTGAATTCGTCGCCTCCCATCCGCGCCACTATGAAACCTTCCCCCAGACGGGCGACTGTGTCAGTGGCGCGCAAGCACTTCTCTAATCGACTCGCCACTCCAACTAACAGTTGATCCCCAGCCAGATGGCCCAGACTGTCGTTGATCATCTTGAAACCATCGAGGTCTAAGAATAAAACCGCAAACAAATAATCTTTGCGCCGTTTCGCATGCTTGATAAGGCGCCCCACTCGGTCGGTAAATAGGAGGCGATTGGGTAAACCCGTCAGCGGATCGGAAACCTTACCTTCAGTAATATCAGTCTGCCATCCCGCCATGCGTGAGGTTTTTCCCGAGCCATTGTGAATAGCAAGCCCTCTGCACAGCATCCAACGAAACGTGCCGTCTCTGTGCAAGACGCGGTGCTCACTTTCGAACTGGGGGACCTCTCCCTTTTGATGGGCCGCAATTTCCTGGTTCACGCGCTCTCGGTCTGCATCATGTATGCGGCTAAACCATTCGTCCGGCTTGTCTCCGATTTCACTTTCCTGGTAACCCAGCATGCTCTTCCAGCGGGTAGAGAAATACACAATATTGGCGTCCAGATTCCAGTCCCAAAGTCCGTCGTTGGCGCCACGTGCCGCCAAGGCGTAGCGCTCTTCACTCTCCCTCAATCCTTCCTGCGCGCGCTTATGGGACAACTGGGTACCTATGCGCGCCAGAGCGACAGCAAAGTCAATGGGCTTCGTTACATAGTCATTGGCCCCTAAATCTAGTGCCTTAACAACATCCTCGCTCTGATTCTTTGCCGTCACCATGATGATCGGCAGTTCAATCGGAGAGTAGGTTTCCCGCAGGAGCTTTAGCGCTTCAAGCCCGCTAATTTCTGGCATCTCTATGTCCAGCAGCACAAGATCTATTGCGTCTTCTTTGACACGCTGCGGCAATTGTCGCGCGCTGTCTGCCAGCAGGATCTCGTAGCCTTTCCGCGCCAGCCGGCGGGCGAGCATGTCCCGGTTCAATTCATTGTCATCTACGATGAGCAACCGACTCGCTTGCGTGTTCATAATGCTTTCTTCTCGGTGAGACAATTGTGGATCTTTTCGCTCAGCCGACTAAATTCTATGGGCTTGGTGTCATAGTCATCGCAGCCGGCGTTAATTGCCTTTACGCGATCAGTCACGAGAGCGTGAGCGGTCAGCGCGATGATGGGAATGTGACGCGTTCTCTTGTCGGCCTTTAGGCGGCGGGTTACTTCACATCCGTCCATCACTGGAAGACTTATGTCCATCAAGATTATATCGGGCATTTCCGTGCACGCCATCGACAGTCCCTGTTCACCATCGTGAGCCATGACGACGGAATGCCCCCTCCGCTCGAGCCTTCTGGACAACATGTCGCGGTTCATTTCGTTATCTTCGACTAGTAAGATTTTCGGCATGACTCACCCTCTCAGAGACCTTAACGTCGACTTCTCCGCGCTTCTGGCCGTGCGATATGCGGGACACGGGTACGGCGTTGCTTGCAGTAATAGCCGTAGAACGCGTAATGCGGTGCTTTTCTATAAGTACTGCGAGACGCTCGCGGTCAACCGGCTTGATGAGATAGTTCGCGGCGCCTAATTCAAAACCTCGCGCCTCATTGTCAACGATGGTCACCATAATCACCGGGACCTTTGACAGTTCAGAGTCTGCCTTCAGCTTGCTCAAAATAGACCACCCATCGCAGTCCGGCATAACGACATCCAATGTGATGAGTACGGGGTGAACTTGTTTAGCAAGTCGCAAACCTTCGTCCCCGCTGGGAACAGTGAGTACATTGAAGCCCAGTTTCATCAGGAAACGCGACATAAGTTCGCGAACTGCAACGTCATCATCAATCACGAGAATCGTATCCCGGTCGTTTTGTATGTCGGCGATGGCATCGGATGCCTCGCTGCTCCCCTCCGCCGGTATGGGGCCAACAGTCTCCAGCGTGACTTGGGCAGGAATGTGTACCGTAAAAGTGGAGCCTTCACCAGGCTGGCTCTCGACCTCAATGCGCCCCTTCATCAACTGAACAAACCGGTAAGTGATCGCCAGTCCCAGGCCGGTGCCACCGTACTTGCGCGCGATGGAGGTATCGGCCTGTGCAAACTCTTGAAATAGATTTTTCTGTTGTTTGGCGCTAATCCCGATCCCGGTGTCGGTGACCCGGAACCGGAGCCAGTCTAGGCCCTCTTCCGTGTTTTGATCGACATTTACGGAGATGGCGCCGTGATCTGTAAATTTGCACGCGTTACTAAGCAGGTTAAACAAAATCTGCCGAACCTTCGTAATATCGGCTCGCATCATGCCTACCTCGTCCGCCAGACGCACCCGAAGAGTATTCCCATTCTTCTCTATCGCTGGTTGAAGGGTAGTAACGATCTCCTCGATCATCCCGGATACCTCGAACGTCTCCAGGTGCAGACTCATCTTTCCCGCCTCGATCTTGGAAAGGTCAAGCACGTCATTGATTAGCGCAAGTAAATGCTTACCGGCTGATTTAATTTTCTGAAGATCCTGGGCGGTCGATTCGGTCCCTGAATCCTGCGCCTCTTCCTCTAACATCTCGCTATAACCGATGATTGCGTTAAGCGGTGTGCGCAATTCATGGCTCATGTTTGCCAGAAATGTGCTTTTTGCGCGGCTTGCTTCCTCGGCTACGTACTTTGCCTTTAGTAGCTCTTCCTGCGCCTGCTTGCGATGGGAAATCTCTGCTTCCAATTCTCGGGTTCTTGTCTGGAGCTCATCGTTAGCGCCTCGCAATGCGGTATCTCGGTGTTGAATATCGGACAGCATGGTGTTGAAACCATCGATGAGACTACCGATCTCGTCGGAGTAAGATTTAACCGCCCGAACCTCATAGTTCTTGTTGGCGGACACCATCCTCATGGTGTCCTCCAGGTGCACGATAGGTCCGGAAATCACTTTTTGAAGTTTCGAAGAGACCAGGTATGCGAAGCAGCCTGAAATCAACACGAAACCAAAACAGATACTTGCATAGCGCTTGGCCCGCGTACTCCATTGGCGCATATCCGACTGCAAGAACAGCGTTCCAAGATGTTCTCCGTTGAGGGTAACGTCGTGCCACACCTCGAGGTAGCGTCCTTCAAACCGGTAGCCTTTCTCTTGTGTACGGGTAGGAACAGATGCCGGAAGCGTCTTATCGTTGCGGAAATACTCGGCGAACATTTCCCCGTCGGGACTATATAAGACCGCAGCTACTATATCTCCTTTGACCTTGAGGGCAGACAGCGTTGCCGTTGCGGCGGGCTCATCTTTAAAGGCCATTGCCGCCGCGCTGTTATATCCGATAATCTCGGCCTGGGTTGTCAGATCCTGAGTGAGCAACTGGCGAAACGAGATAAGGTCGTAAATGAGGAAGCTAGCCGAGGAGAGGAGAAGGGCGACGCTGCTCGTCAGCATCGTGATCAGGATGAGTTTTCGCCGAATGGACAGATTCTGGAGACTCATTCCGTCTTCCTTCCATCTGCGGGCGGTTCCTGAACGATTCTTGCCAGAACGAGCAGCCGGGAACTGATGTTTAGATCTGCTTCTTTCGCCGCTTCGACATTGACCTCAAAATGAACTTTGTTGTCCTCAAGAACTAAATTTATGATCCCGCCACGCTTGGCGAAACCAGGTATCTCACCGATTGTAAGGATTGGCATGCCTTTGACAGAGTGAATTGCCTCTGACAGACGAGTCATTTCTGACGAACTTACAAACACAATGTGACATTCTTTGAGGTCGAGGACCGATTTCAAGCGTTTGACAAGAAATACCCGGCCATTGACTTTCTTGCCCTCCAGCACCCGGTCAAGAATAGTTCCGAAGGGATCCTCTCCTAAAATGCCGATCACAATCGGAGAATTTGGCTGGGCGAAAGCGTTCGACGGCCACTGCACCAAATTCGCGAAATTGTAGATAAAGCCGGCCTTGATCAAGTATTCCGAAGAAACAGAAGAATCTTGGGCTTGGGCCTCAAGCCCGAAGCTCGGCAATATCACTATCGCTATCGTGATCAACAGTCGTAAGAATCTCATTGGCGCCTTACCTGCATGGAAGTACTCGTCACTCTGCTAGAGCGAGTAACAAGATCTCACTCAAATCTCCAAGTAACGCTTCCGTAGAAGGTGCGTTTTACTTCGGTGGGAGAGGTGTTGATGAAGTCCGGCAAGAATTCGAGGTGCTGCCGATTCAGCAGATTTTGGCTGCCAACGGAGAGTTCCGGCCCCGCCCTCGGCCTCCAGCCGAAGCGAGTGTCCACAGAGTAGTAACTGGGTATATTGACGCCTGGCAGCCGATCTGTGTATCGAACGACAAGATCGTGTTCAAAATGTTTAGGAAGATCGATTGAGGACCTAACGTAGAACTGATGACGGGGGCTTACCAGTCCGGGATTGTCTGCAGTCGGATCCAGACTACTTAGATCTTTCCGTATATCCATCTGCAGATAGCTGTAGGAACTCAACAGACGCCATTTAGGAATGACTCTCCAATCCGCGAAGAGCTCAGTGCCGTAAGTGCCGCCGCCCATCTTGTTCTCCGCAATGAAAGGAGCGACGATATGGACAGGGGTTGGGCTCGTTTCCACAAACGGTGTACCTGGCTCTGCTGATCGAAGATGGGTGTAATGGTTATAAAACACTGCAATATCGGCCGAGAAATTGCTGGTTACCTGCATGCGATAACCCGCTTCATAGGCGAGAAGATCTTCTGATTTGAACTGATGGCTCCCGTAAACCGATACTAGAGTTGGAAGCGGAGTTGGGTTCTGAGGAGTTCCTGGAGGTATAGTCTCCGAATTCAACCGAAGGCCCTCCTCGGTTAAGGCAGGGGTCCGTACCGCACGGGAGACTGCAGTCCAGACCGATTGGTTGCGGGTGATGTTCCAGAGTAATCTCGTATTCGGCTCAACTTCAAAACCGGTGAACCCGTTGTGCTCGAATTTGGAGCCGACTGTGATACGCAAGCGTTTGTCGAAAAGGCTTATCTCATCCTGCGCGAAGGTGCTAAATAGATTCAACGTGAGTTGGCTTGGCTGCAGCGAAACTGCAAAGCTGGAGTCATTCCCATCGCGGCTGGAACGGTAACCGAGCCCCCATACAACTTCCTGTGATCCACTGGCGTGGAAGGTGTGCTGGAAATCGATGTCGAAGATGTTTTCGTGATCTGTAAACAGCGAATTCTCGGTTATGCTCGTGCGGTCAAAGTACATCTGCAGAGAGGTTGACGAATTCGCGAAGGAATGATTCCAACGACCCAGAAGGTTCCCTCCGCTAATGCTCCCTTTATTGGGAAAGGTGCTGGAATAGGGGGTGTCTAACGAGGGAACGGTCAGAGTCTCACCGTAGCCACTACGGTGAATGTCTCCTTGTAGAGTGAGCGAATCGGCTCCTGCCGGCGTCCAGTCCGTTCGAAAACCGCCGCGCAGTGCATCCCAGTTGTCGTAAGCACTTCTCCCTGTTGAGAGGTCTGTTGATTCCGCAACATTGAAGTACTTGGCATAGGCTCTGTAGTATGTGCTCTTGCTTAGGCTGCCACCATAGCGAACACTGCCGGAGCCTAGTGTTTCTGTTCCCCCGCCAGCCGCTGCTAGTGCGGACTGAGTAGATTTTGCCGGCTTGGTGATAATGTTAATCACGCCATTGACTGCGTTGGCTCCCCACAGGGTCGCTCCCGGACCGCGGATCACTTCAATCCGTTCCACGTCCTCGAGCATCACATCCTGAATATTCCAGTACACGCCAGAAAATAAAGGTGTGTAGACGCTCCGGCCGTCAATGAGCACCAACAGCTTGTTGGCAAAGCGACCATTGAATCCGCGCGAGGTGATGGCCCACTTGTTCTCGTCAATGCGGGCCACCTGCAGACCAGGAACCATTCGCAACGCTTCCGGAATGCTGGTGGCGCCCGAGCGTCGGATGTCCTCTTGCGTTATCACAAAAATGGCCGCCGCAGCGTCTGCCAGCTTCTGGGATCTCTTTGAGACCGACGTGACCTGCACGTTCATCAAGTCCTCGACGCTCATGGCGGTGACATCTGTCAGGTTCTGTGCCGATGCCCCGGCTGCAGAGAAAAGCACCAGCGCAATGAGCAATAGGGCTCGAATGGTATAGCCTGTCGAGCCGGCTTTTGGGTGGTGAATGCTTAGCATCTCTAGCTTCCTTCTCGGAGGGGACGAAGGCGGTCTGGTGTTCTCGACCCCGTTAGCACCCTTCCCATTTTGTTCAATCCGCTTCCAAAATTGACGTTTCATCTTGCTCAGGCTGATCAACCGAACGCTCACAGGGGCTTAACCCCTGTCACCGTGAACACGTTGGAGTAAGTAAGCGTGTCAGGCCGGCGCAGATACTCAAGGAATCTCTGCGTCTGCTCCCTGGCCGCACGCTCGTCCCCTAGGATCCGAGCGATCCTGGGCACCGCAATCTCTAGCTTTAATTCCCATTGCCTCAGAATTGTGCCATCGATCTCTCCGGCAATTAAGTGGTAACACTCAACCTGGACCTCAATGTTCTTGAGGCCTGCCTTATGGGCCAGCGAGAAAAGCTTGCGACCGACAAAAGGGTCGAAACCCGTGCTCGCTAAACCCGCCACCACTTTTTCGACCGCGCACTGCACGAGGGTGTCTTCGGGATAGTTCCACAGCAGCTGTCCGTCGAGGTCCTGAAGGAGGACGGACCCGCCGGGCCGGCAAACTCGGACCATTTCGGCGGCGGCTTGTTCTTTGTTGTGGAGGTATTCGAATAACATGCGGGAGTAAACCAGATCGAAGCTGTCCGATGGGAATTGCATCGCGTGTGCGTCTCCCCGAACGATCTTTACCCGTGAATTCGCAGGATTTTTCCGAATCGCTTCCTGTACACGCTCTACGCTGATGTCGATTCCGGTTCCTGTAATCGAAGGATCCATCGAGCAGATTTCCCGCAAAATGACTCCCGGCCCACACCCCACAGAAAGAATTTCCGCCCCCGAGGGCAGACGATGGGCTAGGTATTTGCGAACCCAAGCCGCTGGATCAACTTTCATCTCAAGCCGCATGGCCTCGCGCGGGTCTTCCATTAAGTAGGCGTCAGGAGAGACTGTATTCATCGCGACTCCGAGGCTGCACGACTGAGTTGGATTTCCTGCTTTTCCGCGCGCGCTAAGAGTTTCGAATAGAAACCGTCGACGTGCTGATAGAAGCCCTGATGTCCGGCCTTAAGCCAGATTCCCTGACAATAGTGGCGCAGGAATGCCGCACCGAACCCGAGCAGGACTTTAGTGGCCATCTCGTCGGCGATCAGCGGAATGTCATCGAGTTCAAAGTCGTGATACGCAGCAGACGACGCGTTCAGAAGCGAAGCTATGGTGTCCGGAACCTCCGACTCAGGAAGGGTCGGATGGAGCAGCAAATCACAACGGTTCTCGAGGTAACTAAAATTAACTCCTAAGGGACCACGATAGGCGATCGCTGCGCCCACTGGTTCTCTCCTCGATCCCTTGTACGCCAGCCACACAGAGCGAGTGCGTCGCAGGCCAACGGAACGGTACATTTCGTCGACAGTTCGAAGCTCAACGTCTCCCAGCAAATCCTCTCCGGTAATGTAGACACCACCTCGTGTCGCGGACGCGATGGCAGAGAGGGACTGTTTTTGAGAGGGGTCGTAAGATACTGCGCGAATCTTGCCGCTCAAGGGCAGTGACAAGCGTCTCGGGAATGCGAAATAGCTGTGGCGCTGGACCGAGCAGAGAGATTCCCCAATGGTCTGTACCATGGACCCGAACACCCGCGCTGGAAAGCGGTTCTCGGGCCGAAACCAGTTCTGGGCGTCGTCAATTCCACTGAGAATTTTTCCCGCTGCTGCGGCCAGCATCACCGCGCGGGATGCAAAAGGATTGTTATCGCTAACCAGATGTTGTGGCATCCAACCGTGGGGTGCCGTTCGCCAGACGGCCAGCGCGGCCAAGCCTCGTTTTTCGTCACCAGCGGTAAGGACGTAAAGGAGAGATTCCCCGGCACGCAGCATCCGGCGCCAATTGTCCCGCACGAGTTCGAGGTGCGGACGGAGACGTGAGGCCTTCTCGGGATAGAGAAAACCTGTTCGTTCATAGAGCGCAAAGATCTCTTCGACGGTCAGGGCATTGACCTCGACCCCATAAGTAGCGTAGAGGCTCGGCAGCTGTGGCACGCTGTTCAACGTTCGCCGATCCTGCGCGTCCTGTGACATGTTGCCTCCGGGAACACACTCGTAACCGCGAGTACATTACCCACGCCTGACTGTTAGGGAGAGTCGGACGACTGATAGCGATGCATTGCCCAAGGCGCGAGCTCGGCGCACCCTGAGTCCAATGGGTTAATTCCATTTCATGTTGGCAAAGAGATCCATGCCAGACAAGTTACGAACGTAAGTGAGAATTGACCAATATGGAGAACGAACAAGATTGGGAAGAGACCATCAACAGCGACGGCGCCGTATGAACCTCAGTCAGCCCTCGTCTGCATTACATCCGTAACTTGGGCAGCTTTAGCCTCAGTTCTGCCATTTTTACTATCGCCATATGACCAATTACTTTGGCCATATGAACCTCCAGTGACTCCTGGTCCGCCTGGACCAGCGGATCCTTCGCGTTCTTCGCCGCGTCCTGGACGAATGGGAAATCGAGGTGGAACACTGTGCCGACTCAGCGGGCCACGACAAGGCTGGTTAGCGCGAAAACCTTCGAGGCTCGTTGACTGCGCACGGGAGCGCAGTCTCTCGTTGCTCAAGAGCCATTCGTATTTGGGCAGCGCAACAAGAAAAGAAAGTCGGTGGCGGCGGCTATCATCGAAGAGCAGACGGCTCTGCCGAGAGCGCATTTCGGGGTGGGCGCTCATTTCGTTGGTTTTCAAGCCCATTTCTTGAGAGCGGACCAAGTCGAGTTTCCGAGCAGCTAAGGCTCTTATGAAACGAGAGCGGCGCCGGTTTGTACGCGTGCCGGTTCGCATCCCGGTTTCTCTCGGATTTCCAAAATGGAGAAGGGTAAAAACGGTTGTTGTAGACAGCGCGGGGAAAATTCCCCGAACGAAATCAACGGTTACCGAAGAAGCAGACCGAGTTCGGAATCACGCCGGTCACAATCGCCGGTGAGCCGTAAAAAAGTGAAGGACGAGGTCGAGTTTGAGTTTGCAAAGTAATCGACTCGGAGGAGTTGGGAAGGAAGGTTTCCTCTTCGTACAAGCTCATGGAAACGATCCTTCTACCGATTCCAATTAGGAGTTTTGGCGCGGGCGCGACGGGACTCGAACCCGCGAGCTCCTGCGTGACAAGATATCCTCCCCGTGTCGACAACGTCCTTGCGGGGTCATTGGGTCTTGTCGTTCGGTCCAATACCTTCCCATGCCTTGCGATTCCCTACGATCCTCTGTGGTGCGATGAAAGGGGCATCAACAAAATGTAACTGATTGATACAGCGTCGAAGTCAGGCCGCACACGTAGGGCGGTCAAGACCCTTCGAGCGCAGCCTCTCAAAGGCTGTGCTCGGAGAACACACATTCCTGGAACTCATGGATAACAAAATCATTGCTCACCGGAATTCTGCACACTTCTAGCCCGACAGCCCACCAAAAACGCGGTCGACTGATTGATGCGAAAGTTTATGAAATTCCTGGAAGTTACTGAAAACATGGTGGCCAGCGACGGAGTTGAACCTGACGCCAGCCTTTTCAGCTGGATTCTCTGAGCGTAAATCCTTTTCAGTCAATAATTTCATTCGTCAAGGTGGCACCTTTTATTGTGACCACTCTGTGAGCAGCGCCCATGTTCGCCTACGCGTCTGTGTAGAAATATTCAGGATTGAAGGACAAGTAAAGTAGCGGAACTGCGGCCTCTGCCATGACAGGTGTGATTGAAACCGTAACCTATTGACAATGAACAGCACAGACGGCGTCTAAGAACGGTTTCGGATCCCTGAGAAACCCTATCGGACAGGAAACGGACAGATAATATCGGAGGCCCGATGTCAGACTCTCCTGTCGGCTTCATTTTTCACTTTGCAGTCGAAAGAAGGAGCTGGCAGATTTGCCAGTATCATTGCAGATTTGACTTTACGCTTTATAGCCGATTTCGCAAATTAGGTAACGATTCTCCGCCCGCGGCGTGACCCACGAGCACCGGCGAGGGGGCGGATGTGTGATGCGCTTCGCTCAGAAGGTGGTGTGGAAATAAATCCCATACCCCGCGGACCGGGCGTCAGCTGACGGAGCGGAGAAATGCCACAGGGAAATCCTCAAACAAGTCCGAGACTTTCAACGATTGTCTGGCTCGAGATTGTCCCCCCAGCTCTCGGTGAGCCATCACGTCATGGCCAGTAACCATACTCCGCCACCGCACCGAAGAATCCGCGGGCAAAACCACTTCGGTGTCACGCCAGTCTCGCTGCCCTCTGCCCGAGGACGCAACCTGCGAAAGCCATCGTGGCACTGCCACCACCACTTCATTTCCATTTCTCCGGCGCATGAAGCAGACGACGTTTTGTTGACATTCTCCCTGTGTCTCCAGAGGCAGAAATTCACCTTCCTGGAAAAGTGCCGAATTCTCTCGTCGGAAGCGATTCGCCTTCCGCACCAGGAACAGCTTGATGCGCCCATCGTGCCAGTGCTCGACCATGTTCCGTATCAGGCCTGTCGCATCGGCGGTTTCGTCGCGTGCAAGTTGCTCCAGGAGCGCGATGCGCCGCTCAAAGTCGACTGGCCCCCGATTGTCAGGATCAACGAGCCGAAGATCCCACAACTCCGAACCTTGATAAAAATCAGCCACCCCCGGCGACAGGATCTTCAGCAGCATCTGAGCAAGGCTGTTCACCATCCCGTAATACGCGATCTCCCGGTGGAACGGCCGAAAATCACGCAAGAAATCTTCCGCGGCAGGAGAGAGAATCCGCGCAACAAACTGCTGCAGCGCCTCTTCATGCCGCTGATTGGGGCGCGTCCAGCGGGTGTGAACCATCGCTTCCCGCGTAGCCTTCACGAGGTAGGCCTGCAGGCGCTCCACTAGCGTCTCGCACGATCCACGTTCCAGGTGCCAGACACCCAGAAGAGTCTGGTATAGGAAATACTCCTCATTTGGATCTGGCGCCGGGCGTCCGTCCACCTCTTCTTTATGCTTTGCGTTTAGTTTGGCCCACAACTGCAAGTGGTTCCGCCAAGCCTCCGGCATCTCCGAAAGCACATTAATACGGGCTCGCACGCCTTCACTTCGCTTGGTGTCGTGGGTCGTCGTTGCGTTCAAAGTGTGCGGCCAGTTCTGACCCCGTACCTCGAGAAAGCGGAAAAATTCTTCACGCGAACTCACGTCGCGCGGCTCCGGCGCCCCGCCCACCTCGTTCAGCGATACCAGAGGATGGTAGACGTACAACGCTGTGTCTTCCATTCCTTTGGCCACGATGGGGCCGGTGAATTGTTGCCACCGCACCACGAATGCGAGCCGCGCCTCCCGCTGGTCGGGGAGCACGTGCGGAAGATTCTTCAGAAGCAACGTCTCTTCCAGAAAATCAAAACAGGCGGAGGTCAGGTGGGCAGCCCGCCGGCGAGCTTCCTGCAGAGCTTCTCCGATGTACTTCATCGCATGTTCTGAGACTTCCATGTTCCGAATGTATGTGCGGTAGATGGAAAGACTCGCGGTGACCTCGATCAATGCCTCGACGAGTTGGCCTCGCGACAATTCTCGTGCGTAACGGTCCTGGCTGGCGAGTTCCACCAGCTGCCGCCCAAGAGAGCGCATCTCTACGCCCAGCAGCGTATTCATGACTAGCTTCTTTTTTTGATAAAGCACATCGACGAAGTTCTGCTCGTGCCCGATAAAGTCGGCATAGATCTGCTTCAGTCTCATGCCACCTTCGGGGTTCACGAATACACCATTGGCCTGATTCAGATAGTCGTAGCCCGTCGTTCCGCACACGGGCCAGTCCGTGGGAAGGTATTCCCCTCGCGCAAGAATTTTTTCCATCACCAGATAAGCCGCCGAAGACGCCGGGTGGTCCGCGGGTCTAAGCCGCTCTTGTAACCGGTTCAGATAGGCCAGCGGATCGCGAAGTCCATCAATGTGATCGACGCGAAGTCCCGTGAACGGGCCCCGTGAAATCAGGCGCAATAAGTGCGCATGCATCGCTTCAAACACCACCGGATCTTCCACCCGAACACCAACCAGGTCTGCAATCGTAAAGAAGCGGCGATAGTTGATGCTTTCGTTGACATTTTGCCAGTACGCGAGCTTATAGTGCTGCTCCGCAAGCAATCGCTGCAAGGTGCCCAGGCTGCCAGGATCTCCTTCGCTGCCGTTGAAAGCGCGAATGTTTTCCCCAACGAAGCCGGCTATTTCCTGGTTGCTTTTCACCAGCGCCCACAATCGGTCGCGTGCCGCCTCAAAGCGCAAACGGCGATCCGCGGCCGTTTCTCCTGAACGACGGTCCGCATTGGACAGAGGCAGAAACGACGCCACAATGCCCGAGTATTCGTGATAAGCCGGCGAGTCTTCCCCGAGCCGCTGCTTCCATTCGTCGATTCGGTAATGCAGGATGCCCCAGTAGCTTCCCGGCGAGAGCGGAAAGAATGAGTCGAAATACTGAAAATAGAATTTGCCTTCCTGGAACGTCAGCTTGAGCTCGCCGGAATCAAGCACCTCACCGAAAGGCCTGCCGAGAACAGGCAGAAGGATTTTCCCGTCAAGGCTTCGCGTCGCCGGATGCCAGTCAATATCGAAATACGCCGCATAGGCCGACTGGGCGCCATTTTCGAGGACGTCCATCCACCAGGCATTCTCCATGCTTGCCGCCATGTGGTTGGGCACAATGTCGAGCAAGAGTCCCATGCCGCGCTTCTGCAACTCGTTCTGAAAGATCTCAAAGTCCTCTTCTGATCCCAACTCGGGATTAATACGTGTTGGGTCGGTGACATCGTAGCCGTGCCCGCTGCCTTTCCGGCTGCCCAAGATCGGCGACACGTACACATCCGAGATACCCAGGTCATTCAGATAGTCCAGAATCTTGCACGCATCGGTGAAAGGAAAATCCTTGTTCAGTTGAAGCCGATACGTCGCACTCGGAATTCTCGTTGGCGGCATACTAAGGCTGCAATTCTATCTGCGGTGCGCGGATACGCAACTGCTCAGCCAGACGAACCAGGTTGTCGAAATGCTGTTGCATCGTAGGATCTCCGCCTGCGCCCCATCCGTTCTCCTCGAAAACCTTGACCAGCGCGGGATAGCAGATATTCTGCACCTCCCACACCGTCACCGGAAACGGAAGCGTGGGAATCAAGTCTACAGATTTCCGTAACCGGGCTGCCAGCGCCGGGTCCTTCGGGTTCGCCGCAAACTCCGTCGCTTCCTTCTCCACCCCTTGTCGCATCGCATATTCCATAGTCGTGGTATCGAGCGTAACCTTGCTGCCCGCGGCCTCCTTCAACAGCCCATGGATGCTTTCCACATCAAGCTCCGGGCGCTCCAGGGCCTGCTCCAACTGACTGTTCAGCGCAATCTCGGCTGCCGACATCAACGACCTTCGGTACAGGAATCGACATTCCATTCAGAAAGCGAATCAACGCTGCCTGAGCTCTCGAAAATCGCGCGGTACACCGCCGCCGCGGAAGTCAGAGACTCGTTCAGAATCGTATTTGTGATTTTGCGCTGCTCATCGCGGAATAGCTCTCTCAAGGAGAACGTTTTCTTGTCAAAGGTCTCGTTGAGCGCCAGGATGGCCTTCGCCGTATCTGCCCCCGAAAACGCCTCCTTCAATTTCTGATGAGGTTCCCAGTCCGCGGAGTCCGCCGGCTTCACTCCGGCACTAACCTTGTGATCGCCGAGATGCAGCACTGCGAAATTGAGCGCTGCCGACTCCCGCGTGATCTGCGAGCGAAGCCGCACCGAACCCATCGCCAGTCGCATCTTTCCCTCGGCCTCCAGCGAATAGTTGTCGCGCTCCACTTGGTAACAATAGATGCGGGTCTTGTCAGGATAATTTTCAAAAAGTGAGCTGATCGAGCAATGCCCGGCGACGCGCTCGATATCGACGAATGCAGGCTTCACCATTTTCTCGTAGATCTGTGCCCCATCCCCGTGTTCTGGCAAATTGCTCTTTGCCTCCGCCAGATGTTGCAGAAACTCGCGCTCCAGAACTTCGCCGTCGTCGACCAGCAGGATGTTGATCTTCTCATTCGTCCCCTGACTGATGTGCGCGCCCTCGAATCAAGGCTCATTCGGGAATGGCACCTTAGAACATCTCCTGAAAACTGATATCGCCCTTGTGCTCATGGACGTGAGCGTGCCCGGAATGGATGGCTCTGAAACGGCGCAGATGATCCACGAGCATCCGCGGTTTCAAAACACTCCCATTGTTTTCGTTTCCGGGGTTCATGTGACGGACCTGGACCGGCTGAAGGGATATCAACATGGAGCTGTCTACGTTTCTGTTCCTGTTATACCAGAGTTGCTTCGGGCGAAAGTGAAGGTGTTTG
>Ga0185299_10001294_pt1 | contig 50214 bp, 44 predicted proteins | sample PaiPotPPA55metaG_FD_128002 | JGI IMG/M metagenome (GOLD analysis project Ga0185299, IMG submission 128002) | Iron sulfur acid spring bacterial and archeal communities from Banff, Canada, to study Microbial Dark Matter (Phase II) - Paint Pots PPA... ... | reverse complement strand
GTCCGAGCCGCCGTACGGCACGATGCGCGGGTTGAGGTGATCCGTCGACGCGTCGTCGGTCAGGTAGATCGGCGAACCGGTCGGCGCGGTCGCGGTGCTGTTGAGGAAGTCCACGGCCACCTGATGCGTGTTCCACACCGAGGTCACCGTCCAGCCCCGGCCGGAGGTGTCGGCCGAGTTGAGCTCCTCCGAGGCCTCGCCGCGCGAGGAGAACAGCGTGGCGAACTGGCCGCTCGGCGACTGCACGAGACCGCCGAGGATGGCGCCGCAGTACCCTGCCCAGCACTGCGCGCGCTGGATGACCGGCGCGTTGTCCGGGGCGCCGATGCCGGTGGAGACGAAGAGCCCTGACCTCCAGTCGTCGCCGCACTCCGATGCGAAGGGCTGCCCGGCGATCGGCCACAGCGCGATGCCCTCGTTGTGGCTGCAACCCCAGGACCAGCCGCCGTCCGAGAACGGTTCGACGCCGCCGCCGGCATCGACGTAGACCAGCTTGTCGCCGAAGTGGCCGCTGGCCGGACCGCCCGCGCCGTGGATCACGAAGTAGGCGCCGAAGCGCGTGCCGTCCCAGCGCAGCGCCCCGTCCAGCACCGGCGCGGTGTCATCGGTCGACGTGCCGGTCAGCTTCGTGGACCACAGCCGCGAGCCGCTCGCCGAGTAGCGCACGAGGTACGCGGCGGTCTCGTTCCAGATGTTGCTCTGCGTGTCGGCCATCCTGGTCAGCAGCGCGAAACCGTCGTCCAGCGCGACCAGCCCGCCGACCTCCTGCGCGCCCCTGACCACGATGTCGGAGCCGATCCGCTGGCCCGACTCGTTCAGCGGGGTCACGTGGATTCCATCAGCGGCCTGCCACGCCACGTACACGTCGCCGTTCGGTGCGGCCTCCGTGTCCATCCGCGTCCACTCCGGCAGTTCGTTGTAGCCGGACTGCAGGTACGCGGTTGACTCGGCGAGCGAGATCGTCGTGCTCGACAGATTCGCGGAGAGCGAACCGCCGGACGTACCCGTGCTCGTGCCAGTTGACGAACTCGATGCCGATGTCGACGCCGTAGCCGACTTCGAAGCCTTCGCCGAGGCCGATGCTGAGGCCTTCGCGCTCGCGGACGTGCGTACCGGCGTGGGGGACTTGTGGGCCTTCAGGTTCAGGATCGGGTGCGACTGGACGATCGCGGCCGTGTTGTGGGTGTGTGGCTGTGGCGAGGCCAGCGCCACCGTTCCGCCGACCAGAGCACCGCAGACGGCCAACGCCCCGGCTCCCCACAGCACCCGGCGTCGTCGCCCCGACCGCCCATTCTTGTGCGTACCAGCCATCGCGCAATCCTTCAGGCAGCAAAACAGGACTCATGACTTGTTGCTCGCGAGTTCTGTCTTCCGGGAGTGCGCGGAGGTTGCCTAAAGGATCGGCAAAGCCTCACTCGTCCGCGCCAGCCGAACCGCCTGGTAAGCCTTGGCCGGCGTGCCGAACAGCACCGTGTACCGGTCCTTGAGCGAGGACACCGACCGCAGGTCCTGGCCGATCGCCGCATATTCGTGGAATGCGACACGCAGCGGGTTGTAGGTGTCGATGTTGATCGTCAGCCCGTAGACGACGCGCTGGGTCTCCGGCTCGAACGTCCTGAACAGCCGGTCCCACACGATGAAGACCCCTGCGTAGTTGCGGTCCAGATAGCGCTGATTCGAGCCGTGGTGCACGCGGTGGTGGCTCGGCGTGTTCATCACCAGCTCGATCGGCCGCCACAGCTTGTCGATCCGCTCGGTGTGGATCCAGAACTGGTAGAGCAGGTTCACGCTCTGCGCGGTGAAGATCGCGGCGGGGGAGAAGCCGAGCAGCACCAACGGCAGGCCGAACGGCAGGTTCCCGATCCCGGTCCACGGCTGACGCAGCGCGGTCGAGAAGTTGAACTTGCGGCTCGAATGGTGGTTGATATGCGAGGCCCACAGGACGCGGACGCGGTGATCGGCGCGGTGTTCCCAGTAGTAAAAGAAGTCCCAACCCACGAACACGCCGATCGCCGCCGGCCACGAGGTGCCGATGTGCAGCGGCGTCAGCCGCGACACCCCCTCGTACGCGGCGAGGTAGAGCACTGACCAGCCGAGATTGAGCGCGACGTAGCCCAGCCCCATCGACAGGCTGGTGGCCGTGTCGCGCACCGTGTAGCCCTGCTCGCCCTCGTCCGGCAGGAAGCGGTAGGAGACGAGCTCGATGACGATCAGCAGGATGTACGCGGGGATCGCGTAGGTAGTCAGCTCCACCCGAGGGAGGCTAGGACCGGAGCCCACCCCTTGGCAATAGCTGGTCCAAACAGTTGACCAGTGAGTTGACCGGGCTCCTCCGGGGCGGGCATGCTCTGCGTGTGGACAGCACCCCTCGGCCGGATCCCCCCGCGCGGCTGCGCCGGGAACCGGTCTCCGACCAGCTCTTCGCCCGCCTCCGCGATCAGATCCTGACCGGCCGGATCGCCCCCGGCGACCCGCTGCCCTCCGAACGCGACCTCGCGACGGACTACGGCGTCAACCGGCACGCCGTGCGCGAGGCGGTCAAGCGGCTTCAGCAGTGCCGGCTCATCGAGGTCTTCCAGGGTGGGCGTACGCGCGCCCTCGACTGGCGGCGCACGGCGGGCCTCGACCTGGTCGTGGACGTGCGCGGGCCGCTCGACGCGATCAGTGTGCCGGGGGTTGTACACGACGCGCTCGAGATGCGCGTGTGCATCGGTGCCGACGCGGCCCGGCTCTGCGCGCTGCGTGGGTCGGCGGATCAGCGTGCTGCCATCGTGGCTGAGGCGAACGCGTACGCCGAGCTCGGCCCGGATCTCATGGAACTGAGTATTGCCGACGTCGCGTGGTGGCGCCTGATCATCGAAGGCTGCGGAAACCTCGCGTACCTGCTGTCCTTCAACAGCCTCGTCTACGGCGCGATCGCGATGGAGGAACCGCCGCTGGACCTGCGCTCGGCCGAACTCCTCGATGTCGAGGCCCATCGCGCCCTCGCCGAACGCATCGCGCGCCAGGACGCGTCGGCCGCCGAGAGGCTTGCCAGGGAACTGCTATCTCGCAGCGTTCCGGAACTCGTGGAAAAGGTGGAGCCCGCCTCAGCACGCTGACGCTGAGGCGGGCTCCGACCCCATGAACTAGTTGATCCCCAGCAGGTGGTCCATCGCCAGCTGGTCCAGGTGCTCGAAGGCCATGCCGCGCTTCGCCGCCGCCTCGATGTCGTAGTCCTCGAACGCGCTGCGGTCGGCCAGCAGGTCGGCCAGCTTCTCGCCCTCGCCGAGCGTGGGCCGGGCCAGCTGGTCGAGGCGCGAGGCCTTGAGCGCCTCCTGCACGGCCGGGTCGGCGCGGAACGCCGCGGCCTTCTCCTTCAGCGCCAGGTAGTTGCGCATGCAGCCCGCGGCCGAGGCCCAGACTCCGGCGATGTCCTCGGTGCGCGGCGGCTTGAAGTCGAAGTGCCGCGGTCCGGCGTAGCCCGCCGACTCCAGCAGGTCCACCAGCCAGAAGGCCGCGCGCAGGTCGCCGGCGCCGAAGCGCAGGTCCTGGTCGAACTTGATGCCGCTCTGGCCGTTCAGGTCGATGTGGAAGAGCTTGCCGTGCCACAGCGCCTGCGCGATGCCGTGCGGGAAGTTGAGCCCGGCCATCTGCTCGTGGCCGACTTCCGGGTTCAGGCCGACGAGCTCGGGGCGCTCCAGGCTGTTGATGAACGCCAGCGCGTGGCCGAGCGTCGGCAGCAGGATGTCGCCGCGCGGCTCGTTCGGCTTCGGCTCGATCGCGAACTTGATGTTGTAGCCCTGCTCGGTCACGTACTCGCCGAGCAGGTCGAAGGCCTCCTTGAAGCGGTCAAGCGCGAGCCGCACGTCCTTGGCCGCGCCCGACTCCGCGCCCTCGCGACCGCCCCAGGCCACGTAGATCTCGGCGCCGAGCTCCGCGGCGAGGTCGATGTTGCGGATCGTCTTGCGCAGCGCGTAGCGGCGCACGTCCCGGTCGTTCGCGGTGAAGGCGCCGTCCTTGAACACCGGGTGGGTGAACAGGTTCGTGGTCGCCATCGGGACCCGCAGGCCGGTCTCCTCCAGCGCCGCCCGGAACCGGGTGATGTGGTGCGCGCGGTCGGCGTCCGAGGAGCCGAAGGGGATCAGGTCGTCGTCGTGGAAGGTCAGGCCGTAGGCGCCTAGCTCGGCGAGCCGGTGCACCGACTCGACCGGGTCCAGCGCCGGCCGGGTCGCGTCGCCGAAGGGGTCGCGGCCCTGCCAGCCGACGGTCCACAGGCCGAAGGTGAACTTGTCCGCCGCGGTCGGGGTGAGTGCGGTGCTCATCACAGCTCCCAGGGTTACGGTGCGCGGTCGGCCTCCTCGGCGGCCGCGACCTATTGATAAACGCAGAAAACAAATTAGTATGCGGGTGCGGCCCTTGGGAAGACCCCAAGGTCCCGCTCGATAAACGACCAGGTGGTAAGGGAGGCGGCGATGGCCGTGGGTGCGGGTGACGGGGTTGTCATCGGCGTGGACAGTTCGACCCAGGCGACCAAGGCGCTGGCCGTGGACGTCGAGACCGGGAAGGTACTCGGCCAGGGGCGGGCATCGCACACGGTGAGCACCGGGGCGGCGCGGGAGAGCAGCCCCGAGCAGTGGTGGGAGGCGCTCAGCGAGGCTCTCCAGCAGACCGGCTACGCGGATTCGGCCGCGGCCGTCGCGATCGGCGGCCAGCAGCACGGCCTGGTCGCGCTGGACGGCGACGGCCGCAGCGTGCACCCGGCGCTGCTCTGGAACGACGTACGCAGCGCCCCGAACGCCGAAGCCCTCACCGAGCGGCTCGGCGCGGACGCGTGGGCCGAGCGCGTGGGCAGCGTCCCCGGCGCCTCGTTCACGGTCGCGAAGTGGGACTGGCTGCGGCAGCACGAGCCGGCGGCGGCTGAGCGGGTCCGCGGCGTGATGCTGCCGCACGACTACCTGACCTGGCGACTCACCGGCGAGCGCGTCACGGATCGCGGCGACGTCTCGGGCACCGGCTGGTGGGGACCGGAGGGCTACGACAAGGAACTCCTCGCACTCGTAGGACTGGACGAGTCCTACCTGCCGCGCGTCGCCGAGCCGGGTTCCGCTGCCGGTCAGGTGCTGGACGGCCTCCCGATCCGCGCGGGCATCCCGGTCGGCACCGGCACCGGCGACAACATGGCCGCCGCGCTTGGCCTGGGGCTCGAGCCTGGCGCCCCGGTAATCAGCCTCGGCACATCAGGTACCGCATACGCAGTTACCCGCGGCCGACCGACGGACCCCACCGGAACCGTCGCAGGCTTCGCCGACGCCCTCGGCAACTGGCTCCCGCTGGCCTGCACCCTGAACTGCACGCTCGCCGTGGACCGCGTGGCCCAATGGCTCGGCCTGGACCGCGAGGCGGTCGAACCGGGCGGCGAAGCGGTCGTGCTGCCCTTTCTGGACGGCGAGCGCACGCCCAACCTGCCCTACGCATCAGGCCTCTTCTACGGCCTGCGGCACGACACGACGCCGGGCCAGATCCTGCGCGCAGCCTACGAGGGCGCGGCGGCGAGCCTGCTGACCGCGGTCGACGAGGTGCTGCGGGCCGGCGGCGAGACCGCGCGTCCCGAGGAGCCGCTGATCCTGATCGGCGGCGGCGCGAAGGGCGAGGCCTGGCGCACCACGGTCCGCAGGCTCTCCGGCCGGCCGGTGCTGGTGCCGAAGCTCGAGGAGATCGTCGCCGTCGGCGCGGCGGCCCAGGCGGCGGCGCTGGTGACGGGGGAGAGCGCGGACGAGGTGGCACGTCGATGGAAGACGCTCGAGGGCACGCTTTATGATCCTCTGACGGCGGACCGGTCGGTGCTCGCCCGGATAGCGAGCGTGCAGCGCCGGGCCGAGGCATTGCTGGCGTCCGAGGACTGACCGCCCTTTCCACCCACCGCCGTCATTCCCCGGAAGGACCCGAATACTTGAGCGCATCGCCGTCGTCGGCCACCGCCAACGGGTATCGAAGCACCGAGGGGCCGCTCTCGCAGCAGGGCATGCGCCGGGCGAACCTGGCCCTCGTGCTCGGCGCGGTGGCTCGGCTCGGCGATACCTCGCGCGCTCAGCTCGCCGAGGCGACCGGCCTGACCAGGGCGGCGGCGGGCAGCCTGGTCAGCGAGCTGATCGAGGCCGGGCTCGTCCGCGAGCACGGCGTGTCGCTCGAGGGACGCGTCGGACGGCCGAGCACGGTCGTGTCGATGAACGACCGGGGCCCGGCCGGCCTCGGCCTGGAGATCGGCGTCGAGCACCTCGGCGCCTGCGTCATCGACCTCAGCGCCGATGTCAGGACCCGCATCCGCGTGCCCGCGACCAACCGCGGCCGCGATCCGCGCGCGGTCGTGCGGCAGTTGGCGCAGGTCGCGACCCGGGCCCTGGCCGACGCCGGGGAGCTGGACCTGGCCCCGGTAGGCGTCGCGGTGGCCGTCCCCGGCCTGGTCAGCGCCGAAGGCCACGCCGTGGCGCACGCCCCGAACCTCGGCTGGCACGACGTGAACCTGGCCCAGCAGCTCAGAACCCTGCTTCCGGAGCCGCTGCGCGAACTGCCGGTCGAGGTGGAGAACGAGGCGAACCTCGGCGCCCTCGCCGAACTCTGGCGCGGCGAAGTCGGCCGGGACTTCGTGCACGTCTCGGCGGAGGCGGGCATCGGCGCGGCCCTCGTCGTCGACGGCATGCTGCTGCGCGGCCGACGCGGTTTCGCCGGCGAACTCGGCCATATGCCGGTCTACCCCGATGGCCTCCCGTGCCCCTGCGGTTCGCACGGCTGCCTGGAACAGTACGCGGGCGAGGAGGCCGTGCTTCGCAACTGCGGGCTCGGCGACGAGGCCGGTGACCGAGTCGCGATCCTGGTCGAGCAGGCGCGCGGCGGCCGGAGGGCCGTGCGGCAGGCGTTGAACGACGCCGGATGTGCCCTCGGTATCGCCTTGGCCGGAGCCGTGAACCTCATCGATCCGGAAACGGTAGTCCTCGGCGGCGCGTATGCGGACCTGGCCGAATGGTTGACGCCCGGCATGCAGACCGAGCTGGGTGCCCGCGTCAAGATCCGCCCCTGGGAGCCGTCCGGACTGGTCGTATCAGGCCTCGGGCGCGAAGGCCCGGTCATCGGCGCTGCGACGGCCGTCGTGCAAAGGGTCATCAAGGATCCGGCTGGTACAGGATCGTTATCCGTCTTGATCCGGACCGGTAACGCGCGTCGATAGTGTGCGCCCATGTCACGGGATGAATCACAGCAGCCTGCAGAATCGCCTACGGGGGCACCCGACTTGCCCGACGTCGCGGACGCGCCGTTCGCGCCGCCGACCGCTGAATTCGGGCAGCCCGGGTTCGCGCAGCCGCAGCCGCCCAACCCGGCGCCGCCGCAAGCATGGCAGGGCCCGAATGCCGGTCCCCCGCCGGCCCAGTGGGCCGCCGGGAATGACGTGCCTCCGCAGTACGGCGCGTACCCGCCCGCCCCGCCCGCGAAGAAGAAAACGGGTCTCTCCCTCGGCCTCGCGATCGGGGCGGTCGTGGTCATCGTCGGCATCGGGGCCTACGCCGTCTTCGGCGGTTCGAAGAGCCAGCCGGTAGCGGCGTCGGCAAGCACCAGCGCGGCGGCGAGCACAAGTGCGGCGGTGGGAGCGGCGGCACCTGCCGCCGGCGGAACCACCGCGGCCTCGGCCGCGTCCGCCGTGACGCTACCGTCCAGCGCCGGCGGCCTGGTGCTGCTGACCTCTGCCAACGCGAAGCAAGAAGCCGCCAACGTACGTTCCGGTGTCGAAAAGGGCGGCGCGATCTACACCGGAGCCGAGTACGGCGCGTACGGCCCCGAAGCCGACGGCGGCTACCGGCTGGTCCTCGTGGATCAGGCGCTGAGCAATCTGTCGGCCAGCCTCCAGAGCCAGCTCGCGAACTACGCCCCCAGCGCATTCGTCCAGGAACTCGTCAGCGACGTGCACATGTCGGACGCCCAGGTCGAGACCAGCACCGATTCCGCCGCCGCGCTCACCTGCGGCACGCTCACCGAGGTCGGCAAAGCGATCCCGACCTGCCTCTGGGAGGATTCGGACAGCTTCGGCTTCGCGTACTTCTTCCCGACCGACTACACCACCGGCCTCTCCGCCGCCGCGGTCTACACCGACGCGCTGCGCGCCGCCGCGGAAGGCAGCTGAGGGGTTCACGAGATCGGGGTGGCCGGGCTGGGGGGGGCTTAGACGGCTCAGACGTGCTCACGGGGTCAGCGCGGCGATGCAGGCGCGCAGCAAGGATGTTAGTTCCCTGCGTTGGTCCCGGCCGAGTTCCGCGAGCATCCGCTGCTCGATGACCGTCACGGCGTCGTCGCAGGACCGGAGGGTTTCGCGGCCCCTATCGGTGAGTTCGGTCTGCAGGATCCGGCCGTGAGTAGCGTGGCGGTGGCGGGCGACCCAACCGCGTTGCTCGAGCTCGCGCAGGTTCTCGTTCATGCTCTGCGGGGTGATGAACGCGCGCCGCGCGAGCTCGGCGTTGGACAGGCCCGGTTCCTCGGCCAGGGCGGTCAGCGCGGCGAACTGGGAGAGGGTGACGCCGCGTTCGTGCAGCGCCCCGGCCATCGCGGCGTGCAGCGCGGCCTGAGCCCGCTTGATCAGATATCCGGGCCGGTCAACGGTGTTCTCCGGCCGGTCTTGACCGCTCACGACTCGCTCCCTTTCGACTCCGATGCTCGCCATGGGCGGCTGCCCTCGACCTCGGCGGGTATCAGGTTACCTTGCATTATCGGTGGCGCGGGCCTACGCTGATATCAGGTTTCCTGATACTGAAAGAAGGGTCGATCATGGCTGTTCTCGGACCGTCGTTCCTCGCGCTCCAGGTGCGCGACCTCGAGGCCTCCGCCCGCTTCTATGAGGAGCGGCTGGGGCTGACCCGCGCCGCCGTGTCCCCGCCGCACGCAGTGGTTTTCGACACAGAGCCGGTGCCGTTCGCGCTGCGCGACCCCATGGTCGACCTGGACGCCGTCGACCGGCTCGGCTGGGGAGTCGTGCTGTGGCTGAGGGCCGAGGGCGTCGAGAAGGTGCACGACGACCTGGTCGAGCACGGCGTGCAGATCGTGACCCCGCCGTTCGACGGCCCGTTCGGGCGAACCTTCTCGTTCGCCGACCCCGACGGATACGTCGTCACCCTGCATTCCGCTGAGGGCTGAGAGCGCACTCGGCTGAAAACCAGTTGTCTTCCGGTCGCGGCCTCGACCACCATGGCCCGCATGGATCTGTAAGCCCTGCCACGTCCCCGTAGTTGGCCTGTCGCGCTGTTCGCGCGCCCCGGAGCCTGACGAAATCGGCTCCGGGGCGGTGATCGCGCCTTCGTGTGCACCCTTCAGATCCGTGGAGCCGCGGCCTCGCCCGCGAGAGCTCCCACCGAGCCCGGAAATCAACTGAATCCATGAATACTGACCGCAAGGCCCTGTGGGCCGTGCGTGAGTCCGGCCTGCCCGCCATCGTGAAATCCTGCGTGGACTGTTCCGGCACGTGCCATCGTCCCTCGGGCAAGTTCCGTGTCAACGCGAACGGCAAGCTCCTCGACGTCTGGCTGCTGCTGTGCTGCTCAGGATGCGGCCGGACCTCGAAGGTGCCCGTCCACGAACGCATCCACGTGCAGTCGCTGGACCGCGCGGACCGGATGGCCTACGAGGCCAACGATCCGGCCATGGTGCGCGAGCGGACCATGAGCGCTTCGCTCGCCGCGAAGAACGGATACCGCCTCGACTGGACAGGCACCTGGCAACTCGAGACGGACACGCCCTTCTACACGCCGGACGACCCGGCACCGCTCAGGGTGCTGATCAGCTTCGAGCTGCCCGCTCCGGTACGCGTCGAACGGCTGCTCATGCTCGGACTCGGCCTCAGCCGCGCCGAGGTGCGGCGCATGGCAGCCGACGGACGTATCCGCTCGCCGCTGGCCCTGGACGCCAAGGCGCACCGGGATTTCGAGCTCGCTGTCGGCTGGCCCGGTACCGACGGAGCGGCCGAAAGCTCCTGACAGAGGCCACCTGATCGCACCTGTCCCGGATTCTGACGATCGGGGCGGGTGCGATCAGCGGGCACGCCGGTTCAGCTACGCCAGGCGCGGCGGGCCCGGAAATACGCGGGGGCGGCGATGCGCAGGGCCTTGGCCTTGCTGAAGCCGTGGCGCACGCCGAAGACCTGGTAGTCGGCCTGTTCGAGCGAGTCGAGGATGCCGGCGTAGAGGGTCAGGGCCGTGCCGACGCACTCGCGGCTCGACGGGTGCAGCAGGTTGATCGCGGCGTACGCCTCGGCGTAGTACGCGCGGGCCCGCTCGGCTTCGAACTTCAGCAGGGCACGAATACCGTCGGTCATCGTGCGGGCCTCGAAGTCGGCGCGGGTGACGCCGAACTTGTCCAGATCCTCCTGCGGCAGGTAGAGGCGGCCGCGGCCGAGGTCCTCGTCGATGTCGCGCAGGAAGTTCGTGAGCTGTAGTGCGTAGCCCACCGTAATGGATCCGTCGATGGCCGAGGGGTCCAGCGGTTCGAGGATCGGGATCAGCTGCAGGCCGAGCAGCGCCGCCGCGCCGTACATGTACTTGAGCAGTTCGTCGTACGTCGCGTAGTCGGTGACCGTCAGATCGCTGCGCATCGTGTCGCTGAAGGCATGGAAGTGCTCGATCGGGATGTCCCAGGTCAGCGCCGTGTGCGCGGCGGCCTTGAGGACCGGGTCGTCCGAGTCGCCCTCCTTGAGCGCGAGTTCGTACGCCGCGATGCGCACGTCGAGGCGGGCTTCCTTGGCCGCGACGTCCGGCACGCTCGGGTCGTCCACGATCTCGTCCAGCATCCGAGCGTGCGCGTAGAGCGAGTCGATGTACGGACGCTTGGCCGGCGGCAGCATCAGGCAGCCCGCGTAGAACGACGGATCGTACTTGCGGTGGATCGCCTTGCACCGCGCGTAGGCGGCGGACATGGCAGGGTCCTGCATCCGGCGCTGTTCGGCCTCGTTATCCACACGCATCGTCACGCGGCGATTGTAGGGGATGAGGTGGACACGGGATCTGAACCCGTGTCCACCCGGGTTCGCCGACTTACTGCGCGTAGACCTTCGTCGGGCGGATGGCGACGGCCACCCGCTGCGGCGCGTCGTCCGGGGTGACCGGGGTGCCGGTGTACCACTCGGACAGGCGCTGGTAGAGCTTGGCCTCCGGGTCCGCGTCGATGTGGTCGACAACGCCGCGGATCTCGGCGTAGCCGTAGACGTTGTCCGGGTCGAGGATCGAGATCGACACGCGCGGCTCGTGCGCGATGTTCTTGTACTTCTGCCGGTAGTTCGTGTGTGTGAACCAGATCAGCTCGCCGTCCCAGATGAACCACATCGGGTTCACCTGCGGCGCGCCGTCGGGCCTGGTGGTCGCGAGATTCACCAGGATCGGCCGGCCGAGCAGTTCTCGGGCACGCTCGGGGATCTCCACCATGTCGGAATCTCCAGGAAGTCGGGGCTTATGGCCACGGGTATCTGTAATAGATCCTAAGGCTCGGCGGGGATTTCGAAGCGGACCTCGGCGGTCTCGACCGTGTTGCCGCGGCGGCCCGGCGCGGTCTGGTACTTCCAGTACAGGTTGGTGTGCGCGATCACCAGCTCCGGCGGCGGCGCGCCGTACGAGCTGAGGTCCTCGGTCGTGTGCGCGTCCGCGACGAGCACCGCGTCGTAGCCGCGGGTTATCGCGCCGTGCAGCGTCGAGCGGATGCACGCGTCGGTCTGCGCCCCGGCTACCACGAGCCTGCCGACGCCGCGCTCGGCGAGCACCGATTCGAGTTCGGTCGCCTCGAAGGAGTCGCCGTAGCGCTTGTGCACCAGCGGTTCCTTGTCGTCGCGCACGAGCTCCGGCACGTACTCCCAGGCCTCGCTGCCCTCGATCAGCTCGTCCTCGTTGGAGTGCTGGACCCACACGACCGGCACGCCCTCGGCGCGGGCCCGGGCCACCAGGCTGTTGATGTTCGCGACGACCTCGTCGCGGCGGATGGAGCCCGTGACAACGCCGTTTTGCATATCGATCACGAGCAGGGCGGTGTTGGGCCGATCGGTCAGCGTCGTCATGGCGGTACTCCGATCTGAGGGGGGATTCCTCGGTCACCATCCACCGTACGTCGAGCCACCGACAGAAGCCGGATGGGTCGGGCTCCGGACGCTTGACGAGCCCCGCATCCGGAGGCACACTCACGTGGCTGTCCAGTTATGTTCCTTTGTGTTCGAATACGATAGCTGCCCTCCGCATTCGACGATGGAGTTGAAACCGGTGGACCACCGCATCCCACGTCCCCTCTTTCCACGCATTCTGCTCACCCTCACCGCCCTGCTGGCCGCGCTCCTCATCCCTGCCCTGCCCGCGCACGCCGACACGGTCTCGACCTTCACCCCGGGTGCCGCCTGGGACGACTCGTCCGGCAACGCGCTGCAGACGCACGGCCTCGGCATCCTCAAGGTCGGCGGCACCTGGTACGCCTACGGCGAGGACAAGGCCGGGGAGACCTCGGCGAACACGGCCTTCCAGGCGATCCCCTGCTACAGCTCGACCGACCTGCAGCACTGGACCTTCCAGGGCGACGCGCTGACCGTGCAGTCCAGCGGCGACCTCGGCCCGGACCGCATCGTGGAGCGGCCGAAGGTCATCTACAACTCGTCCACGGGCGAATACGTCATGTGGATGCACATCGACAACGAGAGCTACTCAGAGGCTGAGGCGGGCGTCGCCGAGAGCACCACGCCCTGCGGCCCGTACACCTACCTCGGCGCCTCGCAGCCGCTCGGCTTCCAGAGCCGTGACATGGGCCTGTTTCAGGACACGAACGGCACCGCGTACCTCCTCAGCGAGGACCGCGCCAACGGCCTGCGGATCGACGAGCTCGCCTCGAACTACCTCAGCGTCGTGAGTGCGGGTTCTGCGAACGGCGGCAGTGTGGCGCTGTTCGCGGACTACGAGGCGCCCACGATGGTCAAGGCGAACGGCCGCTACTACCTGCTCGCCTCGCATCTGAGCGGCTGGGCCGCGAACGACGACGTGTATGCGAGCTCGACGTCGCTCTCCAGCGGATGGACGTCGTTCCAGAACTTCGCGCCTGCGGGCACTGATACGTACGACACGCAGGCCGCGAACATCATCCCGGTCTCGGGGAGTTCGGGCACGACCTACATCTACGCGGGCGATCGGTGGGAGACGTCAGACCTCGGCGATTCCCCACTGATCTGGCTCCCGCTCACGCTCTCCGGCACGACCGTGAACGTCGGCTGGCAGAACTCGTGGTCCCTCGACGTGACGACAGGCGAGCTGACCTCCGAGTCGTCGAATCCGGCAGCGGGGACCTACACGCTGACAAACGGTAAGAGCTCTGATCTGCTCGACGTGAGCGGATCATCCACGTCCACCGGTGCCGACATCATCCAATGGCCGTCGAACGGCGGCACCAATCAGGAGTGGACGCTGAGTCAGGTCTCCGGGACCAGCGACGTGTACACGTTGAAGAGCGTGCACAGCGGCCTGTGCCTGGACGTGCCGAACAGTTCTGCGACCGAGGGCGTGCAGCTCGATCAGTGGACGTGCAACGGCGGCACGAACCAGGAATGGGCGCTCGACCCGGTCGGCTCGTACGGCACCTCGGGCGACGCCGTCTACCAGCTGACCAGCCTGGAGAGCGGCTACAGCGCTGAGGACGAGAACAACTCCACCACCGAGGGCACGGCCATCGACCAGTGGGCGAGCAACGGTGGCAGCAACCAGCAGTGGACACTCGGCAGCGTCGGATAACGGCTGAGCAGCAGACGTAGTCGAGTGCGGGTGGGGCGGGATGCCGTCCCACCCGCATGCGTTTCAGGCGGCGGACAGCACGTACTCCGGCGGGGCCTGTTCGCCGTTCCCACCCCCGTCCCTGTCCCCGTGATGGAGCGTGAGCGCGTCGGCGAAGCGGCTGACGGCGCGGGCCAGCGACGAGCGGGTCTCGTCTGCGAACACGCTGCGGCCGTCCTGAGTCCGCGTGATGTCGCTGTCGAGCAGGAAGTAGCCCTGCACCACGTGCGCCGGACCCAGCGAGGTGAGCACGGGCCGCAGCGCGTAGTCGATCGCCAGGACGTGCGCCGTCGAGCCGCCGGTGGCCAGCGGCAGGACCACCTTGCCGGACAGGCCGGACTGGGGGAGCAGGTCGAGCAGCGTCTTGAGCAGGCCCGAGTACGAGGCCTTATAGACCGGCGTCACCACGACCACCCCCTGCGCCTGTTCGAACATCTGCAAAGCCTCGGCGATCGCGGGATGGGAGGTGTCGGCGCCGAGCAGTGCGGCGGGCGGTAGGTCCCGGGCGTCGAGTGCGAGCACGCTGTGAATGCCGGAGGCGGTGAGCTGCTCGTCGACGAGGCGGCGGGTGGCGGCGGACTTCGAGGTCGCGGAGGGGCTCGCGGAAATGGTGAGAACGGTGGCCATGGTGGTGTGAAACCTTCGATGCTCGGCGGGAAATAGACGAGGGGGCGACCGGCCGACGACGGGGTCGCGGCGGGCTTCCGGCGTCCGGTGCCGCGGACGCCGAGCAATTGACACCATGATGAGTCTATTTTGGTAAGGTGCCCCGCGCAAGCCGTTCGGCGGTCCACCGCCCGCCACGCCCCGGTGAGGAGAAGACTCGACCCGATGCGCATCTCAGCCAGAACCGACTACGCGGTCCGCGTGCTCGTGTCGTTGGCGGCCGACGCCTCGCGTCCGCTGACCTGCGAGAGCATCGCGGCCCAGCAGCAGATCCCGTACCGGTTCCTCAAATCCGTCGTGCGCGATCTGCGCGTGGCCGGGCTGGTCCGGAGCCAGCGCGGCTGCGAGGGCGGCTATTGGCTCGGCCGCGAGGCGGGGAGTATCTCGCTGGCCGACGTGGTGGCCGCCGTCGACGGCGAGCTGCTGACGGTCAACGGCGAGGTCCCGGCCGCGGCCGGCTATCCGGAACCGGCCGACCGGCTCGAGGTGCTCTGGCGCGGGCTGCGGGCCCGGCTCGCCTCGGTCTTCGCCGGGGTCACGATTGCCGACCTGATCAGCGAGGAACCCGGCAATCCGGCCGCCGCTCTCTTCGCCGAGGCCGCCACCGTCGCGCTGCCCGCCTGAACGAGAAAAGGATCCCATCATGACAGACCACTGGCACGGCGAGCTGCGGCACGTGCGCGGCACGGAGCTGAGCGGAAACACCAACCAGACCAACGGGATGACCCGCTTCGAGGCGATCGCGGGCAAGACGGTCGGCTCGACGAAGGTGTGGATGGGCCAGACGCACGTCGCGCCCTCCACGAACTCCGGCGACCACCACCACGGCGAGACTGAGACCGCGATCTACGTCGTCTCCGGCAACCCGGTCTTCGTCTTCGCCGAGGGCGAGAACGAGGTCCGGATCGAGACTGAGCCCGGCGACTACATCTTCGTGCCGCCGTACGCGCCGCACCGCGAGGAGAACCCGGGGACGGATGAGGCCGTCGTGGTGATCGCGCGCAGCAGCCAGGAGGGCGTCGTGGTCAACCTGCCGAGCCTATGGGCGCCGGTGGAGCAGGGAATCACCGATACCGGCGGCGAGTGCGCGTGACGGAGCTGCTGCGGGTCACCGAGTACACCGATCCGGCCTGCCCCTGGGCCTGGGGTTCGGAGTCGAAGTTCCGCTGGCTGCGGGACGTGCTCGCGGCGGCGGACGACGCTGTGACCTGGCGGGTCGTCTTCGGGATCCTGTTCGACGAGGGGGACTTGCCCGCGCCCGATCCGGCCGCTGAGGCCGCCTGGTACCTCGAGGAGCTCCGGGAGATCTCGGGGCACACGGGAGCGCCGTGCCCCGAGAAGCTGGAGTGGGTGACGGCCACGAGCTGGCCCGCGTCGCTCGCGGCGAAGGCGGCGCAGCGGCAGGGGACGCAGGTGGCCGAGGCGGTGCTGCACAGGCTGCGGGAGACGACGTTCCTCGACGGGCGTCCGGCGGATACGGCGGAGCGGGTACTTGAGGCGCTCCATGAAGTACCAGCACTTGATCTAGAGCAGTTGGCACGTGAAGCCGCGTCCGCGGGAATCCTGGAAGCCGTCCGCCAGGACCACGCGGAAACCCGCGATCCGTGCCCCGAAGTCTTCGCCATCGACGAGCCTGCTCGGCATCCGGGCCGGGCCAAGCCGCTCGGTGAGGACCCTGATGACGGCTACCGATATGCCCTGCCCACGCTGGTCTTCGATGGTCCCGGCGGACGCGCGGTGACCGCCGGCTGGCGCCGGTCCGACGAGTATCTGGACGCCGTCCGGCGGGCCGCGCCGAGCCTCGCCGGACTGTGCGACCGGGTCGCCGCCGCGTCTCGTTGAATAAGACACCACGATGTATCAATTGACAGCGGGCCGCTGACCCGCCACGATGGCCGCATGACTTGGACGCACCCGGGCGTGGTTTGCCGCTACGTCGACCTCCGGCGCACCTCCAGCGCCCTGTGTTGCCGCTAATCAAGTCCCAAGCTTTCTAGCTTCGGCCCCGGGGGCCCGCCGCACCGCCCGGCCCTCCGCGCTCACCGCAATGAGCTCCGCGTGATCCACGGCCGCACCGTGCGGCGCGAGACACCGGCCCCTTCTCGCCGATAAAACCTCCTCTTCGTTCCCGCAGGCCCCGCATGGCCCGGGGCGGTCCCTCGCGTGCCGGCGAGGATCCGCGCCGCCGTCGCATGCGGCCTCGGCCCGGCGCCATGCCGCGATATCGCCATGCGCGCCTCAATAAATAAAGCTTCTTGCATACAGATAAGGTTTCGTAAAAATCATGGAAACCACGATCAGCAGACGCGGCATGCTCGCCGTCGCCGCGGGCATCGGAGCCGGTAGCGCATTGACTCTCGCCGGTTGCGGCGCGTCCTCCTCGGACGTGGATGCGGCGGCCGGGGGCGCGAACGGCGTCGGCGGCACCTTGAAATGGGGCTGGGACCTGCCCACCTCCTGGGATCCGATCAAATCCTCGGCCGGCTGGGACGTGCACGCGCTCTCCCTCGTCTACGCGGGCCTGACCCAGGAGGACGCGGCGGGCAACGCGATTCCGGCGCTGGCCACCGGCTGGACGTACAACGCCGACGGCACCGAGGTCACCTTCACCCTGCGCTCCGGCCTCAAGTTCAGCGACGGCTCGACGCTCGACGCCACGGCTGCCGCCAAGAGCCTTGAGCGGGCTCGCACCGACCCGGGCTCGCTGGTCTCCTCGCAGCTGATCACGGTCGCGAGCTTTACCGCCGTCGGCACGGACACCGTCGTGGCAAAGCTCAACCAGCCGAACTTCCAGATCCCGACACTGCTCGCGGGCAAGACCGGAATGCTGGTGAGCCCGACGGCCTTCGAGGCGAACGCGACGGGTCTGTCGCTCAAGCCCGTCGGCGCCGGTCCCTTCCAGCTGACCGCGTACACCGAGAACGCCTCGGCCACGCTGATCCGCTTCCCCGGCTTCTGGAACGCCTCGAAGATCCACATCGGAACCTTTGAGCTCTACCCCCTGCCGGACGCCTCGACCGTCGTCGCGGGGCTCGAATCAGGGCAGTACAACGTCGCGTCGATTCCGGGCAGCGAAGTGGCCGCGGCCAAGGAGGCGGGCCTCCAGGTCCAGGTCATCGATTCGCTGGTGGTCGCAGTGCTCGACGTCAACGACGCGATCGCCCCCTTCGACGACGACAACGTGGTGCTCGCGCTCAAGTACGCCGTCGATCGCAATGCCCTGCTGCAGACCGCGCAGTTCGGCTACGGCGACGTCGCCTACCAGCCCTTCCCCAACGGCTACGTCGGCTACAACGACTCGATCGGCTCGCCGTACGCCCTCAACGTGACCAAGGCGAAGTCGCTGCTGGCCGCCTCGAAGTACGGCGCGAACCCGACCGTCACCATCACCACGACAGCGGCGGCCGGAGTGCCCGAGCAGTTGCAATCCCAGCTCCAGGCGGTCGGATTCAACGCCTCCATCAAGGTGATTCCGCTAGCTCAGTTCACTGAGTTGGTCTACATCCAGCACTCCGAGCAGCTCACGGTCGACGCCTTTGCCGGTCGCGACTCGGCCGTGCAGGCCTTCCAGGTGCTCTTCGGCCAGCAAGGCCTGCTTAATCCAGGTCGGCACGCGTACTCAGCCCTCCAGGCGGAACTGACGCAGGTCAACGAGACGCCGCTGGACAGCTCCAAGTACCCCGGCTTGCTGCAGGCGGCGACCGCGACAGCGGTGAAGCAGGCCCCGAATGTATTCCTCTACACCGAGCCGCGCATCCTGGCCCGCGCCTCGAGCGTCAGCGCGCTGCCCGAGTACCTGGTCGTACAGCGCTTCGAGGGGGTGACGACCAGTTGAGTGCGGTCGGCTCACTCAGAGCGGTACTGCGGCTGGTCTCCGTGCCGGTCGCGGTCTTCCTCATCGCCACCTTCTCGACCTACGCGCTCGGCGCCCTCGGCGGCGCGAATCCGGCCGCCACGGTGCTTGGCCAGGACGCCACTGCCGGGCAGATCGCGCAGCTCAACCACCAGTTCGGGCTCGACAACCCGTTCCTCGTGCAGTACTTCGACTGGCTCGGGCACGCGCTGACCGGGAACCTCGGCGTCTCCTATTTCACCTCGATCCCGGTCGCCACCTCGATCGGCCAGGCGTTCCCGGTGGACCTCTCGCTCGCGCTGCTCGCCCTGACCTTCGCGGTCGTGTTCGGGGGTGCGGCGGGGATCACCGCGGCGCTGCGACGCGGCGGCTGGTTCGACCGGGCGGTATCAGCGGTCTGCTCCGGGCTGGCGACGGTGCCGCCGTTCCTGGTCGGCATCACGCTGATCGTGCTGTTCGCGGTCAGCTTCCGGTTGCTGCCCTCCGGCGGGTACGTGCCGTTCACGCAAGATCCAGGGCAGTGGCTGCGGTTCGCGTTGCTTCCCTCGATCGCGCTGAGCGCGGAGGGCGCGGCGGCCATTGCCCGCCAGTTGCGAACCTCGCTGGTCGGGGCGCTGCAGGAGAACTATGTGCTCGGGGCGGCGGCGCGTGGCCTGTCCGTGCGCAGAACCCTGTTCCGGCACGTGCTGCGCAACGCGGCCGGACCGGCGTTGACCGTGCTCGGCGTGCAGATCCCGCTGCTGATCGGCGGCGCGGTCGTGGCCGAGAAGATGTTCGCGCTTCCGGGTGTCGCACAGTTGGCCTTGCAGGCCGGGTCCGAGCGCGACGTGCCGGTGATCCAGGGAGCGCTTCTTGTCACGATCGGCGTCGTGCTAGTCAGCAACATCATCGTCAACGCGGTGCTGTTCCGGATCACGCCGCAGGCCAGGCGGGGTACGCGCTCGGCCCGGCGTCGCGTGACGCTCCAGTCGGTCGGAGGTGCGGCCGCATGAGCGCGCGACGTCCCGGCTCGCTGCGTCGGGCCCTTCGGCTCACCAGCGCCCGAATAGCCCTCGGCATCATTCTGCTGATAGTCGTCCTGGCGTTCTTCGGCGGCGTGCTCGCGCCGCAGAACCCGTTGGCACAGAACACGAACGTCGTACTGCAGGGCCCAAGCTTCCATCACTGGCTCGGCACCGACTACCTCGGCCGCGACGTTCTCAGCCGCCTGATGGCCGGAACCGGCCGGTCCGTGGCCGGCGCGCTCGAGGCAGTCGGCATCGGGCTGCTGCTCGGCGTGCTGCCGGGCCTCGCTTCGCTGTGGCTCGGTCGCACGTACGAGTGGATCTCGCTGCGCATCGTGGACGCCTTCATGACGCTGCCGTACGTCGTGTTCGCCGTGGCTGTCACCGGATTCTTCGGCAACAGCCTGATCGCGGCGATGACGGCCGTCGGCGTGCTGATCTCGCCACTGTACTTCCGCGTCACCCGGGCCGCCGCGCTCGGGCTGACCAGGACGCAGTACGTCGAGGCCGCCGAGCTGTTCGGCTCCTCGCGTCGCAGGGTACTGCGCACGCACCTGTGGAGCAAGATCCTGCCGACGCTCGCGGTCACCACGGCGCAGGCGCTGGCCTCGGCGCTGCTGATCGTCTCGTCGCTGGCCTTCCTCGGGCTGGGCGTCGAGCCGCCGCTGCCGACCTGGGGCGAGCTGCTGAGCTCAGACCTCGACTATCTCGCGCAGCAGCCCTGGGCGCCGCTGTTCCCCGGCCTGCTGATCATGCTGATCGCGGGCGCCTTGAATGCGTTCGCCGACGCGATCCGGGACACCGGAACCGCGCAGATCGTGAACGTGGATCCCGCGGAAGACGCGTCGAGTGAGTCGAGTGAGGATGACGAGACCGGCGCAGAGGACATCGGCATCGCGCCCGTCGCCCAACCTGTGCTTCGCGTCGAGGACCTGCGGGTGACGGTCAACGGCGGCGGGACCGAGGCCGTGCACGGTGTGTCCTTCGAGGTCGGGCGCGGTGAGATCGTCGGCCTGGTCGGTGAGTCGGGTAGCGGGAAAAGCTTGACCTGCCGCGCGGTCACCGGCCTGCTCGCGCCCGGCTGCGCGCTGTCGTCTGGAACCGTCGAGCTCCTCGGTGACGACGACACGCCGCCTATTAAGCTCACTGATATCGACCGCACGGCCTGGAACAAGGTCCGCGGACCGCGCATCGGCATCGTCTTCCAGGACCCCGCCTCGTATCTGAACCCTTCGATCCCGGTGGGCAAGCAGTTGGTCGAGACGATCCGCGTCCACGACAAGACATTGAGCCGAGCTGCGGCCAAGCAGCGCTCGATCGACCTATTCACGTCAGTCGGCCTGCGTGACGCGGAGACCGTCTACCGGCAGTACCCGCACGAGCTGTCCGGCGGCATGGCCCAGCGCGTGCTGATCGCGATCGCCATCAGCGGCGAGCCCGACCTGCTGATCGCCGACGAGGCGACCAGCGCGCTGGACGTGCTCGTGCAGGCCGAGGTGCTCGACCTGCTGCGCGGCCTCGTCCGGGACCGTGGACTCGCGCTGCTGCTGGTCACGCACGACCTGGCGGTGGTCGCCGAGCTCTGCGACCGAGTGCTCGTGTGCGACCGGGGCCGGATCGTCGAGCAGGGTCCCGCGGCGCGCGTCGTGGCCGCCCCGACCCGGCCGCAGACGCGCCGGCTGCTCGAGGCCGCGCTCGTCTGGCAGCCCGGATTCGACGGCGTGGACACCGAACTGGTGGGAGCCCAGCCATGACCCTCTTGAAGATCTCTGATCTGACCGTCGGCTACGGCGACCGACACACGCAACCCGTGCTGAACGGCGTCAGCCTGGAGGTCCGGCCCGGCGAGATCCTCGGCGTGATCGGGGAGACCGGCAGCGGCAAGACCACGCTGGCCCGCACGATCGTCGGCCTCGTCCCGGCACGCGGCGGCCGGATCGACTTCGACGGCGTGGAACTCAGTGCCCTGCGTGGCAAGGGGCTTCGCGAGTTCCGTCGACGCGGCGAGCTCCAGTTCGTCTTCCAGGACCCGTTGCGCGCGCTCGACCCGGACCTGACCGCGGCCGAGTCGATCACAGAGCCCTTGGACGCGGCCGGGGTGGGCAACCGGACCGAGCGCGCGGAACGTGCTGCGGCCTCGCTCGCAGCCGTCGGTCTGGACGCGGCGCTCGGCGACCGACTGCCCGGAAGGCTCTCCGGCGGCCAGCGGCAACGCGTCCTGCTGGCCCGCGCCCTCGTCACCCGGCCACGCCTGCTGATCTGCGACGAGCCGGTCAGCGCGCTGGACGCCGCCAACCGCAACCACGTGCTTCGTCTATTGCTTAATCTGCGCGACGCGTCGGGCATCGCGGCCCTGGTCATCTCGCACGACCTGCACTCGCTGGCCGGGGTCGCCGACCGCGTCGCCGTGCTCAACGAGGGACGCGTCGTCGAGCACGGACCCGTCAGGCAGGTCCTTGATAATCCGCAGGACCCGTACACGCAGCGGCTGCTCGCCGCGGCCCCGCGTCTGCACACCTTGACTACCTTGACCACTGCTTCCACCAAGGAGCCGGTTTCATCATGACCATCGAATTCATCGGCATCGCGCACACCCGACCCGGCAGCGAGAGCGAGGCTGTCGAGCCCGGCACGCCGCTCATCCAGCCCGAATATCTGACGGCGATCGCCCAGGCGCACGAGGACTCCGGCTTCGACCGCGTCCTCGTCGCGCATTCCTCCGCCTCCCCGGACGGCTTCACGATTGCCGACCAGATCCTCACGCACACCCGGCGGATCGGCGTGCTGCTCGCTCACCGGCCCGGCTTCGTCGCCCCGACCTACGCCGCGCGCAAGTACGCCACGCTCGACGCCTTCCACCCCGGCCGCGTCGCTCTGCACACCATCTCCGGCGGCGACGACAAGGACCAGGCCCGCGACGGCGACATCAGCGACAAGCCCGCGCGCTACCGCCGTTCCGACGAGTTCCTCAGCATTGTGCGAAAGGAATGGGAGTCGACTGAGCCCTTTGACTTCGAGGGCGAGTTCTACACCGTCAAGGGCGGCTGGTCCGCGGTCCGTCCGGCGCTCGGCGGGATCCCGATCTACTTCGGCGGCGCCTCCGAGGACGCCATCCGCGTCGGCGGCAAGCAGGCCGACGTCTACGCGTTCTGGGGCGAGCCGTTGGCCGGAATCGCGGAGCGGATCGAGCAGGTCCGCGCGGCCGCCGCGCCCTACGGCCGGGACCCGAAGTTCAGCGTCAGCCTGCGGCCGATCCCCGCGGCGACCGAAGCAGAGGCCTGGGAGCGCGCCGCGCACATCCTGGAGCTGACGAAGGAGCGCACCGGCCAGCTTCAGAAGTCCTGGGGCTGGGGCGGTGCCAAGCGCGACCACGCCGCAGCGCGCGGCTCGCAGCGGCTGCTCGAATACGCGGCTCAGGGCGACGTGCACGACAAGCGGCTGTGGACGGCCGTGGCCAAGGAGACCGGCGCCGCAGGCAACTCGACGGCGCTGGTCGGCAGCTACGAGCAGGTCGCCGAGGCGCTGGGGGAGTACGTGAAGCTCGGCGTCAGCACCCTGCTGATCCGCGGTTTCGAGCCGCTGGAGGACGCGCGCGACTACGGCAAGCTCGTCCAGCTTGTCCGCGAGTCAGACGCGGCCGGTCAACTTGTCGGTGCGGGGATCTAGCGTAGAAACCATGACAAATATGCCGGTTAGTGTGCCGACCACGTCCCACTGGGGCGCCTATCGCGTGCGCGCGGACTCCGGGGGTGGGATCGCGGTCACCCCGCATCCCGCCGACCCGGCGCCGTCGCCGCTGCTGGGCAACGTGGCCGGCGCGCTCGGCCATCGGACCCGCGTACGTCGTCCGGCGATCCGGCGCGGCTGGCTGAACCGGGCGTCGCGCGGGCTCGATCCGGTACCGACCGACCTACGCGGCACCGAGCCGTTCGTCGAGGTCGACTGGGACGAGGCCGCTGAACTACTGGCCGCCGAGCTGTTGCGGGTGCGTGAGCTGCACGGCAACGAGGCGGTGTACGGAGGCTCATACGGCTGGGCGAGCGCCGGGCGGTTTCACCACGCGCAGAGCCAACTGCACCGCTTCCTAAACCAGTTCGGCGGCTATACCTCCTCGCGCAACTCGTACAGCTTGGCCACGTCGCTCGTCGTCCTGCCGCACATCGTCGGGGACGCGGACGCGGTGCTGCGCAACGGATCCTCCTGGCCGACGATCATCGAGAACACCGAACTGATCGTGGCGTTCGGCGGCATCCCGGCGAAGAACGTGTTCGTGACGCCAGGCGGCGTGACCAAGCACGTCACGCCGGGAGCCCTGGACGCGCTGGCCCGGCGCGGCGTGCGCGTCGCACTCATCAGCCCACTGCGAGCCGACCTGCCAGGCGGACTCGACACCGATTGGCTGCCGATCGAACCGGCCACCGACACGGCCCTGATGCTCGCCCTCGCGCACACGCTGCTGACCGAAGGCCTGCACGATCGCGCGTTTCTCGATCGCTATACCTCCGGATTCGAGGTCTTCGCTCAGTACCTCGACGGCAGCGCGGACGGCGTGCCGAAGAGCGCCGAATGGGCCGCGCCGATCTGCGGGATCGAGGCCGAACGTATTCGTACCCTTGCTCGCCAGATGGCCGCCGTACGCACGCTCGTGACCGTCACCTGGTCCCTGCAACGGATCCAGCATGGCGAGCAGCCGGTCTGGGCCGGGATCGCGCTGGCGGCGATGCTCGGACAGATCGGCCTGCCCGGCGGCGGCTTCGGGCACGGATACGGCTCGATGGGCGACGTCGGCGACCACGGCCCCACCGGTCGGCTGCCGTACCTGTCGCAGGGAGCGAACCCGGTCCGCACGTTCATCCCCGTGGCCCGGATCGCCGACATGCTGCTCAACCCCGGCGCCGAGTACGACTACGACGGAAACCGGCTCACGTACCCCGACATCAGGCTCGTCTACTGGGCCGGCGGCAACCCGTTCCATCATCATCAGGACCTCGCCCGACTGCGCCGCGCCTTCGCCCGGCCGGACACGATCGTCGTGCACGAGCCGTACTGGACGGCCAGCGCCCGGCAGGCCGACTTCGTCTTCCCGGTCACCACGACGCTCGAACGCGAGGACCTCGGCGGCGGACGACGTGACACGCACCTGATCGCGATGCATCAGGCCGTTGACCCGATCGGCGAGGCGCGCGACGACTACGCGATCTTCGCCGCGCTGGCCGACCGGCTCGGATTCGGCGAGCGGTTCACCGAGGGCCGGACGCCGCGCGAATGGCTCGTGCATCTCTACGAGGAGTGGCGCACGAAGCTAAATGTCGACTTTCCGAAGTTCGACGATTTCTGGCCCGCCGGGGAGCTGGAACTGCCGCCAGGACCCGAGCGGTTCACGCTGTTCGAGGAGTTCCGCGCCGATCCCGAGGCCGCGCCGCTGCGCACACCGAGCGGCAGGATCGAACTGTACTCGGCCACCGTCGCAGGCTTCGGATACGAGGACTGCCCCGGCCATCCCGTCTGGCTGGAGCCGGACGAGTGGCACGGTGCCCCGGCTGTGCAACGGTTCCCGCTGATCCTCATCGCGAATCAGCCCTCGACCAGGCTGCACAGCCAACTCGACGTGGGCGAGGTCAGCCGGGCCGCGAAGGTCGCCGGCCGTGAGGCCGTCCGGCTCAATCCGCAGGACGCGGCGTCGCGCGGGATCGCGGACGGCGACGTCGTGCGCATCTACAACGACCGTGGCGCGTGCCTGGCCGGAGCGGTGTTGTCGGACGACGTGCGGCGCGGGGTGATCCAGTTGCCGACCGGAGCGTGGTACGACCCGTCGCCTGACGAGCCGGGGTTGTGCCTGCACGGCAATCCGAACGCCGTGACCGCCGACGTCCCCTCCTCGCGACTGTCCCAGGGCTGCACCGGCCAGCACGCGCTCGTCCAGGTAAAGCGGTTTGACGGTGACCCGCCGCAGGTTACTGTCACCGAACCGCCCAGCCTGCTCCGGAAGGAAGACCTGTGACTCAACCCACTGTGACAAATCTGCCGCCGCTCGCGCTCGACCGGCTGCCTGAGGTCGCCGCGCGGCTGGCCGCCGAGGCCGAACAGCACGACCGCGAGGCCTCGTTCCCGGTCGAGGGCATAGAGCAGGTCCACGCGGCCGGCCTGCTCACAGCGACCGTCGGCGCGCAGTACGGAGGTCCCGGCGCGGGCCTGGCCACGGTCGTCGAGATGCTGCGCGTGCTCGGCTCAGCGGACCCCTCCGTCGCGCTCGTCACCGCGATGACGCTGTTCAACCACGCTGCTCAGGCCGTCTCCGCGAGCTGGCCGGAGCGGCACTACCGGCAGTTGCTGGAGGATTCCGCGAAGGCCCCCGCGCTCGTCAATGCCCTGAGAGTTGAACCCGAACTCGGCACGCCGGCGCGCGGCGGTCTGCCGACGACCACGGCCCGCCGCGACCCGAAGACCGACGACTGGCTGCTCACCGGCCACAAGATCTTCTCCACCGGCGCGGTCGGCCTGCGCTGGCTGTCGGTCTGGGCGCGCACGGACGAGGAGACGCCGCGCGTCGGCGCGTTCCTGGTACGCGCGGATGAGCCCGGACAGCTGGACGGCCTGCGGATCGAGCCGACCTGGGACCACCTCGGCCTGCGCGCGAGTCGGAGTGACGACGTGTTTTTCGGGAGCGTTCGTATCCCCGGCGACGCCACCTCAGGCCTCGTAGATCCGACGACCACCGACCCGCGCCGTGATCCCGGCCTGGTCGTCTGGAACAACCTCGGCCTGACCGCGCTCTACCTCGGCGTAGCGCAGGCCGCGCGCGATTGGCTCGTCACCTTCCTCAACGAGCGAACCCCGAGCGCGCTCGGCAAGCCGCTTGCCACCGTGCCTCGTTTCCACAGCGAGGTCGGCCAGATCGAGGCTCAGCTCGTGGCCGCCGTTGACTTGGTATCGGCGCTCGCCCTGCGTTTCGACGCCGGCGATCCCGAGGCGGCGCGGCACGCTCCGGCGGCCAAGCTCATCGGCACCCGCGCCGCGATCGACGCCGTGGAACGAGCGGTCGCCCTGATCGGCAACAACGCGCTGACCCGCCGCAACCCGCTCGAACGTCACCTGCGCGACGTGCTCTGCTCCCGCGTGCACACGCCGCAGGACGACTCGATCCTCGCGGGCCTCGGCCAAGCCGCCCTCGCCCGCTACTCCGCCCCCTCGTAGAACGGAAGGCCCATCGCCATGCCCATCGAATTCATCGGCATGATCGGCACGAAGCTCGGCTCGGAGACAATCCGCGCGGAGGGTCCTGTCATCGACCCCGGATACACCAAGCGCTTCGCCCGCGCACACGAGGACGCGGGCTTCGACCGGATCCTGATCGGCTACGGCTCCGGCTACCCCGAAGGCTCGCAGGTCGCGGCGTACGCGGCGGCGCACACCGAGCGCATCAGCCTGCTGATCGCACACCGCCCCGGCTTCGTCGCGCCGACCCTGGCCGCGCGCCAGTTCGCCACGCTCGACCAGTTCAGCGGCGGCCGAGTCGCCGTGCACACGATCACCGGCGGCAACAACACCGAGCAGCGCCGCGACGGCGACTACCTCGAGAAGGACGAGCGGTACGCGCGCACCGACGAGTACCTCGGCATCCTGCGCCAGACCTGGGAGTCCGAGGAGCCCTTCAGCCACGACGGCAAGTACTACACGTTCGAGGACCACTACGCCGAGACCAAGCCCGCGCACCGCATCCCGCTCTACTTCGGCGGCTCCTCGCAGGCGGCGTACGAGGTCGGCGGCAAGCACGCGGACACCTTCGCGCTCTGGGGCGAGCCCCTGGCGGAGACCGCCGAGCAGATAGCGGCCGTACACGCGGCGGCGCTCGCGGCCGGACGCACCGAACTGCCGGGCATCTCAGTGTCCTTCCGGCCGATCCTCGCTCCGACGGACGAGCTCGCCTGGGAGCGCGCCGAGGGAATCCTCGAGTCGATCAACAACGGATCAGGGTTCTTCTCCGCCAAGCGCAAGGCCTGGGTCGAAGCCGGAAAGCAGCCGGAGAACGTCGGCTCGCAGCGGCTCCTCGCGGCCGCGGACAAGGCCGATCGGCACGACCGCGCCCTCTGGACGGCCACCGCCAAGGCCACCGGCGCCGGCGGCAACTCGACCGCGCTCGTCGGCTCGCCCGAGACCGTCGCGCAGGCGCTGCTCGACTACGTGGACATCGGCGTGACGACGATCCTCATCCGCGGCTACGACCCGCTCAACGACGCCGTCGACTACGGCAGGGAACTGATCCCGCTGGTCCGCGCGGAGGTCGCCCGCCGGGACGCGGCCGCGCCGAAGAACGCTGAGACTGAACTGGTCGGAGCGTCTCGATGACCACGACGTTCGAGGTCAAGTCCTGGCTCCCGCCCACACCCGGACCAGCCCTACGCGGCACCGTCATCCTGCTCTCCGGACGCGGCGAGCACGCGGGCGTCTACGAGCGCTTCGGCCGACGCCTTGCCTTCGACGCGTACGCCGTGCACGCCCTGTCCGTCAGCCCCGACGACGACCCGGCCGCCCTGCGCGACCAGATCGCCGCGCTCGCCGCCGAGGCCCTGGCGGCCCCGGTGATCCTCGCGGGCTCCGACACCGGCGCCCTGCACGCGCTCGCGCTGGTTCTGGGCGGGAAGGTCGACGTCGAGGGGCTGCTGCTCGCCGCCACGCCCGGCGCGTCCGCCGCGTCGAGCGCGTTCGACGAACTGGCCGGATCACCCGAGTGGGAGCAGGAACTCGCGCTGCGCTCCAACTGCCCGACTCATCGCGGCCGGCTCACCGAGGACGCCGGTTTCCGCCGCGGCAGCCTCTTCGACCCGGTGCCCGACCGGCTCCGCGCCTTCCTCGAACTCGACGAATCAGAGTACGAGGCTCTTGCCGCGCCCACGCTCGTCGTGCACGGCGCCGCCGACCTGCTGGCCCCGCCCGCCCTTGCGACCAGACTCGTCTCCCGACTGCCTCAGGGTGACCTCGTACTCGTCGCGGGCGCGCCGCACGACGTCCTCAACGACGCCACGCACCGCAGCGTCGCCGCCGCCATCGTGCAGTGGCTCGAGCGGCTGCGCGGCGGAGCCCCCTTCACCCCGATCATCGAACACGCATGAGCTCGTCGTCACCCCGTTTCCACTGGTTCCTGCCCACCTCCGGCGACGGCCGCGAGGTGGTCGGCTGGGTGCACTCGCGGGTCGCGACCGGCGACCCGCGGGCGGTCGGGCGGGCGCCGGACTTCGACTACCTGGCCGACGTGGCGCGTGCCGCGGACCGACTCGGCTTCGAGTCCGTACTCACCCCGACCGGCACATGGTGCGAGGACGCGTGGATTACGACTTCCGCGCTCGCTTCGCTGACCAGCAGGCTCAAGTTCATCGTCGCGTTCCGGCCGGACACGGTTTCGCCGACGCTAGCCGCGCAGATGGCCGCGACCTTTCAGCGCGTGTCCGGCGGCCGACTGCTGCTCAACGTCGTCAACGGCGGCGACGACGAGGAGCAGCGGCGGTATGGCGACTGGCTCGACCACGACCGGCGTTACGCGCGCACCGACGAGTTCTTGCGGGTGCTCCGTGGCGCGTGGTCGGGCACGCCGTTCGATTTCGAGGGGGAGCACTACCAGGTCGCCGGGGCCACGGTCGGACGAGTGCCGGAGCCGGTGCCGCGGATCTTCCTCGGCGGCGCGTCGGACGCCGCCGCCGAGGTCTCCGCCCGACACGCCGACGTGCACCTGATCTGGGGCGAAGCCCCGGCCGCGGTCGCCGAACAGATGGACAAGGTTCGCAAGTACTCTGCGACCGGCTCCGGCCCGACCTTCGGCGTGCGCTTCCACGTCATCACGCGGGACACGCCCGAGCAGGCGTGGGCCGAGGCGGACCGGCTGCTCGAAGCCATGGACCCGCACGCGATCGCCGTGGCCCAGGAACGCTTCCGCAACTCGGTCTCCGTCGGTCAGCGGCGGATGGCCGCGCTGCACGGCGGCAGCAAGGCGGGCCTGACGATCTATCCCAATGTCTGGGCCGGTTTCGGCCTGCTGCGCCGCCACGCGGGCACTGCCCTTGTCGGCAGCCACGAGCAGGTCGCCGAGCGGATCGAGGAGTATCGGGCCCTCGGCGTCGAGCACTTCATCCTCTCGGGCCAACCGCACCTGGAGGAGGCGTACCGCGTCGCCGAGGGCGTACTGCCGCTGATTTCCTAGCTCGCTACTTCCTCCGGTGCCGGTTACGCTGCTCCGCAGCCGGTATCTCCATGGTCTGAGTCACATCGCCCGTTACGACCGCCCCGCGCTTCCTGCGCTTGACGAAGAACACCATCCCACCGGCCGCCGCAGCCGCTGCGGCGGCCCCGGACGCTCCGGCGACCTCTAGCGACGAGCCGCCGCCCGAGCCGCCGACGTTGCTGCTGCTCACCGAGTTTGCCCCGGCCGCGGCCGCCGAGCCCGAGGCCAACGTGAGCGCGGCAGCGGTAGTCGCGGTACCCGCGCTGAGGACGACGTCGTGCCCTGAGTCACCCGCGTAGTCGATGGTGAACTGCTGGCCGTCAACCGTCAGGTGCGCTCCCTGCGGCAACCCGCTGAACGTTCCCGAGACCGCCTGCGTGCCAGTCTCGTGGATCAGCACGACCTTGCCTCCGGCCGGAATCTTCGGCACGGACGTCACCGAGAGCGTGCCGCCGAGCTTAACCGCACCGCTGACCTGGATCGGAGCGCCAGTCGGCGTCGTGGTGCCGGTCCCCGGCGTGAGTGACAGCGTGCTGCCGGCAGCCTGCGTCAGCGAGCCGATGGTCAACGCGCCGCCTGCACCGATCGCCAAGGTTCCCTGCTGCATGTCCCATGCTCCCTGTGGCGTGCTCGCGTGGCCGGTCAACATGAGCGTGCCACTCCCGGAAGTCGTCAGGCCGCCGGACGTACCCGTAATCGAACCCGCATACGCCTCGCTCCCCGACGTATTCACGCTCAACGTATTTCTTCCGAGCGAAATCGCACTCCCCGCCACCCCCGAGAGTTGCTTCACGCTCTGCGTATCACTCGCAGACGCCACGTTGAACGTAGCCCCCGACCCCGAGAGACTCAGGCTGCTGCTAGACCCGATCCCCGAAGCACCCGCCCCGACCGTGAGCGCTCCCGAAGTGATCGACGTCGGCCCGGTGTAGTCCGTCGTGCCGCTCAAGGTCGTGGTCCCGCCGCCCGACTGCGTCACCCCGCCGCTCCCGCTGACGTTCGCCACCGTGACGGCGGTGGACGTGTTGCGGACCGTCAGCGTGCCGTCGTCCACCACTCCGTCGCCCGAAGCGCCCGTCAGCAGGCTGCTGTCCCCGCCCGGCTCACCCGTCCCGAGCAGCAGCGTCGCGCCGCGCCCGATCGTCGTCGTGCCGTGGTAGTTCATCGGAACGGCGAAGGTCACCGCGTTGCCGTTGGTCGCCGCGAGGCTGATCGACGCGTACGCGGGCGTGCTGAGCGAGTTGTGGTAGACGCCGCCGGAGATCGGCGTGTCGAGCGTGACCGGACCGTCATAGTCGAAGGCCAGCGAGCCGTTTTTGTGAATGTTGATATAGGAGTCGGACGGCGTCGCCGGCAGAAAGAACTGGTCGGAGGCCCCGTCGCCCCACTGCACGTTCGCGCCCTCGATGTTGATGCCGCGGAAGTTCGAGGTGTGCGCGATGCTCGAGGTGTCGAGCGAGGGATCGATGTAGTGGTCCACGCCGGTCAGCTCGATCAGTCCGGCCTGCCAGGTGTGGAAGTTGATGTCGCTGCCGTACTGGCTCTCGTAGAAGTTCTCCGGGAGCACGAGCGTGTAATTGCGTGCACTGAGAATCGCGGAGCCGTTGTTGTCCACGGCCGCGGCGTCGGGGAGCGCGAGGCGGAAGGCCGCGCTGCCGAAGTTGAACCCGGTGCCGTCCGCGATGGTGCCGGTGAACGGGAGGTCGTCGGCCAGGTCGAGCGTGCCCCAGGTGTTCGAGGGCTGCGAGACCAGGCCGGATCCGCTGATCGTGCCGAGGTTGTACTCGCGATTCGAGATGTCCAGGTCGAGCGTTCCGTCGACCTCGATGTTGTCGTGGTTCAGGGTCAGACCACTGATCGACGTGTACGGATAGTCCCCGATGATCCCGGTCGAGCCGCCCTTCCCGTACTGCAGCGTGGCCCCGTGTTCGACGACGACTGCCGGTTGATCGGGATCGGAGATGATCGGGTACGGCCAGTTCCCGCCGCTCGTCGTCACGCTCTGGTGCTCATCGCCGCTCGGTAACGTGAAGTCGCTGTCCTTCGTCAGGACCAATGTGCCCGACCCGGCGATCGTGAGCGTGCCCTGGCCGGAGAAGGTGCCGTTGTACGTGGTCGTGCCCGACGGCAGGTTGATGATCGAGGGCCCGGACAGTGTCACGTTCGAGCCCGCGAGTACTGCGGAGGTTACGTCCGTCTCCCCGGCTGCCTCGGCGGACTGCGCCGGGAGGAACAGGGTGGCGCCGGAACACGCCAGGATGCTTGCCGCGAAAATTCGTCGTACTCGCTGCGGTACGCGGGTATGTCGATCCACTTCGGCGTGTCGCTCTCGTCGATGCGGTTAGGTATGGTAGGCGGCCTGCATCCTAACCAGACGAGATGTCGAACGGGTTCGCGTCCGTCCCCCGGACGCCGGACTTTGCCGACTTGTTAGTCGACTCAGTCCACCGTGGACAGCGTCAGCATCTCCCAGTAGAACTCCTCGAACAGGCCCAATGCCCGGTTGAGCTCCGCCTCGGACGCCGCCGCGCCCGCGCGCGACTCCGTTCGAGCACTGATGCGCAGCGCGTCCCGATAGCCGCACGCGGTCGGGAAGGTCCACGACGCCGGCAGCACCGTCGGCCGCGCCGTGTCGGCGGGCAGCAACCCGCGGTTGAGCAGCAGATTCGCCGTCAGATGCGCGGCCAGCATGAGCCCGGACGCCGGGGAGGAGGCGAACTCCCCGCGCACGTTGCGCCAGCTCGCGGCGTAGTAGTCCTGATCCTCCAGGCTCAGCGCCTTCGGGGCGAGCAGCGCCGCGTCGTTCGTCGGCTCGGCGAACGCTGTGGCCGAGGCGGCAGCGGCGGCGGACACAGCGGAAGCGGAGACCGGCGAGCCGTGCCCCGGACCGCGCAGCGCCGCCACGTCCAGCTCCGTCCCGTTCACCAGCGCGGCGAATTCCTTGGCGAACCGACGCTCGGCCGCGCGGGCGACGAGCCTGGCCCGGGTGGCCGCCACGCGCCCGCCCCAGCCCAGCGTGATGCCCGCGAGCACGGCGGCGACGGCGATGAGGACGACGGTGGTGGCTGACAAGAATTGCTCGCCTCCTGCAGACGACGGACCGAAGCGACCGGACCGACGATGCGGCCCGGCTGCCGTCCCCCCTCTCTTTCGCGTACCCGATCGCCGCGATTCCATCCGCCCGCGCCGCCTACCGCTCTATGACACACCGTCGGATAGGCTCGCAAACAGCCCCCGCCGGACAGCGGTTCGGCTCTTGAGGGCCCTCGTAAAACACTCTCGCAGGAGGGAACATCGTGGACATCGGCTTGCACCTGCCGAATTTCACCGTGCCCGGCGGTCCGCAGCAGATCGCACAGAACCTCACCAGGATCGCCGTCGCCGCCGAGGACGCCGGTCTGACCAAGCTCAGCGTGATGGACCACGTCTGGCAGATCGGCATCGTCGGGCCGCCCGAGCTCGACATGCTCGAGGCCTACACCACCCTCGGCTACCTGGCCGCCCGCACGAAGAAGATCGAGCTGCTGGCCTGGGTCACCGCCGTCGTCTACCGCGAGCCAGGCCTGCTCGCCAAGGCCGTCACCACGCTCGACGTGCTGTCCGAAGGCCGCGCCTGGCTCGGCATCGGCGCCGCGTGGAACGAGGCCGAGGCGCACGGCCTCGGCCTGCCCTTCCCGCCGCTCAAGGAGCGTTTCGAGCGGCTCGAGGAGGCGCTGCAGATCTGCCTGCAGATGTGGAGCGAGAGCGACGCGCCCTACGAGGGCACGCACTACCAGCTCGAGCGCACCCTCAACGTCCCGCAGGCTCTCTCCCGCCCGCACCCGCCGATCCTGATCGGCGGCGGTGGCGAGAAGAAGACGCTGCGCCTGGTCGCCCAGTACGCCCAGGCCTGCAACCTCTTCGCCGGTCCGGACCTCGCCCGCAAGCTCGACGTGCTGCGCCAGCACTGCGCCGACGTCGGCCGCGACTACGACGAGATCGAGAAGACCGTCATGTACAGCTTCGACCCCGGCAAGGACGGCGAAAAGGTCGACGAGGTGCTGGAGCGGATGCGCGACCTCGCGGCGCTGGGCGTGAGCCACGTGCACGGCATGCTCCCCGGCGTCGAGACGATCCGCCCGCTGGAGATCCTCGGCGAGCGGGTCGTGCCGGAGGCGCTGAAGTTCTAAGCAGTTCGTGCGCGGTGCCGAGTCCGGGCGGTTTGGATTCGGCACCGCGCACGTCGGTTAGTCGGTTAGTGAGGTTCAGAGCGTGCAGGCCGGAGTGCCCCGAAGCCCAGCTGGCCGTCGCCTAGACACCCCGTTCCCTAGACGCCCTCTGCCGCCAAATGCTCCACGGCCGCGTCCAGTGTGTCGGTGAGGACCTTGAGCCGCTCGCGGAGCTCGCCCATCTCCGCCAAGCTCATGCCCGTGGACGCCACCGTGTGCACCGGTACGCCGCAGACGCGCTCGCGCAGACCGCTTCCCGCCTCGGTCGGGCGGACGGTGACCGAGCGCTCGTCGGCCGGATCGCGGCGGCGCTCGACCCAGCCCGCCGCCTCCATCCGCTTCAGCAGCGGAGAGAGGGTGCCCGAATCCAGGCGCAGCTTGCGGCCGAGTTCCTTGACGCTCAACTCCTCGTGCTCCCAGAGCGCCAGCAGCACCAGGTACTGCGGATACGTCAGCCCGGCCTCGCGCAGGGTGATGCGGTAGACGCTGTCGAACGCGCGGGAGGCCGCGTGCACCGCGAAGCACAGCTGCGAGTCGAGACGCAGCGCCTCGCTGAGCGCGAGTTCGGCAGGAGAGGTATGCGCGGTGTTCACCTCATAAGAGTACCTCAGTCGTGGACGGTTCAGTTGCACACAATCGAGTTTCGTGCAATCATTCTTGCGAGGGCGGCGAACAAGCCGCGCCGGAACCTGGAGGTTGGAAAGATGAGCGCGATCTACACTGCGGCTGCCACTGCGAACGGCCGCGAGGGGCGGGCCGTGAGCTCCGACGGCCAGCTGGACCTGACCCTGGCGTTCCCGCCCGCGCTGGGCGGCAACGGCAAGGGCACCAACCCCGAGCAGCTCTTCGCCGCCGGCTACGCGGCCTGCTTCGCCAGCGCCCTCGGCATGGTCGGCCGCCAGGCCAAGGTGGACACCGGCGAGGTCTCGGTCACCGCCGAGGTCGGCCTGAACAAGGACGGCGAGGGCTTCGCGCTCTCCGTCGTGCTGCGCGTCGAGCTCCCGGAGGAGCTGCAGAACGAGACCGGCAAGGGCCTGGTCGAGGCCGCGCACCAGGCCTGCCCCTACTCCAAGGCGACCCGCGGCAACATCCCGGTCGAGCTCGTAGTCGAGTAGTCAAGTAGTCGAGTAACCCAGCAACGGCCGGCGGCCGGCCAACCGGGCAGCGCCGAGAAAAGCCCGCGTTCAGCTAATTGACCAACCGCTGACCAGCCGTCTGCTCAAGCATCTGATCAACGGCCCGGTCAATTAGCTGATCCCCTGGTCAATGAGCTGATCCAACGCCACTCAACGTCTCCATCGCGTGTTCGACGATCGCGTGCAGCCGCTCGGCATGGGCACCCCGCCAGTACGCCTGCCCGCACTCGACACACTGCGCGAACGTGTCGTACGTGCGCTCAGTGCCGTCCGGCACCTGCCCGCGCATCTCGGCCTTCTCGACGTCCTGACGCAACTCGCCGTTGCATGCGGTGCACCGTGTCCACGGCGCGAGCGCCGGGGCAAAGCGGGTCAGCACGTCGTCAAGCTGCTCCGCAGGCTGATGGCTGTAAACAAAGGCCCCGGCGAACAGCTCGCGGCGCCGCAGCAGCCCTCGATCACGCGAGAGCATCACGCGCTGCTCGGCGGCAGAGCGCGCGGCCAACGCCGCGTCGCCGATATCCGGGTTCTCATACGCGGTATCGATGCCAAGCAGCCGCATCCGCCGCGCGAGCGTCCCAAGGTGGATGTCCAGCAGAAAACGCAGCGCCCCGTCCGCACCCTCAACCCGCTGCGGCTTGGCAACCGCAGCCACGCTGACCGCCTCCCCATCAGCAGGCACGTGCCCGACGCCCGCAGCCCGTCCATCCACCACCAGCCCGCCGACCTCAGTCAACGGCACCCCCAGCGACTCGACCACGTGCCCCAGCGAGGAAACCCCGTCGGTCGCCACGGTCGTCACTCCACCCCGCCGCCCGTGCCCGACGAACACATCCAACGCAGGGTCGAAGCCGATCCGTATCTCAGCGCGCTCCATCCGCCCAGCATGCCAGCCCCCGACCGCCCCGCGCCAACACATTGCCGCCGCCGCCCCGCCCCCGACAACGACGGCCAAACAGCTCGCCGCGCACGACCCGAGCACCGAGACGACCGCCACTCGACCGCCCCGCCGCGGACCATCGCCCAGCCCCTCGATTGCCGCGCGACCTGGAGCTCAAGCACGAGCTCGTCGCCCGTATCACCGACGCGTTCGTGGACGCCTACAAGATCCCGGCCGACAGCGTGCAGGTGTGGATCCAGGAGACGCCGACCGATAGCTGGGGGATCGGCGGCAAGCTGACCGCCGATCGGTAGACACGCGGACGGGGAGAACGCGAAACGAGAGCGGTGGCGGGGGACGAGGCGCGGAGCCTCGTGTCGCGCCACCGCTTGGGTGTTGAGCGAGCCCCGGGTCAGGCTTCTTCGGCCGACTCCGGCGGGAAGCCGCCGGTGGCGATCGGGCTCCAGCTCTCGGGCGTGATCCGCAGCAGCGTCTTGCCCTGCTTGATCATCGCCTCGCGGTACTCGTCCCAGTCCGAGTGCTCGCCCGCGATGCAGCGGAAGTACTCGACCAGCGGCTCGGTGTCCGTGGTGGCGTCGATGAGCTCGGCCGTCCCGTAGACCTGCACCCAGGCGTCGCCGAAGTTGTCGGAGAGCACCACGATGCTCACGTTCGGGTCCCGGCGGGCGTTGCGGGCCTTGGCTCGCTGCGGGTAGGTCGACACGACGATCCGGCCCTGCTCGTCCACGCCGCACGTGACCGGCGAGGCCTGCGGCGCGCCGTCCGCGCGGGTCGTGATGACCAGGCCGTTGTGCCGGGGGCGGAGGAAACTGAGCAGTGCTTCACGGTCGACTGTGGTGTTCGTGGCCAGCTTGCGCGTCATGCCCGAAGTCTAACGACCATGACCGGGATCCAAGACTGAGCCCGCCCCCGAGCCCCGAAACCACGCGTCAGTTCATGCACATACGCCTACCCGGCCGGATCAGCTACGTGCCCGGCCGCCGGGCTCCTCGGGCAGCGCGCACGGTCGGGCCGCCCAATTCCGGTCGCGCCACGTGCCGCTCGCGACGAGGAGTGCGGGGCCGGTCAGCTCCAGCCGTCCCTCCGGTCGCATCGCCACGGCCAGGTCTCCGCCGAGTGTCTCCACGACGTAGCGGGCGTCGCCCGGAGCACGGTCGCGGCGCGCGATGGTGACCACGGCCGCGCACGCGCCGGTGCCGCAGGACAGTGTCTCGCCGACGCCGCGTTCGTAGACGCGCATGCGAAGCCTGCGTTCCTCTAGCGGGGCGACGAAGTCGAAGGTCACCCCGTCCGGGTAGACCGACCTGGGTTCGTATTCGGGGGCCTTGAGCAACGGTCCCGCGTCGGCGACGTCGCCGACCACGACGACCGCGTGCGGATTGCCCATGTCTACGTTCGCCGACTCCAGCCACTCCTCGGCCTCGGCGATCCGGATCCGCGCGGTCTCCTCGTTGATGATCGGCACACCCATGTCCACGGTGACGTCGCCCTCGCGTGGCACCCGCACCGAGTAGATGCCCGCGCGGGTGGCGATCGCGAGTTCGCCGGGCTGCGCGTAGCCGGCGTTGACGAGGTAGCGGGCGAATACGCGGATTCCGTTGCCGCACATCGCGCCGAGCGAACCGTCGGCGTTGCGGTAGTCCATGAACCACGGGGCGACGTCCGCGTCCTGCTCGTAGCCCTCGATGCCCGCCGTCGGCACGACTCGCAGGACGCCGTCGCCGCCGATGCCGGTGCGCCGGTCGCACAACTCCCGGGCCATCGCCGCGTCCAGAGCCAGCGCGCCCTCGGGGTCGGCGATGATCACGAAGTCGTTGCCGGCTCCGTGCGCCTTGGTGAAGCGGACGTCGGGCATCGCCAGTCCTCGGATTCGGCAATGGAACGGTCGGTGGTCTTGGCCTACCCGTGGGATCTTACTGCCGCAGGCGTCGAACCAGCCGTAGGAAGTTGCGGGAAGACGAAGGATGGGCGCCGCGACAGGCGTCGCGGACCTTGCAGACCCGCGAGTAACTACGCCAGTATTGTTGTGTTATCGAACGACTACTCAGGGGGAAGGCGAGCATGGGGGCGGACGCGCGCGACAAGGATCTGACTTACCGCATCGGCGATGCGATTACTTCGCAGGTGGCGAACACCCTCTACGCCATCATCGGCCTGGCCATCCCGATTTACAGCTGGATCAGTGGCTCCGGGCAGGTCAAGAATGTATTGCTCATCGCGGAGACCGTGCTGATCATCGTGGTCGTCGGATCGCAGGTCTGGCTGCGTGGCGCCTACCTCCGGTTGCGGCGCGCCAGCGCCAGGTCGATGTCGAACCCGCCCTACTACGAGCTGATGCGGCGCCAGTTCGAGCGCGACGTCACCGCCAACTATGAGGACATCGCCATCGGCCGGATGAGGACGTTCGCGACCGACGTCCCGCGTATCAGCATCCAGCTGCTGCGTGGCCTCGCCGAGCTCGTCGGTTCGCCGAAGATTGTCCGGGCGACCGACCTGACCACGAATCCGCGGCTACTCGGGAGCAGGTCCGAGTACCTGGCGGAGAACCGGCGCTTCATCGCCTCGGGCGGAGTCATCAAGCGCCTGTTCATCGTGCGGCGAACGGACCTGGAGAACGCTGAGTTCGCCAGGGCTCTGCTCGCGTTGATCGACCAGCATCGTTCCTTCGGCGTGCAGTGCGGCATCGAGGTGCGCGAGCGGTTGCGGCCGGAGCAGGCGGTGGACTTCGTTGTCTTCGGTACAGGCGCGGTGCTCATTGAGGAGGAGCAGGGGGACGCCAGCTACACGAGTGGGCGCAGCTCGGTGGATTTCAGGACCGTGGGCCGTTGGATTGATGTGTTCGACGAGATCTGGCCGGTGAACGGGGTGCCCACGCCCGTCCTGCGGCTCCAGCAGTTCGAGGCGACGGCGCGTCAGTTGCTCATTGAGAATGCGTGGGACGCGCTGCGGGTCGGCGGGGCGCTCGATTCTGTGGACTCAGCATTCGGTGGACTGACGAGGTCCGACGGATAGGCTGTGTGCTCGTCGCCACAACGTCGCCGCGTCCTACGTCGGCCGTCGATCACCCGGAAAGCCGAGCATGCCGCAGCTGAATCTCACCAAGGGGCACGGTTGCGGCGTTGATGTTGTCGTGATCGATGCTGCTCCGGCGGGGGTGGAGGACCGGCTTGAGCTGCTCGTTCGGCGATTGTGTGACCGGCGGGGTCCGGTCGGGGCTGAGGCGGCGTATTTTGTGGACGGCTCGGCCGACGAAGTTGTGGCCTGGTGCTTCGGGCCAGGGGGAGCGCCTGCGCGCGGTTCTGCTTACGGTGTCGGTGTCGTCGGTCGGGTGCTCGCAGACCGGCGCGGCACCGACCACGTGGTACTGCGACTAGGCGACGACCGATTCGTTGTCCATCGGTCTGACGATTCGCCCGAGGGAGTGAGGCGTGTCTCGGTCGAGGGTCCGGTGGTCGATTTCTGGCCGGACGTTGTGGGCCGTGTCGTGCCGCAGTTCCACGAGCGTCGGTCGGTGACTGCCGTCGGCGTGCCCGAACCACAGCTAGTCTCCATCGTCGGACGGTACGACGAGGACGAACTTATCGACGTGGGACGACGTGTCAGTGCGGATCACGATTCTTTCCCGGACCAGCCGGACGTCACGTTCCTAATGCCGCTGGACGAGGGCGACGAGGCCTTCGCGCGTACATACGAATACGGCATTGGTGTGAGTAGGTCGAGTTCTGCGGGGGTCGCTGCGGCTCGCGCTGTTTGCTCGCGTCTCGGAATTGTCGGGCCGGAGACGTCGGTTCTCGTACGTACGCCGGGCGGTCCGGTGCGTGCCGCGTTGAAGGTGGACAGCGAGTCTTGGATCCCTGTCCTCGAGACCAACGCCACGCTCACGTACCACGCGGTGTTGGATCCCGAACTGCTCGCATCTCCCGGTCCGATCGCGCTTGACCTGCAGGCGAACGTTGAAGAAGTCATGGCATACGCTGCGCTGAGATCTGCGAACGCACGGGCACTCGAGGCCGCAGGGGTTCGGTACGCGGCGCCGTGACGCGTCGTAGCCGGGCTAGGACCGAGTCCTTGCCGAACACGACGTGGCCTGCCGTGCGTCCCGGGCTGCCGAGCAACTCGTCAACCAGCCGCAGGTAGTTCCACCGAACTGACGGATGGGCCGAATGGGCGAAGTGGTAGAGATCGCCGTAGGGCAGCCATAGGGAGCGCGCGAGTAGTTCGGCGACGGCTCGGTGCCGGTAGAGACGGATGCAGCGTGATGCCTCGAGTTCGACCTTGCCGACACCGCTGTCCGGCACGTCCTCGAACCACGTGTGTTCGACGAGCAGGGACATCCAGGCCAGCTGCGGATATATAAACAGCCTGGGGACAACGTATCCGGCGATGAGGACCGGCAGCCCGCCGATCGCATAGGCCGCCACCGGTACGGAGACGAACGCGAGCGCACGCCACCATCCGCCCTCGCGGAGGTTGTTGAAGATCCCGCGCAAGGTGTCGGCGTACCCGCGCGGGCTCAGCGGGAACAGGACCCCGGCGACGAAGACGGCAGCCGAGGCGCCCGGCCGTATTCCAGCACGTACGAGGTCGTCGAGGTTCGGGTCTACGCCGGGGACCGTGGCGTTCGGATGGTGCCGGCGGACGTGACGTTCACGGCGGGTGGGCACGGGCACGTAGCCGAGTGGGGCGTGAACCGCGAGTTCGGTGAGTATGTCGCCGACTCGCAGCGAGCGGAACAGCACGCCGTGGGCCGCGAAGTGGCTCGTCTCTTGCAGGTGGCGAAATTTCACTGCGACCATGAGCGCCGCGAAGACCAGACCCGCCGGTCCGAGCGCGGCGCCGAAGCCCCACCACGCGAGGATCTCCAACCAGTGGCCGACCAGCAGGAGTGTCGGCGTGATGTTGTTCGCGCGGGATCGCTGTCGCGCGAGTACCTCGGGGACGGACGTCGGCGCGGCCTCGTCGGCGTGACGCGTGGCGAATCGGAGCCGATCCAACTGCCGCATCCCGATCGCGGCGACGCCGAGCGCTGCCCAACCCCAGAACATTCCGCCGCGCCTCCCCGTTTCCTCATCTCTTGCGCTTGCGCAAGAGATTCGATCACTCACCCTACGCAGCGTCCCCGGGGTGTCGCAAGGGGCGAAGCGACGACGGAGGAGCGCGTCGTCTTGCGCGATCAGCGAAGTGTCGGCGAATGTAGAGGCATGACGAGCGCGCCGCCCGACCCGCTGCCGCCCTGGGACTGGGTGACGCTCACCGAGGCCGCGCGGCTCGTCGTTGAACGCGGTTATGCGCCCTCGATGACTCGCCAGCGACTGGCCCAGCTCGCCGAGACCGACCCTGCATGGCCGATTCCCAAGGAACGCATGCGCACCGTCGGGCCGGCCAAGCTCATCCCCTGGCCGGCGGTCGAGGCTTACTTCCGTGCCCGCGACGCCCGGCCGGGTCCCAAGGGCTGGTCCACGCGCGACGGCGAAGGCTCGGCCGACGCGTCGTAGTGCGCTACGGGCGGCGGAGGAGCTCGCAGACGCGATCGATGCCTTGCGTCAGGTGCCGACGGTAGGTGCTGAAGGGGAGGCCGAGTTGCTGGGCGACGGTCTCCTGCGTCGGCATCATGCTGCCTGCGATCGCGGAGGGGTCTAGGAACGTCGCGATGACGGCCTGGTAGGGCTTGTAGCCGTTGCGTTCGTCACGCAGGCGGATTACGGCTTCGGTGACGGCGGCGCGTAGAGCGGGGACGGGGTCGGAGCCAGAGCCTTGAGCCAGTAGTTGGGTCAGGGGGCTGATGGCTAGCGCGTCGGGGCGTTGCCAGTTGCGCAGTACGTCGCGTACCGCGGTGTCGAACTCCTCGCGCGAGAGTGTGGGCGCGCTTTTCGCCTCGGGCCGGATTTGGAGCGGGTGCAGGCGGCGGTCGGTGCGGAAGACCCAGTAAGGGCGGTCGCCGAGGTGCACGGCGTCGTCTTGGCGCAGCTGTTCGGGGTTGTACGGGTTTCGGTAGAGGGCCTCGAAGTCCTTGATGACGACGAACGACCAGGCCAGCTGCTTGCTCCTGATGATCTGGGCCATCAGGTTCGCGCCCAGCAGATGGGCTGTCGGGTCGGAGCCGATCGGGGTGCGGGCGGAGTAGGCGAGCAGGATGTGCTCTCCCGGCTTCGGTGGCGCGGTGCGTTGGGCGTGTGCCCAGGCCTCGGCGGCGAACGGGTCGGCGTCGGTGTCCTCGCGGCGTGGTTCGGTCAGGCGGATGCAGGCGAGTAGGCCGGTGACCTCGCGTGTCGCGGCGTTGCGGACGATTCGGAAGGACTCCGGTTGCCGACCCAGCCAGCACTCGATGACGGCTGCGAACTCCGGTGAGTGCTCGCGCGCGGTCAACTCCAGCAGGGCTCTGTGATCGCCGGGGCGCAGCGCGTCCTCGTACACGTGGCCGGCGCGGCGGCCGTCGAACTGCGAGGAGCGGCCGAATCCGTCGCGCTGGAGGTAGAGGGCGTTGGCGCAGAGGTGCCTTGCGACGGAGTCGGCGTCCGGGTCGGTGCTCGCGCGCAGCTCCTGCAGGCGGTTGTCGATATGCGTCAGGATTCTGTCGCGGGCGATCCGGTGCCGGGCCGGGTCGCGCCAGCGAAGGTCGGCGTCGAGTACATCGCGCACGACGTCGTGCGGGTGCACGCCGTGCGGACCCGACTCCATGAAGGGCAGGTCGCGCAGCCAGGCGAAGATGGCGCCGGCGTCGGTGTCCGGGTCCGTCAGGACGGTACGCAGCAGCGTCTCAGTGGTCGTATGCGCTTGCGAGCACACGTCGAGGGCGCGGCGGTGCTCGGCCGAGGGCGCGTCGCCGACGAGGCGGGTGATGAGTGAGCCGAGGACGTCGTGCGACGGCGTCCACGTGGCGGTCGCGGGCTCCGTGTCACTCACGCGTCCGTCCGCGTCCTCGTGCACGGCGGCCTCCGCGGCCAGGCTCAGCACGAGCGGGTTTCCGCCGGCGAAGCCGAGCACGGAACGGTGCCGCGACTCGGGCACGTCGCGGCTGCTCAGCAGGGCGACGGCGTCCTCGTCCGGCAGTTCCGCCACGTCCACGATCTCGAGGATGTCGTCCCAGGCCGGGTCGTTGCGCCACTCCGGCGCCGGACGCGCGCGTCCGGCGAGCACGACGATCGTGCCGAGCGGCAGCCAGGGCAGGAACTCCTCGCGCAGCCACGCCTCGAGCGGCCGGTAGCGCTCGAAGGTGTCGACGAGCAGCACGTTTCCGCTGCCGGACAACGCGTTCGTCGCGTGGGCCAGGAACGCCTCGGGCGTGCACTCGGCGCCGCGCGCGTCGATCGCGACGACCTTGCGTCCGGCCTCGTCGGCCAGCTGGGCGAAGCGGCGGAGCAGCGAGGACTTGCCGATGCCGCCGGGGCCGGTCAGATACAGCACGGTCAGCGGGCGTTCGGTGTCGTCCAGGGCGGCGCGGAACGTGTCGAGTTCACGTTGGCGGCCGACGAATGCGCGGAGCCTGGCCGCCTGGAGTCGGTCGGCGAGAGAAGAGGGAGTAGGTGAACGTGGGGGAACGGGAGTGCTGTCCTTGTGGGTCATGCGCCGCGCCTCTTCACCTGGTTGCTGTGCCTCTTCACATGGCGACGAAGTTGAAGCCCTTGTCGAGCAGTTCGGGGATGAAGATCTTGAGCGCGGCCACGGTGTTGCGCCGGTTCCCGCCGCCGTCGTGCTCGAGGATGATCTTGTGCGCCTGGGTGTTGCTCATGACGTTGGCGACGATCTGCTGGGTGTCGACCTCGGCGGTGTCCCAATCGCGCGGGTCCACCGACCAGCCGACCGGCTTGAGGTTGCGCGCGGTGCAGGCCTCGAACACGGACTTGGACCAGTTGCCGTAGGGCGCGCGCAGGATCGTCGGGGTCTGGTTCGCGTTCGCCAGCGCCTCGTTGCAGCGGTCGATCTGGGAGAGGATCTCGCTGTACGAGCACTGGGACAGGTCCGCGTGGTTCCAGGTGTGGTTCGTGATCGTGTGCCCGGCGGCCGAGACCTCGCGCACCAGGGAGAGGTTCGAGGCGACCTGCTCGCCGATCATGTTGAACGTGGCCTGGATGTTGTACTCGCGGAAGATCTCCAGCACCTGCGGCGTGTAGGTCGGGTCGGGGCCGTCGTCCATGGTCAGTGCGATGGCCATCGGGCCCTTGTCGTCCACGTACCACTGGGGCTGCGTGTAGACCGTTGAACCGCTGGGCGTGGAGGACGAGGACGACGCGCTGTCCGAGGCGGACGCGGAGGCCGAGGCGGAACTCTCGGACGCCGATGCGCTGGCGCTCGCCGAGCCCGGGTTCGAAGCGGAGGCCGAGGCGGACGCCGACGCGCCGGCGGACGCCGAACCCGAGGCGGAGTGCGACGCGGCGGCCGACGGGGAGCCGACCAGCGGGCGTCCGTTCGGGACGCCGCCCGCCAGCCCGGAGTTGCGGGCCCGCGCGGTGGCCGCGGCGGCGGTGGCGATGCCGCCCCCGCCCAGCAGCATGATTCCGCCGGCCGCGAACAGCATCCGCCGCCGGTTCACCGAGCGCCGGGGACGCGCCGGGCCGTCCGGGGCGCCGCCCGCCTGTTCGGGGAGCGTCCACACCCGGGTCTGGTCGACGCCCTGCGCGCCGAGGGCGCTCCAGTCGGTCGTAGCGACGGCCTGGGTCTGCGCGTTGGGGTCCGCCGGGGGCGTCCACAAGTTCCTAGTCACGCCGCCAAAGACGACCGATCCCGGCGCTGGGTTGAAAGAATTTCGCGGCATTTTCCGGCCACCGAGTTTACCTGGATGTAACAACCGGGCGTCTTTCCGGGCGTCTCTTGGAGGATCGGTGCGGGGCGCCAGCCATGTCACCGTACGAGCGGGTAGGGTCGCTCGCATGACGCGGATGACCAGGCTCGACGTGGTGGGACGGGACCTCGAGGTCTCCGTCTTGCGCGGCGCCCTGGCCGAGGTGGTCCGCGGCCGCGGCCGGGCGGTACTCGTCGAGGGCGAGCCGGGGATCGGCAAGTCCGCGGTGCTCGACGCGGCGCTGGCCGACCCGCCGTCAGGGCTCGAACTGGTCCGCGGCACGTGCGATGAGTGGGGGCGGCGGTACGCGCTGACGGCCGTGATCGGCGCGCTCGCCGCTGCGTCGGACGCCGTACTCGAGGATGCCGCGAAACCGCCGTCGGCCTACTCGCTGCGGGCCGGGCTGCTGCCCCGCACCGCGGCCGGTGAGGCGGTGATGGCCGCCGTGGACTCGCTGCTGGTGATCGTCGAGAAACTCTGTGCCCTGCGACCAGTCGTGTTCGTGCTCGAAGACCTGCACTGGGCCGACGAGGCGACGCTGATGTTCTGGCGCGAACTGTGCGCCCGCGCCGAGCGGCTGCCGCTGCTGCTGATCGGCACGCGGCGGCCGTTGCCGCTCCGGCCGCTGCTCGACAAGCTGTGCGAGGAACTGCCGGGACTCGACGGGCTCGTGGTCTCGCTGGACCGGCTCTCCGCCGCCGCTGTGACCGAAATGGCCACGCGGTTGCGCGGGACCGCACCGGAACCGCGTCTCACGGCGCTGCTGGAAACCGCCTCGGGCAATCCGCTTTATGTCAGTGAGCTGCTGGACTCGCTGGCTCGGCTCGGCGTGCAGGAGCCGCCCGACCTGTCCGCCTCGCTCTCGGACATGATCGGCGACCGGCTCGACTTCCTGGCCCCCGGCTCGCGGGACGTGCTGCGCAGCGCGGCCGTGCTGGGCAACGAGTTCCCCGACTTCTCGGTGCGCGAGCTGGCCGTCGTGCTGGACCGGCCGGCCGGGGAACTCAAGGTTCTGCTGGACGAGGCGGTCGCGGCCGGTCTGCTCGAGGCCGCCGACGACGTGCTGCGTTTCCGGCACGAGCTGATCCGCCGCCAGTTGCACGACGCGATCCCGGCCGGGCTGCGGATGGCCCTGCACCGCTACTCCGCGAAGATTCTGATCGGCCTGGACGCGCGGCCCGAGCGCATCGCCCGGCACCTGCTGGCCGGCCAGAGCGAGGCCGAGAGCTGGGAGGCCGATTGGCTGGTCGAGCACGCCGGCGCGATCTACGCGAGCGACCCGGAGATCGCCGCCGAACTCCTGCACCAGGTGGTGCGCGGCCTCGACCCGGTCGATCCGCGGTTCGACGTGCTCAAACGCCGCTGGGCCGACTACTGCTTCCTGCTCGGGCGTTACCAGCAGGCCTCCCAGGTCGCCCGGGGGATCCTCACGCACACCGAGGACGCCGAGCGTGTCGGGCACGCGGTGTGGATCCTCGCGCTCTGCCTGATGAGCCTGTTCCGCTTCGAGGAGGCGCTCGACCTGCTGGCGCAGACCGCGCGGCGCCCCGGGATCTCAGTGTTCTGGCGCGCCCGGCACGACGCGGTGCACGCTGTGGGCCTGCAGCTGCTCGGTCGGGTCGATAGGGCCCGCCTCCTCGCCGAGCGCGCGCTCGGCGCCGAGCTCACGCCCGAGGATCCGTTCACCACGTCCACGGCGCTCTACGCGCGGTCCGCGGTCCGCGCCGAGCGGCGTGATCTGGCCGGGGCGGCGGCCGACGCGGAACGCGGTCTGCTGGCCGCGAACCGGGACCCCGATCTCGGCGACGCGCGGATGCTGCTGCGCGGCAACCGGCACGCCTACCGGTACGCGCTCGGCGAGCACGCCGGCGTGGTGGAGGCGATGCAGCAGGTGCTGGCCACGGCCGAGCGCACCGACTCGCTCTGGCTGGCCCGGGTGCGGCGGCAGACCGCGGAACTGCTCTACGAACTCGGGCACTGGGACGAGGTCCACGACCGGCTCCGGCCCTATCACCCGCTGCTGTGGCACGCGTTCGGCGCGCTCGTCGCCGCGCACCGGGACGAGACGGCCGAGGCCTCCCGGCACCTGAAGTCGCTGGAATCCGAGCTGGACGCCGCATCGCTGCCGGGAACGCTCGCCACGGCGAGCATGCATCTCCATGCCCTGTCGGCCCGGGCGATCGAGTGCGAGCGCACCGGTTCGCCGGGCGACGGCGCGGCTGCGCTGTCGGTGTGCCTCGAGCTGGGTGCCGAGGATCGGCTGCCGCTGCGCTACCTCATGATGCCGACGCTCGTCCGGCTCGCCGGAGCGGCCGGGGACGCGGCGATGGCACGGACCGCTGTCGATGTCGCGGCATGGGAGGCGGCCCAGGAGCCGATCCCGCGCAAACGAGCCGTCGCCGACTGGTGTCGCGGCATGCTCACCGCCGACCCGGCCCCCGTCACGCGCGCCGCGTCGTACTTCCAGCAGGCCGGGCTGCGCCTGGATCGGGGCAACGCGCTGGAGGACGCGGCCGAACTGTACGCGCGGGCGGGTGACGGTGAGCGGGCCCGGCTCGTGCTCGTCGACGCGCTGGCCGTCTACGAGGAACTCGGCGCGACCTGGGACGCCCGCCGGGCCGCCTCCCGGCTGCGCGCCTACGATGTGCGCCTCGGCGTGCGCGGCAGCCGAACGCGGGCCGGGGCCGGGGGGCAGGGGCTGACCGCGACCGAGCAGCGTGTCGCGGAGCTCGTCGCCGAAGGATACTCGAACCCGGATATCGCGGCTCGGATGTTCCTGTCCCGCCGGACCGTGGAGACGCACGTGTCCAGCATTCTGGCGAAGCTGCAAGTCTCCTCGCGCCGGGAAGTCAGGGATCGACTGGGGTGAAAAGCCGTGCGCCGGGAAGTCAGGGATCGACTGGGTGCAGCCGGGGCCTGACTTCGGTGCGCGAGGAGACCTGCAGCTTCGCCAGGATGCGCGAGACGTGGCTCTCCACCGTGCGCCGGGACAGGCTCAGCCGCTCGGCGATATCCGGGTTCGAACATCCCTCGGCGACCAGCTCCGCGACCCGCCGCTCGGTGGGCGTCAGCGCCTCGGGCCCCGAGATGGCGCGCCTGCCGCTGCCGCCGATCCTGGTCCTGATCCGCACCCCCCGCGCCCGCAGCCGGGACGCGGCCCGACGCGCGTCCCAGCTGGCGCCGAGTTCGTCATAGGCGGCCAGCGCCTCCAGCAGCGTCTCGCGCGCCCGCTCCGGTTCGCCCGCGCGCGCCAGCAGTTCGGCCGCGTCCTCCAACGCGTTGCCCACCACGGACCGCAGTTCCGCCTCGCGCAGCAGATCCGCGGCCCGCGCCACCAGCTCCGGATCTCCGCCGACCAGGCCGCGGCACCACAGGTCGGCCGCCTGCCTGCGGACCAGCGGCGCCTGCCGCACGTCCTGCGCGGCCGCCCGGGCCGCCGCCTCCGCGGTCTCCCGGTCGTCGACCGCCAAGGCCAGCCGGACCAGCATCGGCAGCAGCCGGTAACGCAGCGGATTGCGTTTCTCCGCACCGGGATCAAGGCACTGCGAGAGCGTCTCGACGGCCTCGCGCCAGGCCCCGCCCCGCTCGTACCGCAGCGCCTGCGCCGCCAGCACGAAGAAGCGCGCGTTGCCGGACGCGCCGTCGGTCGACGCGTCCGCGGCCTTGCGCATCGCCTCGAACAGCCGGAAGGCCCGCTCGCCCTCGTCCCGGCGGGCGGCGATCTGGGCCAGCAGGGCGTAGCGCTTGGCCGGGCCGGTCAGCTCGTGGTCCGCGACCTGGCCGAGCCCGGCTTCGGCCTCGTCCCACAGGCCCAGCTCGAAGGCGACCTCGGCCACGTGCAGCCGCAGCCGGCCGAGCCGCGGGGTGCCGGTTGACTGGGCCGTCACCAGCATCTGCCGGGCCCAGTCCATCAGCTCCGTGATCTTGCTGCCGAGCTCGGCCCCGATGCCGAAGCGGTGCGTCCAGAGCATCACCCGCAGATCGGCGAGCTCCTGATCGGTGCGCGCGACGGTCAAGGCCCGTTCGATCAGCTTGAGCGCCGCCGCGTTGTCCTGGTCCGCCTCCGCCGCGACCACGGAAAGTACGTGCAGTGCGTACCCGATCGCGGTGGCGTCGCCCGACTCCTGCCCGGCGGCCAACGCGGCGTGCGCGGTGGCCCGCGCCTCCTCCGTCCGGCCGAAATTGGCGAACGCCATCGCCCGCAATGCCTCGTACCGGATACGCCAGAGCGGCGTCGTCTCGGGCCGGTCCGCCGCCGCGGCGAGCATCCGCAGCAGCTCGTCGAGCCGACGCAGTCGCAGCAGGCTGTAACCGAGCAGCCAGGTGTTACGTCCGAGCCGGTCGGGTTCGGTGCTGCGCGCCGCGTTCGCGCCCGCGATCCGGGCCGCGCGCTCGTAGTGGAAGAGCCGGAACTCGGCGTCCGCGAGTAAGTCCTCGAACATCTCGCGCCGCGGATCCCCGGCCGCCGGTCCCGCCACGGCGCGCTCGAACAGCCGGGCCGCCATCGCCGGTTCGCGCCGGGTGAGCGTCTCGGCGTGCTCGGCCAGCCACTGCGTCTCCCACGGTTCGGCCACCGGACCGGCCCCGGCCAGCAGTTGCCTGGCCACGCGCTGCGGCTGGGCCCCGGTGGCCGTCAGCACCCGCGCGGCCCGCTGGTGCTGAGCGACCCGCTGGTCCGGCGGGGTCGCCTGGTAGAGCGCCTGCCGGATCATCGGGTGGCGGAACCGCAGCAGCTTCCCGGCCGGTTCGATCAGGCCCGCGGCCATCGCCTCGTCCACCACCGGGACCAGCTCCACCGGCGTGCACGCCGTGATCAGCGCGAGGTCGGCGACCAGGAACTCGGTCTCCAGCAGCGCCGCGCCGCGCAGCGCCTCGAGCGTCCGCGGCCGCACGAAATCGATCCGCTCCGCGACGGGTCCGGCCAGCGCGGCGCGCGGGACCGGCTCCTTCAACGCGGCGACACCGTCAGTGCTCTGCAACGCCCCCGAGCCGGCCGCGGTCTCGATCAGCTCCCGGATATACCGCGGATTGCCGCCCGCGGCCTCGAGATGATCGAGCAGGTCGGGGCCCGGTCGTGCCCCGGTAAGCTCCGCCGCGAGCTCGGCCACGCCATCTGGCGACAGCTGGTCGAGCGTGATCACCAGACCGCCGTCCTCGGCCGCCTCACGCCGCAGCCGGTCGACGGTGGGACGCTGCGGCACCGGCCGGCGCGTGCCGAGAAGCAGGACCGGCGCGCCGCCGACGGCGTGCGCGAGCCGACGCCACAGGCCCAGCAGCCCCTCGTCGACCGCGTGCAGATCCTCGAAGACGATCGCCACCGGGCCCAGCGCGGCCGCGTGCTCCACCCGTTTGAGCAGCCGATCGCCGTCGCACCCGTCCGCGTCGCGCCCCGCCCGCAGCACCTCGACGCCGTCACCCGCCGCCAAGGCCGCGTCGACCAGCGCCGACTTCCCGATCCCCGGCTCGCCCTCGACCAGCACGGCCCGCCCGGAGCCCGCCGCCACCGCCGCGACGGCGCCGCGCAGCAGGCCGAGCTCGTCCGCTCGGCCGACCACGACCACGTCCCGCGAGCCCGACACGGCTCCAGGTTACCGTCGGGCGCGGGTCCCGAGTTGTGGCAGGCTTTGCGGCAGCATCGTTGACGAGAGGGCGGTA
>Ga0185299_10001293_pt1 | contig 50286 bp, 51 predicted proteins | sample PaiPotPPA55metaG_FD_128002 | JGI IMG/M metagenome (GOLD analysis project Ga0185299, IMG submission 128002) | Iron sulfur acid spring bacterial and archeal communities from Banff, Canada, to study Microbial Dark Matter (Phase II) - Paint Pots PPA... ... | reverse complement strand
CTTGCCTACCGGGGAGTGCGCATGGTCGATCTAGCGCCCTTCACGATGCGATACTTTTGCATCTTAGTACAGGTAGCTGGGGAGGGTAACGGGGAAGTTGCTTGCCTTCGGGGGGAGAGGTACTTATTTCGAAGCCCTCTGGCTATGCGGGTTTCCGGCTGCGTTATCATCAGTATACATGCGGAGCCCGCCATTTTGCCATCCTTATTGGAATAGTCAATATCCCGTTCGAAAGGCACTTTTTTTAGCCAAGAATTTAGCCAGCCTTTTGAAACGACCGCCTTTTCGTCGCAGTCGTCTCCTATGCCGCTCTGGTTTAAAATAAGAACACACAATGCCAATTCTTGATCTATTTTCGACTCGGCGCAAAAAGGAGCGCGGTGAAGCACCGGACGTTTTCGTGTACGACGCGATCCCCAAGGAACTGCGGGTTCAAGCGATGCTTATTGTGCTTGACGGCTTAGGCAAGCCTTATACCGACGAAGGTTACGTCACAGCCGCAGACGATGCCTATCGGGAAATCATTGAGCAACTGGTAAGGCACTTCGGCAGGCAGATACTCGCGCCCGGAGACGACGGAGGAGAGATTCTAGGCAACTTCTTCCTCCAGGAATCGCGCGTTGAGTATTGGCTTGACGCAATAGAGTTTTCGTTGCGGGTGATGAAGAAGGCAGTCGAAAATAATGGCCGCTACAGCGGGTCCGCGCGTACAAAGCTCCGGCCACATCAAGCAGTCGCAGACTTGAACCACCGGTTTTTACAACACGGGGTAGGGTATCAGTACGTCTCTGGCAAAATCGTCCGATACGACTCCCAATTCCTGCATGCTCAAGTTGTCAAACCAGCAATGGACCTTCTGCAGGACAAACTCTATCGGGGTGCCAATGATGAGTTCCTGAGAGCGCACGAACACTATCGCAAGGGAGAGATCAAGGATTGTCTTGCCGATTCGTTGAACGCGTTAGAGAGCACTCTGAAGACGATTTGCACAAAGCGTCGCTGGACATTCCAACCAACAGACACAGCTAAAACGCTGATTGAAATCTGTTTCAAGAATGGACTGCTTCCCGGTTTTCTGCAGTCCCACTACTCGGCTCTTCAGAGCACACTCGAAAGCGGAGTGCCGACCTTGAGAAACAAGAAGGGCGGCCATGGGCAAGGCCCGGAGGTCATAACTGTGCCCCCACATTATGCAGCTTATGCCTTACACTTGACGGCATCCGCCATTCAATTTTTGGTCGAGGCAGAGAAGGATTTGCAGTAATCCGCAAGTCCAAAAGCGCTCATCTCCGAATGCGGCCTTTATTTATGTCGGGCAACGACCTACGCTCCCACACCCTTGGCGCGTGCAGTACATCGGCCCAGCTTAGATGGAGTTAGGGGAAAGGGGACGCGGTAATGCTGCGGAATTTAGGCATGGGGGTATCAAGCAGTTTGATTGCGGCTGCAATCGCGTACTGGTTCACAGAGCACCACTTCATTCCTGCTCTTGTAATCGGTGGTGCTGGAGTCGTTGGGTTTCTTTTAACCTGGTTTTTTGCGAAGAAACCTGAGGCGGTTTCCGCTGCTCCCTTTTCGGTCAATCAGGAGAATAAACAGGAATTCGCACCACATACTGAGATCAATCCGCAGTTCAACATCTCCGTAGGCAACAGTTCTGCGAGTGCCGCTGCGCCCGAGCCAGCGCCAGAAAAGAAAAATGAACCGCGCTGTAATATCCACTGCAAAGGCGTGAAGTGGGGGGTCAACCCAGCGAACACTTATCCTTTTATCAAGTCAACGTTCGCTGCTGCTGTATTTGAAAACGAAGCGCTACCGGACAGCGCAGACCTTCGCATTCCGACCGTCAAGGCTCGTGCCGTCTTTCGGAACCCCGATGGCCTTGAAATTCTAGACCTAACTGATGTCGCTTGGATTCCGGGAAATGGCAAAAAGCATGAGACTCTACAAGTAAACACACCCAAGTATCTGCTGCTCTTTACGCTCGTCAAGGGCAAACTGCGTGGACGATCCGTGCAACTTGTCGATGCACGAATAAGGGGCAGGGGGCGTAAAGTTGCAGCCTATCAAGACTACGACATTAGCTTGCGCGTCGGCAGTGTCGAAATCCAACTTCTTACGGAACGCGAGGTCTTATACCGAGTGCTTCTGACGTTGGATGATCAAGGGAACGGATTACCGTCGTTAACGGAATCGCGAGAGTTATAAATGCCTTAAGCGTTCATACGCCGTAATTCCTTTTCGGCTTCGGAGCCGCCAAATAAATTTGATCCCTGCGCCTTACCCCCCTATCACCGGGTCCCATCAAAAGGTTTAAGGGTCATTTCCGGTCGTGCTAGACGCTCTTTCCCCAACGCCAATACGGACTTTGATGTCAGGGGTTTTTTCTCCACCGCTACAATCGCTAGACCGATGAACGTAGCGATGATGATGTAGGAAACCACGACTGCCGCCACGGTAAAGAAAATGCTGAGAAAACCGAATGCGAAAACTATCCCCATCATTTGCCACCTTTCGGGCGTCCACCCCTGCGACCGTTGCGCCTTGCGGCGGCAGCCTTGGCATGACTGGTGCGGGAGCCGAGCGTGGCTGCAGCTAGCATCTCCGGCGTTTGCAACCGCAGCGTCAGTACCGACCCCGGCACCGGCTCGATCACGTCTTTGACGAAGCTCTTTACCTCTGCCTTCAACTCCGTCAGGTTGTTTACTGCCGTTGTCGTTCCTGTGATTCCTTTCATTGCATTTCCTCCTAACCCATAATAACCCAACGGTCGGTTCTTGCGACATAAATCGTTCGCACGAAAGTTACTCACCCGCCAGGTTACTGCGTATTAGGGGGTCAGAAGAAGTCGCCCATTGCTCGAAAAGAGCCTTTCAGGTCCTCCAAAAACACTTTCAATTTGCGCCCATCGCTCATCACGAGAGTAAGAGGCCCTGAGTGAAGAGCCGTGATCGGGTGCCAATCCGGATGCCCTTCTGCGTGCGATACGCGCCCGCGCCTGTCCAGATAGGTTGGAAATTCTCTGTCATATCCCTGGAATTCCTCAATCAAATAGCTGACGGCTTCGGCTTCATTGTTCTCAAATATAAGTTTCCCTTGTCCGCTGTACCGCTGAATTAGTTTCTCCGACATAGATCAAAGGCTCTCAAAAGGTACGAGAAATGACCGGGTAACGGACGCTGTGGAATTCCCCGATATAGACAGCGAATTAGCGACCGTCGATTCGCCGGAATGTGATTCCACATGGAGATGAACGGAATCCGCCACTGATGGCGCGAGCACTATGAGCAGCACAGCGGAAAAAAACGCAAGCCACTGCTGGTATGTGCGAAGAAAGAGCCCCGCTTTGGGTAACAGGTCGCGCAGTTGCTTCCTTGTCATACAAACATTCTACAGCCTGTGTACGTCCTATTTTGACCCGCCGCTCATTTGAGAGCGCAGTCTTTCCCTTTCGGAACCGCTCAGACTCCAAACGTGGTCGGCACCTGTGCCATCCGAAAACCTGGCTAGATGAACGATCTTCACGTCACCATTTAGTTTCAGCGCTGACAGTGTGTCTTGATCGTTTAGAACTGTGTGAGCGGAGACAATCTTTTGGCAGGTATTGCAGAAAGCCTGTAGTGTCGGCATTGGTTTTTTTCTCACTCACTCGGGGGTGCTTTTTCTTTCTTCGTTTTGCCACTGAGCTAAGGTCATCTGTCGCCAATCACTCTGCGTATAAGCGGCGCTCTTCTCAGGATTGTTCGGGCACCTTTCTACCCGGTCACTTGGGGCGTATGTACCGAACGGAACAATCTTGACCTCTGGCCCGACGTGGAAGTGCGAACAGACTTTGCACTTCAAATACCAATATAGCGGATCATTCATTCTGGTTTCCTCCTTATGCTAGCTTCTGGGCGATAGTCTCCTCTAGGATTTCCCGCACGGTCAGTGGGATGATGATGCGGTGCTCCCGGCGAAAGAAAGCATCCACTTCCCGCAGGGCATCGGAGGAAAACTCGAACGACACAAAAAATCCTTTCGGGCGATCCTCGCGCATCATCGCGGCCTCGAACATATCAATATCCGGCCTGCCTGCTTTGTCTTTTTGCTTCACCTGAATCGGATACCAGGTATCCATAAAATCAAGTTCCCCGGCTCGCTTTCCGCTCTTGGCGGGCATGGACGATACCGGGTAGATGCGCCCGTCTATACCCATGTCTCCGACTTGCGCCTTGTTCGGGATTCCGCCCAGCGCGATCACTGCCCAGTTCTCAAACTCGAACGGCGGGATGACTCTGAGTTGTTTCTCACTCCACGGCAGATCACGCACAACGAAGCCGCGCCCAACGCGCCACAACTTTTCATCTTCCGGTAATCGGCATACGTCCCGCAGTCGCTTTGCCATGACACGGCATGAAGTGGGGGAAATATCTATTCCGATCCACTGGCGGCCAAGATTTTGACTAGCGACCAACGCCGTGCCACACCCGCAAAATGCGTCAAGCACGATATCGTTCTCATTGCTGCTGGACTTGATAATGCGTTCGAGCAACTGGAGCGGCTTCTGGGTCGGATAACCTAAGCGCTCGGCTGCTAGGTTATGAAGCGGCCTTATGTCTGTCCATACCGTCTGGAGCGGAACTCCCGGCATTTCGTCAAGATAGGACTTGAAGCGCGGGACACCGTTTGGGTCTTTTGGATAGTGAATTTTTCCTGCCTGATCTAACGCCTCTAGCCGAGCCTTCGTGAAGCGCCAGCCCTTCGCTGGCGACGGATAGCCCTTAAACTCGTACATCATGCGAGGACGTGGATTAGGGCTGGTCAAATCGCCGCGTTTCCACCGTCTGCCGTCAGGATCAACGTGCGTGTAGAACTCCTCGATGTAGTGCGGGTCGTAAGGCTCGTATTGCTTGTTCCAAACGTAGTCTTCGCCCTTCGTACAGAAAAATATCGTGTCGTGGATTGTGTTGTATCTCTTGGAATCGCTTCGCGCACTGGTTCGTTTCCAGATGATCTCATTCTGGAAGTTGTTCTCCCCGAAAATCTGGTCAAGCATCACTTTGACGTAGTGGCTGGCGTGCCAGTCGCAGTGATAGTAAAAGCTGCCCGTTTCCTTAAGCACCCGCGCCAGTTCTACGCAACGCGGTCGCATGAATTCGATATAGGCTTGTGTGGATTCGTGACGGTCCTCGAATGAGCGTTTCTCTTTCGTCTCGCCCCAGAACACTTCGTAGTTGCGGTTGGAGTTAAACGGCGGGTCGATGTAAATCAGGTCAACGCAGGCATCCGGCAGTTTCTTCAACTGCTCCAGATTGTCGCCGCAATAGATGACACGGGTATCGAGAAGCGAGGAAGGTTTACTGGGCACGGCGGGAATTATCTCACGCTGTAGGATCACGCACTAAGTAGCTCCTTCAATTCCCAGACGCAACCCCAGGTTACTGCGTATTAGAGGGTATGAGTCAATGGAATGCAGGCGGCGACAACCCGAACGGCTATTGGGACGCCATCGTAGCCAAACACAGCGCAACCCTCACCGAAGAGGAATCGCTCAAGGGCGAAACTTTAATCAGCATCGAAAGCGACAGCTCGCAGCAACAGGCCGATCTCCTGATTTACAGTGACCAGCAGCCGGAGGGTTTCTTCAAACTGCTGCGCCATCTTTCCCCCATCGAACAGGAACAGTTGATTTCGTACTACGTCCTCGCCGCCACGCAGACCCGGCTGGCTCCGATCTGGAAATCCACGCAAACCATCCTTAGCTACCTGTTGCGGAGAGCCACGAAAACGTTCTGCGCAGCCTTGGTATTCGGCGAGAAAATCTCTCAACAGCAAATCCAGAGTGTGTTGGAGGCGGCGGGCCTCGAAAGCCAACTGATCAAGACCCGATTCAATGCGGAGACGGAAACAGTGGTCGCGCAAATGAGCGTCATTTTTTACGACTACATGCAATGCAAGTCTTTCGTAGAGGTGGCGGATCGCTACGAACTCCATCGGGCAGACATGCGCCGGAAGATGAACCAGACGGCGCATTTGCTAAGCGGGGAAAATCTAGACGGCACGGAAGCGGCGGTAGGGATGTCGCCGGAGAGTTTGGCGCTGGGGGCAGTTCTGGTTGGGTTGTTGGATGGGGCGAATCCTATCGGTGCCGGGAAGAACCCTCGTGCCAGCCGCAAAACCGAAGACGTGACAGTGAGCGACCCACCAATTGTCGGGCAGTTTGCGCTCGACCTCAACGACCCCAATGTGAAATCGATGTTCATCTCCACTGCCAACCGTTAAGGAAGTAGTGAAGCTACCGATGCGCGTCACCCTGAATCTGGACATCCCATCTATGAGGTGGTCTAATGGTTCGTCGGAGCTACCGAGTCTGGTCGGTTCCAGATCCCCCTAAAACGTATTGAGGTTAGGACATGGCGGAACGATTTAGTTTCCAGACAGAGATTCATGGTGCTGGCGGCTTTGCCAAAGTCATCCATGGCAAAGACAATACTCTTGACAGGGACATTGCGGTAAAAGTCCTTAGTCCGCTGCTGGACCAATCTAGCGAACCGGACCGGGAAAGATTTAGGCGAGAGGCTAGAACGCTTGCCAAGATGTCCCATCCGAACATTCCCGCAATTTACGACGTGGATTTCAATGATGGAAAGTTTCTAATTATCTTTCAGTTCATTGAAGGCGTAACACTCCGGCAAATCATTAGCGATTCTGGTCCAGTTCCAATAAATCAAGCCCGTCTTTGGTTTCATCAACTCGCTTCAGCGCTGGACTATGCTCACAAACTCGCCATCATCCACCGGGATGTAAAGCCAGAAAACATAATCATCACCCCCAACAAGGAGTCTGCCTATCTAGTTGATTTTGGAATTGCTATTTCGGCTGAAGATGGCAGAAAGTTGACGAAATCCGGATTCGTCGTTGGAACTCCCGGATACATGTCTCCTGAGCAACATGCAGGCGAAGCAGTAGACGAACGGACAGACGTTTATTCCTTGGGCGTGACTCTCTATGAGGCTCTTGCAGGCCATTCGATGCGCCACGGAGTTTACGAGCCTCTTTCAACTGCAAACGAAACCATTCCGCCTGCTATCGACGATCTGATCAACAGTTGCATCGACGATAAAGTGCGTCGTATCGAATCCGTGAGGACATTCAATTCTCTGCTTTCAGGCGCATTGCAAGTTCCCACTCGTCCGCTGTCAGAACTCCTTACACACGGACAGCTCCATGAAATCGCCTTTCAGATCGAATCACTCACGGCTGGCGAAGTGATGAATTTGCCTGCTGGTCAACGCGATTTGTTACTCGCCAAGATCAACGACGTAGTTTATTCGGATAAGGAAACGCTGGAATTTGCTTCTGAGCGATTTATGCAACTGATGCTTACGCGCGGGATATTCCTGCCAGAGATAGACTACCGCGAAATAGTGATCCCTGCGATTGAATGGGCCTTTGAGCGAAGATTTGTTGTGCGCCTAGGTAAAGAATCGTTACGGGATGCTCTCGAAGAAGCCGCGTTCATCGCGCGCGGCGATACCCACAGGATTCTAATGGAAGAATTTATTCTTTTTATGAAGCGAGTCGATTTAGATGATAAAGAAGGCTGGTACTTGCACGCAATTCGCGAAGTGATTCAGTCTCTCATGGCAAACCCTGCGCTTACTACCAGCTCTCCCGAACTCAAAGAAGCGTTCCGAAGGGTAAACAAAATCCAGCGCTCACACTCTATGCCAATCTAAGCGACTTTTGAGGAACATTTTCGTGCCCGTGATCTGCATTCCTTGCATCATAGTTTCCTCTGCTTTGTTAACTGTCGTATCGGAGTGGCTGAATCGAGGGCGGGTTGATTTTAGAAATCGGCTGCCCTTCTTTCAAGACGGATTTCTTCATCGCCGGTGTGATGTCCAGCGAGTGAACTTTTTGGTTCAGATAGCCTTGCTCTGACAACCATTTTTCTGCCGCTCCACCAGTCTTGAACACAGGTCCAACGAAAGTGCCCTGCCCCTGATTTTGGCGTTTGTCCACCAGCCGCCAACCACCCGGCGTTTCGGTCAAATCGAAGTGCTCATTGAGTCCGACAGCATCGGGCAACTGCGTCTCTCCGACCTTGGCGTCCCATTTCTTCCCGTATTTGTTGAGAAAGTTTGGGATGGCACGGTCATAGAGAGCCTTCGCCCAATCACCGCCGACCTTCAAGCCGTCGCCTTCAATGGAATGGATCGGATTTCCGCCGCCTGTTTGTTTTAGTTCAGATTCCAGCAGTTTGCGTGCGGGTTCCTTGCCAACGTAATCACCAATTTTTTCAGGTTCAACTTCCTTGTCGAAGATGAAATGCCCGTTGGTATCAAATGCACGGAGCATCTTCTTGTCTGGCAAGTACTCAAGACGGCTCACATGCTTTGATAAATCGTACCTTGCGGCTTGCTGCTCTCCGGTCGTCCATGCGAGTTTGTCGTAGTCATTCTCCGCTGCGTGGCGCAGCATCCGCTTCATGGCGAGTTCATGCCAGTCAGATTTGAATGGGGCATTAGGGATTGACTTATCTGCGGTTTCTGCATTTGCACGATCCACTAACTGCCCATAGGTTGCGCGCTCCTCTGGAGTAACCTTCCCCCAGAATGCAGGGGTACTGTACTTGTCTTCGAGGGTTTGACGAAACGCCTGAAACTCTCTGTTCGCCTTTGCAGAATCGGCAGATTGGTAACCGTATTTTTTCCCTTGTTGATGCCAGTCCGATTGCACCTCTTCCAAGAAAAGTGTTTTTGATCCATCGGCAGCGGTGCGGTCATTAAAACGGATGTGCGCGAGAACGTTGGGCTCATCGAAATGCGAGGAGCGAAAAGTCTGCGTAGTGCCTGGACGTTCCCCTTCCCGTAGTGTCGTCAAGCGATGGTCTAACCGTTGAAATTCGTTGCGTTCCTCCGGTGTCATACGACCCATTTCGGCTGAAATTTCATGAAATGGGTTTGCGCCGGGATCGTTCAATCGGTCCCGCAGGCGAGTCACAAATTCGTTGTACGCTTGCCGCGCTCCATTCAGTGTGAGACGTTGCGCCGATTCCTCAACGGGCAGCCGTAGCAGCATTTCCGTGTAGTTCGATTTCTCGCCGGGCAGCGTATAGTTTTCAAACTTTGCTCTTGATGCCTGCTTGCTAAGATCCGCAATTTGTTTATCGAACCTGTGAATCTGCTGATCAGTCTCTACGAATCGCCGTACCTCTGCTTGCAGTGCGGCAGGCATCCTGGAAATGACCGATTCCGGATTGCCCTTTTCGGCCATCTCGTTAAATAACTCCGTGCTCAACGGCTCACGGCGCAAGCTGTTGGCCCAAATCCGATTGTTCTCCGCAAACACCTGATTACGTTGTGACCCAAGCTGCTCCAACTGTTCAGCGTGGGAGCCACCCTTGGTGGTTTCCTCCAACTGAATTTGATTGTCCTTAATGAACTGTTGCAGATCGGATTTGGAAACTTTGGGCTTTCCAGAGAGATAATCATCCAGTCCCATCCACTTTATTTCGTTTTCTTTTACTCCTGCATTTCGCAGCGTCGAAAGGATCTGATCGCCGGAACCCGAGCCGCCGATCTTTTCGTCCGCCACTTTCGCAGCCTTGGAATAAAACGTCGGGGCAAGTTCCCGCGCCCCGGCTTCCAGATGGTGGGCTGCCAACTTCGCGGCGTCTCCGAGCATCGTCGGGTCAATGCCAGCGTGGGAACGGAATAGTTTGTTTTGGAAATTGGCGCTCGCTTGCGCGGCTTCATCCACCGATACGAGCTTATTGTTTGCTCCGTAAGTCGTCGAAGATATCGGGTCGGCGAAAGGGCGGCTTTGCTCACCCTCCTTTAGATCGCGTCCAACGTTGTAGTCCACAGGGGTGATCTCTGAGCCTCGACCTGCCGCCCGGCTGATCATTTGCGCACGATCACGTGCCGCTTTACGAGCGTTCGAGGTCGCCTCGTCCAGTGCCACATCTGCGGCAGGAGACACCTTCGCACCCTCGATCCGAATCGGTTCCGAAATCTTCGGCGCAATAGCTGTGCTTGGTGCACCGCCGCTGATCGTCGGATTGCCGAACTGATCGGTGTGCTCATCTGCCGCGTTCGGGAAACGACTGCGATTGCCCGCGTACTCTTCTGGCGTTGCAGGCTGAGGTTCAATACCACCTGCTGTGGGACTCACCTTCGCCGGAACGTCTTCCATCTTGCTGCCCTTGAGGATTTCTCCAAACAGGGCTTCCTTGTCAGGATTGATTTGGGAGCCGCTGGTTTTGCGGTCAGCCGACGACCATTTGAAATCGTCAGCCTTCCAATTCGAGCGCCCCTTCAAACTCATTTCGTTCGCCAGCTCCGCTGCACGAGGCTGCTTCATGTCGAGCAAGCTGGCGGCGGCTTCCTGGTGCGCCGGATCGCTGAGATCGAACGCGCTCTGGTTGCTGGCTCCAAGGCGCTTCGCAGTTCCACGAAGATTGGTATCCGTCATCTGGAACGGCTGTTCGCCCGCTTCGATTTTCGGACCCAGACGTTCCTGCCGTCCGCCGAAACTGGTCTCGTTGGACGTGCTGAGATTTTCCTTCAGCCGCGTGGCGCTGCTCTGCGGCTTGTTGTCGATCTCCGCTGGCTCCACTGAGTCTGCAGGGTGGATCTTTTCTCCGGCGAACGTTGTGCTGCTGGTATCTATCGGCGGTGCGACAGGAGTCGGTGGTGGAACGTCTTTTAGAGCAGCGCCCTGCGCGCGTGCTTCCACGTCGGCATAGCGGGAGGCTTGCATTTCCGGGCTGATTTCAGGGCCGATCCTGGGAGGCATCGCTCGCCCCGGCGTGAATACTTCCGTGAGGTTCGGCGGCAGCGAGAAGGACTTGCCGTCTACGGTCGTGATTCGGCTGGTGCCATCCGGCAGCTTGCTCATGGTGCCGCCCTTTGGGTAGTCGAGGTTCTGTGTGGTAGGCGCTCCCGTATTGCCAGCCGCTTCATCTTGAGTACGAAGAACGTTGGAATCTTGGACTCCAAGCTTTTGCATGGTGGGCAGCGCATCGAAGGCTTTCTGACGCTGATTTTCAGCCCCTTTCTCTATAGCGCTGCCGATTGCTTGAAGGGGGTGGCGGATCGTTTTAGCTACAGTCAGGCCCGCGTCTGCGACCGTCTGAACAGGTGCAGTCTTGGCAATCTCCGGTGCACCAGCACCAACCGCCCCGCCTATGTTTCCGGCCAAATTTTTATAGTCAGGATCGTCCGTAACCGCTCCTGCGACCGCGCTGCCGATCTTGGAACCGCCGACTGCTGCAATGGCGCGTGGAAGAAGCTCCCCGCCAGGGACGGGGATCAACGCGCTCACGTCGCTCGCAGTTTGCGCGGTTTTGTTGATGCCTTTGACCGGGTGCCCGCCAGCGAATTCGTTGGCTGCTTGAGCGGCGTGAATCGGTGCCATGATCGGCCCGCCGACAATTTGTGCAGCCGCAGGACTCACACCCTGCGTCAGAGGTCTAGCGCCGAGATAGGACGTTTGCGGAGTCAGCGGATGCGTAGGATCGCCCATCACTTTCGTCTCTACGTTGGACAGTCCGGTGCTGATGTTTTCGTAAGGGTGCTGAAGGAATGATTTCGTGCGATCCCACAAGCCCGGCGTGGCCGAGATGGTAGGCATGTCCGCTTTCGCCTGCTGATCCTTCGCCTGCTGTTCCGCCGTGGGCTGCACGTCGGAAAAAGTTTCGACAGGCTGAACATTCGAGAACGTTTCTTTTTGCTGTGGGTCAGCCATTACTTCACCACCGGGCCTAATTTGTTGCCATCTTTGTCGAGGTAGTACTGCTTGTTGTCAACGCTGCTGGTGCCGACGTGCGTGGTGCCTTGCGGCTTCCCACCCGCCGCTGCCTCCTTGCCCGATTCTTCCGTTGCAGTGAGCTTCATGCCCGGCAAGTTGCTGGGGAACCCGTTGCGGGCCTGATTCATATTTTCTTGAAACGCGGTCATCCGATTGTTGGCGGTGTTGCCGTCGTAATAAGGCAGGGGGATGTTCGCCAATTCGAGGTCCAGCATTTCCTTGTTGGAGCGCCCGATGCCGGTGAGCGCTTTCTGATAGGCGGGCACGGCAGCAGCCGTCCGCAAATATCCTGTGAGCATATTTCGGCCAGCCTCGGACAGCCCGGCCAGATCGTCGGTCATCTGCTTCAGGTTTTGCTTGGTGAGCTTCGCGCCCAGAACCGGAATGCTGCCGATGGAGATGCCTTTCTCCCCCACATCGAGCACGCTACCGCCGCTTTGCTGGTTGAGCGCCATGATTTCCTGCATTTTGTCGGTGTCGCCAGGCACGAGCTTCGGCAAGTCTTCTCGAATCGATTTGGTGTATAGGTTCACGTTTTTCTGCACGTCGTTCAACTGGCGCATCGCGCTCTTGTCTTTGTTCACGTCTCCTGGCTTGATTTCCTCGAACGATTGCTTGTTGTTGGCGGCGTCGAATTTGTTGGTGAGAATAAGCTGGCCGTCCGAGTTCTCGGCGTAGCCCGTGACGGCGCGGTCGTGGCGATCTTCCGTGCGACGATCTTTCGTCTCCGCTGCGGTCTCCCTCGCTGCCTGCGCCTTGTCGCTGCGATCAGCGAGGATCGCGTTGTTGACGGCGGTGTGATAATCCTTCAGCTTTTCTTTTGCACTCGCGTTGGTGTCTGACGCCGTGATCTCCGGTTTGGCTACGTCGTAACCTGGAGGTATGCGAAGCGCAGCGTTCTCCACTTGCCCGCCATACTGCGCGATCCCGTCTGCACCGACAGGCTTCTCATCGAACTTGGGCATTTCCTTGTTGCCGAAATATCCTCCAGCAGGAGCCGAGCCGCCCGTGCCACTGCTCGGCGTACTTGGAGCACCTCCGATAGCAGGACTGCCTGCGCTTCCTGCAACAGGTGTTGCACCGGGAGAAGGAACGGGACGCCATTGCTGTTCGTTCGTGTCTTCGTTCGTATAAAGCTGGTTGATCGGCTTGCCGCTGCTGTCGTATTGCGTGAACTGCTCTCCGCTGGCGGGCTTCCATGGCGACTTGAGAGCGGCTTTGTTCTTCGCCTGCTTATCCTCTGTCTCCAGTGCGGTGTTGTAGCCCGTAAGGTCTTGCTGCAACTCAGCGTGGTCGTGCATTTGCGTACCGGGAGTCATACCCATCACGCCGGGGGCGAAAATGTCGCCCGCAATATTTCCCGCCACACCCAAGCCGTGCATGATCTTTCCGGCGAGGCCGGGATGGTTTCCAGCGCTGCCCCACGGGTTCGCTTGCTTCAGCTCAATCTCTTTCGCACGCGCCTGAAAGTATTCCGGCGAACCGATCTTGGCGCTCAGCGTGGCGTTCTTCGCATCCGCCATCGCTTTCTTGAAATCAGTTTGCGGATCGCCCGCCGTGGCCGCAGCCGGTGGAGTCCGTGGACCGACTTTGCTTTCCAAATCTGATGTAGACCCGATTGCAGGCGCAACGGCGCTTCCAGCCGGAGCCGGAGGAGCGGCCATCGAAGGTGCAATCGTAGAAGTCGGAGCTGCCGGAGCGATAGGCGGCGCTACTGCGCTGACGGGAGCCGCCGCTGGCGCGGCTTCATGGGACGTGGTATCGGCGACCATCGGCGAAGAAATGCCGAGAGCCATCCTCTGCTCGTCAGTGAGTTCATCCGGATTGAAAGGTGCGTCAGCCATTTAGAACATCCCCGCAGACTTCATGTCCGCCGCTGATTTACCCGCTCCGCTGAGGGCGGTGATCGTCTGATTCATGTTTTGCAACCAGCCAGATTTCCCAGCCTCAACTCCCGTGTTGGTGCTCTCGTCTTCAAGTCCGAGAGCTTTCAAATTCGCTTGCTGGTCGCCGGACATCACGTTGCCCAACTCGCCTTGCGCAAATTCCTGTTTCTTCTGTCCGAGTTCGGCACTCTGATTTTTTACGCCCAGACTGTTTTGGGAAAGGATCTGACCTTTGGTACGCATCGCATCGTCGAGACCTGATGTGAGACCGGCTGAGTTGCCAGTTTGCGCAGCTTCGAGATTGCTCTGGCCGACAACACCAGACGCCGCTCCACCGGCACCTTGCTCTCCGGCGACGAGCATGGAATTCTCTTCGTTCGGCGTGTAGCCTTGAGGATTGTTGGCTTCGCGCTCCAAGCCTGGAATGAGGGAGCCTCTTTCCTGCGCTTCGTTCTGCGAAGCTTGGCCCGCCGCGTCAGTGGATTGGTTGTAGGTCTGCTTCGCTTGACCCTGCGCAGCGCGGTCGCAAAGAGCCACTGGACCGTCGTAAAGGTAGGAATCGCTTTCGACTACGATGTATTCGCGACCATTCCATGCGTAGCGGACAAAAGTGAAAATCTTATTCATAGGTTTCCCTGCTCCAAGTGCGCCAGCCGTCGCGGTCGAGTTTCCATCCGAGTTCGGTGAGACGTTTTGCAAATTTCTTCTCCACGTTCTCCGGTACCCAGCAGACCAAGTTCTCTGCGCCGAGCAAGCGGCAATCTTTCAACAGTGCCGGTTGCATCAAATGCATGGCTGCGTTTTTCTCTGCCGGACTCAAGCCGCCGTCGAGCCAGAGATAAGTTTCAAATTCCACCCGAGCGACCGTCGCCCCGACAACCTCGCCGTTGACTTCCAAAACCTTGCGCACGACAAAGAGCGGATCGCCGAGATCGGGCATCCTGTAGTCCAAGCCCATCTGCTCGTGAATCCGCTGGATCGCTGCTAAGTCCGCAGGGCGGTAATCCCGCACCACGGCAGTTGGTTCCTGAGTGTCCATCTGCTAAAGGGTTGGCTAATCAGTTCATGGAAGGCCGTTTTGGGCCTGTCTGCGGGCGGAACAGGTCGGTGCCTGCGCCTTCTCCACCCTGCCCTCCGGTCGGCGAAGCGGTGCCTGATCCGGTCGAGGGTAGAAGCGTCATCCGCGTGGTGCCAGAGAGCGTTACCGGAGTGGGCGTATTGCCGCCGTGCACCAGAGCTGGACTGGCGTCCGAGCCTGGATACTGCGCATAATGCCGGAAATAGAAGCTCTGAGGCGCGCCTTCATCCGTCAGTGTCGGGAGGGAGATCGGCGGCGGCGTGCGACTCGCACCGTGGTCGTAAACTATCGGTCGAGCGAAGGAAGGCTCGTTTGCCACTTCAGTGAAATACTTGATGCCTTTGCTGATGGGGAGTTGGTGGTTGATTGCGATGTGTACCAACTCTCCGCTGACTTTTACAGCAACGCCCTGTAGAGGAGGAGGAGGAGGCGTCTGGCCGATAGGATGGACGCCCGCATTCGTGCCCAACTCGTTCACCGCGTCTTGCAAGCGTCCAAGCGCTTCGCCTAATTGCGGATGGATTGTCGTGGCGGTCTGGAGGGTCTGGCCTAAATCGAGGTTCGCCATTTATAAACCTCTGACTGGCGCAAACGGATCTTTCACAGCCGACATGACGACCTTAGAGAGCTGAAACCAGTTTCCTACTCCACTCATTGAAGTTTGCAGGAAGCAGCGGTTTGCCGTGACGTTCAAAGGTCGCTCGACGTTTCCGCCGTTCATGAAATCTTCGTCAGTAGGTACGGTCAGCAGCGCACCGCCCGGAACGGTGTATGGGTATCGCGGAACCAAAATATTCGGCAGCGCTTGAATAACCGCCCGTCCGTTTCCGGTGATCGACAGATCGACGAAGTTGTAGAGTTTGCGATGCGCGCCGAGAAGCGGCGACTGATTCTCTTCCTCGCGTTGTGTAAACGGATAAGTGCAGTAGAGCGAGTTGATGCCCACCCCGTCGTCGTCATATTGCCCCGGAACTTGCGTGTAGATTTTGGAGGTGCCGGTTCCGTTGCACACCATCAGTTCCTTGGTGCCGTCCTCCCGAGCGATGAACTCCGCGCCCGGCGAAGCGATGTGCCAAATCGACCATTTGCGAACGGTATCGAACGACACGAGAGAGCCGCTGAAGCTGACATGGATAGCAGACTTCGCGCCCAATTCTTCGCCCGTGTTCACCTCTTTGAAGTTGCACATCAAAACGTGCGACGGCGAAAACGGAGTCGCGGCGGGATCGTTCGGCAGCCAGGGATTCGGAGTTTTCAGAGGCACGCCGATCATGATGCGTCGATTGGTGGTATCGACCTTCACCCAGATCGTCTGTTGTGCATCCCAGTTTATGTATTCCCAAAGCAAAGACAGCTCTTGGCTGATCTTGATAAATTGAGTGTGAAACAAATAAAGCCCGCTGCGGCAGGCGGTAACACACCATTCCTCGCCCACGTCATAAGCCAGCGGCCCAGCCGTTCCGATTTTGTTGCTCACCGATTTCACAGCCCAGCCTGAAGGCTCGCTCCTCGGCGTATCCTTGGTCGAAAGTGTGCTCTGCTCTTTCAGGAAATACAGAATGTCGTACTGCACGAACGCGCCGTAAACCGGCTGGTTGTTCTGGCTGTCGAGCCCGATCACTCCGGAAATTCCGTCGAAACTTTCCGGATTGAACGCATAGCTCGCGGCCATTTCCGTCGTCAAAACGGGCTGGTCGGTGGGATAGATTTCGATGCGGTCGATTTCAATCGAGCCGTTGAGACCCGCCGCCATTAGTTGTAACTTCAAATCAGTCGGAACGGGATTCACCGCCGTGGGCATGAAGGGCAGGTTGAACTGCTGCATCGTGCCCGTCATCGACGTGACGTTGATATCGGTGTCCGCGTAGGTCGAGCCGAAGGCTGGGCTGATCAAATTCAGGCGCAAGATTCCAGCCGACGCACCGGCGTTCCGGCAGGTGATGCGAGCGCTGTAGGACTTGTTGGCTTTGACAATCGGAACCAAATAAAAATCTTGATAGGCAGGCTGCGAAAGCATGCCATTGAAAGCCAGCGAACCGTCACCCGTAATCGTGTATGAGTTTCCGAAGATCGGACTCACGGTGAGAGAGCCGCCGACGTTGAAAGTCGGATCAGGAGTCCAACCTGCAGGCACAGTGGAAGAAGAGGAAACCCACCCGCCGTCAAAACTCATGTTGGTGAGATTTTGGATTTTGTTATCTTCGCCGCCGAACATCAAGCGACTGGCATACGAAACGTTCCAGACGCTATTCCCAAGCTCCGTGAGGTTGAACAGATTCGACCCCGTAGTATCGATGGAAAGCCCGGCGAGCAGAATGTCGTCGGTGAAATCCAGCGTGACGCTGGTCGTAAAATTATCGTTTATGATCGTGGCGTCGTAAGTTTTCGTTTGCCCGACGCCTGTCACAATCGTCGGTTCCGGCAGCCAGAAAAAGTACCCGCCGCCCGCGCCGGTGAAGGCGAGGATTCTCGCGATCACATTGGGCGGACCTATTGGGATGTTGGACGCAGTGATTTTGTTCCCACCCGCTGTGCTGAACACAACAGGAATCGACGGAGCGGTGAGATAAGAATTTCGAGTTTTGAAGATGCAAACGCATTGCCGAACACCTCCGGCAATGTCACCGGCAACAGCGATGTTACCGCCTCCGGAGTTTCCGAAGATTGAGGTTGTATACCCAACATCGATGGCTTGGCCGAGATTCGTCAGACCTGGATCGAATTGGAATTTGGTTCCGCTCGAAATTGCCGAAGCGCTGGCTTCCGGCGCGGCGATAACATCGGCAGTGCCGGGCGGGAATGAAATGGTGAAGACACCAGAGCCGACACTTACGACCGCGACGTTATTGACGTTGAAGATGGAGCTGTTGACGCAACCTGTGATGGTGATCAATTCGCCGACGGTCGGCGCAACTCCAGTCACGATTGTGAAGGTGTAGGAAGCGACCGTGGTCGTCATCGAGGTTTGGGTGATGGTGTATTGTCCGGAGTTCAGCGTGGCGCTGACCGTCCAAGTGCCGTCCCAAGCAGGAACTCCGGCTCCAGTGATTGCAAGCTGGCCGCCCACGTCGATATTCGGGACTGGTGTGGTGGCGATGACGTTGGCGATTGTTAATTGATAGTGGCCGTTTTCGTCGTTCGGCCCGCCCGTCTGCCCGAAGACCGTTTGCTCGGTGGAAACCGAAAACCAATAGCGCTTAGCACCCGCATCGCCGCTCGGGAAGTCGAAACCTGTCTGGTTAATTACATAAGTACCGTTCGGATTTTGCCCGCTGATATTCTGCATCCCGCTCAGCTCAACGACGGAACCAATGATGATGTTGGGGTCAGCGGTATTCTGGTTATAAAAAATCGTCAGCGCATTTCCCGGACTCCGGCCATTGGGCGCGATGTTCGCCCACGTGACCGCTTGGAACTGGCCCGGAACTCCGGAGGTCCCGGTGATGTATTCATCTTGAGGGCGCTGCGTCAGTCCGGTGGCCGAAGCTGCAATCGCATAATTGTTGGCGCTGATGCTGAGCGAAGGCGGAACTCCGGGACCGACTTGCGATACGCGGTCGAAGAATCCGGACTGAAAGTAATTCGTCGAGCCTGCCAGCCCGCTGTACTCGTATGCAGCCGAACCAGCTACGCCGCCCGTCACCGTGACGGTCGTCATTCCACCTTTGCAGCGGAACGCGACGAAGATGTAGGCGGCACTTCGGGTAGGGTTGGGGGTGGTTGTCACTCCGATGGATTGGTAAACGTTGCCCATGTTGTCGAAGACGGTGGGGGCTGTTGCAGGCGCGTTGGAAAAGCTCCACACAACAATGATGGTGTTGCCTGCAGTGACGGCCAGGCCGAATGTGCCGGACTCCGCTCCGATCCCGCCAGTGATAAACAGCGATTGCCGTTGTGCAGGAACGGCGCTTGTCGTCATGAGCGCGAGAGCGTTCGCCCAATTCACGGTCGCAGTGGAGAGTGTCGTGAAGGTAGGGGCGATGGTCGCCGTAGAAGTCAGCAGTTTCGTGTACACACCCCCTGCCGGTTCCGTCCAGCCCGGAGGCGGGGTTACAGCAGCATCGCTGGTGACGATCATTGCGAAATCGCTGCTGGTGGTGGGCGTGAGTTCCGCGCAGAATTCAAATGGGCCGCTTCCCGTAAGGGCGAGAATCACGTAATTGAAGCAACTGCAAAACCCTGATGGAACAAACCAACTCACGTTCGAGGAGGCCGTCTGGTTCCCGGCAATGGGCGCAGAAGCCGCTGTAGCTGAGGTCGTGGGGTAGAAGCCCTTCGCCGTGCCCAGCAAGGCCGGGTTGTTGACGTAGACCACGAAATAGTAGTCATGGGCGCTGTTGAACGCCAGCCCGACTACCGGATCTGCGCTGACAAACGCTTGCGAAGGGATGGGAGTGAATGTCGTTTGCCCAGCGAAAGTGAGAGGAACGGTGTTGACCACCGCCGTCGATCCCGCGAGCGTAACTAAAATGGACGCGGCGGTGATTTCCAGCGAGCCGAAAATCGAGAAGTTCAGGCCGCATCCTGTGCCCGGCGTGGTGAAATTAGAACCGGCCAAGAATGCTGCAATGCTAGTGTTTACGGGAAGAGTGACAAAGCCGCTGCTGCCAGTGACGTTCTCGATCAGCGTCATGGCATAGGTGCCGCTCCCGGAATTCGCGCCGGAGCCATCGGAGGTCAGCGGGCGGATCGCGTCTGTGCCGAAAGCCTGGGCGTACTGGCGAGGGACATCCGTACCGGTTTCCAGATTGGAGAAGCACAACCACTCGCGCTCGAATTGCGTGACGCCCTTCATGTAACTTCCGGCTGCCACGCCGTTGTAGAAGAGATGGAGCCTACCTTCGCTGTTAACGACATCCTCTATAAAAATGTCGCCGGTCGAGTCGAGTGCAAAAGTGACATCGTGACCATTGGTCGGCGAGAAGGTGGTGACGGCGTTGAAATTGTTGGCACCGGGGGCGGCCAGCACTGGCTGGAAGCCGTCGCGAGTCTTCACGCTGCCAATCAGGAAATCTGTGTCCCAAGTGAGGGGGCTGCTGCCGGAAGGAACATCTGACGGGCTGACTTCAGCGAGCAGCCCGTTCATGGTGGTTAAACTTACATCTGCACGATCTGCGGGATTATTCATGGATAGTGCTCTCTCTCCCCGCGCCTACAATCAGTACCGCAGGAGGCTTTTTAGGTCTTAGATACCGCGATTAAATTCCGCACGGAAAGCGATAACGTCGCCGCTCACTCCCGCAGGAACGGCCGCGCCGTTGGCAAGCTCAGTTCCCGCAACGTAAATGCGGAGCATGGCACCGACAGGCGGCGAGAGCGTGGGAGCTTGATACTTGTAGGCGTTGTTCGCGCCAGTGGCGCTCAGCATTTCCACCCACACCGGCGCACCGCTACTGTCCGTGTCCGTGCTGGCAAAAGCGAGCGGCAGGCCACCAGTTACATAGGTCGCGGGACTCGCAGAAATTGAAATAGTCCCGAACAGAATGGCGTGACGTTGGGTGTTATCGACGCCGGATGGGTAGGCATTTACAACAGTGGTCGCAAAAGCTTGACTCATAATTCTCCTCCTCGGAGCAAACGACAGTTGGGGCTGTCAGCCTCTACTGAGGAGGAGAGAAGTCAAGGTTTAGAACATTCAAGGTTTAGAACATTCCCGATGCCCTTACGTTGAGATGACACGATAGAACTCTGATTCTACGGATACAGTGGGAATGGTGCCCCCCGTGCTCAATCCCGTTTGGTCGCTGTGGGTATAACCACAGTCGCCGTTGAAGAAAGCACTGACCCACGTGCTGCTACCCGTGTTGAGATTTCCAGTCGTCGTGTTGAAACAAACCACGACCCAGTAGTCATGGCTGGTATCAATCGGTAGACTGATTGGGTCACAAAACGTTTCTCCAGTTACCAGAGTCGGTGTGCCAGAACTACTCCAAGTGACCGTCGTAGAATCGATTACTACGTTGCTGTCAATGTTGGTGCGGTAAACTACTCCCTTTGTAACAACATAGCTGGCACTCGCTGCCAGAGAAAGCGAAAATTGCCAGCTTGGGGGGAAACACTGCAACAGACCTTGCCGGATGCGCATTATCATGGAGTATCCAGCATATCCAAAATTGGTGCTTGAGCGTGGTGAGGCAGGTATCAGATTTGAACCAGCAGACACGCCCCCGCCGCCACCTCCTCCTGTAGCGACAACCTGCTCCCAGTAGGTCGCGTTCGGTGCTTCATGGTTCATGTTGCCCAGGATGCAAACATACGAGACGCCAGCTACCGTGTCATAGACAACGTCGTAGGCGACATATGCTGTGCTGCTGTTCCAGGTACCACGCCACGCGAATCCTTGACCCGCCGCGCCGGTGGCTCCGGTAGGGCCGGTTGGCCCGGCTGCTCCGGCTATCCCGGCTGCCCCGCCTGCCCCGGTCGCGCCAGTTGATCCGGTGGCTCCGGTAGGCCCGGTTGTCCCGGTTGTCCCGACTGCTCCTGTCGCGCCAGTTGCCCCGGTAGGCCCGGTTGACCCGGCTGGTCCGATAGGCCCGGTTGATCCGGCTGCCCCGGTCGCACCAGTTAAACCCTGCGCTCCGATTTGCTGAATGTTGAGGAGGAGCTGAGTGGGCAGAATCCCCGTGCCCATCGGCTGCGTGAACAAACCCAACGAAGGGTTGGTGCTCAGCGCGCCATTGAGTCCGAGGAAATACTGCGCTCCGGGCGTGAGAGTCCACCCGATGTTATCCACTTCGCTGCTCGTGCGGACGTTGACGAGAAACCCGTTCACGCCACTGCTGATGGCGATTCCTATGACGTGGTTTTGATCGAGAGGATTGTCGGCACTTGCGACGTAGGCTTTGCCATCGGTGTGCACGCTGCACACTTGCCCTGCAGGGATCGTCATGCCAGCCGTCATTGTCAGATCGACTTCCACCACGCCGGGCGTGACGCTGCCGATATTCTGGTCCGGCAAAACTTTTACGACCTTGTTGTGGTAGGTGTAAACCTCGACGTAGGAGCCGATGGGCGCGTAATAGAAACCATTTCCCTGCCCGTCGAGAGTGATGGACTCAAGCGGAATCGTACCGGCAAGATCCTGGTAGATTGTCGCCAGCGGAGCCGGAAGAACGGTCGGGAACATCCCGAACACTGCGCCCGACGTGCAGACGTACACAACTGCGCCGCCGAGCGCGAGTCCTTGCCGATCTTGCAGAACGAAATCTCGCCGGAAAAGTGGCATTAAACCCTTCCAAATGGATGGCGGTGATACGTCACAGACTGCGCACGCCGGATTTCACGCGCCTTGATCTTCATGATTTCGGTGGCGGCTTTCTGTTCCAACGTACCGGCACCCAATCCGCCACGGGCCGCCGAGTAACGGGCGGCGATCATGTAGGCCAATGCGTCGGTGCTGTCCAAAATCGTGACGGAGGTTTGAGTGAAATCGGAATTGGGATCGACCAGCGGGAGGCTGGCGTAGTAGCGCAGTCGGATGTCACGAGTAGTCAGAGCGCCGGGGAAGTAGAGCGCATCTCCGCGTGTTTCCCAAACCCCGAATGTATTCGATTGCAACCTGGAGGAAATTCCGGCCTGCACTTCGCGCATCGGCATAAACAAATCCGTGGTGCCGGACATGCGCTCGCTTACGGCTTCGACCGAAAGGACATCAGCAGGAAGAACAATAAGAGTGTTGACAGTAGTACCATCATCGTATCCAACATAAGATAGGCTCGTTTGAATATCGGGATCTTGCAATCCGAGCCCGATAGGACCGTTCACCGGAGTAAGTCCGGTCACAATTACATTGTCTCGAATGATTGAAGGGCTGCCGCTGAGTTCCAAATCCCTGTGCAGCGTGCGGATGGCAGAGTTCAGAAAGGGTAGTGTAAACGGGGAGATCAACGGATCATTCGTGAGAATTTGACCTTCACCAGGACTGTCCGTGAGGCCGGGCTGCGTGTCATTTACATGAGCACGTGCCAAAATCATTACGTCACTTACAAGTGGATAGCCAAGTGCGTCGATAACAGCCATAAGTTGTCCTTTACATCACGAAGGCATAGAACAGGGGCAAGTGACTCAGGAAAGCACCGCCGTGGCTGCCCTACGCCCGCGTGAAGATCGTTAAACTCTGGCAACCGACTTCTTTACCACTGCTGCTGGTCTGTCCTTCGCGTCTACTGCACCGGACGAGATCGCTTTCTCCCAATCGATCACACAAATTCGATTGTTGGGTAGGAAGTGAAACGCCGCTCCCTGCTTGATGTCAGCCATGCAATTCGGGCACTCAGCTTTGCGCTGGGCTACCCTGTGCCAAGTGAACTCTTCCCCGAAGTACTCGGCAGCCAGATGGTCGTCTTTGCCCAAAGCCTCGTTCAGAGCCCTCGGGTCGCTGACTTCCAAGGCGCGGAGCCTCTGTAAACGAGTTCGGTAGTAGTTCTCCTTGCGCCCCTCAGCCGCCTTAATTTCCTCTTCCAGCGGCGGATTGTGCATCGACCAAAACACACCCTTGCGGGAGTAGTTGTTGCCCTCAGAAAGGACGCTCTTAGGATCGAGCGTGATGTCCTGATTGAGAGAGATGTTTTCCGGGTTACATATATCCATCGCAACGCGGCGACCGTCGAGGTAGTAGCAGATTCGCTTGCCGTTGGCATCTGTGTCGGGCTGGTTGAAAGGGTGCGCGATCTGCGTAGCCAGCCGATAGCGTTCCTTTCCCCGACCGGGGATCGAAACTCGCGAGAGCTGCGGTGGAAGTTCGCGGGTCAGGTCGCTGTCGGCTACCGAGTAGATGTAAATGTAATAATCCGGCTTGCGAAACATGTTGGGATCGAGCGTGGTATCGACAAACTTGCCGTGTTCGGCTGCGGTCATCGACTTGCTAACTGCGGGCAATTCACCTTCAATACGGGCTTCAGACATAACTCATAAACTCCTGGTCGAGAGTCCTCGACTGATCTTTCTTGCATCCAGCATCGTTTGATCCCACGTGCGGGAAATCTTGTCCATGCGTTGCTGCACCACGGACGACTTGTTGACCTGACCCCGATACGAAACTGCGCCGGTGAAAACCGGATGCGCGTCGTGCAGCCGAGCCTCGATCTTGAGCAGACGATCTTTCTCGTCTTGCGCTTTCGCTTCCGCCAAAACCCGGCGCTTTTCCAGAGCCGTGTCTTTATGGGCGCGGAGAATGATCGGAATCGCCACCGAGAGCAGAAGCGAATTCAAAGGCATCGATTCCACGACCAGCCGCCCGTTCACCAGTTCCTTCGTGCGGAATGCGAACAGCGTCGTGTAGCGTCCTCGATAAGGATATTCACCAGCGAGGGAAAGCCCTGTCGCCTCGTCAGACATCCCGAAGTACCACGATGCCGGGGACGTGGGCTCTTCTTCCCACTGCTTCAAAATCCAGCAGGGGTCGTTGAAATCCGGCAAATAGTCTTCGTACTTCCCGTCGATTCCTGCGCGGCGCTCCGTCCAGGCTTGCGAGAACGCAATGATGAAATTCGGCTTGCCGTAGCGGTTCACGCCGCCAGCACAGGTGAGCCGGTGCTGATAATGCTCGGGACACTTGATTCGCTCCTGTTTCAGTTGCCACATCACTTCACCACTTTCAAACGGACATCCCAAGCCGAAACCAAAATGAAATCCTCGCCGTCCAGCGTGATTTCCTCAGCATTGAAATTTCCGAACAAGCACACATCGCCGGGCTTCAGTGGGATCGGAACAAGGTGGTTACCCAGCAACATACCGTCCCCGACCGCCACCACTTCGCCCTTGTTGCTGGGCTGCTGGTAGGTATCGGCAATCTGGACGAGGGATTCCGTCTTGTCCTCGACACGGCGCAAAAGTACACGGTCGTTGAGAGGGACATAAGTTGTTTTGGATTTCTGACGAGGCGTGCCGTCGTACTTGGAGCGACGGTCAATTACAGTGCTCATACAATCTCCTGAGTGAAAACAACCTGCGGGGGTAGACGGGAAATCAGACCCCCGCAGGACTATGGCAAACAACAACCTTTTTAGATCGTTGGTGCGAGTACGTTTTTCAGATAAGCGCCACTACGAGGATTGCTATTCACTAGGTTGAATCCCGTGACGTAAGCCATCAAGTAGGACGACAGGTATCCGTTTCCAGCCGGATCAGGTACGCTGACCACAGTCTGCCCGCCACCGAAGTCATACAGCTCCAGATCAACGAGCGAAGGAATGTACCAAGTGGACGGCGAAATCAAGTCCACACGGGTACTATCGGCTGAGTACGAGTACTTAAATTCACGCCCGCAGAAGGTGGGAGAGAACATCTTCTTCCCAAGATCCAGCGGCTTGTCGCCAGTCACCTGTGAGGCATTGGCGATCAAGACATTTGTGTAAATGTTGGAAATAGTCAAGGCATGGTCAGTTGCGCCATACCAGATCGCACTCTTGATCGATTCAGCATCCGGACCCAACGCACGACCCATGAGGATCGCCGCACGAGTACCGACACCGACCGTCAGTGCGCCGCCAGCGAGATCGATTACTGGAGTCGAAATCCGACCAGGGTGCAGAGCGCGGTTCACACCGGCCAAGAATCCCGTGTTGGAATTGACTTGCCAAGCTTTCAATCCGAGGATCGAGTTGTTAGCTGCGCCGGACGAACCCTGAACCATCAGGAAGTCACCAGTCGCAGATGCGCCGCCCACAGAGGGCAGAACAGTGCTGAAATAAAGGGTCTGCGTAGTCACGTCAACATACGAAATGGTTGCCGTGCCTCTGGTAGCTCCACCCACAGATGGGAAGAAACTAATCACCTGTTGGTCGGTGAAACCAGCCGCCGAATTTAAACCGGAAATAAATGAGGTCTGATCACCGGCTCCAGAACCGCTGGAAACAGTGGCCGTCGCGGGAATCTGTTGAATTGCGCCGGAACCGTCGCCGTTCATCAAGCCTTCCAGCCCGTTGATCGTCGCATCCAGCGAATTCTTCAGTTCTTGTGCGCTGACATCGAACAGGCCACGCTTGCGGCCTTCAGTTGCAGCTTGGGAAAGGAAAGTCAGTTCGTGGCAAGAGAAAACCATGACAGGCGAGACCGCGAAGGCGTCCCACTTGCTGCCAGTGCCACGACCGATAGAATCTCCGTCGCCGGTACCCTGGCGAATGCCCAACGGACCCTGAACACGCAAGGGCACGCGGAATGACGGACGAGTTACGCCGCCCGCAGATGTAATGTTGGAAACTGGAACTTTGGTCGCCTGCGACTGCATCGTGGAATACAACGAGTCGTTGTGGGCGATAAGATCGGGAATATCTTTGGCAAATGCGTCAAGTTCAATCGACTGCACTGCACTTTCTTGAAGGGGATTAGCCATTGTGAACAAACCTCTACATCAAAGTCAGCGATGGCTATTCCTGTAGCGATCCTGCTATGTTCCTGAGAAAACGTAGAGGCAATTTGATGGGATCGGAGGTTTAACGAGGTCACGTCCTCGACATCTTCTTGCGTCTATTAGGAGGAGATGAAAGTTCTATTTTTTCCACGTCACGTACTTGCCGGTCGATTTCAGGTACCCTTTGCCGGTCATGAACATCAGCATCCGGGGGTCACGGGTCAAATCCAGCTCAGAAGTTGAGGGCGCTTTCGCCAACATCGTAGGCACGGAGTTTCCGCCGATCTTGCCAGCGGTCGGAGTCGTTTTGCCCGGCACAGCGGCAGCGGTCGATACAGCCTTAGCAGGCACCGCCCCATAACGCCGCGTCCACACCGCTTGCGCAGCCTTTGGGACAATATCCGCCAACTTCGCGTTGATGTACGCCACGATCTTTCCCGTGTCGCGGTTTTTCGACTTCAAAAACGCTTTGACTTGTGTTTGGTAATTCGTGTCGGCGGTCAGGCGCTTGTTAACCTCTGCACTGATGCCGGAATCCAGATCGGACTTCGCTTCGGCTCCCAGAGCCTTGCCTTTGAGCAAAGGCGCGACCGCTTTCACCACTTCTGACGACATGAACGTATTCGCTTGCCGACCGATATCTTGGCGGTAGGTACTTTCACGCTCTTCGCTGAACTTGGCGCGGTCAAAATCGAGTTTCTGGCGGTCAGGATCGACGCTGCTATTTTTCTGAACCTGTTGCTTCAACCCGGTGTACCACTTGTAAAGGTTGTTGATAACTTTCGAGATCGCCGGTCCATCCCCGGCTTTTAACGCGGCGTCTATGTCGCTGATCACGCCGTCAAACCCCGCCGACTCCAAAGTCCTCACGAAATGAGGTCTCAGGGCGTCACCGTAGGCTTTTGGGTCAAGGGATTCGAGGCGGGAGACGATTTCCGGAACCAATTTCTTAAACCCGTCCGGTGCGTCCTTGATTATTTCATCAAGGACTTTCGGATTACCTTCCGCAATGTCGTTATCAATCGCATCCAGTGTGACGGAACGTTGTTGCAGGTTTGCAAACCCATCCGCGCCTCCAACGGCGTCGAAAACTGTTTTGAGTTGACGCACGCTGGCTAAACCTTCGGGGAAATCGCGCAGAAATTCTTTGCGCTGGAAAAATGCCTCGTTCAACGCTTTCGCAGCGGCAGGATTGCTCTCTTTCAGAACACGGAGGGCTTCCTTGATGGCTTTTTCTTGAGGAGGCGCACCAGGATCTTCGGCATCGGCGTCAGTCTCAGCGGCGTGAGGATCGACAGGAGTGAGTTCCACGCCCGCATCGATGGATTCAACAGCTTCGGAAGGGGTTTCAACTGCGGTGTCAACGGAAGATGAATCTAAACCAAGTCCTGCGTCCATTACGGCTTCGTCTGGCATAAAACTCCTGAGATCGCGGCGTTCCTGATCGCCCCGCTATTACTGAATCGGAAAGTTAGATTTCGGAGCCTGCGGCTTCTGCGTGGCGGTCTTCTTCACAATGTCGGCCTCGACATCGGCAGCCTGCTTAACGGAGAAATCCTGTTCGCTGGCGTCCAGCCCGGCGTTCTGCGCAGCTTCGGCGGCTTCCTTCGCAGGAAGGTCTTTCATGTTGATCGAGATCGCGGGCTTGCTCTCCGGCTTCGGCGTGTTCGCTTCCTTGATCTTCTTGGCGGCAGCGGTGTGCTCCAAGAAATGCAGACGCACGTTCTGGAAACTGGCAACTTCTTCCATGCTGCCGTACTTATGCTTCTGGCCTTCGATACTGTTCAGCCATTCAAGGCAGGCTTCGGCCTCGACCGTGTGGTTGTCGCACTCTGCATCAATGGGAACCGTGCTGACTTCCTGCGGAAGCTGCTGCATGGCTTGCAGCGCTTGCGGCGCGGCTTGCGCGAATTGCTGGCCTTCTCCGGCAGCAACGGCGTCGTGCATGTGCTGCTCCATCTCCTGCTGGGCCTGCACCAACGCTGGATTCGGAGCCGGGCCACCCTTCAACAGATATTCAAACTCGGCGCGCTGCTTCTCATACGAAGCGGCTTCGGGAATTTCGAGCGACTGCAATCCAATCGCGTCCTTCACTTCTCGCAAATTCTTGGAGTACCCGAGCAACTTCATGGTCATCGGGTTCTGCCCCGCCTCAGTCAGTAACATCTGCATGCGGCTGCTACGCTGAATCCAACTCTCGGGAAAATTGTTACCGGCTTCGGGGAAGCAATAAATATTGCCTTTCAGATCGGCAACGTTGAGGGTGACTATTCCTTTTCCAGGAACCGCTTCGCTGATCTGCGTCTGGCCGCGCTTCTCACGGCAGGCGGCAGCGCACATCACGCCTTGCTTGTAGTAAGCAGCGGTAGCGGCTTGCAATGCGGCCCACGGAGTAGACAGGCGACCCAAAGCTTGATCGCGCTGGATCGCCATTCCGCCCACGGTTTCGATGTTGCTTTCTGCACCGAACAGACTTGGCAATGCGCCGGATAAAAATTGTGGGTACTCATTGAAGAACAACCCGATGAACGTGGGCATTGACGGTTGATGCGTCGGTGAAGGTTCAATAAAAAGTATTTCGTTAACCGGAATTCCAGGCTGACGCTGGAAACCGTGCGATCCACCAGGAATGTTCCCTTGGTTCTTCAGCGCTGCTACGTCGAAGGTATCCGCATCAAACCATTTCTGCGGTACAGTCTTAACGAAAAAATCCCCCATCAACTCGATCCAATCGTTCAAACGGATCTGGACGGAAATCAGTTTCGAGCAGAGAGCTTCGCGGTTCTGTCCGGTTCCGGGGAGCGCCTGCAAAATGTAAATGTGGTCATCGACGCATTCAGCACGGGCGAGGCAGAGTTGCTTCCCAGCCCAAATAGAAAGGCAGCCTTCGGGGAACGCAGTGAACAACTCCTGACGAACTTCGTCGGTGCACTCACAGTCCATGAACGCAGAAGGGCGAAGCCAGACGTGGGTGAGCGTCACGTCTTTCTGGACCGTGCTGCCGCTTACAAAATTCGATTGGATTGCGAGACGGGAATTGACGCGGGCAAGCCGGTCGAGTTGCAACTCTCCGATCCCGGCTGACCCCACTTTAATCTTGTCCTTGATCTCGGGAAACATCGCTTTCGCAACCGCAACGTCAACTTCGCGGCTGAGAATCACGTACATCATTTCCGATAGGTCGTCGCAGGAAATCGGAACTTTACATTCAAGCTTGCCGTAAACAGAAAGCACTTCCCGGCCACGCGGCTTACGTGTCGGTGTAGAAGGGATCACCTCCTGCTGTTGCGCACCTTCTTCATCGGAAGGCGCTTCCTGCATGTCTTGAGTAATTTCTTCAAACTGCGAAGTTGGCGGCGTTTCGGCTTCCGCTTCATCGAATCCAAAACGCTGACCATCCACGACGTAGCGGGTGTAAAACGCAACCCGGCCATCAGTCGTCATCAAACTGGCCGCTTGGGTTTGGATCGCTTTCAGATCGTTGTTGCGGGCGAAAATATCCTTGAAGGCATTAGCCTTGTCAGCAGCACTTACATCCGGAGAGTAGTCAGGGTTGAAAGGTTCGAAGCGGCACTGCGGTACATCACGAGTGAGTGCGGAGGCTAGAATTTCACAGTGAGCGCCGTAAATGTTCAACTCAAGGTTCTGCATCCACTCGGCGTCTTTGTAGCCTTCGAGTGAGGGTAATGTCCAACCTCCACCGCGCTTGTGCAGAAGATGCTGATAACCGCGCTTGAACAATCTCGCTTGCCACGCTTGCTCAACTTCAATACGCCGGGCAGCAGAGTCCCGCTTGGCACAATCCCGGACGATGGCTTCAAGAGCATGTTCCGCATCCTCCGACAAGTCCGCCGCGTCATTGACCGAGTAGTCAAAGGCGGCGAGTTCACCGGGGGCAAATGTCTGCTCCTGCGGCGATTCTTGATCGGTTTGCGGGTCCTGCTCTAAAAGCTGTTCCACTAGACTCCAGGAATGCGGGTGGAAGTTTTCGAACCGGACATCGCGGGAGCGGGAGGCGCTTCCTGTTCAGAAGGATCGGTGGACCCATCGGCGTCGGCATCGTCTGCACCGCTCACCATGCGGGCCGCATCAATGGCTTCCCCTGCGGTGGCATGCGAACTCCGGCTGGTGTGCCCGTCAGGGTGCTTGGCGACGACATGGTGCGAACCATTCCCTTTGGTGATTTGTATGTTGTTGGCAGGGCCGTGCTGCGCCACTGCGTCGTCGGGAGAAGCGTCTGAACCTTCTTGCGTTGCGCCGGAATGCTCATCGTCGTAGCGCGCTGCCCGTTGCCTATTGCCAAATTGCTTGCCATCTCTCGCTGCGAATGCCATCAGTTTTCCCTCTGCGCCAATTCCGCGTCTTCGGCAGCTTCTTGCGCCCGTTCCCACTCGTCCTGAACTTCGGACCAACTGCGTTTGCGGGGAGCCGCTGCTAAAGTGCTGGGTAGTTCGGCCTTTTTGGGCTGAAGGCTCCGGGTGTACGCTGCACCAGCAACGCTGGACAGCGGCATTATGATTGCCTCGAATCGGTCGCACTTACCTTGCAGGCAATCCCGCTCGTTACGGAGGACTAAAATCTCAGCCTCCAGATGGCACACGTAACTGCTGCGCAGTACCGTGTCGATAAAGTTTCTGATCCATTGTGCGAATGTCATTCGGCACCCCATGTGCCGATCCTCAATCGAAAACGGTTATAAGCAGTACGCAGGGCGCTCACGCTATCGTTGTACCGTTCCTTCTTTTCACGAGTGCCTTCCTTGCCCGGATCGTGTTGTTCCAGTTCGGCTCGATAACGCTGGAAAGCGGCAAAGTTAACTTGCTTGAGGCAGTTACGAAGAACGTGTTTTTCGCTCTCCGATGTGTTCGCCACTTTCAGGTGAGATAGCAACGGACCCAAGGTGTCCGTATAGGTACACACCTGTTGAAAAACTTTGTGACGTGGTGTCACCCCTTTAACCAAACTAATGTTCATCGGTTCTCCAGTTTTGCTTGCCAAATCGGAATACGTTTGGGTTTCACGGTGTCGTTCTTGGCAGCGAGTTGCTTCTGCATTTTTGCGTAAAAGAAAAACTTCGCCGTGTGGTCTTCGATCTTGGCGGCTTGGGTTTGCATAACGCTCAGCTCGCTGGCTTTGCGAGGATGAAGCATTGAAAGCAGCCCATACTTAAGAGCATCGAAGCAATCGTCCGCCCTACTCTCGGTCTTCTGAACATCCTCAAGATTGGCAACGTTGCGCTGTAGTGCGGGAAGGGCGGCGATGATTTCCGTACAGGAATCCAGAAACACCAAGTCGCCCTGTTCGAGCATGTTGTAGATGAGGACCGCGCCCGCAACACGGTCGTTGCTCGCTCGACTAACTGGAGGTAAACCCCAATGCCTTAGCTCCCGAGTAACATCGTCTGCCGGACGGTGCTCAGTATCCGTCCCTGTGCGGCTAAACTTTTCATGGGAGAAGAAGATATGCTGGATCTTCTCTTCGGTTTTGTCGCCCCGCTCCAAAGCAGCGACCCCACCGTTAGGTCTCATGGAAGCGGCGATGCGCTTGCAAAGATCCCGGCTGGAAGTCTCGTTGCAGACGATTTCCCGGTAGACCACAACGCACGGTTTGTAGCTGTCATCCAGCTTCCGGACGAGGGCTCGGGTCATGAAGTAGACAGCGGAATAGTGCCCGATGCCGAAATCCCAGCCGATCCACCGTGGCTGAAAGTCTTGCCACTTGATCGCTTCCGGATCGCGGCGCAGGTTGATGACATGGAACGCTGGTTCGAAATTCGAATAGTATTGACCAGAAACCGCGTTGATATCGCCATACAGAGCCTTGGCACGCAGGGCGGGAGACAGCTTTTGGAGACGGGCGATGTAACCTGGGTCCCGACTCATTAAGTTCGGGTTGTCTAAAATTGTGCTGTGAGTGCTCTTGTACTCGGTCGGGTTGTAAACGCAAATCCAATTACCAGCCTCTTGCACCCACCAATAGCCGTTGTCGTCTTTGATTGTTGCGTCTGTTTTCTCGAAAGGTTCTTTATCAAGGTAGAGCTTTCGAATCCAACCCCAACCTGGACCGAGCGGGTTGGTGGCGATGGCAAACTGCGGCAGAGGGAAGTTACCCTCGGCATCCGGCTTGCAACCAGGGTTGACTCGGTTTCTGGACTTGAGGAAGTCCGCGCCACCGTAAGAGATTTGCCCGGCCTCGTCTACACCGATCAGGCAGAAACTACTCGAAAGGTATTGGTGCAAATCTCTCTCGACGCCATTTTCCATGTGGCCGAAATAAATCTTGGAGCCGTTGTAAAACGTGGCGATGTGTTTCGTGTCGTTCCAATTCCACAACTGACCATCGGGGTTATAAGTCAGGCCGATGTTCTTCAAATCGGAGATCAAACCTTTGTCGAGTTCGCGGAAGTTGCGGCGCAGGAGAAGGGAATCACAACCCTCGTACCGGAGGGCGTAATTCAGGATCGCGTGCCAAAGCAGGAAGGCTGACTTACCCGAACCGTTGCCGCCGATAGCGCCTAAATTCTGGCAAGTGGACTGGTGCAGCTCCAGTTGATGCGGATACGGTTCGTAAGCATTGTCCAGACTGACCGTGCGGGAAGGGGCGTTCGCCATTTACACGTCGCCCTCAAGAATGGGTTGGTCTTTGAAAACTGGCTCCAGAACCTTGATTGGCTCAGGACGCGGCGGCGTCAGGACATTGTGATTGACTGTCACCACCCTCACGCCGGTCGCTTCGAGAGCTTCAGCGGAAGGGACAGCTCGACCGTCTACCCGATCTGCCAACAGCAGAATCGCTCGTATCGCGGAATCCTGGCGCTTGGGATCTTTGTTCTCGGCGATGCATAAAAGATTCTCGACAATTTTCTGGAGGCGGGTTTTGCGGATGCCATCAGTGTCGGTGACGACGGACCTCAGAGCGTCCTCAAGACATTTCGCGAATGGCTTGATGGCCGCGATCCTGCCGAGCTTGTTGCCACTTTCACCCAGCTCGTGCCACTCTCCGCACCAGCATCCAGGTTTTCCCTCGCAATTCTTTACTCCGGGAACCGGGGCAACGATCTTGGCGTCGTGCCAAGTTCCACAAAGGCAGCCCCGTCCGTGCCAGCGATGGCGGGCTATGGCCTCTGAGTGGCGCATCTCTCCCTTGAAATTGACTAAGACATCGAGATTCTTTGGCTCGTTCAAATCGTTTCTCCGTAGCGCGCGGCGATGCTTTTCGCCAGACTCAAGGTGGTGGACCCGCGTGCAACAGTGCCGTCTATACGTTTCCGTTTTAGGAAGGGGACGCCTTCGGCCTCTTTAGTTGGTCGGCGACCTTCCCGCTGCACGCGCCAATTTCTATTGCTGTATGCCAAGATTGGGGTCCCTCCGGGCTACGAGCTGCGGCGTGTCAGTGCGGACGGCGGTCTTGCCGCAGGCTGGGCATTTCTGGCGTTTGGTATTGAAGGGGACGATGTTTTCAAAAACGTGGTCGAGCTTGCATTGAAACTCGTAAATAGGAATTGGATTACCCTCCTGAGTGAGAAACCTCAAAAATGGCTGGCTTAGATACGCCTGCCCCCGCGCCAAACGAAAATCGAAAAGCGGTGGTATGGGGTCGAGAAATTCCGAAACCCAAAGGCACTCCCCTACAAGTGGGGGCAATAACTGCTTGATTTGGCTGAGGTGGGAGACTTACACGCTAACGCCAATTGGTGTCAGCTACTTACGAAGTGGAGCGATTGAGAACAATAGAAGCAGCCCTTCAAATCACTGTTGACACCAATGGAGTTGCAGCGCTGGCTAACTATCTGGCTAAGAAGTGGGAAGTCGGGGCGCGCCGTTAATTGGCTGTGACAATCGCCGTCAGTACTGCGCTCGGGAGTCAATATCGACGTATATCGATGTTCATGATCCTTGTACAGATGAGACTGTTGAACGTCCCACGTTGAAGTAGTCCAGCCACGCCGTTCTACTGTTGTCGCAGTACTGCTTTAATCCGCGAAGGTTCGCGCCGTTGATTATTCCACGACAGAACGGACGGTTCACCAACACGAGTTTATCCACGATGTCGTTCGAATCGGTCGGCTGAGCCATTGAGAGCGGGCTAAGCCAGCTCACCTGATCGCTTGCAACGATGGGCAAGCCTACGCTGATCGCATCTGCCGCCACGATATTAAAAGTCTCAGTGAACGAAACCTGAAGGGCACAATCCATGCCGGACAAAATGTGAAGGAACTCGCGATGAGGCATCCAAGGATGTTCGACTAACTCATTGCCGGTTGATGCGAACAGAGCGCGCAGATTCTTCAGAACATTATCGCCACGTTGTTCAGTGCGCGATGCGTTGACATGAAAGCGCAGCCTGCGGTTAGATCGTCTGGCGTATTCCGTCGCGGCCACAGCCTGGATCAGTTGATTCTTGAGCGGGCGTATCGCACCAAAGCAAGCAATGTCGAGGTAGCCATCGACCTGTTTGCGCCGGAGCTGATGTCTGTGATCGGGATAGTAATTGGGAAGAAACAGAATCTTGCGATCAAGAGCTGTAGGCGTCAGCAAAGGAGCTTGCGACATCACAAGCGCTCGAATGTCACGGTACGATCTCACAGAATTGCAAGCAAAGCTGACGTTCTCGTACTTCATATAGCCAGTGATCCACTCAAGGGCAACGCCTTCCTGACTTAAGAAGGGAATGTCCGAGTGGCCGCGAACGATCCATTTGACAGTGGGATGAAGTTTCTGGAGGATTGTGAATTTATCAGGCTGGCACCAGAGCGCTTCGATGATTACATGCGTGGGTTTGTAGAGATGGACTTCACGGTCGATGGAGTTGTTGTCAATTACTTGAACTAACTTCACGGCAAAGTGTGCAGAGCCCAACATGTCTACCACGAAGCGCGCAGAGTTCAGCAGGCCGCTGGAGAGTCCGTTTTTAGTTGGGACGAACCCCTGCGTTGGAGGGCAATCGCGGTACTTGAGAAGAAACAGGATTCGAGGCGACAAGATTAGCCATCAATTTCATACTCTTCAGTCCAGCCGGGATCGTAAGTCTCGTGATGGGTCTTCGTCCTCTTCGAATGCTGCGCATGTTTTACACACAAAGAGTTTCCATCAACGATTTCGAAGACCTCTTCGGAACAGGTTGTAACTACCTCGGAATCGTCGGCCTCGGTTTCGCCGGGGGCGTGCGTAACGCTAATAACTTGCTGACATTGCATAGGGCACCTACTCAAGCGCCCGGTAGACAGAAAAAAGGGGGCAGCCGAAGCCACCCCCTGTATCGCTGACCACTCCAAGTAATTGGGACTTTCAGAGCAGTTGGCTTGCTCTTACACTGCGGCGCGATCTTTCACCATGGCTAACTCGCGCACCCTGCTGCAATCCAATGCTTTGATTTCTCCGACGTTGTGCTGCTTTCATGAGAATTGGATTTTCATTGACGTTGGCACATTCGAACAACCTGAATCCTCATTCTCTATGGCGCTCTCGCTGGATCTGGGTGCTCCATCGAATTGGTGCGTTCTAATACTCTGGCTCGGCTCCAGTCCCATGCGGCATTCTTCCGTGATGGCTGCTCGTACTTCATGGCGCTTTCTATGGTCATGGCTGCTCTCTCTCATTGGCGCGATCTACGTTAGGGGCTATGGAAGTTTGGGTAAACCCTCAGGCAGATTTTCCGCCATCGGAAAATTCGGAGCGTGGAGCCAATGGCTGTGATCGAGACCGAGGGCCTTAGCCTGATCTGTGAAGATGAAGGGCATTGGCGGCGCGCAGTTGTATTTCAGCCACCACGAAACTTCAAAATAATGTGCCAGAAATAATTTCACAGCGTAACGCTTTGCCCGACTGAAAATGTGGCCGGGCGGCAACTTCCCCGTCTTGTAGATTGAAGCCTGTGCATGTTTCGGGACCCGCACCAAAACTTCTGCTGCAGCATTCTTGAACATTAACGCCTCGTTCTGCGAAGTGAGGAGATCCTTCTTAGCGATCAACAAATGCCCGTAAATATCACCTTCACGACCGGAAGTCTTGACGAAACTCTCGCCAGCCTTCCAGCACAAGACTTTCAGCGCCGCGTTCCAAGGCCTCTTCTCACCTTTTTTCCATTCGCTCGTCGGATCAAGACCAGCGAAGCGCCAGAACGCGCCCGCCCCCTTGGCCTTTTCGATATCAAGATGCGCCAGGAGTCCCGCAGCGATAACGGGACCAATTCCATACAGGGAGCGAGCCCAACGCCCGAGGACAAACCCGTTGGAATAGGAATCCAGCGCCCTCTTGACTTCATTCTCCAAAAGTTCATCCTGCGTGTTGAACCATTTCAAAACCTCGTGAGGTTCCTTGATCGATTCCATTTCGCGGATCTGACCTCCAGTGCGAATACGGTTATCTTGCATGGTGTAGTAGTTGTCAACGAGAAACCTCGCTTCGGTGCGAGTGAGAGTGACGGCTGCCTTTTTCAGATCCCTCGTTAATTTATGAATGGCTTCGAATGACGGATTGGCTACGGTTTCTACCACAGTTGTGGTGGATGACATCTTTTGACTCCTGTATAAAGTTGGTTACTCCAACTGACTGTTGCGTTCTCCTGCATTGGTTGCTCTAGATGACTGTCGCACTCCCGCAGTATGGCTGCTCTTGTTGATTGCGGCTTTCGCCCTGGATGGCTGCTCTCCTTTGATAATACGTTCTGGATTCGTGGCTGCTCCTGCTGAATGACGCTTTCTGACCGGGTGGCTGCTCTAGTGTTCTGGTACTTTCACGTTGCTTTGGCTGCTCCGGATGCATGTTGCTATCGGGCATAGTGACTTTTCAAGATGAATGGCGCGGTCATCCCACATGGATGCTCTTCGCTGACGTTGCGGTCGATTATGCTGGCTACTCACGATGAATTATGCTCTCTGCTTCAATGGTTGCTCACCGGGCCTGCTGCGTTCGTCCCTATTCGGCTGCTCACTCGCGGCGGCATTCTCAATGAATGGCTGCTCTTGCTCAATGCTGCGTTCATGCTGCGTGGCTGCTTTGTGGTTTACTAGGAAGAAGGTTGTTCTCGTAACATTTCCTTAACTCGCTTGAGTCGCTTATCCACTTTCGCCAACAGCGCTTTATATTCTTCACTCGGTTCGTTGGTTAACTTTGTCGCCAACTGCGCACTGATCAGCATCCGCCACGCAGCCACGAAAAGATCCATACCTGCGTCGATCACATCCGGAAGCTGCTCTAAGGTCGCGCCGTCAACCCATGAGTTTAACGAGGCGTAACTTGCCGGACCCGTGCCGTACACTTTCGAGCTGAGATCCAACGAGACGGAGACCGACTTGATCCGGAAACCTAATGCTTGCTGTCCCGGCACGGGCTGCACTTCAGACTGTGCGGGAATTTGTGTGTTAGCCATAACCACTCCTGAGTAAATTTAGGTGGCACTGTCAATTGGAGAGAACAACAGCCCACCCGTGCTCCATGCGCCGGAGTTGCGTGTCGCATTGCTATGGACGGTACGGACAAGACCGCTTACGGGGCGTGAAAAACAATCCGCAAGTATGGTGCGGACGCCGAGCCACGCTCCCGTTCACTTGCTCAGGTAAACTCACACACCGCTTACGGTGCCGCTTTTGATCAGTTCCTTCACCTGCTCGGCGGTTAATTTGATTTTCTTAATCGGTTGAGGCGGCGTGTTCGGTTGTTGCATAAGTTCCAACAAGTCGTCATCGAACTCGTTGCCTGTGTGTTCGTCGCTAATTGTTATCCGTTTCATAATGGCTGCTCCAATTGTTTTTACGCTCCGTGAATTCCGTTCACAACGAAAATGCGGTTGTCAATATTACCGATGTAATATTCTTTGTTTGAAGCTGAACACTCGTACCGGCAAAGAGGATCCATCTCCCCGTCACCCATCAGATCAGTTCTCCTTTGTCGTTGAACTTAAACACAGTCACCCTTGCGTTCATCTCTTCCTCAGTGCGCGGCTTAATAAGCACGTCAACTCCTGGACACACGGCATGCGTCCATTTCTTCGAACCTTCACCCAATACGATTGTTGTGCCCACTGAGATATAGCCCTTGCACCGTGGGCAGACCGTTGCATGCTTAGCCGTTGTTCGCGAGTACTCGCTCATCTGCAACTTCCTCCTTCATTTCGAAGTTGTCCCACTGGAAATACTCTGAAACAATGTCCCAGATTTCCCGTCCGTCCGGATCGCTGTAATGTTCTGGATACCGCACAATCTCGCTGTGCACCTTCAATGGAAACTCAGGCAGCTCCATGATTCGGTTACCCGCTTCGATGAAAGCATCCTCCACGGCCTGTCTACATTCCTCGGCGCGTTCTATTTCCACGTGCATGTAGAGAGCGTCATGGTGTGGAGCCGACATCGCGTAACCCCAACCGCACTCCACCAATAGGTTGCAAGCCATGTGCAGTAACTCGGCGCAACCGGCTTGTTGAGGGAAGTTCAGGATGGAGTTATCGGACATGTGTTCAATGGACTGACGCCATCCATAGTCGGTGATTACAAACCCCTGATCTTCGGCCAACTTTGCACGATCTTCCGTCCACTGCCAGTAAACGCCGTAAGCCGCTTTGTGCGCGTTGATGATTGCGGACGCCTGCCACTCCGGGACGCCAAGATATTGCGACAGCGTGTGCGCCCAAACGCCGTAAGCAATCGCCAGCTTCGCTGTCTTGTGCATGGCACGGATCGCTTCCAGTTCGGGGTTCTTTTTGTCACGCAACGTTCCAGGTGGAACTGCCCCGCACGCAATCGCAAATTCGAGATACGAATCGAGCCCACTGGCGTAGATCCTCATTAATTCTGGATCGCCGGAGAAACCCGCTGCCAGCCAATCCTCTGCGCCGGTGATATCGCAAACGATCAGCGCCATGCCTTCCCGAGGCGTCAACAGGTTGCGCACCCAATGCGGTCGGGACAACAGGAACGCCTTGGCCTTGGGGTTATTTCTCCCGGTTACGGTGCCGAACATCCACATCGGCGCACGGTTGAAACCGTCAGCTCCGAGTTGCGTGCTGAATCGACCGAGAGAGTTGATCGACTTGCGGCACTGGCGCAACGGTTGCAGCTCCGGATAGGCATTGCACATCCCATCGAAGTAATCGTCTTCGAGAATCGGCAGGCCCGTGGGCGTGACTTTCCATGCGCCCCGTTTCCCGACCGTTATGCCTTTCGATTCCAGCATCGCCGCGAACTTGTCGTTCTTGAAAACCGCGTGCGGTTTGTTCTTCAGATCCTCGCGACCCTCGACCACGTAGACGCCGTAGTTGTGGGTGTCCTCGATCTTCTTGGCGATTGCCAATTTCAGGTGCCGGGCTTCCCTCTCGATAATGCGGAACCTCTCCCGGTTTATGGGCACGCCGTTATGCTGGAAGAAGGCCGTGGCCTGTGAGTATTTGCCGCGCCACAATGCCTGTTCGATGTCGATCTCCGGCAACATCCGCTTCGCCAGCCAGACGGTGGCCGCCACGTCCTCTTCGTTGTAACGAAGGATGCGCTTGCGGTGGTCTTCGAGGCTGACGCCTGCGGGAGGGACCGTGCCGTTCGCAATAATGTAGTCGCGCTCGGCTTCTTTGTCGGTAGTCCAAAACTCCATCAGGTTCCCGCCATACTCACGCACTGCGTCCTGCAGGCCGGTGCCAATGTCCTTCATGGATTCTTTACCCCGCCATACTCCATTGATCTCGTTCAGGTACTCGGTATAGAGATCGATGGAGTGCACGGGCAGCGGCCAACCCAATGCCAGCATCGTTTGGTACTCGGCGGGCAGGTTGTATCCGACGAACAGGGTGTTATCGAGATCCGGAAACGGGCACTGCTGCGGAGAGTCGAAGAACATCTCGACCCTCCGCGCCCTGTTGTAACCGTGCGCGATCAGCGACACGGGCTTCTGCTGCTCCCCGTCCACCACCTGGAACTCGGTGTCAGGGATATACACGTAAGGGAACCGCTCCGCAGGCAGGCTACTCACCTTCGCCGCCCTCACGGTCTTCCGCTGCGGTCACGCCACCGGACATAAAGTCGGTCACCACTTTGTCTTCGACGACGTTCACCACGGAGTCAAAAGCGCCGAGCAGCAGGCTTTCGAACTCGGGCAAAGAAGCCCACTTCGGTTCCGGAATGGGATCGGTCGCCGGTTCCCATGTGTAGGTTTGCCGGACGGGAATCGAGCCGACGATGCCGAACTGCAGCGCAGCCGCCTGGATCACCTTCTCTGCCGACTTGCGCCACGGGCTGCCGGAGACGAAGACGAACCACAAAATAAAGGTGCCGTCCGCCAACCCGGTCGTGTGAACATCCATCAACTTGATGGCATCGTGGAACCGCGACGGCAGCGTTCCTGATTCGTACAGCTCCGGAGGGACATACGAGAACTTCCGTGCGGCTTCGTTGTAATACACCGGCAGGTTAAAAGCATGGTAGGCAGGGTCCGGGTGGGTCTTGCAGTAGACGTTCTTCGGCGGCTTACCGAATTCGAACGAAACCTGCTTCGCCTTTCCGGTACGGCTGCTGGAAGTGGAACCCTTCTTAGCCAGTTCCGCACTGCGGCGGCTGGCACCTTCGAACATTGTTTTCTTCGGGACGAGCACGGGCTTGGGGAATTCGGCGGCGGAAGCGACAGCCTGTTTTGTCGCCTTGCCGTTGTCAGCGGGCAGCTCGAAAGCCACGTCCGCCATACGGTTTGGGTCTTGCTGGTTGACATTCTGATCGTCCATAAAAGGGAGCGACCTTTCTGCGAACGAGGTTTTCCCACGGCTTGCAAACGGAAATTTGCCAGCAACATTGAGGAATCGGGTTCGCTGTACGGTGACTGTGCTTAGCGAAGGGAGCGGCGGGTGCCGCCCCCATACCCCAATCCAGTTGCGTACTTTATTACATACTGACTTTCACGCAGAACCGCAAAACTCTTTTTTTTTTACTTCCAAACCCCGTGTTAGAGACCGAAAGTCAGTATCGGTCTTATGACATGGCAGCCGGTCATACGCCGCGATTGTGGAACTAAAACTCTAGAAAACAGAGTGCATCGGACCCCACATCAAGTAGAACCGGAGGCGAGTTGGACACCCGTAAATCCAGGCAACGTCCCCGACGTGACGACCTTGGTCAGAAAAATAGCGGGGCTTCGCAGCAACAATTTGTGAGTGGTGAGGGTGCGCAGTAAGTTTGAACAATTAGGATACCCTGCAAGACACTCACAGCACACCCGGCGAACCAGTCCAGCCAACGCGATAGCGACCTTGTGGTGTATTTTCTCGTGGACTCCGTCCACACCCCACACCCAAAGAATAGTCGTCGTGCGCCCAAATGGCTGCTCTAACCTCCTGTTGCGTTCCGATGCACTGGCTTATTTCCTGTTTACGCCTTCCCTCCTAAACATCTCCAGACACATTGGTGCATCGCATATTACGAAAGGACAAGTGCACTTCTCAGTATTAAAGTCCATGCTCGGTTTCTGCCCCGACAATGTAACTATCACCGCCGACGAGCTGAAGGCGATGAAAGCCAACATTGTTAGTTGGGAAGAGTTCGCTGAAAGGCTGAACAGGTTCTTTGATCCGTGGAAGGTTGTACGCAGAATCGAGGAAACTCGGGAGATGGACGAATGACACAAGGACAAAAGCAACAAGCAATCAACCGCTATCTCGACAATCCCGCTCTTGCGTACATCGAGATACTAGAACGGCTGGAAAGGCTGGAGAAATTCGAGTCGGCTTACTACCGCTCTCTGGTATCCCCGGAGTCCAAGGCGATGATTAAGAAACTGGTCGAAGATGCTTCTTCACCTTAACGATGTGTCGTCGCTTGCCGGTCGTGATTGGTACGCGCTGGAATTATCCGACCACCCTGAACCAACCCTTGCCCGTGTCGTCGAACGTATACCCTCTCTGTTCGGCGAATCTCCCGTTGAAATGTTCATACCGTTGGGTAGGCGGGATCTCGGCATTTTCGAATTGCTCAGCCCATTCATTTACCTTCGTTCCCTCGACCGACCGGCACTTTTGAAACTGAAGACTGTCACCGGCGTCAATGGTCTACTGACGGCGAACGACACGCGACACAGCTCTGACATTATTGCCGTCGAAGACGGTCATGTGCAGGAGACCATTGCGCGCTCCAAGCAAGCGTTCGAATCCCGCAGCGCCGGTATCGCAACCGGAAGTTTTGTCCGGATAATCACCGGGAGATTGAAGAATTTCTGCGGCATCGTCGGAGAAATGTTCGCCAGCCGTGCGAAAGTGCTGATCACCTTGAAAACGAAACGTGTTTGGTTGGAAACCGAAATTCAGAATCTTCTGAACCTTAACCGCGTTCCGATTGATCTGCGCGTGTGGTATTACAATTCCGCGCTCGACAATCTGGACCCCGCGTTGGTTGCCGAGGATCTGCAGATGATCGAGCGCGAGGGGCCAGAGCCGGACTCAGGTGGGCCAGAGGAGCCCGAGTCGAGGTACGTTTCAGTTTGCATGAGCGCATTCTTGCGCCAACTGATTCAGGCCGGAGAACTGAACCCAGCGATTTTGGCCCGGCGTTGCGTCGAAGGGATATTGTCGGGAGATGTGATCGCCGTCAGCAGTGTGCGGACGTTCCGCTCTACGCTGATCACGATTTTGCTGGAGACGGTGCGGCCCAATGGGGCCACCAACTACGGCAAGTTCCTGAGAGAGAATAAACAATATCGCCCAGACATAAAAACTTTGCGGGAGATTGTCACCCCGCTAAACCTGCCGGAGATATCACCGAACGGTGGCCGCCCTGGTTGGCGAAAGGGCCGGAAGAAATTCAGGACACGTTAAAGTTTGATCGCCACGCAGCCGGGCGCTTCGTCCTTCGCTATTTCAAACGGCGGCGTGGATGTGCGCTCCAAGCGAGACTCGTCTATGATCCGGTCCTGCGTGACTTGTGCGCCGTCGCCTCTAGCAGTCAACCAATATTGGAGGCAACCTGAGACGTGTTCGGTCCTGACGACGATGTAACCCTTCTTTCCAGTAATGGCGTCACGGACATATTCACCGAGGTTGAACTTGAACTTGGCTGGAACGATGTGGTCGGGAATCACCTTTGGCTTCGCCGCTTCTTCGGCTTCCTCCCGTTCATGTTTTGCTTTGCGTTTTTCCATCCACAATTCAAAAGGATCAGTTGCTTCAGACATGGCGGACTCCTTATTCAAAAAACTAAAAGCCCCGATCCGAGAATCGGGGCTTCTCTACCGGCGCGTTGCTTTCGCCTTCGTTGGCTGGTGTTACAATACTGAAAATTTCAACACGAGAGCGACAGGGTGCTCCCTGTTTGATCTGGGCTCCGCTCCGTTGCCCTCGTGTCTTCAGCGGGCTGTCTTCCTTATCTTCTTTTTCGCTTTCTTCCGCGCCGGCGTGAATTCGAGTGTTGGTACATCCAGCGTGCTGCCGTCTTTGAACGTGAACAGTCCTGGTTCCTCATCGCCGCCCATTTTTATGCTGGCGGCTTCAATCGCACCGTGGACGTTGCGGACCACGAGATCACTGCCGGTGGCTGTGGACCGCTTGATTGCAGCCGCTAAATCATCGCGAAACTTTTCTGCAACAGATTTCTTTTTCATTGCCTGTGCCTGTGGAACAACGAGTCAAACGGGTTGGGCGTGTTCGCGGGGTCGTGCAAAAAATCCTGCAACTTCTCACGATAGGAGATCAGCGCATCGTACAGCGGCGATGGCAAATCGTCACCAGCGCCGATCAGTTGCAGAACAAGATCCAGCCGGAATTGCGCTTCCTCGACTGCGGTGCGATATAGGGTCGATTTCTTTTTCATTTCGGTTGTCACGTAGCTGCCATCTTTCTGACGCATCCCACCACTCAGCCGGATCAGCGTGTCAGCCTGCGCCAGCCGGTATTTCTCAGCAGGGGGTTCGTTTGGGTAATCGTGTTCAACGTTACGATAGGCTTCTTCGTCAGGCTCAATCGGTTCCATAGATCCTCCAAAACAAAAAGCGGCGACCCTTTCGAAAGCTGTCAGGGAACATGCCACTGGCAGTACTTTCGGAAGGATCGCCGCTGTACGAGCGTTGGTGGTTGTCGTGGCTACCGCCGCAGCAACTACACGATCCACCTGCCCAAAATTATGCGCCCGCCGCCAAGCGGGTGTCAACGTCAACGGGATGCCACGTCGCATCCACGGCGGCACAGAGCGAGGGGTCGGTGGCTTTGGCGAGGGCGAGATAGCGTTGCGTGACTTTGAAATCGCTGTGTCCGAGCCACGCCATGATTTGCAGCTCCGTCACTTTCCCACTCTTGTAGTGGTCGGTAGCGAATGACGCCCTGAATCGGTGCAATTTCCAATGGCTGCAAACGGGCGCTTCACGGCAGCTCACGGTCTTGCCGTCATAACGCCGCCCTTCGCAGGTTCCGCAATTGAGACCGGCGAGGAAAGCCCTGACTTTCAGCCTGTGAAGCAATTTCGAGCCGGTCTCCGGCTGCCCGTTTGTGTTCGGAAAAAGAAGTTTGTCGTGGGGGTGCTCACGGTGCCATTGCTCTACCATGTCGGTGAGCCAGCCTGGAACTGTCACAAGCCGTGTGCCTGCGTCTGATTTGGGCTTCCAGTCATAGCGCGGCTTGGCGGCAATCGAGACCACCCGCCCCCGGAAATCTGTGAACTCGGCGTGCGCCTGTTCGTTCTTGCGATATCCGACGCCGCGCAACGTGGCCCAGCGCATCTTCTCTTCGGGAGTGGAAGCGGCGAACAGCGCGTCGTATTCGGCGCTGCTGAACGAGGTCACGAGAGCGTCCTTCGCATAGTAGTGAAGTGAGAGCGGGACGCGAGCTTGCGTCTGCGGGTGCTTCATCGAAAGGTTCGGATACGCGAAAATGTCGTGGGAGTGGAGGAAGATGCAGACCGCATCGAGGCGAGTCTCGACCGCTCCGTCGGCGTAGTCGTCGTCCAACATTTCGTCGCGGAAATTTTCCAGGTCGGTCATGTCGATCTCGTCGAGGAATTTCTTCTCGCAACCTGCCAAGAAGATCCGCATGGAGTTGCGGTAGGTTTTGATGGTGGACTCTTTGATCAGGCTGCCGTCCCTTTTCATTTTCTTGGGCAGCCGGTCGCTCCACGCGCTGTGGGCCTGCGCCAAGCTCAGGCGGGCTTCTGCCACGGCCACGGCAGCGGCGGACTGCGCTGGCGGTGCCTGCATCAGCTCCAGCTCCTTTTGCTTGGCTGCGAGCAGGGCGGCTTGCAGGGAAGTGCCGGGCGGCAGCGTGAGCGGCTTCTTCCCGCCCCACCCCAACGTAAACAGGGTGTCGTCGTGGTAGAGCTTTTTGAGGTTGACCTTTTTGTACGGTTGGCGAACGCCGTCGATTTTCAAGCGGGTGTAGACTCGTACTGTCATCTGATCTCCTGAGTGCCTAAGACTCGAATACTGAATTTTTAGCCAACTTTGTTAGCCAGCCGATGCGGGAACATGAAAAAGCCCGTATAAAAGCCGCTTTTTGTTGACGTTGCACAGTAGAGGTACTTATAATCCGGCAGACCGGGAAGGAAAGGTCTGTCGCCTTAAGACCCCGGCTTGGCCCCATTTCACGGGGACTGCTCGAGCCCGAATTGGCATCGCAAGAGATATGAAGCGCGTGCCAGTATGCCACACAGAAGCATCAAGAACATTGTTTAAAAACATTGTTTTAAAAACATCGTCGATTCCCAAAGGTGCAAGGAGCCAATACTGATGAATAAGATTCTGGTCACGGTTGTGCTTGGGGCAGTGGCTGCAACGGCAGCCGCCGCGCAGTCTGCGCAACAGCCACCGCAGCAACCGGCGCAAGCCACTCCAGGACAACCGTCGGCGTCGCCCGCACAGGCGCCGGTCATTAAAGATCCCGCTGAATATAACGCCTACGTCGGTGCGATCCAGCAAAAAGATCCCGCAGCCCAGATCAGCGGCCTCGAAGCGTTCATGACGCAGTATCCCAATAGCGTAATGAAGGTTTCCGCGCTGCAAACTCTCATGCAGGACTATCAACAGACGAATAACCAGCAAAAGACGATTGACACGGCAGTAAAACTAGTTGCGGCCGATTCTTGTAACGTACGAGCCATGGCGCTGTTGGCTTATTTCAATCGCCTGAAGGCGCAAGGCGGCGACGCCAATGCCAAGCAGGATTTAGCCGATGCGCAGAAGTACGGGCAGATGGGACTGGATTGTATGCCAAAATTCGCCAAGCCCGATGGCACGTCTGATGCTGATTACGAGAAGATGAAGGCGCAGATGTCCGGGATTTTCAATGCGGCGATCGGCATCGCGAAACTTACCGACAAGGATTACGACGCCGCAAGAAAAGCGCTGCGGGCCGCCGTCGATAGCAACCCCGATTCGCAGAAGGATTTTAGTATCGTCTATCCTCTGGCGTTGGCCTACTCCGGGCCCACTCCGCAAGATCCCAAGATTCCGCCCGATTCGCTGAATGCGATCTGGTTTGCCGCGCGCGCGTCCATTGTTGCTCCTACCCCGCAATATCAGCAGCAGATCGAGAAGTACGCGAAAAACCAATACATCAAATATCACGGAGGCGACGACGGCTGGACAGACGTTCTCGCGCAAGCCAAAACCAGTCCGGATCCGCCGGCAAACTTCGCGATCACACCCGCTCCGACGCCGGATCAGCAGGCGCACAACATGGCGGCGGCCACTGCGCCCGACAAAATGGATTTCGCGCAGTGGGAATTCATTCTCTCCAACGGCTCCCAGGCAGACCGGGATCTGGTCTGGAACGCTATCAAAGGCAAGCCCGTACAAATGAACGGCACTGTCATCAAGGCTACCGCGACCGAGTTTGATATCGCCGGCAGCTCGGACGACATTGAGGCAAAGAAAGCCGACATTACTCTCACATTCGAAGACAAAGTTCCGCTAAGGCTGATTCCGAAAGAAGCTGCCAGCCTGGACTTTCAGGGCGAACCTGCCTCCTACACTCCGAATCCTTTCATGATGGTCATGGAGAAAGGTAAGCTGCTGAAAGCAGCGGCACCCACCCCGGCCAAGAAGGCTCCGGTGCATCACAAGCCGGCCTCCCAGTAGTTCGTCAGGAATCGAGTTTGGCACTCGAGTAATCAGGCAGCCCGCCAGGGCTGCCTGAAGTTTTTTGAACTACCAATAATAAGCGCTGCCGAAATATGACGGCTAGCGCGCGGCTTTCTTTTCCATGGTTACCGGGCGGGCGCTGCGCGGAGGACGCTTGGCTCCATCCCGAAGCTGACGTATGTCGATTTTGAGTTCATCGATAGTTCGGCTGAGCGTGTTGCGGTGCATACCCAACTCGCGGGCAGCACGGCACTGGTTCCCCTTGTTTTCCTGAAGCACGGTGAGTATGAATCGCTTCTTGAACTCGCGCACGCCCTCGGAGTAGAGGATGTTGCTTTTGTACATCTGCAGGATGAGTGCTTCCAATTGATCTTTCACAGTAGGTTTCTCTCTTCGTTTGATCTTTGGTTTTGATATCCGATCGTTATCGCGATCAACCGTAATTCACCGCGCTTATCGTCGCGGTTGAGCCGGAGTTCCGGTCAAGTCTTTCGGCGCGCGATGGAGGAAGTCCAGCCCGTCATCGAACTTTGCCCGCAATTCCGATGGCGCCAACCACATGGCTGCTCTTCCGACAACCAGGAAATAAGGTGCCAGCGCCGATTTTTCCAGCATCGAAGTGGTCGGCGTGAATGCGGTCATGCCCATCAAGACCACAGCCACCGCCAGCGCACCCTTCGCCACTCCCAATAGGGCCCCGAAAAAGCGATCGAAGCCGCTGAGCCCGACTTCCTTCATCAACCTGCGCGCGATCCTGCCCGCAATGCTAAAAAAGATCAGAATCGCGAAAAAAATCATGAGGAAACCGAAAATCTCTGCCAGCAACTCCGAATTCAGGAATGACATCAACCATTCGGCGAGTCTATGGTACTGCCACGCCGCGACGATGTAGCCGACAACCAGTCCGGCCATACTGAGGGCCTCGGCGAAAAATCCGTGCATGGCAGCCAATATCACGTTCAGCACTATCACAAAAACGATCAACCAGTCCGCCAGCGTCATGCCGCTCTCCGGCGGCTAGATCTTTCCCGAAGTCCTGCACCCTTACACATCCAGTTTGTGTCCCGTAATTTGCTGATAAGCGTCGAGATATTTGTCGCTGGTGCGCCGGGCAACCTCAATTGGTAGCGCGGGCGCAGGCGGTTGCTTGTTCCAGCGAATTTCCTCGAGGTAATCGCGAACATATTGTTTGTCGTAGGAGCTCTGCGACTGGCCAGCGCTGTAGCTGTCGGCAGGCCAGAAGCGGGACGAATCCGGAGTCAGCACTTCATCGCCCAGCGTGATTCCCTTGGCGGTCATGCCAAACTCAAGCTTGGTGTCGGCAATAATGATGCCGCGCTGGCGTGCATAATCCGCCGCCTTCTTATAGACGCGCAGAGTCAGGTCGCGCAATTGGCTGGCATTTTCCGCGCCCACGATTTCACACATCTGGGCAAAAGAAATGTTTTCATCGTGTCCGCTGGTGGCCTTGGTAGAAGGAGTGAAGATCGGCTCGGGGAGCGCTTCGGATTCAACCAGTCCAGCAGGCAATGCGATCCCACAAACCTTTCCTGTTGACTTGTACTCCTTCCAGGCCGATCCCGAAATGTAGCCCCGTACGACACACTCTACGGGAAACATCTGGGCGCGCTCGACGATCATCGATCGGCCGCGCAACTGATCGGCGTATTTCTGCAAGGCTTGCGGATAACCGGTCACGTCTGCGGTGATGAAATGGTTGGGTACGACGTCGGAAAGGAAATCGAACCAGAACAGCGAAATCTGGTTCAGGACACTGCCTTTGTGGGGTATGCCGGTGGCCAGCACATAATCGAAGGCGGAAATCCGGTCGGTTGCGACGAACAGCAGCCGTTCGTTATCAAGTTGGTAAACGTCGCGTACCTTTCCGCTGGCGTGAAGGTGGAGTTCGGGAAAGTTTGTCTGTAAGAGAACGGGATCGAGAAGTTGCGAGCTCATATTGAAATACTAAGGCAGGAGCGAGCCGTATTTTAGCCCCTGAGAAAGTTTTGTCAACGACAGAGATCAGAGATCACGAGCGGAGTCCTATCCTGTTGAGCAAGAGAACGTTGGCGGCGGCGAAGACCGGTGAATGAGGGAAAAACCGATGCTGCGGGATCAGGTTGCTGTGGAAAAGCTGAGGATGGAAGTGGATATCTCAGAGTGACGGGCAAAGGCCATCAAGAGAACCTAGGGTGTCTCCAAAGGGCACGCTTCCGTAGTTGCGTACGCCTTTCAGGCCGCTCCAAAGCGAACCGAGACTAGTTTCGACACACCGGGCTCCTGCATGGTCACGCCGTATAGTACGGGCGCGATGCTCATGGTCTTCTTGCTGTGAGTGATTAAGACGAATTGAGTTTGCACGCTCATTTCTTTTACCAGTTCGGTGAAGCGTCCAATGTTGGCCTCGTCGAGCGGGGCATCAACTTCATCGAGGATGCAGAATGGGCTGGGTGTGTACTGGAAAATGCCGACCAGCAGGGCGAGTGCGGTGAGAGCTTTTTCGCCTCCCGAGAGCAGCAGCACGCTTTGCAAGCGCTTGCCCGGAGGCGATGCGACTACGTCAATGCCGCTCTCGGCGGAATTTTCCTCATCGGTCAGCTTCATGAAGGCGTGGCCGCCCCCGAAGAGCTTCTTAAAAGTTGCCTGGAAGTTGTCGTTGATCTTGCTGAAGGCTTCCTGGAATTTCTGGCGCGAAACTTGGTCAATCTCTCGAATGGTCGCGGTCGTATTCTCGATCGAGGAGATGAGATCCTTGCGCTGCGCGTTGAGGAACCAGTGGCGCTCAGAGCTCTCTTTGTATTCTTCCAGCGCCATCATGTTCACCGGACCCATGGCTTCGAGCTTGGCACGCATCTCGCGGTACGACTGATCGCGGGCAGGAAGCTCGTCCCCGGTCACGCAGGCGATTGTGCTGTCGGCCAGGAGAGCGGCGCGCTCGATGCCGAGTTCGTTCAGGCAGGTTTCCGCCATGTACATGCCGTCCGCCTGCAGCTTGGCCGCCGCCGCCTGTAATTCTCCGCGACGGTCGCGGGCGTGGTCGAGCAACTGGCGGGCGTTGCGGAGAAGCTCGTCTATTTCTGAGAGGCGGGCGCGCACCTGGTCTTTTTCAAATTGAAGCAATCCCTCGCGCGCCTGTCCTGCGTTGCG
>Ga0185299_10001292_pt1 | contig 50311 bp, 51 predicted proteins | sample PaiPotPPA55metaG_FD_128002 | JGI IMG/M metagenome (GOLD analysis project Ga0185299, IMG submission 128002) | Iron sulfur acid spring bacterial and archeal communities from Banff, Canada, to study Microbial Dark Matter (Phase II) - Paint Pots PPA... ... | reverse complement strand
ATGGAGTGAGCGCCAAACTTGCAGATGGAGCATTCGTGCGCGTCCGTTACCCTTCGGTGAAGCATTTGGCGCGCACATTTGCGCCCGAATTTCGGCTCAGAGCCGTCAAAGGCATTGGGATTGCCGTGCCTCCCAGCTACGTTGAACCCTGGGCGCAGCGTCATCCCCGTTTGCTCAAGCTTTGTGAACGAGCTGATTCGGTGATGGGACGGATACCCGGCATCCAGTTGCTTGCGGATCACGTGTTGGTGCGATTGCAGCGCGCGGACACGGCTTCAGTGTGATTGACCAATGAGCACTCTGGTCTCCATCACGGATTCTATCGACTCGGCTGCTCTAGCAGCCCACCGGATTCATGCCCTGCCCGTGGTAGTTATATTTCCGCACAATCAGTGCAACTGCCGTTGCGTGATGTGTGACATCTGGCGAATTCGTGAGGCCAAAGAAATCACGCCGGAGGGCCTCGAACAACACCTAAGTTCATTTCGACAACTGGGGGTCCGCTGGTTTGTGTTTTCCGGCGGCGAGCCGCAACTGAATAAAAAGTGGAGTTGCCTGGCGCAGATGCTTCGTTCAACCGGAAGCCGCGTTAGCTTGCTTACCGCCGGCCTGTTGCTGAAAGGTCAGGCGCAGGCGATCACCGAGAGCGTCGACGACGTGATTGTGTCTCTGGATGGTCCGCCCACGGTTCACAACAGCATTCGCCGCATTCCCGGTGCATTTGAGCAACTGGCGGAGGGGGTCACGGCCTTACACAATCTTCGTCCTGAAATGCAGGTTGGAGCACGCTGCACTGTGCAAAAAGCAAATCATCATGCGCTACGCGCGGTCGTGACATCGGCGAAGCAAATTGGATTGAACTCGGTTTCATTTCTGGCGGCTGATCTGACTTCCGAAGCGTTCAATCGCCCCGAGGGATGGAGACCTGAGTGCGTCGACCGAGTCGCGCTGGTGCCTGAAGAGGTGGACACTTTAGAGGATGAAGTTGAATGTCTCATCAGAGAATTCTGGACAGACTTGGATTCCGGATTCGTGATTGAAACTGCCAACAAATTACGGCGCATTGTTCAGCATTTCCGCGCCCACCTCGGACAGTCCAACAATGTTGCGCCACGCTGCAATGCCCCGTGGGTTTCGGCCGTGATCGAAGCGTCGGGGGACGTCCGGCCGTGTTTTTTCCATCCTGTGCTGGGGAATATTCATCGCCAGCCGTTGCCGGACATCATCAATAGTCCGCAGGCGCTGCACTTTCGATCAAGCCTGGATGTCGCACGCAATGAGATCTGCCAGAGGTGCGTGTGTTCCCTGTACATTCCCTGACAGGACAAGCCCACGAGCCACTGAGCGTGACGTCGTGAGCTCGTTTATCAAACGCGATACCGCCGATTACTGTTTGAAAGTGAAGTCCAACGTTTTCGCTTCGCCAGCTCCGATGGTAACCTTCTGAGTTTGAGTGCCCAGCTTCTCCTGCCACGCGGTAATCGTGTAGGTGCCGGGCGGCAGGTCTTTCAGGTCGAAGCTGCCATTCTTGTCGGTCACAGAAAAATATGGATGTTTAAAAACCGCGATATAGCCGCGCATCCATGGATGTACATTGCACTTCACCGGGATGGCAATTTCCTCGCGCGCGAAGGTCTGCTCCAGCGGGATCCCGTGAGGCTGGGTCATGTTCCATTCTCGATTGTTAGCTGGACTGGGATGGATGTTGTGAGTGGTCTCGTCGCTATTCACCACATCGAGCTTCTGATTGGCTTGCATGGCCAGCACATGCGGCTTGTACTGGCAACCCTTCTGCTCGAAGACAGCCGGCTGCTGCGGAGGTTGGAAGGTTCGGGCGCCGAGTCCATCGGAAACATAGACGACGACATTGGCCAGGCCGCCGTCAGCGCCGACAACGACTTCCTCCGTGGTGGCCGGAGTCGAGTGTGTCTTGGCGCAAAGTGGATCCTGCGACATGTCAATGCGCGAAGGCTTGGGCGCGGTGCCTTCGAACTTCACTGCACCCTTTAACGAAGGGGACGAATCCGCAGGACCAGCGGACATCCGAACTGACAAGGCAATAGTAGCAACGGCAATAATCAACAGGTAAGAGTTCTTTCTCATGAAATTCGACTTTCCGCCCTGGGAATGCCCAGGGCTGTTAAATGTGGAAAAAGGCAGCGCATTACAAGATGCTGACTTAGGATGCAGGGCGCGATGCGGACACTGAGATGTTTCAATTCACTGTCTGTATGGAGTCATTTTTCCCTGCTGAATGTGTCTTCGATGAACTCAAGGTGCGGATGTAGTGAATTACGTCCCACCTCTGGTCCGGAGTCATAGCGGCCGCGAACGATGGCATCGGAGTACCGTCGAGGCCAGTGAGCAAATCGCGGAACATATCCCGATTCGTCTCCCCGCACTTGAAGCGCGTTCCACTGGTAAAGTCGAAAGGTGTAATTGGATTGCCCTGGTTGTCGGTAAGTGAAGCAACCGACGGACCATGGCCGCGCCCGTCTTTGCCATGACAGGACCAGCAATTCATGCTCTGGAAGAGTTCCGCCCCGCGCTTCACGCTCTCGGGAGAGTTGGAAGGTTCAGCCGGTATGGGCACAGGTTCGCCGGGCTTCTCTTCCTGGAAGGCGGAAGAAAAGGTTTTTATATATGCAACCAGGTCAGCGCGCTCCTGTCGCAGCAGCGGCTTCCATGACGGCATCCCGCTGGCGTGTATTCCCCGGGTGATGGTGTCGTAGAGATCACTATCGAGGGGCAAGCTTCCGCTGGCGGTGGATCGGCATTTGAATACGGCTTTGGTGAAGTCGCGAGGCTTCGGAACAAGATAGGGCGCGCTCTCTCCGCGGCCATCGCCGTCTGGTCCGTGGCAGAAGACGCAGTAGCGCACGTATAGCGCTTTTCCGCGCTTGCCGTTCCCCACCAGTTTTCCAATATGGCTATCCTGCGCGGCGCTGGTGATGCACCACGTCATGCAGATCAGAATCACAGCCGTACGAGTTGCCTTGATTGTCCTGCGCACAGCGGTGACCTCCTCAGAAATCGAAATCGAAGCCCATCAGAAAACTGTTGTGAATGTCGTCTTTACCTGACAGAGGCGCAGTGCCGGCGTTGATGATGCGGGAGTATTCCTGGGTCCACGCCAAGCCGGCGCGCGGGCTCATGATGGGATACCAGCGATACCCGACCGTCCAGGTGTCGAGATTTCCCAAATTACCTCGAATGTTCGGATTTGCCTCTCGCGACATGCGATTGAGTTCGTATCTGCCGATAGCGATCCATCGCGGGGTGGGATTGTAATGGCCCTCGACAAAGCCGCCATTCCATACTGGAGCTACCGCCCCGACAGGCAATCTCGCGGGCTGATTGGAGGGCACAGAATTGCCTAGAAATACATTGTCGTATCCGTGCAGATAGAAGGTGTAGAAGTCGAATTTATTGACGTACCAATGCCCATACGCCCCGAGCCGGTAAAAGCTGCGATTTCCCGTGCCTGTGCCCGGAATTGGATTTCCGCCGCTGGTCTGGAAGTAAGTCGGGGATTCACCGAAGTATCCGTAAACCCCAACCTGCTGCCTGCCGAACCAGGGCGCCTCGAATGACTGGTTGAAGTTGGCGTAGACGTCATAAGCCTGATTTGACGGCAGGCCGGTCGAGCCATTGCTGTCGCTGACTACGGCGACTGAATATCGAGTGTTGTCGTTGTCGGAGTGCCCCAACAGTTCAATGCCAAGTTGAGGAAAACCAATTCCCGCAAAAAAATTATTATCCCCCGGCGGGATAAAAAAATAGTTCTGGTAGGCGCCTCCCGTATTATTGAGTATCAGAGAACGTTCTTGAGAAATCGGCTCATCCAATTCGAACTTGCCAAGCTTCAGGTTTAGCCAGCGAGAACCGGCAAGATTATCCAGGCGCGCCCAAGCCTGCGAGACCGAAATGCTGTTGTTTCCGATAAAGGGCTGGATAAAGAACGAGATGTTCTTGTATAGCGTACCGGCAGTGATAACGTCGACTCCCTGCAAATCGAAACCTGACGTCGTCACCACAGACTCGAATTGACCGCTGGCAGCGTTTCCTGGAACCACGTCGATCGCTTGCCGGTTATTGCTTTCCCGGTGCCAGAGCGGAGTGGTGCGAAACATGATCGGCCAATAGGAAGGATCCTGGTACACGGGTGCGTCCCGGCCGTTGCCCAATTGATATCCATTGTCTTTAAAGGTCTGGCCAAAATTATTGAGCATGGGCCAGGCCTCATGGCAGGCGGAGCATGGGAGGCCGTATTTGCGTGCAAAGGCGGGAATTCCATGCGCCAGCGGCGCGCACGCACAGAGCGTCGCCAGAATCAACCACTGCATCGCCATTTTCTTCGTAGTTCTGATTCCCATTTCTTCTCCGATGCCCCTTACTCAGCCGGGTCTACAAGGGGACGCAATTCTTCAAGAGGAACAAACTTGTAGCCCATGCCCTGGACGGTCCGAATGAAAACGGGACGGTCAGGATTGGCTTCAATTTTCTGTCGCAGTTTTGCAATGCAATTGTCCACGGTGCGGTAACTGGAACGCTTCCGTTTCGGCCAGGCGGAACCGATGAGCTTCTGGCGCGAAATGACAATCCTTGGCCGGGAAACTAAAAACTTCAGCACTCTGAACTCCAGAAGCGTCAGGCGGACAGTCTGATCGCCGCGAGAGAGTTCCATGGTTCGGAAATCCAGATAGAACTCGCCAAACTGCTCCCCCTGACTCTTTCTCCGGAATTGAAGATCGGTCATACTCGGGCTTGCGGTTTCGAGGAATCAACGTCGTCGAATAACTTAACGTTCGCGCCCTGCAGGGCTTGTCATGGAATCGTCACATTCTTGTCAAATTCGTGAACTTGGGGATACACGCTCGAATTCGGAGAGGCCGTGGTTCTTTTTAAGCAGTCGGAGGAGGGACGTTGTGCCGGGAAAGAGTCGCTGAGCCACTGCTTTACACGAACCTTGCAGCGCTGAGACGTTCGTGGCGCAATCTGACCGCAGCATGCCCGATGTACTGGAGACTTAAGAAATAGGTGTACAATCGCGCCGTCCTTGCCGCTAAAGAAGAAGTACCCGGACCATAGCCATGAATAAGAGGACCTTTATCAGACTGTTCGCTGCGTTGATGGCAAGCCCCGTCATTTCACCTCTGGTGACGTGGGCGTCCGGTGACAAACTGAAAAACTGGGCAGGCAATCTGGAGTACGGAACTGACCGCTTGTATTCGGCCAGCACGCTCGATGAGGTCCGAAGCTACGTTCGGAAACAAAACAAATTAAAAGTATTGGGCACCCGTCACTGCTTCAACAACATCGCAGACAGCAAGCACAGCCTGCTGTCAGTGAAGTCGATGGACGAGGTGGTTGCGCTGGATGCCGACGCGCGCACCGTGACCATCAACGCCGGCATGACCTACGGGCAACTCTGCCCTTATCTGGATGGCAAGGGTTTTGCGCTGCACAATCTGGCCTCATTGCCGCATATTTCCGTGGCTGGCGCGTGCAGCACCGCAACCCATGGGTCTGGCGAAAAGAATGGAAATCTCTCTACCGCAGTTTCGGCAGTTGAAATGGTTACGGCCGCCGGCGAAGTGGTGAAGCTGTCGCGCCAGCAAGACGGGGAGAAGTTTCGCGGAGCCGTGGTGGGGCTCGGTGCGCTCGGCATCATCACCAAGGTCACGCTCGATATTCAGCCGACTTACACGATGCGGCAGTACGTCTACGAAAACCTGCCCCTCTCTGCAATGAAAGAGCACTTTGACGCGATTGAATCTAGCGCATATAGCGTCAGTCTTTTTACCGACTGGCAGAAGCAGCGCATTAACGAAGTGTGGATCAAAAGTCGCGAGGAAAACGGGCAAGCGTTTGATGCGACCCCGGAATTCTTCGGCGCGAAACGAGCAACAAAGAATCTTCACCCCATTGCGGAACTTTCCGCCGAGAACTGTACGGAGCAGATGGGCGTGCCTGGCCCGTGGTATGAACGATTGCCGCATTTTCGCATGGGCTTCACCCCGAGCGCTGGGAAAGAGTTGCAATCGGAGTACTTCGTGCCGCGTCAGCATGCGGTGGAAGCGATTCTGGCGATCGAACGATTGCGTGACCAGGTCAGTCCACACTTACTGATTTCGGAAATCCGCGCCATTGCCGCCGATCATTTATGGATGAGCCCGTGTTACGAACAATCTTGCGTGACGATCCACTTTACCTGGAAACCGGACTGGCCGGCGGTCAGCAACCTGTTGCCCGTGATTGAAAAAGAATTAGCCCCATTCCACGCCCGGCCGCACTGGGGAAAACTATTTACCACGAGTCCGAAGGAGCTGAAATCCATTTATAAAAAGTTGCCCGACTTTATTCAATTGAGCGAGACCTACGATCCGCGCGGCAAGTTCCGCAATCAGTTCCTGGACACGAACATCTTCAGCTAGGGAGCGACCATGAAAGCGCTTTTGCTCTCGAGCTATCGTCACCTTGAAATCGCGGAGATGCCGCCGCCGGTACCCGGCCCGGACGACGTCCTGGTCCGCGTCGCGGCCTGCGGCATCTGCGGCAGCGACGTGCACGGCTACGACGGGTCCTCGGGCCGTCGCATACCCCCCATTGTGATGGGACATGAAGCGGCCGGAACGGTGACTGCCACGGGCGCAGGAGTACGAAACTTTTCCGTTGGCGAGCGCGTAACTTTCGATTCCACTATTTCTTGCGGCGCCTGCGACTATTGCAATCGCGGAGAAATCAATCTCTGCGATAACCGCAGAGTACTTGGCGTCTCATGTGCAGACTATCGCTGCGCCGGTGCCTTCGCCGAATTCGTAGTCGTTCCGCAGCACGTCGTTCACCGCTTGCCTGAGAGCTTATCGTTCTCCGAGGCGGCGATGCTCGAGGCTGTGTCCGTGGCGCTGCATGCCGTTTCGCTTTCAAGAATTGATTCCGGGCAGACGGCACTGGTTCTCGGCGCCGGAATGATTGGACTACTAACGCTGCAGGCGCTTCGCGTAGCCGGCTGCTCGCGTGTTTTTGTCGCAGATGTCGATGCCTCCCGGCTGAAGTTGGCGACGGACCTGGGAGCTAGCGCCGCTCTACTAGCCACTGGAACGGAGTTGATTTCTCACATCTCCGATCTTACTCATGGACGCGGCGTTGACGTTGCCTGCGAAGCAGTGGGCCTCAATGAAACGATTCGGACGGCCATCGATTGCGTTCGCAGGGGGGGAACCCTTACGCTGATCGGCAATATTGAACCCGAGGTGAAGTTGCCTTTGCAGAAGGTAGTAACACGGCAGATACGCCTGCAAGGTTCTTGTGCTTCCGCGGGAGAGTTTCCCTTAGCGATCGAGCTTGTGGGCAGCGGCAGAATTCAAGTCAAGCAGCTGATTACAGCCGTCGCGCCACTCGAAGATGGGCCTCACTGGTTCGAGCGGCTCCATTCCCGCGAACCGAACCTGATGAAGGTGGTCCTCACTCCGGGCGCGGCGGAGTGAATTAAATTATTGAACAACATTATTAACAATAGTAGTGAAGAACAATCATGAGCGGTGATCTCTTCGATCTCAACGGGCAGGTTGCGATTGTCACCGGGGCGAGCCGGGGTTTGGGACAACACATGGCCCGAGCTCTGGCAAGGGCGGGCGCGGACCTGGTAGTGACTAGCCGCGATCCGGATCGTCTCTCGGACTTCGAACGCGAGATCAAGGCCACTGGCCGGCGCGTCCTGTCGCTGGAACTTGACGTTCGCAACCTGAACAGCATTCAGCGCATGGTGGCCGACGCCGAAGCGTTCTACGGCCGCCTCGATATTCTGGTGAACAATGCCGGCTGCAACGTGCGTAAACCTGCGTTGGATGTTACCTGGGACGACTGGAATCTTGTACTGGACACCAACCTGCGCGGAAGTTTTTTCGTTGCCCAAGAAGTTGCACGCCGCATGGTCGCGCGACGGTATGGGCGGATCATTAATATTGGCTCCGTCACCAGCGTCGCCGGCTACGCCAGCCTCGGTCCTTACGGCGCAAGTCGTGGAGGGATTCGCCAGTTGACCATGAGCCTGGCGGATGACTGGGGCAAGCACGGCGTCACGGTGAATTGCCTTGCTCCAGGCTGGTTTTGCACGGAGCAGAACAAAGTGCTGTACCAGAATAAAGAATGGGTCGAATATCTGCGCGACCGAATCCCCGTCAAACGGCCTGGCGAGTTTCGCGATCTCGACGCCGCGGTAGTGTTTCTCGCGGCAGAATCCAGCCGGTACGTAACCGGGCAAACGCTGCTGGTGGACGGTGGTATCTCCACCGGTGCCGTCAAGGCAATGTTGGAACAGAAGTAAAGAGCGCACCCGGTTTCCAAAGCCGCCGGTCAGATCGATCCGCACCGCGCATCGCAAACGACAAGTTCCAGTCACCTTCCGTGGTGGCCTTCGCGGAAGTGATTTAGAATCGGTAGAGCAAGAATGTCGGGGCGTAGCGCAGCCTGGTAGCGCACCTGCCTTGGGCGCAGGGGGTCGTAGGTTCAAATCCTATCGCCCCGACCAAATACTTCGTTGTTTTCAATTTACTCTGCCTGACGTAGTCTGGGTCGGTGCCGTCCATTTGGGTCCAAATGCAAGCCTCTCGACACTCTCCGCCGAGCGACGCTACTCTTCGGGTACGGCTGGTTAACGTACAGATTGCGCGCAAAACGGTTGGGTCTGTAGGGCACCAAACAGACACGGGATTAACACCTGTGATAACGTCTCTCGTTAGAACGTGCCCCCGTCGTCCCAACGAGGTGCGCTATGAGTTTTGGTTCGTCAGAAATCAGCTGCTCGATATGCAACAAGCCTGTCGATCTTCAAACGGCGAAGATTGACGATAAAGGTAGAGCAGTACATGCGGAATGCTACTTCCTCACTGTGGTGAAACAACACCCTACGCAACCGACAACGCGCCCGCCCGTATCCTGAGGGCTAGCTCTTTTTCTTCTTAGCCCCCACCGCCGTTACAAGACTGTCTAGCCGGTCCCCGATTCTACTGCCTTGGCCGCGTCCAGCATGCCGAACTCTTTTTCCACTTACGCGGCGATACCTTGACCGTTTGGCGTTCCGGTGAGCTTGGAGACGTAGCACTCTTCGTGAACGGCCTTCCCGTACTCATCCACTTTGCTCTTCAAGCGGCACGGATTCCTTACAGATCACACACTCGGGATGCCACTGGCCTTGGGACTGAACGTGAGACACTGGACTACCTCCTGGGAAGAGGACAATCCATACATTAGTCTTGCTTTAGGTTCCAGGTCTGAGCAATGTAGCTCTCTCCCGTGGAAGAGAACCACGAAGATGCTATTTTCGACGAGCCAATAGAACGGATTCGTGAAGAACTGCTCCCACTCAAAGATCGGTGGAGAAATGGGCTTTTGCACAAAAGTGAGCCCCATTGCTCATACATTAAGAACGACTAAGACTATGCTGAAAGTTGTCCTCTCCCAGGAGGCACCAAATGTCTCGAGTTCAGCAACGCGACCATCTATTCGAAGCTCAGTGGCGTCCGGACTGCGTTATCTGTAAAGAATCCGTGAAGCTTGAAGAGAGCAAAGCCAACGAGTACGGGCAGGCTATCCATGAAGAATGTTACGTATCCCAGTTCCTCGGAGTCATAAGATTCACCGCCGGGACCCGGAGCGCGAGAGGGCTGTACGTGATCCGCTACCCGATCATCCTGAGCTCGAAGAGAGAGAAGGAATAATTCCGAACGGGCTAGACAACAGAGCGCCAACCCGCTGTTTCTGTCTTTGGCCCATAAGCGGACCAAAACTCCTCAGCAAATGCCCCGATGGTAGTGTGAAAAAGTGATCACTTTTGTACACTACCGTACCGAGATCTCTGGTAGACTTGTTCCTATAGTGTCCCAGTTGCACATAGCGTCCTAATTCTCACCTAACCGTCGGGTAAGCTTTTCAGCCAGATGCGAGTAAAGACATGGCAATTGCGGCCAGGAAAAATCGTGAGTTCGATCCCACCACCTTCCTTGCAACTATTGGAGACGGTCGGAAGAACCTGACGGTTTCCAAGAAGCACGGGATCTTCACCCAGGGAGACGCCGCGGACGCGGTCTTCTACATTCAAAAGGGCAAAGTCAGGCTCACCGTCGTCTCCAAGACCGGCAAGGAAGCGACCATCGGCATCCTGAGCGAGGGCAATTTTTTTGGGGAAGGCTCATTGGCAGGACAGGCTCTGCGCATGGGTTCGGCCGTGTCCATGACGGATTGTTCGCTGCTGCGCATCGATAAGAAAGCGATGATGAGCGCTCTTCATCGCGAGCATGCATTCTCCGACATGTTCGTGGCCTATTTGCTGTCGCGCAATATCCGTTATGAAGAGGATTTGGTCGACCAGTTATTTAATTCCAGCGAAAAGCGACTGGCCCGCGTTCTTCTCATGCTGGCTCATTTTGGCAAGGAAGGTGTTCCGGAATCCGTGGTGCCTAAAATCAGCCAGGAGACCCTGGCGGAAATGGTCGGCACCACGCGTTCCCGAGTCAGTTTTTTCATGAACCGGTTTCGGAAGCTGGGATTCATTCACTATGCCGGCGGGGAAGAAGGCGGACTGCAGGTTCACAGTTCCCTGCTGAATGTGGTTCTGCACGACTAGTAGGTTGCGTCCCGCGCGGATTGACTCTCGCCCTTCATCCGAAACTATGCGCTAGCGAAATCCCGCGAGTTCGCCCTGCCGGCGCACCGCCCTCGCAGCCGTGATCCGGTAGTCCTGATAATCAATGGTGAAGGAGGCGTGCCCTCCCAGCCGAATATCGCTGCTGCTTCGATTGGACAAAGGAAGCCAGAAGCCGCCCACTTTCGCGTAGACCTGTTCGATTCTTGTTTCTTTCGTCCAGAACGACGGATTTTTCGCGGGAGCCGCCTCAATGCGCGCCACCCCGAAGTCCTGGGCATCCACCCAAATTCGGCCACGATATAAAAGCTTGTTATCGGTTCGAGGCTCGACCGAAAGAATGTAAAAGGGACCGTCGGGGGTGCTCTCGTATCCCTTCAGGGTAAATTCGTAGTTGTCCTGATTCAGGGCTACGCGACTCTGGTTCTGTTCGCTGAGCGCTTCTTTCTCGGTCTCCAGCACGCGTTTGAATATCCTTTCGATAATGAGCCGGGAACCTTTTTCGGAGCGGATGGTGAAATCCTTGCTTCCAGGAGAGCGGTACTTTACGTCCACGATCATCTCCGCGCTTCGGAAGCCGGGAAAGCCGCGGTATTCCAGGCGGTAGACTCGGGTTCCCTCATAGGCTTCCAAGGCTCGGGAGCGTTCAAGATTTTTCTCCACCATCCGGCTTACGATTTCGTCTGCGCTGAGAAGCGGCACAGGAGTGGCGGCAGGCGGATCTAATGGCCCGGCTGCAACTGGCATGGCTCCAAAACCAATGAGAAGCGAGAGGGCGCCAACCGCGAGGAAAGGTATTTTCATGTTTGATTCACAATAACGCAGACAATTTTTCAAAAGTGTTCAGTTTTGTACAGACACGGTTTTTGGTCTTTTTCGAGGTTCGGTGAACGCAAGAATTCCGCTTCGCCAATACGCCCATATTCAGTAATTTATCTCGTCTCAATCTCGAAATATGAATATCTAAGAATGTTCAATTGTGACCAGAGAATCTTTAGCGTCGCAGTGACAATAGATTATGCGGAAGCGACAATGCCTGGAATGCGGCAGTGATTTGGTGATGGCATTCCGTCCCAGCGAAAGTGGACGGGAAAGTCCGATTGCGGGAAGTATTGCGAAGCCAAACGCGAAGTGGAGATGCAGCACCTGCGGAAATTCTTATACGGCAGAACAGCTTCGCGCAGAGAACAGGGAAAGTTCTACTTTTATTGAGCGCAGATCGTAATCGCGCCGGTACAGCCTCTCCCCCGACTAAGCGCATTTGCAGGCTTCAATCGCGGGTGGCCAGCATTTCGACCTTCGCCAGCTCGCGGCTCATCAAATCCGTGGAAGCGGGACCTTGCCATTCGGCAGGCGGAAAGTGACGGGCGACGCCGGGCGCTGTTACTTTGCTTTGCCGGTGGCCGCACGAGATGCAGATCGCCCCAACTTCCTGCTTCTCGGTCTCTCGTGATATTTCGTTTTCGCGCACGGCCAGCAAACCGCTCACGACGGGTCCCTGGCACTGGTCGCAACGGTAAACCGACAGGTGAAGATATTGCTTCTTCATTTTTTGGTTCCTTTGTAAGTGAAGTACTGCTTCGTTAGAGAAAGGCTAGGCGCTTAACGTGGGGCCGTCTGCTCACAATTGCTCAGTCGGTAGGCGTTCGCGGTTTCTTTAGGGTGAGCAATTGTGAACAGAACTGCTTAACCTCAGCCTATATATACGAGAGCATGGCCGGCAACGCCAACGCCACTGTTTTGTTCATACACCGCGATCCCCCTCAGTTGACCCTGTTTAATGAAAAGGGATACGGCGTGGTCACCGCAACCAGCGGTTGCGAGGGCCTGCGGCTCTTGATGACACAGTCCGTGGATGCCGTGGTTCTGGAATATTATCTGGGACTGTTGGATGGCTCCGTCGTGGCGGATGAAATCAAACACATACGGCCGCACCTTCCCGTCGTGATGGTGGCCGACCCGCAGGGTTTGCCTCATGAGGCGTTAAAGTCGGTGGATACGCTGGTGGATAAATCGGACGGGCCGCATTTTGTATGGGCGGCGTTGCATTTCCTGCTCACCACTGAAGCCCAGCGCGACCGTTCCGCAGTAGGGGCTCGAACCATGCAAGAACGGCGAGGCGAGACACGCACGCGCAAGCGGGCGATGCGGTCCAACCAGGTAGCGGCCGACCCGAGCCACCAAGCCAGCCCATTCTCGACCGAACTTTGGAAAGACATTCTCGATGGCACAGTGCAGTTTTGAGTCGATGCGTGGACTCGCGCTGCCGGCGAATATACGCATGACTTCTACGCTGTTATCCCAGCTCAGGCTGTTTTGAAAGCCCGGCCACACTCCAGGCATGATCGTTCGTGGCGCGGGGTGACCAGCCCACAGAAGGGGCACATTCGCTGGGACGTAAAGTCGCCTGCGTGGGCTTCCATCTTCAGAAACTTCCTTAGGGAAGCGCTCAGGTAGGCGCGCAGACTGCGCAGGCTGGTAAGGAGCGTGCGGGGAAAAAGACATATGTTGGCGGTTCCGCGTTTCTACTCGAACCAGACTACGATGACACAGCGCTGAGCGGCGTGCTGTGCAAGATTGCTCGCTTTTGCCATGGAGCTTACCTATGCCGAAACGGAACTGCCCCGGTTCGCGGGTGCAAGTGAGCAATTCAGATCAGCTATTTCCACCGGGCTAAGCCATCATAAAGCTAGAGACGAGCACCTCCTCTCTCTCTTTCAGGTTCCTGAGCTAAGTCAGCCCATCTGAAGTTCTCTTCTCTTAGTGGCAGATCAAATAGCGGCAGAGCAAAGGAAAAATATGAAAAGAGCAATGGCAGTGCTATTGATGGGATTCATGGGGCTGTTTGGATCGCTCGCCTGGGCAAAATCGGGCCGCGAGGATTCAGTCGACCGCCTGCAGTCGGCGGTGGAAGTTCTGCACGCGGTGATGGGGACTCCGGATAAAGGAATCCCGGAAGAAGTGCTAAACGGTTCGAAGTGCATCCTCGTAGTGCCTAACTTAATCAAAGGCGGCTTCATTTTTGGCGGCAAGCATGGACGCGGCGTGGCCTCCTGCCGCACAGCAGATGGCTGGAGCGCGCCTGCATTTGTCAGCGTTGGCGGTGGAAGTTGGGGATTGCAGATTGGTATTGAAGACGTGGATCTGGTCATGCTGGTCATGAACGACCATGGACTGCAGCATCTGCTATCCAGCAAATTTGAGCTTACGGGTGAAGGTTCCGTGGCCGCCGGTCCGGTGGGACGACATGCCTCCGCGGGAACCGACTGGAAGATGAACACGGAAGTGCTGACCTACTCGCGCTCCCATGGAGTGTTCGCTGGTTTGACGCTTGAAGGTGCAGTAGTGGAGCAGGATAACGACTCTACTCGCGCCATTTACGGCAAGCACATGGAATTCCGCGACATCCTTTCGGGCCGGGTATCTACGCCGAGAAGCGGTGAGGCGTTCGTGAGAGCAGTGTCCCAGGCAGGCCAACAGGCTCACATCGCCGAAGTGGACGAAGACAGGAAATAAAACACAGGAAAGATTCCTTTGGCGTTCTGCTGACCGGGATCGGCGCTGGTCCCGGTCAGAGTTCGTTCCGAGCAATTTCCCGCTGCGCAGGCGTATACAGCTTCCGAAAAGGCGGCAACAACATGAAGCCTCTCCTCCGAAATCTCCCCTGGTCGCAAGTGTTCTGCATCGCTTTGTTGTCTGCGTTTGCCTTCGGCCAGGCGCCGGACGCGCATGACAGCCTTGCGGCCTGCAATGCCGGCTTGCACGCCTGTGAAGCCGTCCGAACGGTTCCGCCAGGATTGCCGGCACCCGGTAGAGCGGAGCAAAAATCACCCGGAGCAGCGGAACTCAGCGATCGCTTGGTGGTCTGCACCAATGGCTGGGAGACCTGCGAGTTTTCCCTGTTGGCGCAAGCCGAGCTGAATAGTTCGGAGCACCAGCGCAACGTATCTGATTGCAGGAACGGTTCGCAGGCTTGCGACCGCTCGAAACTTACTGCCCAGGAGGCGATTGCGCTCGCCGTGGCGGACCACAAGCGCAATGTTTCCGACTGTACTGACGGATTCACGTCCTGCGATCATTCGCGATTGACCCCGTCCGAAGCGCACGGGGTAGTCGTCGCCGAGCATGAGCGTAACTTTTCGGATTGCAAGGATGGCTTAGGTCCGTGCGACGGCGTCAAGCTGAGTGCTTCGGAAGCGAATCAGGTGGCGAGCGCGCGACGCCAGCAGAATGTCTCCGACTGCAGGGACGGCGCAGACTCCTGCGATTCCTCAAAGCTGACCGCGGCGGAAGCGACTGGAGTGAAGTCCGCACAACAGCAGCGCAACCTCTCCAATTGCAGCGATGGCTGGGGTGACTGCGACCACTCCAAGCTGACGCGGCCGGAAGCTCGAGGGGTGGCGACTGCCGAGCACCAGCGGAATCTCTCAGAATGCAAGGACGGCCTTGAAACTTGCGACTACTCGGCGCTCACCGCGGCGGAAGCTGGGGCGCTACAAAAGGCCGAACACCAGCGAAACTATGCGGCCTGCCTGAAGGGTTCCGGCTACTGCGACCTCTCCCGCCTGACCCCCGCGGAAGCAGGTGCGATTCCACCTGCGCGCAGCGACAGTCCCCAATAGAAAGCGCGGATGCCGGAAAAACCTCCTTTTTCGCCTGTAACAACGGTATTTTTTAAGAAGCTTGGACGCCTGTGCTAGCATCAATATTAGGTTCAATCCACGCTTTCTGTTGAACTTGCGACGGTACGCCAAGTTCTCTTCTCCCCACACAGAAGCACCGCTTACTGAACACAGGACGAAGAGGCACTCTACTTGGCGACGGGCGACATTAAGAATCGATCGATGCTGCAAAACACAAAGACGGACGTCACCGAAGACGAGGTGAACGAACTGCTTCCGGACATCCACTCTCCCCAGGATGTCGACGACATGATCACCTCCATTGGTTCGCGGGGGCTGGACGTAGTCGAAGAGCCGCATTCTCCTTATTCCGCGCTGGAGCAACGGATTGCGCGGGACAGCGACGAAGTCGAACTGGACCTGACCCCGGGCGCCGCGGAGTCAACCAGCGATCCGGTGCGGGTGTACCTGCGCGAAATGGGCGCGTCGCCGCTGCTCACCCGGGAAGAAGAAGTCGAGATTGCCAAGCGCATCGAGCGCGGACAAGTCACCTCGATGAAAGCCCTGTCGCGCTCGGCCATTGTGATCCAGCAGGTGCTGGCGATTGGCGAAGATCTGAAACGCGGCCTGCGCTCGATCAAAGACACGGTCGTGATTGATGAGGAAGAGATTACCGATGAGATTTTGCAGCAGCGCGTGGAAGAGGTTACCGGCCAGATCGACCAACTGAATAAGCACTATAAGGCGGCGTTGCGGCTGGCGGACCGGCTGTCGACGCTGTCGGCGAAGAAGAAGCCTCGCGAATACCGCCGTTGCCGCGGACATTTGAGCCGCGAGATGGTCCGGATTTCGCTGATCATCCGGAATCTTGGCCTGAACCATGCAGAGCGCAAGCGTCTGATCGAACGGGTGAACAAGACCATCGAACTCATGCGCTCGCTGGAACGCGAGGTAGTGAGCCTGGAAGCGAAGATCAAGGCGACTCGCAGCGAGGAACTCAAGAAGACTTACCATGCGGCCCAGCGCCAGCATCGCGCGGAAATAAAAAGGCTCGAAGAAGAAGCGGGAATGACGTTCTCGGATCTGCAGCGCACGCAGCGCCGAATGATCCAGGGCGACATGAACGCCGAGCAGGCGAAGCGCGAACTGATCGAAGCCAACCTGCGCCTAGTGGTTTCGATCGCCAAGAAGTATGGCAATCGCGGGTTGCAGTTCCTCGACTTGATTCAGGAAGGCAACGTCGGCCTGATGAAAGCCGTGGACAAGTTCGAATACCGGCGCGGCTACAAGTTTTCCACCTATGCCACATGGTGGATTCGCCAGGCCATCAGCCGGGCCATTGCCGATCAGGCGCGCACCATCCGGCTGCCGGTACACATGATCGAAGTGGTGAACAAGCTGATTCGGACTTCGCGGCAACTGGTGCAGGCCTCAGGGCACGAACCCACGTCGGCGGAAATTGCCAAGCAGATGGACATCCCGGAAGCCATGGTGCGCAAGGTGCGGAAGATCATGCGCGTGCCGATTTCGCTGGAGACTCCCATTGGCGAAGAGGGCGATTCGCATCTCGGCGACTTAATCGAGGATCGCACCAAGATGTCGCCCGCCGAAGCGGTGTTGAATGTGAATCTTAAGGAACGCACCGCGCACGTGCTGCGCACCCTGAGCCCGCGCGAAGAGAAGATTATTCGCATGCGCTTTGGCATGGACGACGGTTCGGAGCACACCCTGGAAGAAGTTGGCCAGTCGTTCGACGTGACTAGGGAGCGCATTCGCCAGATCGAAGCCAAGGCTCTGCGCAAACTACGTCATCCCTCGCGGTCGGGAAAACTCCGTTCGCTGCTTGACGACGTGGAGAAATGATTCCGGCGACGGGCTAGCGGTCGAGCAAAACGCACATTTCGTTGCCGCCGGCGCACGCTCTCACGTATCGCGCTTTGCCTATAGTTCCCGCCCCATTTGGCCCCATCTCGTAATAGACCTTCGCGTCCGGCGGAAAACGCTTCAGGGCTTCGGCTAAGTCTTTAACGGTCCACACGATTTCAGCCATTGTCTTTTCCTTCGAATTGCCCGAGTGTCGGCCGACCCCAAAGCGCGAGGAATTATTGCGCCGCTCCCGCGGCAACCACCGGAGCCGGACTGATGAGCTTGAGTTGGTCGAGGGCGGCCAGCACATTTCGCCAGCGCACGGCATCGCTCTTCGTACTATTGGGGCCGGAAAGATCGGAATAAAAATCCAGCAGGTTGGCGCGCAGTTCCGGCGAGGTCAGGTTAAATTTCCGGTCGGAGAGCTGGGAGAGCAATTTCGCGTACGTGTCGTCGGTCAGCGTATATTCCGCCGCCTTGGTCATGTTGCCGGTATCAAAATCACGATTGGGAAGAACGAGCGAATCCGTGCCTACCTCCACAAGATACGTCCGATATTGATCGACGGTGGTGTTGATGCTCTTGAAATATAAATCTTCAGTTTGTGGAGTCGGGTTATTGAAAGCCATGGCTTTGAAGGGACCGATCTTCGGCATATAGCGCAGCAGCGTGGACAGGATACGAGTGCCTATTCCGGGCTTCACGTAATCCTTGCCCCACTCTTTTTCATAATCGGAGCGCGACAGCCGGTAGAGAAACTTTCGTTTCGCGAAATTGGGAGTCTCGCGCATGAGGTCTTTCTTGTGAGTTTGCAGCGCGACCTGCGTCATTCGTGGAATCAGGCGGCTGACCGAGAAACGATACGAGCCCACCGCCAGCTCTTCGTGGGTGAGCACGTCTTTCAATTCCATTCCATATATCACCGGGAAGACCCGCTCCAGTAAGGGCTTCGACACCTGGAATCCGATGAAGGAATGATACTGCTGCGAGGCATAACGATTCTTCGCGACCTGCACCATATCGAAGCCGAACTCAGTCTTCAAATGTGCGGTCTTGTCCTGTGCATACCGGACCGACTTGCCATACTTCGCGCGTAGCTTTGGATATTCAATGGCGACTGCTTGGTTGACCGCAGGATGGCCGGCAATATCGGCGGCATAGTGCGATAGAGCCCCGAGCGCGAAGGCATATTCGTCGGCATTCTGGCTTTCGAACAAAAGCTCGCGCACAAAATCTCCGCTGCGGACATAATGCACCAGATCGCTAAACTCCCGGTTGCCGAACGGGTAGTAGCCCAGATCCTGAATGACCGCCCCGCCGTAGGCGTAGGCGTGCGCCTCCGTGAGCTGATCGGGTGTGAGCGCAGGGAAGCGATTCAGGAGCAGTGGCTGGATCTTATCCGTCCACAGAAGATCGACAATTTCTTCATGAGTCAGAACCGAGTAGGCGGACGATCGGCTGCAGGACATCAGCACCAGAAGCAGGATGGCAACGGCCCGCAGAGCCAGCAGTCGCCAACTCCCGGCGTCTGACGAGATGGAGGTGTGCCACATGTTTCAAATGCGCCCGAGAACCAGAAGGACGATCACAATCACCAGAATCAGGCCCAGTCCACCGGTTGGGGCATATCCCCAGTCTTTGCTATGCCCCCAGCGGGGCAGGGCTCCCATCAGGGCTAGTATCAGGATGACAATTAAGATCGTTCCGAGCATGGCTTTCTCCTTTGGCTTTGTCTCCAAACTTGACTATCGAGACTTGACAACCGCCGCAGCTCCCGCGGGAATGGTTAACGCGAAATGCTGATCGCAATTCCGGTGCCGGGATATCTGCGGTCGTACAAGTAGTAGCCGTTGTCGTAGGCGACGTAAACGTCGTCATTGTCGTACCAGTCATTCCCCCAAGATTCGGGCCACGGATCAACCAGACTCAACCAGTAGCCGTCGTATTGGAAGCGGGGATATCCGCCTACCACCAGGAAGGGCAGGCCGCCGATGCGGAACCCGTGGCCCGACCCAAAGTATCCGCGGAAGCGGTCGTCAGGAATGCGGTAGCCGCGGTAGCCGCCGCGCTGTTGCCAGTTGCGATGATCCGTATCCCAGTGTTGCGAGCGATGCCCGTCCCATGCGCTGCGCCGAATGCGCTGTTGTTCCTGAGTGCGTTGCGGCTGATTGTTTCCGCGCCGCTGTTGCGCCTGCTGCTGAGTCTGCTGCTGTGCGGGTCGCGCTTGACTCTGTCTGCTCTGTTGTTGATTCGGTTGCTGCCTCTGCTGTTGAGCATGCTGTTGCTGCCGATTTTGCTGCGCCTGCTGAGCCTGCTGCTGTGCGGGCCGCGCTTGACCCTGTCGGCTCTGTTGTTGAGCGGGTTGCGGCCTCTGCTGTGGTTGAGCGTGCGGTTGCTGCCGATTTTGTTGCGGTTGCTGCTGAGCCTGCTGCTGTGCGGGTCGCGCTTGCTGCTGTCTGCTCTGTTGCTGGGCGGGTTGCGGCCTCTGCTGTGGTTGGGCGTGTTGTTGCTGCCGATTCTGTTGCGGCTGCTGAGTATGCTGCTGTGCCGGCTTCTGTTGCGCGGGCTGGGTCTCTTGCTGTTTGGGATGGTCCTGTTTTTCGCCTTCGTGCTGTGCATAGACAGGGCCCGCGATTCCGAAAAGCAACGATATTATTGCTGTACCGATGATTCCAATTATTTTCATAAATTTTGCCTCCTCATCCTCGGGGCCGCGCTCCCTGAACCGGTATCGAGGTAGAGTCAGCTTTGGTTATAGGCTTTCGGCCGTTCTCTTAATGATCAAAACTGCTCAGCAAAGAGAACTTTGGCCGGAAATGGGAGAAGCTGTCGAAAAGAATCGGCGCGAGTCCCGTAAAGCAGACTCGCGCCGACATTAGAGGGAAGCGATCACCTTCGACCGCTTGCTTTAACGCAGACTTCCTGTGGTGGCGTTGACCGGGCTGCCGATGGCTTCCCCGGATACAACAAGTTCCACTCTGCGATTTTCCTGCCGTCCCGCCGCATTGTCGTTCGAGGAAACTGGCATAGTGTTGCCGAAGCCTCGAGCCGAGACCGAATTCCTCAAGACTCCTGCTTGCACCAGGTAGTCTCGCACCGCGCCGGCACGATTTTCAGACAAGATCTGATTCATCGAATCGCCGCCGACGTTATCGGTGTAGCCGCCGACTTCGATGTTCAATCCCGGATAAGCGAGCAGGATGCCGGCGACCTTGGCCAGCTTCTCGCGTGCGCCCGGCTTCAGCGAATACTGTCCGGTGTCGAACAACACATCCGACATGCTGACGATGAGCCCGCGCGCGCTGTCGCGAGTCTGTAGAATCGAATTCAGCTGCTCCGACAATTTTGTGCGCATAGCGGCTTTATCCGCATCCGCTTGTTGCGCGCTTAAATTAGCTCTTTGTGCGTCGAGGCGCGATCGGTCGGCGTCGGCCTGGGCTGCGGAAAGCGCGGTGGCCGAAGCGGCCTGGCTGTCCGCCGCGTCGGATCTGGCTCTGGCAGTTGCCGATTGCGCGTCGGTAGCATCGTTGCGGGCTTGAATGCTGTCTGACCTTGCATTGTCAGCGTCACTTCGAGCCTGGAGGGCCGCAGACTGTGAGGTGGCGGCGTCGGCGCGGGATCTATCCGCATCCGATTCTGCCTGACGTCTGCCGTTCTCGGCTCGGGCTTGGTCGGATTGCGCATGTTCTTTCTGCCGGGTTGCGTCGTTGGTCTCCGCTCGCGATTGCGAGAGCGAGTCCGCAGAGGCCTGGCGTTCGTTGCCCAGGCGCTCCTCGTCCATTTTCTTGACCGCGATTTCGCGCGCGTCTTCGGCGGTCTGTACCGCTTCGCGGGACACGGCGATCAGAGGCTTCCTCTCCATATGTTTCTGGGTTGCATCCGCGTCCACTTCATCCATCAACTTAACTGCATGCCGATAGCTGTCGGGCGCGTAGCGCTCGGCGCCCTCGGACTCTGCGATGCGCAAAGCGTTGCGCGCTTCGAAGAATTCCAGAGGCAACCTGGTGTTCAGCACCACGGGATCGAACTTGTATCCCGAGGGAATGTAGCCGCCACGTTCCATCAGTTCATACTTCGCATTCACGGCCTCGGTCGTTCCCTTGGTGTCGGGGCGAACCACATTCTCCATGACGACCACGTTGCTGGGTTGCCGCACCGCGTAGTAAGGTTCCGCGGTCACGATCAGCGCGAAGGCCTGAAGATCAGTGGTCACGTTCAGCTTGCTCTTGGTGCCGCCGACCAGCACTTCGCCTAGGTTCGCTGCCCGGCCCTCGGGCGAAATTGCCCACAAAATGTACGTCAAATACTCGCCGCCGAAGCTGGTGGGTTTCTGCAGGCCGGAGAATTCCGCTTCGATCTCGATGGCTCCGCGCTTGCTGTTTATCTTGGCTTCGCCCAGGGCCGAAGGCATCAAGTCAGTGCCCGCGAAATCTAACTTCGTGGCGCCGCTGCGATGCTTATAGTTCACCGCTTGCACGCTCCGGCTGGTTACCGTTACCCGGAAGGTATACATCGGACTTGTGGATGCAACGCTCCGTTCGGTTTGGGGGGCGGCTTGAGCCAATGCGGCCAAGCTCAACACAATGGGTAGAGTGAACAACAGCTTTCGTTTCAATGGATCTCCTTTGGCAGACATCTGCCGTGTTACTGCTTAATTCCGAATCTGGCGCATCTCATATCTCATTCATCTTGATCGGTTCCGTTGATCTGGTTCTTTCGATCTGGTTCATTTCGATCTGGTTCATTTCGATCTGGTTCATTTCGATCTGGTTCATTTCGATCTGGTTCATTTCGATCTGGTTCATTCGATCTTGTGCGTTTCAATCTTGGTCTCGCGGCCATCTCGGGCTCATTTCAGCCCTTTCCCACACGAATATTGGAGATAGAGTGAAACAGCCCAAAAATGTTCAAGAGCCACAGAACCACCGCAATCACCACCACGCCATTCAAGATGGATTTGATCGATCCCTGCATGGGGATGAAACGATTTACCAACCACAGAAGCACGCCTACCACAATCAGAACTTCCAGTATTTGAATTAAAGGCATGATGGTTTACCTTTCGAGTTGTGCGGAGCGAGGCCACCTGGAGGCCGTTCAGTGCGGGTTCGAGAATGGTTCGGGTCGCAGCGTGATTCCGTGGACTTCCGCGGACGCACGGACGAAGAATGCCAATGTGCCGGGTGTGGTCGCGCGAGTCGAAATTTGCTCCGAGCCGTTGCGACCTGAGAATGAGAGCTGCGAATTGGCGGTCGCCACTCTATCTACACACTCAGGAGGATAAAGAATGACAGGTCGGGAATTGGATGTCTGAGCAACATAGCTCACATGGGCAGACTGGCGAGTGCAGACTGGCGCGCAAAGATAAGGATAATGTCGTCAGTGTCAGTGCTTGCTGTGATTTCGTATTTTGGGAGTTAGCTCGAGTTCAGATGCGGTCAGCCGGCGATCGCGATGGGGTTCAGTGCGGGGTTGGCCACTGCTGAGTTCACATCTCTCTCCTGGCTTGGCGCCACAGGTGGAGCAACGTACCGATTGGGCCTGTCTCAGTGTGACTTTCATTCCTATTTTGATACCGCACTTTTGGGATGGAAGCTGGTCAATTCTAGACAGTTTTTGCCAGGGCGGTGAATATTTACAGAATTTTCCGGCTTAATTCATATCGCCAAGGGAGCACGCGCCTGGGCCGCGAGGATCGCCGCAGGAACCACAGGCGCCTCTCTCGGCGCTCGCGCCGGATGGTGAAGCCGTCGAGCCCTTGGCCGAGACTGCGAAGACCGAGAGCTGCGGTTCCAGCCTGATGGCGTGGCACTTCGGACACTTGGCTTTTTCCTTGCCATAGAGCAGCGTTTCAAACTGATGATGGCATTCTCTGCAGATGTATTCGAAGATCGGCATGGATGACTCCGGAACCTATTAGAATCAATTTATGGAGACTTCGCAAGTTCCGGATTCCCCGATTCCAGTTTCTCGCGCAGATTCTCCAGCTCCAGATTCCTCCCCCTCAAGCCTGGCAGGACCATGGGCGGCTCGGGCCGCGTTCCGAGCGCGGCGCTGGTTGGGCGGGGGGCACGTGCAGACCATCGCCAGCTTTCTGCTGCCGCGAAAAATTCAGTTGCCGGTGCCAGAAGAACGGCTGGTCGAAGTCGAACCTGGGATCGAAATTCGCTGCTGGTGCTATTGGCAAGCGGAGTCGAGTCGGCAATCGGCCCTGACCCTGATCGTGGTACACGGCCTGGAAGGCTCTTCGGATTCGCAGTACATGCTGGGCGTGGCCCGCAACGGGCTGGCGGCGAAAATGAATGTCGTGCTCATGAACCAGCGCAACTGCGGCGGGATGGACGCGTGCGCGCCCACGCTCTACAACTCCAGCTTGTCCGGCGATGTCGCCGCCGTGGTGCGCAGCATGATCGAGAACGACGGTGTCTCGCGCTTCGCGCTGATCGGGTTTTCCATGGGCGGGAACCTGGTGCTGAAGCTGGCGGGAGAGTGGGGCAGAGCGGGCCCGCCGCAATTCCGCGCCGTGGCAGCGGTTTGTCCGGCAATCGATTTGGCAGCGTCGGCGGACGCGCTGCACGAGCCCCGCAACCGCATTTACGAGTATTACTTTTTGCTGCAATTATTTCGCAGGTTGCGCACCAAGGCACGACTGTTTCCCGGCAAGTTCGATGTCTCGCGGCTGCGCGGTGTTTCCAGCCTGCGTATGTTCGACGACCGCATCACCGCCTATTACTGCGGATTCACCGGCGCCGATGATTATTACGCCCGCGCTGCCGCAGCCAACGTGGTCGACCGCATCGCGGTGCCCACGCTGATCATTCACGCGGCAAACGATCCCTTCATCCGCATGCAGCCGGAAACGCTGCGACGGATTGCGGCGAACCCCAGTATCACTTACGTGGAGACGAAGGACGGCGGCCACTGCGCGTTTCTGGGCGAACGCAATGGCGGACACAATGGCGGAGGTAATAACGATCCCGCCGACGATGGCCGCTGGGCTGAACGCGAAGTAGTACAGTTTGTGGCGGGTCAATTTGTGGCGGGTCAATGAGAGTAATGAAAAAACCACTCACTCGAAAACACCGTCATAGTCACTGAGTACGGTCCGCAAGCACAATCTCGCGGCCGGCGAGATCCTTGTTACGAAGGTAAATTGACCCTGATTACCGCCGGTGCCATCATCCCTCAGCGTGCTGCGGGGCTCGCGGTCTTGGTCGTGCGGAGAGCTCTCGCCCTGGGAGATATTTTCATGCGGGCTGCGCCTCGTTTTTTCACCGGAGTTTGTTTCGTTCTCATCGTCCTGACGTTTGAGTTTGCGCAGGCGCAGAAGAAGGAAATCAAGATCGGATTTTCCATTGAGGCCGTCAACGGCGAGCGCTGGCAGACCGACCTCGACGAATTTCAGCGGCGCACCCACGAACTCGGAGGCACTGTCGTCATCCGGGCCGCCAACGGCGACGATGACGTTCAGTTTCGCCAGATCAAAAGACTGCTCAGCGACGGCATCGATGTCCTCGTATTTCTGCCGCACGACACCGGCAAAGCAGGGCGCATTGTAGAAGCCGCGCACGCGAAACGTGTCCCGGTGATCAGCTATGACCGCCTGGCCAGTGGGCCGGTCGATCTCTACGTCGGTTTCGACCTCTTCTCCGTCGGACGGGAGCAGGCGCAAAGCCTGGTGGACCGCGCGCCCAAAGGCAACTACCTGTTGTTGGGGGGATCACCGCTTGACGGCAACTCCAAAGTCGTGCGCGCCGGTCAGATGAAAGTGCTGCAGCCCTTCATCGATCGCGGCGCAATCCATGCCGTTGCCGATGTGTGGGTTCCGGAGTGGAGCGCTGTCGAAAGTTACATCATGGTCAGGAGAGAACTGAACAAGCTGAAGGCTCCTCCCGCGGCGATTGTTGCCTCGAATGACGCGATTGCCGGCGGAGCAATCCAGGCGCTCGAAGACAAGGGCTGGTCCGGCAGAGTGCTGGTCTCGGGTCAGGACGCGGATCTCGCCGCCATCGAGCGAATCTTTGACGGCTCGCAACTGATGACCGTTTATAAGCCGGTTGGCAGTGAGGCGCGGGCCGCGGCAGAAGCTGCGATGAAGCTCGCCCGGCAGGAAAACGTGAAGAGCCGGACGAAGGTGCCGAACGGCAGGCTGACCACGAAGGCCATCCTGCTGAAACCGATCTGTGTCACTCAGGAAAACGCGAAACAGACTGTGCTCAGAGACGGATTTCAGAAGCTGGAAATCGTTAAGCAGGGCTTGCCCAAAGACAAGCGGGCACAGTTGGACAAACCGTAGCACTGGGTCTACCTGACGTGTAATCCTGGAATTGCTTTGCGCCCTACACGTGGTTTAGTAAGAAAGCAGAAAATCAATCGGGCAGCGGAGTTTTCGAAAACTTCCTCGGGCTTTAGCGCCGCGAGTCGAGCCGTCCACGGATTCGCGTGATAGTACCCACAAACTGGACGTCTCAGCGCCTCTTCCCTAGAACGAACATGACGAGATTGACTTCTTCGTTCGGCGTCCTTAGGATTCTTTTGCTTTGGTCGTGGACCCACATGACTGTGGGCGGCGATTTGTCGATTTTGTTCCATACTAACCCTTAGTATTGAAGAACCATCAGGGCTGAAGGAGAGAGCCATGGCAGCAGACGGACAGTATCTCCTCGTCAACGAACACTTCTTCAATCGTAGAAGTTTTGTAAAAGTGTCGGCCGCTCTTACGGCTGGATTCCCCGCTCTCTTTGGAGCGCTGCTACTGCCAGAAACCGCCAAGGCAAGCGACTCGAACCTCAACATCCTTGGACCGAAACCCGGTTATGCACCGCAAGTTGGAACGTTCGTCTCCACACTCACCTGGATGCGCGAGGCCAACGGCGTAATCTCTGCAACCAAGGTCCTGTCGATGGCCGATCTGGATTACCTCATCGATCCCAACGCCAATACCATTGGCGCGCTGATGCTCCACCTTGCGGCCACGGAAACCTACTACCAACTCAATACCTTCGAGGGCAAGAAGTGGGATTCCTGGCCCGATTCCGTGAAACAGCAGTGGGATGCGGCGATGAATCTAGGGGACGCGGGCCGGAAAACTATCAAGGGCCACGACAGAGACTACTACCTGAACATACTGCAGGAAACCCGTGCGAAATCGCTGGCCGAGTTTCGTAAGCGCGATGACGCCTGGCTTATGGCCGTCGACAAGGATTGGCCCTGGGGGCCGACGAACAATTACTGCAAGTGGTTCCACGTCTGCGAGCACGAGGCACATCATTCCGGGCAAATCGCATTCCTGAAAAAGCGCATACCCGGAGCAAAACCAGACGCCGAGTGATTTGGGCTGGACTCCTGGCTTTTCATCGGTCCAGACATAAGCCATTTCGGCAAAAGCTAACGGTAGGTAAACAGACCGTGATAAAGCAGGTGATTGCGGCAGGCTGCGTGGGTGTTCAGGTGGCCTCCGTACATCGGCCAGAAGCTACTCTCCCAGCGTTCGCCCACATACCAAACCGAGCCCACCGGATTGTTCTTCACCGGCGACTTGCGGTTTTGATAGATCACACCATTGGATGGAAGCCAGTGGGAGCCACCTGCCACGCCATCCAAGTCGAATACAAATTTGGTTGCCGCCGCAGCCCCTACCGCTTTCGTATTAAACGCCTGATGCGCGACCCAGCCGTTGCTGAAGCTGGAGGACACAATCCTGTCAAACGTAAAAGCACCTCGCAACATTAAAGGATCAATGGAATCCAGTGCCGCCGTCACCACCGCCGCGACCACTTCGCGCCAGTTGAGCAGGAAATCGCCAAGGTTCTGTTGCTGACTGTTCTTGTAAAACGGGATGACCAAAATTTGATCCGCCTCCGACGCTGCTACTTGCCCTCCAATGACCGACGTGTAATCGGCCCACAACTGTCCCCATCCGGAGAAGGAATCATAGGTCTCGTCATAGTACCTGCCCTGGGCAGGAGTGGGCGTGAAGTTAATATGCGGCACGCTCCCCTGTCCCTCGCTCGCATCTGGGACTACGACTCCGAACCAGTTAATCGACGAACCTTCGACCCTGACCAGCTTTCGAACGTAGCTGGCATATGCCACCGCCGGCTTCAGAGGGCCGAATCCCCTCATGAGGTTCACGTCCACCACAAAGACCCCCGATGGACCGAAGTCCTCCTTCAAGCCATTCGGAGGCGGTACCACCGTCGCGCTGACGACGCCGGGCGTGGGATCGGAGGCCAGTTGGTTCATCAACTTCAAGGTTCCGCCACCAGGGTCGATCACCCCGTCGATGACTGGGCGCTTGTTCACCTTCTGGAAGGTAACAATCTGCGCCGCCACCTCTGCAATCAGTGCACTGCGTTCGCTCGGCCACACTCCGCCAATTTCACCCGATCCGCCTTGCGCCACATGGATGCGATCAAACAAGTCGGTAATGGTCGCCAAGTCTTTCGGATTATTCTGCATCTGAGCCTGTCCGTTACGGACGCCGACCGGCGCACTGATACTGCGGGCGAAGTTTGTCATCCAATTTCCCCTCTCGGGCGAGAGTATCAACGCGAAGCCTAGGTCAAATCATGTGGCGCGGAAACCCACCCAACTGTCGCAATCGGGCCTTACCCTCGTTGTCCCGCCTTGAATCAAAGACTTCAACGGGCCTCAACGCCGCGAGTCCGGCGGCACCAGATTGTTGGCGCGATAGTACACCACGAGTTGGCCGTAGTGCTCGCCGCTGTGCTCGATGGCGAACATCCAGAGATAGGAATTGTGCGCCAGCTTGTTTCGCCAGGGAAGTTTCGTCGTCTTGTCGAGCCCGGCGTCGCCCTGCTGTTGAATCACGTTCGCCCCGTCCGTGACCGCCTGCTGAACGAACTTCACCACATCGGCTTTGGTCTTGAAGACGTCCCGCGATGGGTTGTCGCCCTTGCCGAAGTCGGGCCCCAGGTTTGATCCGGAAATCGCGCGCATCACGACGTAGTCGAATGCGGCCTGATGCAGAAGATTTTGCGCAAACGTGCGCTGATCTTTCTGCAGCTTGTAGTCGTACTTGTCTTCGGGAAAATCCTGGGCCATGGCGACAAGTTTGTTCCCGATATCGTTCCACCTGTCCAGCATCTCCTCGGCCCGCGAGCGCGCAGGAACCGGAGCTTGATTCTCCGATTGGCCGTGACCGTAAAGATTGGTTCCGATGACCGCGAGAAACGTGACCGCAACCACCACGTGCCCATACCACTTCCCCGACCGGTTCAAAGTCCGGTTCAAAGTCCACTTCATAGTGAATTCCTCCTTAGGATCCTCGGTTAGACGTAGGGCCAGTGCCGAAGTTAGGTCAAATTTTGGACATGGCGTGGCTACCAAACGTGGCTACCAAAACAAGGCCCTACCGTTCGGAAACCGAACGGAAGGGCCTTACGTTTTACAGCTACGTTCCCTGGGAAGGAATCCAAAGTTACTGCTTGTCGTAGACCGTGGAGCCTTTGACTTTCTTGCCCTGCGGATCGGTTCCACTGGTGGTGACCGTGCGGGTCTTGCCGTCCGCCGACACCACAACCCGGCCGGTGATGGTGACCTTGCCGCCGTTCTTGATATTGACCACCAGCGTGTGATCGTCAACCTGCTTGTATGATCGCATATCAGAACTCGGGTCGCCGGTAACCGGATAGTCTTTGCCGTCGAGCTTACCGGTCCACTCGCTGTGCATCGGCTTCCCGTCGGCGGTCGTGCCATCGATCGTGACTTTTAGGCTGTCGCCCGCAGCCTCGAAGACGATGGTGTTGTTCTTCGGCATTCCCGCAGCCACCTTCGACTTGGCGTCATTCAACTTCCAGGTGCCCATTTGGGTGTCGCTCGCGTAACAGACTGCGCTTGCTGCAAAGCACAATGCCAGCGTCAATACACTCGTTTTTACTTTCATGTCGCCTCCATTGAACAAAGGGTGAGATTGATTCTGTGTGGGACCGATTTTTTGTGGGACTGATTTGCCGCGCGAATTCTAATGGTAGTCGGCGAATTCCGCAACGGGCAATCCTGCAACGTCTATTTTGTTTCGCCAGGTTGCAAGTTCCGGCTGAACAAATAAGTGGCGCTGTGCGACTTCCCATGGCTCGCAAAGGAGGCGAGACATGGGGCACCCCTCTGGCCAAGGCCAAACTCGTGGGGTATACTCGACGACGCTCTGACGGCAGACGCTGGAGGAAACGAATGTTTCACTTGATCTGGTACATCCTCATCGGGCTCATCTCGGGAGTGATCGCGAAATCGGTGATGCATGTGCACATGACCATCTTCTGGACGATCGTGCTCGGCATCGTGGGATCGATCCTCGGCGGCGCCGTGACCCACATGTTTTCGCGCCCGGCCAACGAGCGTTATCATCCCGCCGGCCTCATTTTTTCCACGCTGGGCGCAATTCTGATTCTTTACGTTTGTTATAAGCTGAAAATCCACTTTCCCCAGGTCGACCCCTTCTAACCCATCGACGCCTCGCAACGGATAGGCGCAAATGATAGGCTAGATGAACCCTGTTGTCTCCGAGGCCCGCCCTTGCCGCAGAAATTATTCAGCGGCAGTGCGGCGAAGGCGGAGAGGAAGTATGCTGGCCTCAAAAGCAACCCTGACTGCTCACCTGGGCAGCATCCTCGTGATCGCTGCCCACCCGGACGACGAAATACTCGGCTGCGGCGGAGCTATGGCGCGCCTGCGCGCCGAAGGTCATGATGTCAAAATCGCCATCCTGGGCGAAGGCATGACGTCCCGCTATCGGACTCGGGAAGAAACCGACCGGACGTTGCTCTGCAATTTGCGCGAACACAGCCGGCGTGCTGCCGAAGTGGTCGGCGTCAAAGAGCTCTTCTGCTACGACTTGCCCGACAATCGTTTCGATACGCTGCCCATTCTCGAAGTGATCAAAATCGTGGAGGAAATGGTTCAGCGACATTCTCCAGACACCATTTTCACGCATGGTTTCGCCGATCTCAACGTGGACCACCGGGTCACGCATCGCGCGGTCCTAACCGCGACTCGGCCCGTTGAAGGGCATTGCGTTCGGAACCTGTACGCGTTTGAAATTCCTTCTTCAACCGACTGGTCGTTTCATCGCATGAAGCCTGGTTTCGAACCAAACACTTTTTTCAACATCGAGTCCACCATCGAAACCAAGAAACGCGCCATGGCTTGCTACGAAACTGAAGTGCTAGCTTTCCCGCATCCGCGCTCGCTGGAAGGGTTAGAGCTGGTTGCGCGTCGCTGGGGCACGGTCGTGGGCTGCCGGGCTGCCGAGGCTTTTGAGTTGGTACGCAGCGTCGTACACATTTAAGCCTGCCATTCGCACCTGGGAGCCCATCCAGACGGGACGGCCACTGCCCCGACTTAAGTTGGGATAGTGCCTCCCTTGGACTTTGTCCGACTCTGCGACGCCGTGACGAGCTCCTGGCTGAGCTTGTGGGCATTCATCGCGTGTTCGAGGGCCTGCTTGCTGAGTTCATGAGCGGTTAAATGATCTCCTTTACCGTGGGCGACAGCGGCGGCCTGGTGGTTGTGGGCCGCAAGGTTATGTAGTTCTGCTATTCGATTGTGCGCGCTCTGTGACATAGTTTTTTCTCACTCGTTTCGAAGCTGCGATAAAGCCAATGCAGTTCGTTCCCGTTTCCCAGACGTGATCCGATTTTATGTCACCGGGGTTGAAGATAGAAAGTGCCCGCCGTTTCGAGACTTACCTTTAATAATGCCGCGTCGCGCTTTAACCCAACCCGAACTCTGAAATCGCAAATCCCCCTATAATGGCCGGGCTATTTTTCTCAACCCTTGGAGGATTCATGATTTCGCGGCGACGATTTCTGGAAGTGGGCAGTGCAACGGCGGGGCTGGCGGTGGCATCCGGTTCGCTGGTGAACGCCGCTGCGGCGGAGGATACGGACGACGCGTCCCTGCCCCCCTCGCTCGCAAAACTGAAATCGCGGAAGACCGAGGCTACTCCGATTTCGCGCGACGAGCGCCAGGAACGCCAGCAGCGCGCCCGCCAACTGATGAGCGAGAACGCGCTGGACGCCATCGTGCTGATGGAAGGCACGTCGTTGCGCTACTTCACCGGCATCCGCTGGTGGGGTGGGGAGCGCACCTTCGCGCTTGTGCTTCCCGCCAAAGGCGCGGCGTTCTACGTGTGCCCGGCATTCGAAGAAGGGCGCGCGCGGGAGCAGATTACCAACGCCCCGGACGGCGAGCAGCCCGACGTACGGACGTGGGAGGAGGACGAGAGCCCATACCAGCGCGTCGCGCAGGGATTGAAAGACCGCGGTATCGCGACGGGCAAGCTGGGACTCGACGAAACGATGCGCTTCGTCTTTGCCGATGGCATTGCCAAAGCGGCGTCCCAAGCAACCATAGCAAGCGCAACTCCTGTAACCGCCGGCTGCCGCATGATTAAGAGCGCGCATGAGGTCGCAGTGATGCGACTGGCGGCGCAGGTCACGCTGGCCGCTTACGAAGCCGCATATCTCGCGGTAAAAGATAGAATGACGCAACCACAGCTGGAGGATCTGGTAAAGAAAGCGCACGACCGTCTCGGGTTCACCGGAGGCGCCGACGTGCAAGTGGGCGAGTTCTCCGCATTCCCTCACGGCTCGGTCACGCCGCAGGTGGTGCACGAAGGCACCATCGTTCTCATGGATGGCGGCTGCGCGGTGGAGGGATATCAGTCTGACATCACGCGTACCTATGTGCTGGGCAAGGCCTCGGACAAAATGAATAAAGTTTTCGACATCGTGCTGCGGGCGCAGTCGGCAGCGCTGGCGGCGGCGCGTCCGGGCGTGGAATGTGGCGCGATCGATGCCGCGGCCCGCAAGGTTGTGACCGACGGAGGATATGGTCCCGACTACAAATACTTCACGCACCGTCTCGGGCACGGCATGGGCATGGACGGCCACGAGTGGCCCTATCTTGTCCGCGGCAATCCAACCAGGCTGCAGGCCAATATGACCACCAGCAATGAGCCGGGAATTTATATTCGCGGCGAGTTCGGCATTCGCATTGAAGACGACATGCACATCATGGAGAACGGCGCGGAGTTGTTTACACCAAAGCCGTTGTCGCTGGAAGCGCCATTCGGAAAAGCATAACGCCCGTGTCCCCTCTAGGCACGCCGAATAGTGGGCGGAGTGCCTGAGTCCGGAAATGTGAATGTGAAGACGCTGCCCAGGCTCACGTTCGTGACCAGCACGGGCCGAAAACACGCGATGCAGGTTCCCCCCGCCAGGCGGACGCAAGGATAGACGATGCCGGCCGAGCCTAACTCAAGTAACTGGCTGGCGAGCGCCTGCGACGCCGTATAACTCGTCGGCGAAAGACACTCGGCATATTCCGAGCGCGGACTTGTACCGCGAAGATCTGCACTACGAAGATCGTGAAACTCCGCGCGAAAGTCGGCAAGATAATCAAGGTAGTTGGCAGTATCTTCTTCCTCCCAGGCGGTCTCCTGAAGCCACAACCGGCGGTGATACGCGACCTCGGCCTGCGAAGTCTCCAACTCGAACGACGCGTACCACGCGCCGCGATCCGCGGAATTGAAGCGGGATCCCATCGGCGAGGGATGGCAAAATGCGGCGTTGATAATTCGATATGAAGGAATTCCGAAGACCAGTTCCCTTTCGTCGATCCCCGGTGCCAGTCGCGATTCAGCCCGGAGCCGATCGTTCGTGGCGTTGTCGAGTTCAAAGATGCCTTCCAGAATCTTGGGATCGTGGGTGAGGCGCGTGAGCACCGAGGCGCCGTCACCGGCGAATTGAGCGGGAATCAAGCGATGGGTATCGCGCTGATCGATGAGAGTGGTTCCGAGCACAAGCGTTGCTTATCAGAGCTTGTCTGATTAGATTTATTTGCCGACCCGACGATGATCGAGCAGGCGGCGCACGCCGATCATGCCGAGCACTCCACCACGCACCAGCAATTCCAGTGGCGGCGCATTGTTGAACATGGGGTTCGAGTTGGGACGCGAGGTCCACTGGTTGGCCAGTCGCTGGCTGAAAAGAATATTCAGCGCCTTGAAGATGCCGATTAGCAGCGAAATGCGCGTGAGCTCATCCTGCGAAAGCAGGCCCTTGCGATTTTTTTTCAGTTCGTAGTAGCGTCCGTGAGAAGCTCCGCCCAGCAGCGCCATCGCATCTTCGTTGCGCAGTTGCCATTTCTCGACAATCGCGAAGAAGGCCCAGATCGCAGCGGGGCTAAGGCGCGCGCGAGTGCCGGCGTCAGCCAAATCAGGCAGCTTGCGAAGGTCGAGACCAATATCGGGAACGACTGCGAGGGCATTCATGCGACTACTCCATTACTGGATAGTATTATATGCTAATTTGGACTAAATGACTACCCTGGATCTGCTTTGTTTTGTGCGAGATAGGGATCACGAAACCGCACTGCACTAAGCCGGGTCTGTAATGGCGTGGTTACAGCAGGTATCAGGTGAACAATGCGCCGCCGATGGTTCGTAGATACAAAAAAGCGCCCGAGGAAAGGCTCTTAGCGTTCTTGCTGTGGTGGGCTCAAAACCTGAAGACCACCCCCGTCGAAATGCGCGCAACATTTCTGTTCTTGACGTAGTTGACCCCCGGGTCTCCGCCTCCGATCGGAGTGAGCCGGGCGTAAAGCCAGTCCACCTGGCCGCGAATCCCAACATGCCGCGCCACATAGTAATCAAGGCCTCCTCCCGCGCCGACAGTGAATGCGTCGTTCGACTTAAAGAAGCTCTGTGTTTGGCCGCCAAAGTCTTGCGGCGTCACATGCGTGACGCCAAGTAGGAATCGGGCAAAGGGAGAAAAACGGCCGGTCGGCAAAGAGACCTGCGGCCCGAACAGAAAGGTATACGCCTGTCCGGTTACTTGGTTAATGCTACCACCCGGAGAATAGGTGTAACTGGGATAGAAACCGGAAAAATCCGCAACGATTCCGACCCAGCGACTTGCCTTGAAGTTGGCGGACGCGTTCCATCCGCTCGTACCATTCGGTGTGACCAGGCTGAAGTCGGGGTTCATATTCGTGTAGCCGCCAAAGACCTCAACCCGGCTTGAGGATTGCGCCATAGCGAGAGCACTAAGCAGAAGAACAACGATAGCTACGAACGAGAGACGCATGCATGCTCCTTGAACATCAGAGTTCTCGAAACATAGAAGGTGCGATGCGTGGCCCTACGATGCTGGTTGTACGTTCGCGGCTTTACAGGCCGGGCACGGGCGGGCATCCGGGGAATTCTTTGAGGAACGTGTTGCCGATGTAGCCCAGATATTCGATGCCGATTTCGCTGGTAAAATAGCCGTCGGCGGTGAGCTTGCGCAGGAATGCGAAAAATTCTATGCCCTGGCCGAGACTGGGATCCTGTTTCGCATTCTTGCTATACGCGATCAGGTCGAGAATTTCCTTCTGCTGCGCCGGTGTGCAATCGAGATAGACTTTGCCGTAGCGATCGACACAGGTGTTATCGAGCCACATGAGGCCGCCGCCGAGAGCGACCTGATACTCCTTGTTTTCGCTGGTGATCAGATCGATAAACTCGGGCGCGCCGGCTTCGACCGCTCCCTTCCCGTCTGCGTCGGAAGGAATGATGGTCCCGCAGAGGGTTTGGAGAGTCTTATAAGCGTGAGCGGAAAAAAACTTGGGCGCGTAGGCCTGATCCGGCGCTGCGGCTCTTGCCGCACGCAGCATGCGGTGAGCGTATTCGGCCGCTTCTAGTGGAATCACGCGCAATACCGATCCGCCGACGGCAGTCAGCGTGAGTGTTTTCAGAATGTCGCGTCGGGAAATGGGCATGGGCGGCTTCTGGCTACAGATTTCCTTTCTTCGCCTGATCGAGCAAATAATCTGAAGCGCGCCAGGTCAGCGCCATAATGGTCAGCGTGGGATTCTTGTCGGCGTTGGTAACGAAGCAGGCTCCGTCGGTCACAAATAGATTCTTCACGTCATGCGCCTGGCAGTATTGGTTTACAGCGGACGTCGAGGCGCGCTCTCCCATGCGCACCGCGCCTACTTCGTGGATGATCACGCCGCCATCGGCGATCCCATAAGGATTCGTTTCAGCCGAACCCTTCGGCGGAATGTAGACTCCGCCCGCCGCCTCCACGATTTCGCGGTAGGTTTCCTGCATATCCTTCGCCATTTTGATTTCGTTGTCGCTCCACTTCCAGTGAAAGCGAAGCACGGGAATGCCCCACTGGTCGACCGCCGCCGGATCGATTTCGCAATAACAATTTTCGTTGGGGATCATTTCGCCACGGCCGGCGAATCCGATGTACGTACCGTATTTGTTCTTGCACTCCCGCTTCAGCGCGGAACCGTAGCCTTCGAATTCATCGCACAGGTCATCCCAGTCGCCGACGCCGGGCATGCCGCGTCCGCCACCGAATTCGGTGTGGTAGCCGCGCAGGAATTCATTCTTGCGGTCGAATTTCCACCACGGCAAATACATGTGCATGCCGCCTACGCCATCGTGATTGTGCGCCGGCATTTTTTCCAGCGTTTCGAAGTAGCCGCCACCATCGCTGCCCACCGTGTCCATCAGATTGCGGCCGACCACGCCGGAGGAATTAGCCAACCCATTCGGAAACAGCGTGGACCGTGAATTCAACAGCAGCCGCGCGGATTCGCAAGTGCTGGCCGCCACGACGAAAGCTCGCGCGTGAATGCGCTTCTCTTCGCGACTCGCCTTATCGACGTAAGACACCGCCTCGACCTTGCCATCTTTGTTTACAACCAGCTCGCGCGCCATTGCGCCCGTAATCAAAGTAAAACGTCCGGTCTTCTCCGCGGGCGGAATCATTACCTGGCTTGAACTGAAGTTCGATGCGGTGATGCAACCGCGTCCACATTGCGCGCAGTAATGGCAGGCGGCACGGCCATTGAGCGGCTTGGTCAAGATCGCCAATCGCGAAGGCACGCAAAGAATCTTCAGATGGTCGCAGGCCTTCTTGATAATGGTTTCGGTGCATCGCGGCTTGGGCGGCGGCAGGAAGATTCCATCCGGCGCGCTGGGAATATTTTCCTTCGTCCCGAAGACTCCGATGTAGGACTCGACTTTGTCATAGTAGGGCGCTACGTCGTCGTAACTGATGGGCCAATCGTCGCCCATGCCATCGTGAGAGCGCACCTTGAAATCCACGGGAGCCATGCGCAGGGCGATGCGTCCCCAGTGGTTGGTGCGTCCACCGACAATGCGCGAACGGAACCAACGGAACTTTGAACCGGGAGCGGCAACGTAGGGCTCGCCTTCAATTTCCCACGCTCCGTTGGGCGCAAGGAATTCGTCTTCAAGCCCTTGGCGCGCACGGCCTCCGACCCCAGCGCCACGATGCGGCAAGTCGTAAGGCCAGACATGTTCCTTGTAATCTCTCTCGGGAACGAGAGGAGGTCCGGCCTCGAGCAGCGCGACACTCAGACCGCCCTCGGTGAGCACCTTGGCCGCCGTGCCTCCCGAGGCTCCGGAGCCGATAATGCAAACGTCATAGGTCTTGGGCGTACGCCGGACTTGCATGGATCTCCCTTGGAATTCGAGCGTCTTAAAATCCGTTCCTGCCGACAGCTACCAGCGCAACTTCTCGAGGTACTCGTGGCTCTTCGTGATGCTCTCGAATGGGTTCTCGGGTTTGTCATGCTCGACGATGTAGTGCTTGATCCCGGCCTGTTCCGAGTGCGCGAAGATTTTCTTCCAGTCGATAATGCCGTCGCCCACTGAGGTCAGGTCCACCGAGTCGCCGAAATTCTGTCCACCCCCAGTAGTCACTTTCGGAACTTTCTTGAGGTCCTTGACGTGAACCAGCGGGAAGCGGCCGGGATAACGCGCAAAGTATTTGAGCGGATCGGCTCCGGCCGCGGTAATCCAGCACAGATCCAATTCCATCTTCACCAGATTGGCGTCGCATTCTTTGAGAAGTTCATCGTAAGGCAGCTTGCCGTCGACTGGAAGGAATTCGAACCAGTGGTTGTGATAGGCGAACTGCATGCCGGCCTTCTTGGTTTGCTCTCCGCAGTGGTTGAATTTCTCGGCCGCCTTCTTCCAATCGCGCTGGTTTTCAGGAATCCAGGGGCAGACAATGTACTTCAATCCGATGACCTTGGAAGTTTCGATGACGGAGGGGAACTTGTCGTCGAGTTCGTCGTATTGCACATGGGTGGAGACCGGAGAGAGACCGTTCTTCTCGCACGCGGCCCGGACTTGCTGCCCGGTGTGGCCGAAGTATCCGGCGAATTCCACTTCTTTGTAGCCGATCTGGGCGACCTTGGCGATGGTTCCGTCGAAGTCGGCTTTCATCAGATCGCGCACGGTGTAGAGTTGCAAGCCGATCTTTTCGATTTTGTGTTCGGCGGCGGCCCAACCCAGGCGGCTGGTCAATAAAGTGGCGGCAGTAACGGTGGTTGCGGTTTCAAGAAACCTGCGGCGGTTCATGGCGTGCAAACTCATGATTGCATTTCCTCCGATTGCTCCGCTTCGAGGCGGAAGTCGAATCCCGGAGCATTATACGCGGGAAGAAGGCTGTCGAGCTTCGCTCGTCGCTCAGGGCAGGCTTCGGCGGCTGTCCCCACATGGTTGTGACGCGGATAATACTCGTCGGATTTAAGTCGGATTTAAGGGACTGCTGCCGGTGACAAAAATAAAGGAAAAAAGAGGACGCCGGCACGCGTCCTCTCGCGAAAGTTTAGTTTCACTTACGGTTTCGACACTTGCAGATTGTTGGTCACCGAAAAAATGCCGGGCACACCGTTGGCGCGGAGGCCGGCGAGATTCTTATCGGCTTCGCTGTCCACCACTCCCTCCAGCGACACGTGGCCGTTCTTGACGATAATGCGGATCGGCTTCTGCACTCCGAGGGCATACTTCTCGAGCGCGGGATAACCGTAAATGGCGCGGTAGAGTTCGAGACGCAGGCGGTCGTCCATGGAAGATGGAGGAAGAACTTCAATCTGATTCACGACCTTCTCGACGCCTTCAATATGTTTGATGGAATTCTCGGCGTCGGATTTGAGGACGGGCCGCACGACTTGACCGATCAAGGTGACGGTAGGACCCTCTACCTTGAAGGCGATGTAGTCGAACACGCCAAAGTAGGGCAGCATCAGCAGTTCGTGACGCACCTCTTTGATAATCCGCTCCTCCGCCTTGGAGGAAGGCTGAGTGTCCTGGGCGACGCCCAGAGTGGTGAGTGCAAGCAAACCTGCGAGAAAAATCAATAGCTTGTGTTTCATAGTGTGATCTCTCTTTCGAACCAAATTCCCGGAGTGATAGCAGGTACTCTACGCCTGGCAGGGTCGATTTACGATACGGAAAATTTGGTAGAGGCGGCCTATGTCTATCGGTAAGAATGCGCGCGGTCGGGGGGCGTTCCCCTAGCTTCCTTTAGGTCCAGATTCAAGTCTTTGCCATAATCCAGCAAGGCGATGTCGGCGCAATTGTTCAAAATCCAATCGGCGCCGGCATCCCACAACGTAGATTCCTGGGCCGTAGTTTTGAAAGCGATGACTTTCGCCCCCGCCGCTTTGCCAGCGCGGACTCCGGCAGGTGCATCTTCGAGAACAATACAGTCCGCTGGGGGAAATCCGAGAACGGAAGCACCCTTAAGATAGGGTTCTGGGTGTGGCTTGCCTTGGGCGATGTCGTTGGATGTGATTAATTTTCTTGGCAACGGCAGGCCCGCAGCTTTGAGCCGAACTTCGGCAAGAGCGCGCGTACATGAGGTAACGATTGTCCAGCGGTCCTCGGGGAGGCGGCCCAGCAAATCGAGCGCACCGGGCAATGGCACGACGCCCTCAAGATCTTCGATTTCGCGACGCTCGACTTCGCGGTTCTCGGCTTCATGGTTGGCGTTCGGAAGATACTCGCGGACGGTAGTGAGGCTGGGACGTCCGTGGGCATGGGCCACGACTTCTTCGGGATTGAAGTCATGCTCGATAGCCCAGCGCCGCCACACCCGCGCTACGGCGGGAGTGGAGTCGATGAGGACTCCGTCCATATCGAAAAGTAGAGCGGCGCAGTGAATTTGAGTCATAGGTTCGGCCATGTTGTCGGAGAGATCGATTGTAGATCACGGATGTCATGTGTTCGGGTGCGTGCCCCTCCTAGCCGCGCTGTTTGCGATTAAGGTGGGATGCTGACCTTACATCTACGGTACAATCACGGCCGCGCCATCCACCGCGTCGTTCTTCACGGCGATCAATGCTTCATTCGCCTTATCGAGAGGGAACACGGTCACTTTCGGCTTCAGGCTGATCTCCGCGGCCAGCGCCAGGAAATCCCGGGCGTCCTCACGAGTCATGTTGGCGACGCTGCGAAGTTGGCGTTCGCCCCACAGCAGGCGGTCGTAGTCGAATTGAGGAATGCGATCCAGATGAATCGCATTGATGGCCACCACGCCGCCCTTGCGCAAGCTTGCCAGCGCTGCGATCACCACGTCGCCGCTGGGAGCGAAGGTGATGGCGCGGTCGAGTTCTACGGGCGATTTCTCGGCTTCACTTCCGACCCAGAATGCGCCCAGCGACGCGGCCAGATCGCGGTGGGACTTTCCGCGGGTGGAAACATACACATCGCATTTCCATGCGCGTAGAACGGCGACGGCAAGATGGGCGGAGGCGCCGAAGCCAAACAATCCCACGCGCTCGCCAGGTTCGACACCGGCCACGCGCAGGCTGCGGAAGCCGATGATTCCGGCGCACAGAAGAGGAGCCGCATGTAGATCGTCGAGTTGGGCGGGCAGCAGGAAAACAAAGTCGGCTCGGGCTGCGGTAAATTCCGCGTATCCGCCCGGGACGTTGTATCCCGTGAAGGTCGGCGAGTCGCACAGATTTTCGTGGCCGCGCTTGCAGTAGGAGCAGGTGCCATCGGTCCCCCCGAGCCAGCAAACGCCGACGCGCGCGCCCAGAGGAATTTCTTTTGTGGCGCCGCCAATCACTTCACCGACGATTTGATGGCCAGGAATCATGCTGGGCTGCTTCGGAGGCAGATCGCCTTCCACGATGTGCAGATCGGTGCGGCAAACCCCACAGGCGCGCACCCGCAAGAGAACCTGGCCGGAGTTGAGTTGGGAATCTGCGACGTCGGTGATTCGCAGTGGGCGCTGTGCAACGGCTTGGGGCGAGGTGAGGACGGCGGCTTTCATGTTTCGCTTCGCGTGTGTGGGATAACTTCCGGGATGCGCCCGGCGGACCGCCGAGGGCGGCTGTCCCCACATAACCACTATGTGTGGCCGCACCTATGAAGATGGTAGCAGTTCCAGCGTCAGCACTTGAAACGGTTGGAGGTGGAAGTTGTGTTGTTCCTCTACAGGAATCTGCGAGGTCTTCTCGACGCCGTTCCCTTTCCACGGGCTGTGTCCGGCATAGGCTCGTGCGGAACGTGTCGGCAGTTCGAGAAGCGTCGCGAGACTCGCAGTAAAATCCCGCGGCCGGTCGCTGGGATTGCGCAAGGTTAAGATTGCTTTCTCCGGCGACCACGACGCCCAGCCATAGACTTCCAGGCGCGCCGGGTCGCCTCCGATCCAGTGCGAGTCTTTGAGAGTCTGCGCGTTGGCGCGCGACCATTTCGCCGCTTCGGATAGTACGTCCCAGTCCTCTGCAGAGAGGAGCGCCGGAGTGATGTACATCTCCTGCAGCTGCGTGCCCGTGCCGAAGTAGGAATGAACTTCGTCAGGAAAATCGTGGCCGGGATCGCTGCCGAGCCGCTCGGCGTAGCGCGCAAAGATGAGCCCGTGGAGCATCAACGAATTCATCGGGAACAGCGGGCCCTCTTCTATCACCCAGCGATAGATTTGTGAGTCGCGATACGTCATCCAGCGCTGGCGGTTGCTGCCGACACCGGCGAAGCTGTGGTCGTCGCCGCCGCGCCAGATCGAATCGGCATAAAGAAGCCAGAAGGGCGAGGGATACGTTCCGGTTGTCAGGTTAACATAGAGGTTGGGCTTTTTCGCGCGCAGTTCGCCGATCAGATGGATGGCAGCGTCGAAGTCGCTGTCGAACTCGCTTCCCTTGATCACTTCGTTCGCATTGCCGGTGCCGTCAAACTTAAACTGGTTCACGCCGTATTTCTCGATCATGTCGAGGCATGTGTCTCGGAAGTGGCGATAGTATTTTGGCCCTGACAGGGCGAGGCCGCCTTCATTGGTTTCGAATCCCTGCGCGCGGGCAGAGTCCAGACGCTGCTTTTTGGGCCCGTCGTAGCCGCCCCAGGGAGAGAGCCAGATGCCAGGAGCCGCGCCGTAGCTGGACGCGGTTTGCCCAACTTTCGTCAAGCCGTTTGGAAAGCCGGGGTTGAATTTCCAGAGAGTTGCGGGATCGTCCCAGCCATCGTCGAAAAGAAAGCTGTCGAGTTTCACACCGCGCTGCCGCGTCAGCTGCTCGCCGAAACTTTGAATCACGGCGGCCGCGTCTTGCTCGTTGTAGCGGTCAAAGTATCCCAGATCGTACCAGGAGTTGTAGTGCAGAAAGGTTCGATAAGGGTGAGCGCGTTCGAGCTCGACATAGCTCAGAAAGTCGCGGCGCATCTGCCCGGTGTGCGCTACGCCAATCACAGAGGAGTAGGTCACGCTCTGGCCGGCTTGCAGCGGAAGTTCGCGGGAGAGCCAGCAGGAAGCGCGGTCGGCGCGAACGCGGCACTCGGACAAGGGGTGCTCTAAGCCCAGGAACCAGGTTCGCGCAGTTACGGGCGATCCTTTCACATTCCCCGAGACGGCCGCCCCGGGCACGAGTGCGTCGATGAGAACGACCTGGGCGAGCGCGACGGATTGTTGGGTCGCGCGGATCGTGACCTCCTGGCGAATATAGTTGGCGCCTTCGCGGAGGACCGCGATCCAGGTAACCCGAAGCTTGCTGGAGGGGTCTTCGAGTTCGATGCGCACTTGCCGGCCCGGTAAGTGATTGGCAGCTTTCGATGAGTCGCGTGAGGCCCTGGCGTCCTCAATCACGGGCGCCGAAACGATCTTGAACTCGGAGGAACGCAGCACTGGGCCTTCTCTGGGCACTAAATCAAACACGCCTGCGAGGAACAGACTTTTTCCTGTGGATCGATTGGTTAGACTTTGCCCCTGCAAGGACCCAGCGCGAGTAGACCACGTCGCTGAGATCGCCGTGTTCGACATAGTGATGCTGTCGGCCTTCTGTGCGGCCTGCACACTGGGCAGCGGCGCGTCCTGGCCCGGCGCGAGCCCAATGTTTAGACTCAGCAGCAACGAGACTCGCAAGAGAAACAACGTACGCGGCATTTCGAAATTTCCTTTTCTGCGCGCGAAATCCTCCCCTCCGCCTGAAGAACGGCTAGGGTCAGGATGACGCCCTCAATACGGCCTGCAACCTAAACTTAACAGCGCGAACAGCCACCGGGACGGCGGCCCTACTCAAGCACCAGGCTCCCAGTTTTTCGATCGTGAGACGGCTTCGTTCCAGCGATTTCGCAATTGCCGGGCGTGCGACGCTGGCATTTGCGGTTCGAAGCGGCGATCGCTCATCGTAGCGAATGCGTCGAGACTGCCTTTCCAAAATCCAACCGCGAGGCCCGCGAGGTATGCGGCTCCCAGAGCCGTAGTTTCCGTCACCGCTGGGCGAACGACTGGGGCGCCGAGAATGTCGGACTGAAATTGCATGAGGCTGTCGTTGGCGGCGGCTCCGCCATCCACGCGAAGTTCGGGCACGGATGCGCCGGAATCGAGGCGCATGGCGTCGAGCAAGTCCGCAACTTGATAGGCAATGCTCTCGAGTGCCGCGCGGGCGACATGGCCCGCGGTGGCGCCGCGGGTGAGTCCGAAGATTGAGCCCCGCGCGTAGGAATCCCAATGGGGCGCGCCTAGTCCCACGAAAGCGGGAACGAAAAACACGCCGCCATTGTCAGAGACAGATTTCGCCAGAGCCTCGACGTCATTCGACTTTCGAATCAAGCCCAGGCCGTCGCGCAGCCACTGCACAACCGCGCCGCCAACGAACACGCTGCCTTCGAGGGCATACTCGGTTATATCTTTTATTTTCCAGGCAACGGTGGTGAGCAGCCGGTTGGAGGATGGGACAGCGCGGGTGCCGGTGTTCTGCAGCATGAAACATCCGGTGCCATAAGTGTTCTTGGTCAGGCCGGGACGCGTGCAGCGCTGGCCGAACAAGGCGGCTTGTTGATCGCCCGCGATGCCCGCAAGCGGAATGCTGTTCAATCCTTTCGCCGCGTTCACTTCTCCGTAGGCCTCGCTGGAAGAATGTACAGCAGGCATCATCGATACGGGAATTTGAAACAGATCGAGAAGTTCGTGATCCCACGCTCCGGTATGAATGTTGAAGAGCATGGTGCGTGAGGCATTGCTGGCGTCGGTCGCGTGAACTCGGCCGCCGGTTAATTTCCAGAGCAGCCAGCTATCGACCGTGCCGAATGCAAGCTTGCCCGCTTCGGCCTCACTGCGCGCGCCGGGAACGTTGTCGAGAATCCAAGAAATCTTGCTGGCGGAGAAATAGGAATCGATGAGCAGGCCAGTGCGCTGCTGGATCAGAGGTGAACGGCCTTCGCTGCGGAGGCGCTCGCAGAAATCGGCGGTGCGGCGGTCTTGCCAGATGATGGCGTTGTAAACAGGTTCTCCAGTTTCGCGATTCCACACGATCGTGGTCTCGCGCTGATTGGCGATGCCGATTGCAGCAACATCGTGTGATCTCGCGCCGGCGCTAGCCAATGCCTCTAGAGCGACCGCGATCTGGGAGGAAGCGATCTGCTCGGGATGGTGCTCGACCCAGCCGGGCTGGGGAAAAATCTGATCGAACTCGCGCTGCGCGATCGCGCGGATGCTTCCATCTTGATTGAACAGCAGTGCTCGCGAACTGGTGGTGCCCTGGTCGAGGGCTAGAACATATCTCACGGTTCCCCTTTGTACCTAATAGCTTCCGTAGAGACGTAGCTTGCCACGTCTCGTGGCGGCAGAATGAGCGGCGCCGGCAAGACGTTGCAAGCAACGTCCGATCAGTTCTAGGCCGGGCGCAGAAAACGCCTGATCCCGAAATCGTAGATGGCTGCGCCGGCCAAGCCTCCGAGTAACGGGCCGACCACCGGAATCCACCATACGCGAGTCCCGTCGGTGAAACCGTTGTTGCGAAAGCCCGCGAACACGGTGAAGAGGCGCGGACCGAAGTCGCGGGCGGGATTGATGGCGTACCCGTGCATTCCGCCGAAGCTCATGCCGATGGCAACCACCACCAGGCCGATGAGCAAGGGAGCAAGATTCGCTCCCGGCGGCGCATTGAATTCGTCGACGATGGCCAAAATTAAAAGAACCAGCAACGCGGTGCCTATGAATTGGTCGAGAAAGCCGGCCTGCGGCAGAGCGGGGAAAGCCGGGAAAGTGGTGAAGACTCCCGCGGTGTGATCCAGTTGCGGATCGGCCTGCCGAAATGCGGGAAGATAGTTCCAATACACCAGGGCGGAAGCGAGAAATGCTCCGGCGGTTTGAACGATGAAGTAAGGAAGCACCTTGCGCCAGGGGAAGCCGCGAAAGACGGCGAGAGCCAAGGTCACTGCGGGATTCAGATGCGCTCCGGAAATTTTTCCGGCGATATAAACGCCCATGGTTACGGCGAGTCCCCAGCCGAGGGTGATGTTGGTGTAGCCGCCGTGGATGGTCTCGCCGGGGTTTTTCGTGGGAAACAGAACGACCATGGCAACCACTCCGTTGCCCAGAAGAATGAGCACGAAGGTGCCCAAGAACTCGGCGATCAGTTCGGCGGACAGCGTGGGTTTCGGATTCATTCGTGTTGGGGCCGAGAAGCGCGAGCAATCTTGCCGCTCCCGGCGGCGCTACTGGTGGCCGCGAAGTAGTCTATCAGGGCCTGTATTCTCGCAGTTTTTCCAGGGGCGCTAAAGTAACGACTACGGGGATTTCCTCTTGACATCTGGCCTCAGCGCCGTAAGATAGAGACATATTTATGCATTAGTGTGCATATTTATTCATGATGAATAAAACCTTGCGTCAACGGGCGGTTCTGGATGTGCTGAAGCACGGGTCTATCGCCAGCCAGGAGGATCTTCAGCGGCTCCTGCGCAAGCGCGGATTCAAGGTTGGGCAGGCGACGCTGTCGCGCGACATCCGCGATCTGAATCTGAGCAAAACTTCTCATGGTTATTCCCTGCCGCACGGAGACGGCGGGGCCGGCATTGCGCTGCCACCGGTTTCGCGCCTGGTGCGAGAGTTTGTGCTCGATATCCGCTCCGCTCAGAACCAGTTGGTCATCAAAACGATTGTAGGCAGCGCGCAGCCGGTGGCGGCGGCTCTTGATGAAACGGATTGGACCGAAGTGGTGGGGACGATTGCGGGGGACGACACCATTCTTATTGTTTGCCCGGATAAGGATGGGGCCCGGAAACTGGCGGGCCGGCTTGAGGAAATGCTGAGCTAGCACAGATATAGAAGATGACTGCGAAACTTAAAACCGCGGTGTTGGGCGCGACCGGATACTCCGGCCTGGAGCTGACGCGGATTCTTATGCGTCATCCCCGGCTGGAAAAGCCAGTTCTGCTGCGGCGCTCGGCCGACAATGGCAGCGCTTTGGATTTGGCGGATGTGTTTCCGGTTCTGTCCGGCAATGGGGGTTACCCGCTGCACTCGCTTTCGTGGCCAGCGATGAAGCAGCAGGGAGTGCAGTTGCTGTTTCTCGCGACGCCGCATGAGGCATCGCGCGCGCTTGTGCCCGAGGCGCTGGGTCAAGGATTGCGCGTCATCGATCTGAGCGGGGCCTGGCGACTGAAGGAGGAACAGCACCGCGCGATTTATAACTTTCAGGATTCGGATGCGGCCACGGCGGCTCAACTGACGGAGAAGGCCGTGTACGGGCTGCCGGAATTAAATGGCGATCGCGTGGCCAATGCCGCGCTGGTGGCGAATCCGGGATGCTATGCAACGTCGGTGATTCTGGCTTTGGCGCCGCTGCTCAGGGCTGGAGTGGTCGATCGAACTCATGGCATCGTCTCCGATTCCAAATCCGGGGTGTCAGGAGCGGGCAAGGAACCTACAGCTAAGACGCATTTTGTTTCGGTGGCCGACAATTTGTCCGCGTATTCGGTATTCAATCACCGGCATGTGGGTGAGATTGTCGAACAACTGGAGCTCGGCGCGCAGGAGTTGATCTTTACGCCGCACCTGCTTCCGATTCCGCGGGGGATTTTGTCGACGATCTATTTGCATTTCAATCGCGAGATGACGCCGCTGGAAGTGGAGTCGTGCTTCCGGAATTTTTATTCGGGCAAGCGCTGGGTGAGGGTGTTTCAAACTCCGAAGCTTCCGCAGGTGCAGTTTTCGCTGCAGACAAACTATTGCGATCTGGGATTTTGCCTGGCGGAGGACGGCAGACGGTTGGTATTGATTTCCTGCATCGACAACCTGCTGAAGGGCGCTGCAGGACAGGCGGTGCAGAATATGAATCTGATGTATGGATGGCCGGAAGACGAGGGGCTGCAGTGACAATCGTGATCAAAATCGGAGGAGCCGCGCTGGAGGATGCCGCTACGTTGCGCAAGTGCGCGCGAGCGATTGCGGAACTGGCGCAGGACGGGCATCGTGTAGCGGTGGTGCATGGCGGCGGCGGGGCGCTGACGCGGATGCTGAAGCAACTGGGCAAGCAAAGCGAATTCATCAGCGGGCTGCGCGTGACCGATGCTGAGACTCGCGATGTCGCGCTGATGGTGCTGGGCGGGATGGTTAACAAGAAAGTAGTAGCCGCAATTCAAGCCGCAGGAATGCCGGCAGTTGGATTCTGCGGCGGCGACGGCATGAGCTTCCGGGCTCGGCGGAAACATATTCGTGGAAACGATGTGGGATTTGTGGGCGAGATTTGTTTTGCGGAGCCGTGCTGGATTGAAGCTCTGTGGCAGCAGGGAGGAATTCCGGTTCTTGCATCGCTGGCACTGGGAGCGGATGGAGAGTATTACAACGTGAACGCGGATGAGATGGCGGCCGCTTGCGCCGCGGCGTGCCATGCAAATGCGCTTATCTTCCTTACGGATGTTCCTGGAGTGAAAGATGCGGAAGGCACCGTGATTCCTTGGCTCAGCACCAAGCAGGCGCAGGATCTGGTGGAGGGATCGATCGTCAGCGGAGGCATGTTGCCGAAGTTGGAGGCGTGCCGACAGGCGCTAAAGCAGGGAGTGGGCCGGGTGCGGATTTTGCCGGCGGCGGAAGCTGAGGCCCTGCCGGAGTTCTACCATACGAAATTAAATTGTGGGACAGAGGTCACCTACGCATGAGCGCGGGAATCGATTTTCTGGACATAAGATTTCAAGACAGGAGCAAGAGTTGAATAGTCCATTGCAAAGCAGAGTGTCGGCGGTGCCGGCAACATTTCCCGGCACCTTCTGGTGTCCGGATCTGGTTTCGACGCGCGATCTGGGACCGCAGGGAGTGGAGGCCGTCCTGCATCTGGCGGAATTAATGAAGTCTCGTCCGTCGGTGTTTCAACGATCGCTGGCGGGAAAACAGATGGTGATGTTTTTTGAGAAGCCGTCGTTGAGAACGCGACTTACCTTCGAAGCCGGGATGACGGGCCTGGGCGGCACAGCGATGTTCGTGGATCAATCGCAGAGCCGGCTAGATGCCCGCGAGACCTTGAGCGACATTGCGCACAATCTCGAGCGCTGGGTGGATGTGATCGTGCTGCGCACCTTTGCACAGGAAACCATTGAAAGTATGGCGCGTTTCGCCACGGTGCCGGTGATCAACGCGCTGAGCGATCTGGAGCATCCCTGCCAGGCGCTGGCGGATTATTTCACGCTGCAGGAGCGGTTCGGCGATTTGAAGAAGATCACGCTGGCCTATGTGGGCGATGGCAACAACGTGGCGCATTCTCTGCTGCTGACTTGCGCGTGCCTTGGGTCTTCGATTCGGATTGCTACCCCGAAGGGATATGCGCCGAATGCGCAGATGATCGCGGATGCGCGGAAGATTGCAAAGCAGACCGGAGCTCGAATCGAATTGCTGAACGATCCGCATACGGCGGTTGCAGGGGTAGACGCCATTTACACCGACGCGTGGGCAAGCATGGGTCAGGAACACGAGGCCACACAGCGGGCCGAAATATTCCGGCCCTATCAGGTGAATCGCGAACTCATGGCGGAAGCCGCGCCGCACGCGGCGTTCATGCACTGTCTGCCGGCGCATCGCGGCGAGGAAGTTACCGACGAGGTGATGGACTCCGAAAACTCTGTGATCTTTGAGCAGGCCGAGAACCGTCTGCACGTTCAGAAATCCATTCTTTATTTACTACTGGGCGGCGCAGTTCGCCTGCCTGTGAGGAGCGCTCATGCCTGAAAAAGTTGTGCTGGCTTATTCCGGAGGACTGGATACGTCGATCATCATTCCATGGTTGAAAGAAAACTATTCTTACGACGTTATCGCGATGGTCGGCGACGTGGGACAGGGAGACGACATCGATGCTGTGGTCGAGAAAGCCTATAAGACCGGCGCCAGCAAAGTGATCGTGGAATATCTCCGCGAGGAATTTTTGACCGAGTACGTATTCCCTGCGTTGAAGGCTGGAGCCGTTTACGAGCACAAGTATCTGTTGGGGACTTCGCTGGCGCGTCCGGTGATTGCGAAACATCAAGTGGAAGTGGCGTTGCGCGAAGGAGCCACCGCTGTAGCTCACGGATGCACGGGCAAGGGCAACGATCAGGTGCGGTTTGAATTGACCTACCAGGCTCTGGCTCCGGAGCTGAAGATCATTGCGCCGTGGCGGGAGTGGACTCTGAAATCGCGCGAAGACTGCCTGGACTATGCCGAGCAGCATGGCATTCCAGTGGCCGCGAGCCGCGAGAAAATTCACAGCCGCGATCGGAACCTGTGGCACATCAGCCATGAAGGGGGCGAACTGGAAGATGCCGGCAACGCTCCTTTGTCGAGTACCTGGCAGATCACGCGTTCGCCGCAGGAGGCGCCGGACAAGGAAGAGCAGGTGCGCATCGGCTTTGCACAGGGAGTTCCGGTTTCGGTGAACGGAATAAAGACGGAGCCGGTATCGCTGGTGGAATTGTTGAATGAAATTGGCGCGCGGAATGCGATCGGGCGAGCGGACATCGTCGAGAACCGGTTCGTCGGGATCAAGTCTCGCGGATGTTACGAGACCCCTGGCGGAACCTTGCTGATCACGGCTCATCGTGAACTGGAAGCGTTGTGCCTGGAGCGCGATGTGGCGCACTTCAAGCAGCACATTGGGCTGAAGTATGCGGAACTGGTTTACTTCGGCCTGTGGTTCGCGCCGCTGCGGGAAGCGCTGGATGCGTTCGTCGAGAGCACGCAGAAAGATATGACGGGGAGCGTTACTCTGTCGCTATATAAAGGAAATGTTTCGGTCGTGAGCCGTGAGTCGGAGCACTCGCTCTACCGTACCGATCTCTCGTCGTTCACAATGGGAGACAGTTACGACCAGAAGGATGCGGCTGGATTCATTCGCATTCTGGGATTGCCATCTCGATCGCGGGCGCGGGCTCGTGTGGAGGTCGCGCGATGAAGATGTGGTGGGGAAGGTTCCGGCAAGATCTGGATCCAGAGTTCGAGCGCTGGCAGCGGTCATTCAGTTTCGATCGGCGGTTGCTCGCACACGAACTGGCGGCTAGTGGCGCGCATGCGCGTGCACTGAAGAATGCGGGCATTCTTTCGTCCGACGAACTGATCAGCATTCTGCAGGGGCTGAAACAAATCGGCGAGAAGGCGGCGGCATCGCCCGCATTTCTGGACGACGATGCGGCGGAGGACGTTCATCATTTCGTGGAGAAGCAACTGGTCGCACTGATCGGCGAGTCTGGTTACAAGCTTCACAGCGGGCGTAGCCGTAATGAGCAGATTGCGACCGACCTGCGGCTCTACGTGAGGGCGAGCATCGATCAGCTGCGGCAGGAACTCGCGGAACTATGTGGAATGTTCGTGGATCGCGCCGAACAAGCCGGAGACGCGGCCATGCCGGCATACACGCATCTGCAAAGGGCGGAGCCGATTCTGCTTGGGCATTGGCTGCTGGCCTATGTCGAAATGTTTTTACGTGATGCGGAGCGGCTGGCGGATTGCCGGAAGCGGCTTAACTCGTGTCCGTTGGGATCGGGAGCTGTGGCCGGCGCAACGCTGTCGCTAGATCGATCGTTCATGGCCAGCAATCTTGGATTCGACGGCGCAACCTCCAACAGCATCGATGCCACCAGCGACCGGGACTTTGTGCTTGAGTT
>Ga0185299_10001290_pt1 | contig 50348 bp, 56 predicted proteins | sample PaiPotPPA55metaG_FD_128002 | JGI IMG/M metagenome (GOLD analysis project Ga0185299, IMG submission 128002) | Iron sulfur acid spring bacterial and archeal communities from Banff, Canada, to study Microbial Dark Matter (Phase II) - Paint Pots PPA... ... | reverse complement strand
GCCGAGAACCGTCTCGCCAGCTTTATATCGGCGCCAGAGTTCTTCGCGTTCTCAGCCTCGAGCCCCTTCATCCGCTTCAGCTCCGAGACGCTCACCCCGCCGTACTTCGCTTGCCAGTTGAAGTAGGTCGCACGGCTGATCCCATGCTTCCTGGTCAACTCGCTGAGTGCGACTCCGGCTTCGCCTTCCTTCAAGATCGCAACGATCTGTGACTCGGTAAACCTCGACTTCCTCATGACATCCCCCGTACCGGGAGAGTCTACTATTTACCTGTATCCGAGCCGGGGGAGCCTACGATTTCGCTGCGGGAATACCACTACCGAGAGACCAATCTTCCAAACCTGCGGTCGTGGAGAGACGGACGAAGACATCGTCACGCGCAATTCCCGGCGAGGCAGCAAGTTTGTCCGAAAGACGCGCCAGGAAGGCCTCCTTTTCGACCCGACGCCGCGCGTCTGACTCGATGTTAATGATCATGAAATCTCCCGAGCGAGACCCTTTGATCCCGTAGTGACGATCGTAGATCAGATCGCCCGGCTCAAGTTGCTCTATGATCTGGAACAGATCGTTCTCCGTCATTTGATAAGCCTCGACGAGCGCCTCGTATATGCTGTCTGACATCTTCTTGATATAGTCGGGCGACTTGCCCTTAATCATCGTCACACGAACCAGTGGCATGAGAATCCTCCTTATTGCTGAGTTTTACCTGTCCTCATTGAAGCAGCCGTTTGGAAGATAGTCCATGCGCATAAGGCGCTATAACATTGCAATTCGTCTCAAATTTGCTCATATACAGCCATGCACGCATTGGACGGTTGGTTAAAAGCCGTTCGCGCTGACGGCTTGGTATTGATGCGCACGCGTGTGGCAGGCCCATGGGGGTATGCGGTGGAACCTAGCGATGCTGTGGTGTTCCATTTCGTAGCGGAAGGACGTGCCTTCGTACGCCATCCTGGCGCCGAAACTAAGGAATTGCAGGCTGGTGAACTGGTCATGTTTCCGCGTGGCGGCGCACATGAAGTGGCGCATTCGGCGCGGGGCAAAGCCATACCAGTGAAAACGTTCCTAGCTAAGCGTAATGGTGTTGTCGACCCCGACCCAAAGGCCGTCACGCTGGTTTGCGGCCAGTTCAATTTGGACCGGCACCTGGCGCTTCCCGCCCTTCGGGCGCTACCACAGGCCGTGACCCTCCGCGTCGGAATGGAAGCCGGATTTTCACCGCTGAGCGACACGCTGCGCCTGCTTCGTCGCGAAGCGGAGACCCCAAACTTTGGCAACGAGATCGTGGTGCGTAACCTTCTCTCGTCCTTGTTCGTTTACTTCATGCGCGATTGGGCCGACGCTATTTCTCCGGCAGCAAACGACTGGTTTTCGGCTGTGCGCTCGCCGCACATAGCGCGGGCTCTCGGGCGCATGCACGAGGCACCCGAACGTGCCTGGACACTCGAGGAACTCTCCCAGGAAGCTGGTTTGTCGCGCGCTGCATTCGCTCGCATTTTCAGCGCCTCCGTGGGTGAGCCGCCACATAGCTATCTGATGCGCTGGCGCATGGGTATCGCAGTACAGTTGCTTGAGGACACCGATCTGCGACTCGCCGAGATTGCGCCGCGCGTCGGTTATCGGTCGGAATTCTCGTTCAGCCGAGCCTTCAAGTTGGCTCGAGGCGTCTCGCCGATTCAGTACCACCGCGCAGCGCAGAGTCGTTCATTCCATGGGACACTTTCGCGCAAAGCGTAACAGAAGCTCAGCAGCTTTCTCAGGCTAAAGATTTAGACTTCCTGCTAAGAACTGCTTCTGCAGGGAGAAAAGTCTTTCTCGCCGTCGAGCCCAAAGCAGCTCTCCTTCCTCATTCTCCTAGGCGAACCCAGGTTCGCCTAAAACCACTCCTTAACTCCATCCGCTTACGCGGACTAACCTTAGAGCCGGCGACAGCTCGGAACGCAAGAGTACCGTTCGCGGCATAACCGGCATCCTTTCCGTCCGGCAGCTGCCGGAGCGGACGCCTTGCCAATTATATCCTCAACCCCCGCGTCCGCGGGGCTCTTGCCGCTCCGATCCTTTTTTCGCCGGCCGCTTCGGCGCTTGCCTTCGCTTCCAAACGAGAAATATGCAACGCGATCAAAACGCCCAAAGTGAGCGCCGCGATCAAAGCGACCGCGATCAAAGCGATCCTCGGTCCGCAAATCCACGCGTCCCACTAAATCCCGGACGCAAGCCGCGCCCGCTAAGACCTGCGAAGGATGCACGGAAACCGTGACCGCCAAAACCCCCTCCCCCTCCCCCATGACCCCCACCTCCGCCTCCATGTGCTAGACCTAACTCTGGAAACACTAACAACAAACCAGCTGCCAGAACGCAGCTCAAACGATACTGCCACTTCATAAAACTACCTACCTTTCATCTATACTATACATCGTGCGCCAAGCAATTATTCCGCAGGCGTCCCACGGCTGAAGAGTTCCGTTTGCGCATTAGGCGCGATTAAGGCCGCGGGCAGGAATAATCGCTATGCCTGATACCAAATAAATCGCGCAACTAACCACACGGCTGCATTCGCGATCCAACTCAGTGCTGTCATATTTTCTGACCGACCGCCGTCGCTTCCGGCCTAATCAACGAATCCGCGGCCTGAAAGCTGCTGACGAGGTAATATATCGTCGTAAGGCAAACCTACTTTCCTATTTCTCTAATACGCAGTAGACGGGGTCATTATTCCGGATCGCGATTTTTCTTATTATCGCGAGGGAACAATACCGGCCTTCTCCCCATCGTCACTATCCGCCAACTACACGGGCCAAATTTGGTTGTCGTCACCTGGCGCTAGCTGTCGGAATTCCTCGCTCGCTTATCATCCGATGGATCAGTCAGAAGAACAAACTGGAATAACCTACGACTGTATTTGGTATAAGCAGATGAGGACGTATGAAAAGTCACGTTTCTTCTTGCATGACTTCGTCGAACCACCGGCATCAACCGGGTTCTCAACAAAAACGATGCCCGAAAAGAAATTTATGAAAGCACCACTCCTAATATCGTTAGCCGCCGTCTGGTTAACATCATGGGGGCTTGCTGCCCCTTATGATGATCTCCCCGCACAGGGCTATCGTTGGGTAACCACCAACGGCCCGTACGCTTGTCGCTCGAAAGACGATCTGCTGCCAATCATTAACAAGCACACCGATCTGATGGAAGTGCAAATGATTCAAGAACCACGCGCCTACTACCTTATTAAAGGGGCCATCGTACAAATGGTCCTGGAGGACGCAGCTGCGGGTATGTCCCAGATCCATTCCGCGGAAATTGGACCCGATGTTTGGACTCTCACTAGATTTCTCAGCAAGCGTCCTGTTAGGGGCCCGAACGGAGAGATCGAAGTCCCAGGCCCGAGTGTGGCCCCGCACACATGAAAATCGCAGCATGGAAAACGTGTAATACGGCTTTGCCGTGTCAGGCCTAACAGCATAACGCCCATGCACCAGTGATGATCATTCCCATGAAGCTGCCAAACTTTCGTGCTGCGCTTGTTATTGCGGCAGATAGCGGGCTCCGCAAATCCATTGTGCAACAGCTTAAGGACGAAGGCTGGATCGTGCACGGGATAACGAAGGCCGAACACGCGCTCCCGATTTTGGCTCACATACCTTACGAGCTTATTATCGTCGACTCCGAACTGCCTGGAATCGACGGGAAGGATTTCGTGCATCTTCTGCACAACGCCGGGGAGTGGCGAGCTATCCATCTGGTTGCTTTAACCGATTGCACAAGTGCACCTTTGGCTCCTGGACTCGCTCATTTGGGGGCATTTCCAGCGAGCAAAGACGCTTGGCCCGACGCTCTTTCGCATGTCCTTAGTCACCTGGGTGTGAAAACCGGGTGGGTCTGACCACAGGTTTACTCCGACTTTGTCAACAAAACATGAAGTTACGAAGCCTCTCTAATCTCTTCCTCTACGAACTCTGGACTCTTTGCGATGCTAAAACGCAGGTCACAGCCGTGCTACTACATATGAGCCGCTTGGCCTCCAATTGCGACCTCGTCCAGGAATTGAAGGCACAGAGCGACCAGGCCAAAGAGCACATGTATCTTGTCAAAACCATCATCTCAAGCTATCAAGCGACCCCGCCGGTTAAGAACGACCCAGCCATAAAGGGCTTGATCGCATCGAGCCAGGCCCTTATTGCCAGATGCTGCGCAAACGCCTCTTCACTAGATACGGCGCTTATTTGCACTTCGTTAGACATCCTGTTTTACGAACTAGCTAAACTCGAACGTTTGCGCTTGTATGCGAACCTTTTGAGTGATCGCCACACGGTAACGATCCTCAACTCCGTGTTGGATGATTCGATCGAGGCCAAACGTCGTCTTGCGAAGCTTATGTGCCTTTGCGTCGATCTTGATTCCGCTTCGGCGCCCAAATCAATTTGCGCGCCAGATGGTACTCCCTCTTACTCAGCGCGGCCAGAGACAGTCTCCAAGGTTAGGAAAACCGCCAAATCTCGCGGTTACCGTAAAGAGGAATCCCGGTTAGGTGAGATCGAACACGTTCAGGCCGCTGACAATACGGTTGATGAGGTGACGAAAAATGCTCGATGCTGCGCCGCAAAATAGGCCAACAAGAGCTCGATACACGATTGGGGTCACCGGCGAGCAGCTCCTTCCCGGTTCTGTCTTCCTTTCCTTGTCATTCCGTTGACAACGCTTGCGCCGAGCAAATGCGACAGTCTCTATCCCTCGTCAAACCGATTACCAACGGTTCGTTAAGAGGGGTGCTGAGTCGTTGGGGCACCCGGGAAGAAGAACGCGGCGACATTCGGCTCTTCAGTTTCGAGCAGGCGATTTTCATAGGTTCTTGGGTTGTTTCGATCACAAAAACGAACACATCTGTGACTTCTTTCAGTACTTCACGACGTTCTTGGAGCCCCTTGGGCACCCAAATGCAGTGGGATAGAGGGCGTCGTCATAGCAGGTGCCCCCCTCGTCTGATGCGCGTCCAATTCCTTGTTCACACAGAGATAATAGCGTTCCAATGGTATCTGTTCGCCCACATGCAAGCGCCAAACTTTCTTAATGGTCTCCTGCTCGTTTTTCGTGAGCCGTTGACGCTGTAAAAGGTACCCGGTCCAGGATGGCACCATCAGCTCTATCCGGTAAGTATTGCAGCGTGTTAGATCCTCGTCGAGACGCCAGCCGAACGCGCCGTTCCTGAGATGAATCATGCGCAGCTCTCGCATCAGCCGAAGAAATTCACGACCGCGCAGCCGGTCTACCTCAAACTCAAAGGTTATCGCTACCGGTCCGTCGCGAGGCTGAGGATTATAAACGAGCGGACTCATTACGCAGCTAATCGGTGGTGGGTCAAAGCTGAGCGAGGTTGTGAAGTTAATTGATAAACGAGCTGCTAGCAGTAGACTGAGGGCCAGGGTGACGGCGGCGATAACCAGGACAATGTTAACGCCCGCGACCTGACTTAAAAATCCCCAGACAACCCCTCCCAGAGCGATGCCGCCCTGCGAGACCATGATTACAATTGCGCTCATGCGGCCCCGGGCCCAACTAGGAATTGCCCGCTGACCGACCACCCAGAGCTCAGATGCACCGACAGTCCAGCCTACCCCGGCCAGAGCAGCAACCATCATGAAGATCGACGGTTGCCGCACAAATGCCATGAGAAGATAAACCACCGCGACAAGCAGATTTGCCAAGACTGTCAAAGCGTTCGGAGACAGCCTCTGTCGGGCCCAGGGAAGAAGGAAGACGGCACCGAGCACCGAGCCCGCTCCCATAGAGGTAAATAGTAACCCGAGGCTACAGGGTAGAAGATGAAGTTCTTTCAAACCCACAACGGGCATCAGCGCCGGGATAACAGAGATAAAAAATGTAAACAGGATATTTCGTGCGAGTACCACTCGAACGGCCGGTGAATATCGAACGTACCGGATCGCGCTGGCGAACGAGTCGAGGAAACTTTCTAGCGGAAACTCCGACTCCGCCTTGGCGCCTTTCCATTGTAACAGGGCTAGAATTACCACCACGAAACAAAGTGCGTTCAGGGCAAAAACCCAGTTCGCGCCCAAAAAGTAAAGCAGGATACCGCCTAGCGCTGGGCCGATGATTCCCGAAACATTTAGCTGCAACCCACCAAGGCTCGCGGCAGAAGGCAGCTCTTCGTCGGTCACGACGTCAGGAACAATCGCGGACCAGGCAGGGGAGTGAAATGCGAAGCCGGCACCGAGTAGAAACACGCAGAACAGAAGCACATAGGGGTTCACTAAGTGGAACGAACCAAGAATCGAAAGCAAACCCGCCGCGACGGCCAGCCAAAGATTAACGAAGCAGAGGAGCTTCCGTCGGTTAACCATGTCGGCCAAGACTCCGGCCGGCGGCGTAAAGAGGAAGAACGGCAGGGATGCGACTGTTGACATCAGAGAGAGCAAAAAAGTTGATGAACCAAGCATGTTCATCGTCCAAGTCGCTGCCGTGTCATGCGCCGCGACGCACGTTCCCGAAAGCAAAACTGCAAACCACAGCTTCCGATACAGCGGATTCCGCAGCGCGGCGAAAGTCGAGGTTTTATTGGAATTGTGGTTCACAGGCGTTGTCACGGGGACCACCCGAGAGTTACCCAAAAACCAGAACGGTCTTTATCTTGAGTCGCCGGGTTTGGACCAGCCGCAGGCGTTTCCGACTCGAGCTGGGGCGAAGGCGCGGTAACGCCGATTCATTTCCTGGGAGCCGATCCAATGCAATGCGGCCAAGATATCTGGTTCGTTTATAGTCTAGTACCAGGCTGAGTCAGATTTTATTCCTCATTGCCGGTCTGAATTGCCTGTTCAAGCTCGGTCGCTAATTTGGGGTTTAACGCTTTTAGAGTTGCGAGATCTTTTTCGGCGTCAGCTTTCCGGCCCATCTTCGTGAAAAGGACACCACGATATTCGTACGCTTCCGCAAGGTTCGGTTTCAGTTGAATGGCTCTATTATAATGGTCGAGCGCCTTCGAGTAGTTTTGCGGGCCCAGTTTCCGCAAGGAATAGCCGAGATTGTTGTGGGCTTCGGCGAAGTTTGCTTTCTCAGCCAGCGCTTGTTCGAACTTGACCTGAGCTTCGGCGTACTTCTTCGCATGCATGAGCTCGATACCTTGGTTATAGACTTGTCCTGGCCGGTCGCTTGCTTCGGTTTTGCGCGCGGCGCTTCCTGCACCGAAAGCTGCGCCTGTCCCTAGGATATAGATTGCAACTAAAGTGAAGTAACGTTTCATGACTATTCTGTTGGTTGGAAGTTATCTGATAGGAGCTCCAGGAGGGTGCAACCGCCCTTGCGGCGGTTGACCCTCCTCATGGCTCATGGTCCTTATTCGCGTTGAGCCGCATCTGCTTCGTGAGCCATATCGAGTAACAGATCAATAAACTCTGCTGATCGTTGTTGGCCGATGAAAAGCCCATCAGCGATAAAGCCTTTAATGGCGCCCGTGGCATCTAGCTGTCCCGGAGAGGTAGGACGTATAATTGAACATTGTGGTAGGCTGGTGCTAATGAAGTCACACGGCTCGGGCATGATCAGGTTGCCCTGCAACGTCTCCGGCTGGTTTTTAGTGAGATCCACAAACGTGATCCCATTGTCAGTTAATGGAGTCGCATTGCCCGCCTTATCCTGCCAAACCTGGAAGTGCAGTATCTCGGCTCCGCCGATACTAATGGTAATTTTTAATACTTCCGCACTGGTCACCTTCTGACTGAGCGTGGCGTAAAGGCTGGTGCCGGCTTGCTCAATAAATCCAAAGTGAAATCCCGCCGTGAAAGCGATCGCTAACAGATGGTTACCCGAGGAGAGGTCGGCATTGGTTACAGGAATTGCCGGATGCTGCCCCACATTTAGCCCCTGGACTGCTTGTTGAGTGAAGACGGCGCCTAAATCGGGATTTGTCGTACTACGGTAGCGAACCCACCAACTGGTGTCCACACTGAGCTGCTGCAGGTTTGTGAGCCGTCCGGTTTGCGGGACACCGGTCACTTTACTGGGCGGGATATTGCGAAACGCGTCGAAGTTGACAATCTGCTCGCCTTTAGAGGCTAAATACGCATTCAAGAAGGCGACGTGGCTTTTCTCATCATCGGTGTTGTCCGCGATATACTGGGGCATGTCGCCATCAAGAACCTGCAGGTCAGTGATGTAGGGTTGACTGATGGAGCCCGTTGCGCCCACTCCGCCGAGTTCGTTATATTGCTGCCACAGATCTGCCTCGATTATCTCTGCTGCAGCCAAAAGCCGTAAAATCGCGACGTCTCCCTTCGTCAGTTTGCCCCCGCCCAGAGTGGCCTGCCCTTTGCCTTCGGTCATCAACAGTGCGTTGGCTGACAGAAATGTCGCACCGGTGATACCGAGACCCTTTAGAAAGGAGCGACGCCTGAAAACACGAGGTGGATTCGAATGGGTTTCGGATGAGCTAGATTGTGTCTGAGAGGACTTCGTTTGAGGTAGGTTCTTATTCTTCATGGATCGTAGTAATTTATAGAGTTAATAACGGTTTGATGCCGGTAAGAGATCTCCGTCCTCGTTGCGTTGATGTATTCAGGGGCTCCTGATCGCCAGGGGTGCTCCTGATCGCCAGGGGTCTGCACAAGAAGCTCAGCGCGCGGGAAAAACAGAATCTTCATACGAGCTTTCCTGACGATACCGGAAATGGTTCGACTTTATTCCCGGTTTCTTGTTTCCCCTCTGCAACTAACGGGTTCCGCGGTAACTAAGATGAACGGACTATCAGTGCGGCCGGTCTTTGATTTGAGCGGCCAAGGCTTCAAACTGATTGGCGGCCGGCTTGATTACGTAAGCAATATAGAAGTGGCAGCCGTTGTTTTTCAGCAAGGGAATTAGGGGCAACGTCTTCCCCTTGAGAAAGATAAAGACGGCGATGATCACCGCCACCCTTGTCAGAACACATGCGGTGATTAGATCTTAACCCTCGATCCGCCCGAGCGTCCCGACCGCTCTTGTGCAGAGCGTTGTGACAACCACAGCGGCGAAGTTAAAGGTCGACTCCTGCCCCGGTTGCGACTAGGCCCTGAGAGGCCCTCAAAGAAGCCGGTAGCCCCCGGCTGTTATCCACGCCTACGATCGACCTTACAAAAAAATCTTCATCGAATCCGGTGAATACACGCATGTCGCCGATTTCTGGACCAAAGTCCTGGAAATAGCACTGAAGAATTCTAACTGCCGGTCCGTTGACATCATCCGCTCTTCCCGGGCAAAATCGATTGGACTAATTACCAGATCGCGGCGCCGCGTCCACCTCATCCTTGGAGCTACTCGAAGAAGCCGACGACGCACCTGCGCCCTCGAGTTCCCGGTCAATGTCTTCGCGCGCTTTCCTAAATTCGTTCACGCTTTGTCCCAGGCCTCGGGCCAAATCTGGTAGTTTCTTCGCCCCGAAAAGAATCAGCACGATGAGAAGGATGATTAATACGTCAGGCCCACCAAAATTTCCAAAACCAAGTGCAGTACGTTCATAACTGTATTGACTCACCAAACCACATGATTATTCCTTGCAAACACAGGGGGATCTCGCAACTTCTCCAAACAGAAAACCGTTGGTCCGTCCGCAATCGTATTGAAGAGAGCCGCAGTTAGTCGATTCGGATCCTAAAGACCGGCCCACGAGCCTCGCGCATATCGAGCGAACTCTGAAATCCGTCCGGTTTGCCGATGAGTTCCCGAATTAGCCATATCAAGGAGGCAGCCGGAATTAAACTCTGCCGTGTCAGGTATATATCGTAAAGGAAGTCATTTATGAAGATACTTGATCCACTAGCATTCATTGTTGCACATAGCTTGGCGCGACTAGACGCTCCTGTCCCAGTCCAAACGCATCCAGTCCCAAGTATCCTTAAGCAAAATAGCGCTGTGAGAAGCCGACCCGCCGTTCGCCTAGTCGAAAGCGCTTTCCCGATGCTCGCAACTCCGGGCTTCTTGGGAATGTTTCGGAAGTTTCGATCCGAACAACGCGACCGGGAACTCCGCAGCGATGTCGATCCCGAAGATTGCCATCGCTTCGTCCAACATGACAGAGGCTGGAACTATACGATCGTCTCCTGGGAAGACTAATTCCGCCGCGGCTGTCCCTTTCTGATTTCTCAATGCGAAACCGCCAGTTTCTTTCGTCACACACGTTCTTTGGAATAAAACGCCTCGCCTATCAGGTATATATCAGAAAGAAAGTTATTTATGATGCTGCAATGCGGAGTTAGTTCAGTTGTTCCCGGCGAATGGCCGCGACTGTTAGGCATCGCCTATGGAGCGGCTTTCCTAGCGCTCTCGGGATGTACTACCACGGCTACTCCTAAGGCTGCCGCTAACTATATCGCGCCGGGTCCGGACACACCGAACCACCAGACTATCGATTCTGATCCAGGGTATCAATGGTTCTACTAACCGATCGACTGGACGCTTCGGAGTGGAGCCTTCCGGCCGCTTTAAAAAGGTTATCCGTGCTCTTGGTCTCTGAGAGAATCAATTCTTCCTTTGACTAGCGGAAAAGGCAGGCGCATTTCCGAAGTCGCTCTTCTGATCATCGCCAATCGGGACCGCTGCTGCTCCTGATTTGCCCTAGCCAGCAGCCGAGGCAAAACAGCGACTAACAGCAGAGATGCCAATGAGTCGTCAGACCGCCGCTGAACTTTTGACCTGATCTGTCACTCTTTTTTGTTAATCAAGGTGCGAACGGAATATTGCCGCCTCTTTAGAAGTATACATAACTAACACGCCGGCAGTCTGTGTCAGGCGAAAACATTAACTACACAAAAACTTATGAGAATCGGGTGCTCGAATTGCCGAGCAAACTGTGTTCGTGTCCTTCTTACCGGCTCTGTTAAGGTTATCGCAACCTCTAATGAGCCACCGTTGGCAGCTAGTCTGAGGAGTGATAGGGATTGTCGGATCTGCCTGGCGCAAGCGCCGTCAGCAGAATCACAAGTAAGGGGAGCCAGAACCAGCGAACAGGGCGCTCGCTCGTGAACCCGATCGTGCGTCGAGCTCTCCTTGGTCTATTCTGCGGCTCCGCATCGAGCGTTTTTCTTTGTTCGGCCGTCGGAAACGTCGGCTTTGGATTGTGTCTAGGCCCTACTTGGGATTGGCCAAGTCTTTGCCTTTTTCGATCTGGAAAGCGGTTCGGCCATCGATCGAGCAATGACATGTGCTGCGTTCAGCCTGGCCTTTTGGGCGGCGATTAACCTCATCTTGCTCCCAGTGGCCGCGGGACAGGTCCCACAATGGACCGCCGGAGACATGCGTGCCCTTTTCCCTGCGCTAATCGGCTGGCCATTATTTTTCGTCTCTCTAGGGACCCTCGCTCAGGCGACTCGGCGGGTTAGCGTACACTTTTTTGGTCCAGAGTCACCGCGCCCCTCCCCTTCCGCTCCGCCGAAGGCGACCCAGATAGTGATTCTTGGCGGCGGCTTTGCGGAAGGCGTCGGCTAGGGACAGGTCAACTGTTTTGAGGTCGTGGTGTAAAGGGACTTAAAGCGATCCTGACGGACAACAGAACCGGCTTGTTGACAGATCAAAAATAGAGGACCTGTCCCCAATCGCAGACCTTCTTGCATTCCGAGGCTACGCCTATCTTTTCACCCACCTATCTCCATTTCCTGATCCGCTCCAAGAACTGCAGGGTCGCTCGATTGCCGAACGATCAGCTTGGTAGGTAGAATCGTTTTCAGCGGTCCTTTTTCTTTCAACAAGACCGCGACGGCCATACGCCCTTTTTCCTCAAAGGATTGATGAACCGTGGTTAGTCGCGGCGCGCTCATTCTGGCCGCAGGGATATCATCAAAACCGACAACGGCTAAATCTTCCGGAATACGCAATCGACGGGTGCGGGCAAACTCCATGACCCCAAGGGCCAGCCGGTCGCTCGTGGCCAGGATCGCCGTCGGACGAGGCTTGTTCTCAACAAAGAATTCGGCGGCGGTTCGGCCGTCCTCCTCACTGCTCCGTAGACATTCCCAGATTTTCATTGAAGTCTTGGTTCCGCCGGATGCAATCACGCTGAGATACCCTTGCATCCGGCGCCGAGCGACTTCGAAACCGGCTTTACGCAAACGACCTTTATCAATGGGTCCAGTGTATCCGTCGATGTGCAATGGGAACGTCACGATGCCAAACCTTTTATGTCCCAGATCTTTGAGGTGTTGGGCACAGGCGCGAGCTGCCGCCCGTTCTTCAATCCCGACAAACGGAACGTTAGGGAGCAAGAATTGATCGACCACCACCATGGGCAGACCTCGATCTACGACGGTTTGGATGGTCCGACCATCGTTCGGCATGGTGTAGATGATGAGACCGTCAACGGCGGCTCTCCGCAGGATGTTCTCATAGCCATCGCCACACTGCAGGAGTAGCAATCCGAGATGTCGTTCGCTGCAGGCTTCGGCAACCCCACTCAAGAAGCCCGAAGCCGCCGGGTCTTGAAAAACGTGGTACAAAGGAGAGGCATACACCACGGCGATGGAACCCGCAAAACCGGTCCGCAACATCCTGGCGGCTGGATTCGGTCCCGGATAATTGAGGGATCGCGCCGTAGCCAAGATCTTTTGGCGCAACTCAGGTGACAGCTGATCAGGGCGGCTAAAAGCATAAGACACGGAGGCAACCGAAACCCCGACGGCTTTAGCTACATCGGTCAAGGTGCCCCGGTCTTTCAACGAGGGTCGCATGTCAGTGCCACCTTAACCGAAATTTACTTAAAGCATTAAATTTCTTTTTTGACTTCTCCGCTTTCTATGGCTTTTATACTTAAAGCATTAAGGGCTTGCTCGGTTCAACGCCCTTAATGTTGGAACCCTAAGGCGGTTACCCCCCCAAGCCATGGAATTACGGCACCTCCGATGTTTTTCAGCCATAGTCGGACCCTGTCGCGCCGACTTGTTCTCCACAGTCCCGCTCCGGTGGAACTATGGAGGAAGGATTTCAGCGAACTCAGCCGAGTCGCTTGGCCCATTCTCACGTCTCATCTTCTCTATCGCCAACCATTAACGCATCGTCCCCACCATTTGCTATCTGCTATTTGCTATTCGCGAAGCGCTGCCTCTCCCCAATCACTAATCACCTCCGAATCCTCCTCCCTCCTTATGCTCACTCATTCACTCCGTCTCGCTATTCCACTGATCCTCCTCAGTGCCCCGCTTCAATCCGGGCTGGCGTCGCCCGGTGCCACGGTTCCTTGGCTGACCTATTACTCCACCGAAATGAGTACTAACGGAACGCAAATGGGCCCTGGCTACCAGCCGTTCACCGTTGAAGCGGAATCCGCGGAGCGCAGTTGCGTTAAGCTCTCCGAAACCGGACAGTATGTCGAATTAACCGCTCGCGAGTGGGCCAATGGTTTGGTAGTACGCTACAGCCTACCAGACACGGCGACCGGAGGAGGGTTTGATTCGACCATCAGCGTCTATAAGAACGGCGTATTTGTTCAAAAACTTGCGGTCACCTCAAAATACTCCTGGCTTTACGGCTTTTATTCTTGGACCAACAATCCGTCCGACGGTCATCCCCGGAATTTTTATGATGAAGTCCGGCTGCTGGGCCTCACTGTCGCCCCAAACGACAAGATACGTCTCCAGAAGGATGCCAGCGATACGTCGCCTTACTATATCGTCACCCTGGTCGATTTAGAGAGGGTCCCGCCTCCGGGGACGATGCCGGCGAAGGGCGGTTGGCTTTCAGTCAAAAACCCTCCGTACAATGCCGCCGGTAACGGGGTCACGGATGATTCTGCCGCCATCGATAATTGCATCAAGGACGCAATTACTCAGCACAAAAAAGTCTGGATACCGGCAGGTAACTACCTGGTAACGCAAGACATCACCAGCACCATTCCAGGCGACCTGGGTTTACACGATGTGACGATTCAAGGTGCAGGTATGTGGTACACCAATTTAGTCGGAGATCCTAACCTATATACCGATCAGTCCCGTCGGGTACGCGTGATCGGGGGCGGCAGCAATGTTCACTTGGCCGATTTCGCCATTCAAGGAAAACTCAATTACCGGAGCGATCCCGAAGAGAACGATGGCCTATTTGGTTCCTACGGCACCCGATCGACCATCGAGCGGATTTGGGTGGAACATACCAAAGTCGGGTGTTGGCCAAGTAACTCGGACGGATTGGTCATCAGTGATTGCCGTATGCGAGATCTGATCGCGGACGGATACAATCTGAATGTCGGGATGCGGAATACACTGGTTTCCAATTGCACCGCCCGCGGCACTGGCGACGATTCCTTTGCCATATGGCCTACCACCCCTGAGATTACGCAGGCGATTCCGGCTACGCAGGTTTATTCTCCCGGCTACAACACCATCGATCATTGCACCGCTGAACTTAACTTCGTAGCCAGCGGAGGTGCGATTTACGGCGCTCCCGGCAATAAGATTACCAACTGCTTGTTTCGGGATATCAGTGTTGGCTGCGGCGTCTTGATCAGCGGGCTTTTTGGAGAAGGAACTAACTACTTCAGTGGCACTACCACGGTCGCCGATTGCGATCTGATCCGTACCGGCGGCTATGATTCAAATACACCTGGATGGTGGGCTGGGCTCAGGCTGGCGATGAATTCCGCAGGAGTTACCAACGCGGGACTACCAGGCCTGACCGTTTCGAATGTAAATATAGAAGACAGTCTTGCCTATGGAGTTGCCATTGAGGCCAGCCAACCGTTGGACAACGGCATCCTCAAAAATGTGCATATCGGAAATTTCGGGCTGGCGCAGCCCGGTTTCCATGCCGTTTGGGCCAATCCGCAGGCGGTGGGAAGCATGACCATTGAAAATTCAACGATCAGCGAGATGCCCAAAAATGAATCGAGCACGTTCCAATTCAATGTGCATAACGTTACGGTGAGCAATTCGCTTCCGGTCGTGCCAACTAGCGTGACCGCAACCGAGGTCCAGCTCCCCCAGAACACGGCTCAGGTCACGTTGAGCTGGCTCACCTCGGAATTTGCGACCAGCTACACGGTGAATCGAGCGCCCTCCCCTCAAGGGCCTTTCCTCCCCATCGGCACCACCACGAATAGTAGTTTCATGGATAACGTGCGGGGTGGAGAGACCTACTATTATACCGTTTCCGGGTCGAATCAGAATGGGCCATCCGCTGACTCGGCGGCTGTAACGCCCGTTTTGAGCACCGGCATAACCTTAACCACGGGAACATTCAAAGATGATTCCGTTTTAGGCTTGATCAGTACTCCCGAGCAGGTCGTGGAGTCGGCGGGATTAGGCGCTAATACGCCCGCTGAGCAAACTGCGAACGGTTATCTGTTCCAAGGCTACAGCGATGTTTTAGGTAGCAACGGCACTTACTCTGGCAGCAATACAAGTCATACCATTACCGCCGGAAATTATGTGGGCCAGCGTACTGGTCTGTTGGCGCAAGCCAGCACCGGCGATTCAGGGTTTAACTCCGTTTTGAACAACGGGGTGAACGGATCTACCCAAGATATTGTGGTCACCCTGAGCAACTTAACGGTGGGTAACATTTACAACGTCTTATTTTTTGAAACCGACGCGGCAGATCAGGAACCTCGCGGTTTCGCTGTCACCTCGGGGACGGCGCAAAGCCCTACCCTATGGTTCGCGTTCGATCCGAATCAGTATTACGTGGGTTCTTACGTTCTTGGGACCTTTACTGCTACCGGCACAACCCAGACGTTCAATGTGGGCATCAGTTATACAAATTCCACGTATGCCCTGCTTTCGACCGTTACCTCACAACTTAATGCGGCCATATTCGGAACCCCACAGAAACAGTAAGTGAAGCGATCTGGCCTATGGCGAACGCGGCAATCGAAGCGCTCCTTCGAGTACAGCCAAGTCTCAACGCCACTGGCACGAGAGACACTTTGTTAATCCGCAGGTTCGAAAGTTTTATTCGAATGATCACCAGTACCTAAGGCCACGAGCAGTGTCTCGGAGCCCGAGACCAACGCCCATTACAGCCTTACCCTACCCACCAAATAGAACCGGGGGCCGAAAGTGCCGGGTTCCCTGAAGAAACCGGCCTTTCCCTTTTTCAGATTTCCAGCATCGCCTGCTTCATCTTGACGAAGGTGGCGAAGTCGCTCGATCGCAATCTAGGTGTTTTCCAGCACCGAGTCGGGCTTCCATGCTCATTCGGGACTTACCCGATCATTAGACCGAAAGACACGTCCCCTTGCTGACGCCTGCCCGGAATTTTCGGTGAGCCTTTCGTCGGCGGATGACCCTTCCGGAGAGATTTGCCAGGCCCAATGGAAGAACGAAAGCGGGCCCTATAGTCGAGCGGCTTTACTTTTAAATGGAATCGGAACCGGCGCGTCATGACATCGCTGCTGGCGAATCCGCACTGTTCAGCGATCTCACCAAGCCTTAGCGACGTGAGCTCGAGCTTGCGCCGGACTGCTTCGATGCGTAATTCCTCGACGTGGAGGGAAGGCGCTTTCCCGATCTCGTGGGTAAAGATTCGTTGAAAAGTTCTGGGACTCATGCCGGCCCGCCTGGCTAACGCCGGTACAGAGAGATCCTCGGTAAGATGCTCAGGCAACCACGCCTGAAGCTTCCGGATGGAGGGACTTACCGCGGATTCTGCGGAAAGCAAGACACTGAACTGAGCCTGGTTGCCCGGTCGGTAAAGAAACATCACCATCGCTCGTGCCACATCAAGAGCGAGTTTGTTGCCGTGATCCTCCTCCACCAGAGCCAGGCACAAGTCGATTCCTGAAGTTGCCCCCGCCGACGTGTAGATATTACCGTCGCAAGTCCAGATAGGATCGGAATCGACATTGATCTTGGGAAAACGGATTGCTAATTCCCTCGCGAATTCCCAGTGAGTCGTAGCTCGCTTCCCATCGAGAAGGCCCGCCCGCGCTAGGACGAAAGCACCCGTGCAAATCGATCCTACACGCCGGCACTCGAAAGCGCGGTTCCTCAGCCAAGCGACCAGTGACGGTTCTTCAGGATCACTCTTCACCAAACTTACTCCTCCTGCGATCAACAGCGTGTCGATTTCGCCCGTGCAGGCGAAGTAAGGCACGTTCCCGACTAATTGAAGGCCTGTCATTCCGGTCACCCGCCCCTTAGCGTCGCTCGTAACGACTTCGACTTGATAAGCGGGGTTAGGAGCTAACTGCCAGTTGGCCTGTGTAAAGACATCGAGCACGCTTGCCAAATCCAGTTCCCGTGCGCCCGGCAGTGCTAGGACCACCACTTTCTTCGGAGAGGAGGGAAGGGTCATCTGGATCGATCCATTCTAAATAGACGCCATTTGGCGTAAATCGACGGGTCTTTGACGTAGCAGATAGAGCCGATCTCTGGAAGCTTCATTTCGACAAACCGGAAAATGAATCCCCCCTTTGCCTAAACCTTTTTATGTCACGGGCGGATTGCAGGCCTGCCAGTTAGATCAACAAAAAATGAGCACAGAAAAATGAGTACTATTAAGACTAACGACGGCACGGAGATCTATTACAAGGATTGGGGCGAAGGTCAGCCCATCGTGTTCAGCCACGGCTGGCCGCTATCGGCCGATGATTGGGACACGCAGATGCTATTCTTCCTCGGCAAGGGTTTCCGCGTGATCGCCCACGACCGGCGCGGCCATGGCCGCTCCAGCCAACCTGGCGACGGCCACGACATGGATAATTACGCCGATGACCTGGCGGCACTAACCGCACATCTCGACCTTAAGGGAGCGGTGCATGTCGGCCATTCGACCGGCGGCGGCGAAGTGGTGCACTACCTAGCGCGCCACGGCGAAAGCCGGGTGGCAAAAGCGGTGATCATCAGTGCGGTGCCACCGCTGATGGTAAAGACGGCGACCAATCCGGGCGGACTGCCCAAGGAGGTTTTTGATGGATTTCAGGCGCAACTCGCCGCCAACCGAGCCCAGTTCTATTACGATGTGCCGGCTGGACCGTTCTATGGTTATAACCGGCCTGGTGCGAAACCCTCTCAGGGGGTGATCTGGAATTGGTGGCGCCAAGGCATGATGGGAGGCGCCAAGGCGCATTATGACGGCATCGCCGCCTTCTCCCAGACTGACTTCACTGAAGACCTGAAGAAGATCACCGTACCGGTCCTGGTGATGCATGGCGATGACGACCAGATCGTGCCTTATGCCGATTCGGCACCGCTGTCGGCAAAGCTACTAAAAAATAGCACATTGAAAACCTACAAGGGCTTTCCGCACGGCATGCCCACGACCGAGGCCGATACCATTAACGCCGACCTGCTGACCTTCCTGAAAGGGTAACGCCTCAGCGGAGAAAGCGTTCGAATACTCCGTCAGCGTAGCTGTCTAGAAGACTAACCCTTCCTGGGTTCGTTTTCTACGACCGCACCGCCGACGAAATCACCCTCGACGAAGTGGAGCGGATCACGATTTAAGCCGCACCGATTTTCCTTTTTTTGGCGCTTAGTAAATCTTCTTTTTGAGAAACGTGTTCAACGATTTCGTCAGCACGAGACAGAAACCGCTTAAGCAACGGGGTGCTATTCGACTTATTGTATCCCATCATCAGGTCAATGGTTGGTGACTCACCCTGCAGTGGACGAGCGACCACAGACGGAATCAGCATATTTTTTACATAAAGCGGAGCCAGCCCAACCCCGCCGGAGGATTCCACCAGCGACATCAAGGCGGAAAGGTTCTCAGCTTCATAAGTTGATTTTAACGTGATTCCAACCTTCTCCACATAGTCATCAATCACAGACCTCAATACGGGTGCTGTCTTCGCCGGATGGATAAATTTTTTCTCGCGAGCTAACTCGTGTGGAGGTATTGCCTTTCTCGCGGCCAGGCGATGACCGGTCGGCAGTACGACCATCAGCGGCTCTTTGATTAAAAGCCTGAAGGCAATACCCGACGTGTGCTTCTCATGTCGGAGAAATGCCACGTCTACGTCGCCTCGCATAAGCGCAAGCGCAAGCTTCGGTGAGGTTCGGCTGAAGATCATAATATCGATATCTGGCGCTTCCTCGCGCAGGATGCGTAGCGTGTGAGGCAGCCAGGTAACTTCTTGCCCTATCAGAAAACCTACCACGAAGGCTGGCTCCTTAGGCTGCTCGGTTTGGCGGGCAGCTTCGGCCGCTGCTTCTACCTGCATCAGCGCCAGCCTGGCGTGATCTAAGAAAACCTTTCCGGCCGCCGTAAGCGCAATGCCTCGCGCCCTGCGCTCCAATAACTTTACGCCGAGTTCAATTTCGAGGTCTCTTATCTGCCGGCTTAAGGATGGCTGGGCAGTATGCAGTCGCCGTTCAGCAGCATTGGATAGGCTGCCTTCCTCCGCTACCGCAATGAAATACCGCAAATGCCGAAGTTCCATTTCAGTTTTACCTATATCCAAAAAGCATAGCTCGAACCTACAAAGTCTTGGTTCTGGTGCCAAGTCGAAGTCAGCCTATGGCGCAAGTTCAATGTTAACTTCAACCCTAATCAAACGAGTACACCATGTCTAAGCAGACCAAACCGAGCATCGTCTTCTGTCACGGAATCTGGGCAGATGGCTCATGCTTTAACAAAGTAATCCCTGCGCTTCAGGCGGAGGGATACGAAGTGATCGCCGCTCAATACGGCCTCGACACTCCCGAAGAAGATGTCGCGGCGGTAAAACGGACACTAGGCCGGGTCAGCAGCCCAGCCATCCTCGTCGGCCACTCTTACGGAGGAAGTGTCATCACGGCCGCAGGAACCGATGAACGGGTCGCCGGACTCGTCTACATCGCCGCGCTTGCCCCCGATGCCGACGAAACTTCCCAGAGCCAGCAGCGAAGTTCCCCGTTACCGACGTGTTTAAGCGGATCGAAGTCGCAGACGGGCGCGTCTGGTTGCGTCCAGAAGGCGTCGAGTGCTTTGCGGGAGACCTATCGGAGCAAGAGCAAAAGATTGTCTATGCAACCCATTATGCGCCCGCTGCGGATCTATTTGGCCGTAATGCCCCTGGTACCGCCTGGAAATCGAAGCCGACCTGGTACATCGTGGCCAACAACGACCGATCGGTTCACCCGGACCTGCAACGCTTCTCAGCGAAGCGTATGGGCGCATCCACCCACGCTATCGACAGCAGCCACGTTCCGATGCTGTCCCACCCCAGCTCCGTCGTCGATGTTGTCCGCGCCGCGGCAAAAGCAGTTCATGGATCATCTGCTGTAGCCTGAGCCGCGTCTCGGCGATTTCCGCCGAAAGGAAAACCGAATCCTCCTGGAAGGAGAAAAGATCGCAAGGACGAAGCTTTTCCACCACGACTCAAGGTCGTGGCCCGAAGGGAGGATTCGATGGAAAGTTTGAGATAGATTGCCAGTGATTGTTGCCGAATGTTCACGCCTGTTACCGGTGTTATTCAGATCAAAGGGAAATAGAATCGCATGAAAATTACCTACTACGGCCACTCGAGTTTTGCCGCCGAAATCAATGGGAAACACTTGTTGTTTGACCCATTTATCACCCAGAACCCACTCGCCGAAGCGGTGGATATAAAAAAAATCAAGGCCGACTATATCTTCGTGTCTCACGCACATTACGACCACATCATCGATGCCGCCGCTATCGCCGACCAAACGGGTGCCACCGTGATTTCCAATTTTGAAGTGATTACCTGGCTCAGTAAAAACGGCGTCAAAAATACGCGGCCGCTGAATCCCGGCGGTACCTATTCATCAGATTTTGGCCGGGCGAAATGTGTCAATGCCATTCATTCCAGTTCCCTGCCCGATGGTATTTACGGCGGCAGCGCCGGCGGTTTCGTGGTCGAGTCCGCGGATGCCAATTTTTATTACTCCGGCGACACCGCCCTCACGCTGGATATGAAACTCATCAGCGAAACCACCAAACTCAAATTTGCCGTCCTGTGCATCGGCGGCAATTTGACCATGGATATTGATGACGCCATCCGTGCCGCTGACCTTCTCCAATGCAAAGACGTGATGGGCGTGCATTACGATACCTTCCCCCTCATCAAAATTGACCATGCCGCTGCCAAAGCAAAATTCCGGTCGAAGGGATTGACCTTGCACCTGCTGCCCATTGGCGGCACGCAGGATTTTTAAGCGCCCGTTTACATCGTACAGCCGCTACTTGACAAATCGCTAGCTACCATACAATAATCGTAAGGTAGCTAGCGACTTGGAGGACGATGGCAGAGGAGCAAGAGAACCTGAAACATGATTCGGTCGGAGCATGGGCGAAACGGTTATACTTCGCGGCCCGCGCGGTGATGGACTCCGTTTTGCGTCCCTACGACCTTGGATCCACGCAGTGGTATGTGCTGCATCAGTTGGCGAACGAAGGACCAACGATGCAGCGCGATCTGGTGCGCATGCTCCAGATCGAGAGGGCCACGCTGAGCGGCATCGTGACGACACTGGTGCGCAAGGGGCTCGTCGAACAGACGGCCGACTCCGAGGATCAGCGTCAACGGATGCTCCGCATCACTCGCTCGGGTAAGAAGCTTTGGAAAGAGTTGCCCGATCCAACCGATCTCATCCTGGCAGTCGCATTCGATGGCGCCGATCCCGCGGAGTTGGCGATAGCTCGTCGTGTGCTGCAGGCCGCAACCCAACGCCTCAACGAACACATATCAGGAGGAAATTAAGCATGACAATCTTAGTGACTGGTGGAACGGGACTCGTGGGTTCGCGGCTTTTACGACGCTTCGTCGATGCTGGTGTGGACTGCCGTGCGCTCGTACGACCGGGCAAGGAAGTTCCCGCCGAAGCTACGCCCGTGGAAGGCGATCTTCTCGAAGTGGCATCGTTGAAGCCGGCTGTGGAGAACATTTCGGCGATCGTTCATCTCGCTGCGGTTTTCCGGACTCAGAATGAGGATGACATCTGGCGGGCTAATCTCGATGGCACGAAAAACCTGATCGCCGCTGCGAAAGCATACGCTCGCCAAGCTCGCTTCGTCATGGCAAGCACCGGACTGGTCTACAATGCGGACGCATCCCATCCCGGCCTCGAAGATGACGCGACCAATCCGAAGCTCGCGTATCCCGCAAGCAAGATCGCTGCGGAGAACGAACTTCGCACCAGCGGACTCAACTGGAGCATTCTCCGTCTCCCCTTTGTCTACGGCGATGCGGACGGACATCTGGCGATGGTACCGGAGGCGGTCGCGAGGTTCAAATGGCACCCGGCAAAGACGTTCAGTCTCGTTCACCAGCGAGACGTTGCCCGCGCGGTCGAACTTGCTCTGACTGGGGTAATGGATGGGCGCATCGTCAACATTGTCGACGACGCGCCTACCACCGTCTACGAGATCGCCAGCCTGGTTGGCTCCCCCATCGAGCCGTCAGCAGAGCCCTTGACCAATCCGTGGATGGGCCGCATGGATGGATCACGAAGTCGTGCTCTCGGCTTCCACCCGACGGTTCCGACTGTGCATCAAGCTAAGCAACAGGGAATTCTGTAGCCAGTGCCCGTGATCGGGGTCCGTGAGATGGCACTTACGGATCCCGGTACCGACAAAGGAAGCAAAGGTGAGAGCTGGTCGAATTTCAAAACACCAACAGAATTGTCGAGCGTTTTACCCGTTTCTTTCTTGCCCCGTTTTGTGGTCTAACCTGCAGAGGCCAGACGCGGATGATGCAAAGTGGGCCTCGCAAGCGAGGCAGCGCTCCACGGAGCCCAGCGCTTCGCGCCTCGGCCGCTTTGCTACCCTTGCTAACTTCTGTCTAAAAAGTCCCTGCCCTCGATATTTATGCGGGTCTTGGGTCGATGTGCCCTCCGGTCGATACCGGGCCCAGGCTTTTAATCAATTGGCGAAGCCAAGAGCACCCTAGATCGGCGTGGGTACGCACCGAATGAAGGAGATACTCATCGAAAGTACCCACATCAAGCGGCACCGCTTTCGTGACCAAGTTAAGTGTTGCAGCGTACGCCCGAACCAAGCGCTCTGGAATCACCGCGATCAACTTGTCTCCGCGATCAAATGGAGCGCCTCAATATAGTGCGGGACCGTCACAACGACAGACCGAGGACGACCCACCTCTTGGACGCTCAGGCCCTTGGCGAGCTGAACCATCAACTAATTCACGATGAGGGCCACCGGAATCCGATGACAGTTCCTGAATTGGTCGATCGCATACGGCGCTGGCTAGAGACTGATTACCGAGCCTCTATCTTTGAGGATGATTCTGATATGGTCGCTTACGCTCTGTACCGTGATGAAAAGGACCACGTTTACTTGCGTCAATTCTTTGTCCGACCCCATAAGCGCCGTTCAGGCATTGGTCGGCGTTCCATGAAGATCTTATGCTCACAGATCTGGCCTAAAGAAAAGCGGATTAGGGTGGACGTACTGTGCCAGAACCAGGTAGGTATCGCATTCTGGAGAGCAATGGGATTCACCGACTATTGTCTCACCCTCGAAATGGCGAATCTGGCAAGCACTGACTAGCCGGGGGCGCGCGCCAAAAAAACGTTTTCAAATGAAAGAGCCACACTCAAGCGAGGGGATGTTCCTTTCAGGGGGACGGATTACAAGTGGGGTGGTCAGGGTGGGAAACACAGTCCGCAAAGGAAAAGGTAGTTCTGAGTGGTTGGTTCCATTGCATGACGGGTTTGCGACGAGTTGATCAAGGCTATAAACTCCAAAGGAATTGTGAATCCCTGCGCTTGACGAGCCACTGATTATCCCCGATGCGTACCTGCGCTCCGATTGGATATACCTTAAGATTAAGACAGGCCACCGTGGGCATACCCAGCTCTACCCAGCGGCGAAGGCCTTTCAGCAAACGTTCTTCGGCTTGGGTATTGCCATAGGTGACCAGCCAATCGTCTTTCGCGACGACCAGCGAGCGGTTCACCGCGTCCCATAGCCCGAAGTAATGTTGTTCGATGGCCTGCTGGTCGAGCTTAGCAGTTTTGAACGCACGAAACGCGGGCTCGGTGATCCCTAGAAACGAGCGGATGCCCAGCCTGGTCCACTCGCCCACCTTTCCTTTACCAGCCCACCAGAAACGCCTTTTGCCGATCTCTTTGCGCTGAAGCTCAGCCCACTCGGGTATCGCCGTCTCCAGAACTGCGGGCTCCAGATTTTCAAATTGGTATCTGCCACGCAGCTGGACGAACCCGCACGGCTGCGACCCCAACGATTCGAAGTGATTATCAGTTTTGCGCAGAAGAAACAGGGTATCTTCGCCGCCTTCGGTCTTGATGACCACGAGCAACAATCCTCCCTCTCGGAGCTGCTCGTAAAAATAATGGGGTAGATCAAACGCTCCGGCGGTAAAGATAACACGATCGTAGGGAGCTGAATTTTCGTAACCTTCCGCGCCATCACCCGTGACGATCTGAACGTTCGAGATTCCCAATGACTCAAGGGTTTGCCTCGCGCTCTGAGCCAGCTCCGGAATGATCTCGAGACTCACAACCTGTCCGGCTGGTCCAACCAGGTGCCCCATCAGTGCGGCGTTCCATCCGCTGCCAGCTCCCAGTTCAAAGACCTTATCTCCCGTGTTGAGTTGCAGAAGGTCGAGCATTTGGAGCACGAACGAGGGTTGTGAAATCGTGGACGGAACATTCTGATCGTCGTCCCCAAACAGAATGATCGATCGGTCCGCGTACAGCGTCGCGATCTGTTCGGCCAAACTGTCTGGATTCACTACCTGCCATTCTTTGGTGCCCCATTCGCGATAGCGTCTCACAAAGCGATGCCGAGGAGTCGCAAGATACGCCTGCTCGGTTGCTTCGCTAATCGGCGTCTCTCGGCAGAGGTTCTGTGTCTGCTCCAAAAGTTGTTTCTGGTATTTCTCGATATTCTCCATGGGTTTTGTCATGTGACATCAAACGTATTCACCCCTTTAGCTTAGAGAGTTTCGCCGCGCACTAAGCCTCCGACGCTCAGTTCCCCTTTTCGCGGAGCACAGCATGCAGAGTGGAGGTGGCTAACAAAACTTCGATGCATTGCAGGCAGTGAAACAAAGTTCAGCCAACAGAGCTGGTTTTTTCAAACTCCCTGAGAAGGCGCTTCGCTCCTTCGTCAGTAAGAGGCGGGAAGGTTGTGCCAGGAACGCCTATCGTTACCGCTTGGCCCGATTCAGCCGATTCTATTATCCCGAGCATTACGGCCAGTGCGTGCAACGCAAAGCGACCTGAGCACCGGTGGGGTCGGCCTTCGGCTATGGCGTTCGCCATTTCCGCGAGACCAACCGAACGATAATTCGCTACGACAGGATTTCCTAGAGGATAGTTGATTCCGCCATAGGTCTTTTCATCTGTTTTATGAATGAGCCAGTCTACTTGTGTGCTTACCAACGCCACGCTGCTCGGATCGTGGATGTTCAGCAGTCCACTGTTGGCGGAGAGCTCCACGTCCCCGCCAAATGTGTCTGGATCTGGGACGCGGATTGATGCCATTGTCCCGTGCAGCTCAATTGGCCGAACCCCATGCCTCCAAACGTCCCAGCTTGCAAGGAAGCTGACAATGGCTCCGCTGGAGAATGTCAGTATGCTGTTCAGCGTGGTAAAGGTACCGACCGAAAAGGTCTCGCCTTTTTTAGGCCCTTCGCCGAAACGTCGCTCCACCGGGCTGATCTGCCCCACCGCTCGGACCTGGCTAACTGGACCAAGAAGAGCCGTCAATGCGGACACATAATACGGGCCGAGATCCAACATGGGACCGGCGCCCTTCTGATAAAACAGAGCTGGATTGGGGTGCCAATGCTCCATGCCCTTCGTCATGACCGCTGCCAAACCGGTGATGATCTGTCCCACCTGCCCCTCGTCGATCAGGGCTTTGGCGGTCTGCAGGCCAGCGCCGAGGATGGTATCCGGTGCACAACCTACACGCAGATCCTTTGCCTTAGCCTCCTCAATCAACGCAACGGCGTCCTGAAGCGAGGTTGCCAAGGGCTTCTCACTATAGACGTGCTTTCCAGCGGCGATCGCGGCTCGTGAAACTTCTGCGTGGGCAACAGGCAGTGTTAGATTGAGTATGATCTCGACGTCGTCGGCAGCAAGAAGAGCCCTGACACTTGTTTCCTGCAACGAATATTTGCGAGCTAATCGTTCAGCCGCCGATGGGTTAATGTCGGCGCAGGCAATAATTTCGATATCGCGAAAGAGTTTCGCGTTTCTGACATAGATGTCTGAAATATTCCCGCAGCCGATGATACCAACACGCATTAAAAAAGTCGTTTCGTTTCTGATCTCTAGTCCAGCAACCAGGAGCGGCCGTGAGACTGAGGCAATCTTTTCGAGTGGCCGCTTCAAAGATAACCTGCCGGGCGACGCTACGTACAAATACAAGCCTGTCCCTGGCTTCAGCGCATGCAGAATGATCGCCCCTTGCGATGGCCTTCACCGGCCTAACAAACAGTTTTTGCTCTAGCGATCAATCCACACCTCTTGCGAAACCCCGCTCGCGGAGCGACCGCCTACTTTGTTTTACCTCCCTGCATGACCTTGAGGTAAGTTGGGGCTTTGGCCTTTTCGTAAAGCGTGCCAACCGTGATATCAAATCCGGGAGGAATTCCGGCTGCCGTCATCGCCGCCAGCGATAGTGCCATATAGCTCGAGGCTTGAGGATCCTGCCACATGGCCGCATTCACATAGCCGTCTATCACTTCCTGAGCCGTGTCGATTGAATTTCCCCAGCCCACGACGGGTATCTCCCCGGGCTTGATCCCAAGCTGATCAAACACCCGTTTAATGCTGCCGCTGACTAAGTCGCCGATACAATAGACCGCCTTGATCTTGCTGCGATTGGCGGTCAGATAATCAGCCATTCGACTAATGATCTCAGCTTGGTCCAGCTTCGTCTCCGTAATTTCGGTGGCTACCCCAAGCGGCTTAAACACCGTATCATATCCCTGGGTTTGCAGCGTCTGATAGGTTGCTCCGGGCACCTCGACGGGCGTCCAGACAAAATCCCCCTTTTTGATAAAACCATGGTCGACCAGATACTGAGCTAAACGCCGGCCGGCGGCAACGTTATCTCCTCCGACGTAGGCATCACGACCGCTGGCTTTATCATCGGTGTTCAGAATGATGACCGGAATACCGGCGGCGTGCGCCTCCGCGATGACTTTTGTTAAGCTTCCCGGGTCAGGAGTGCTCGTGACGATCCCTTTGGCGTGAGCGCTAATCGCCGCACGGATGGCTTCCTGATGTGACGGAACATCGCCACTATGAAACGAGGTGCGAACCTCGTTGCCCGTGTCTTTTGCCCACTGCTCCGCTCCTTCGTGAAATAGCGTCCATACGGGATCAGTCGGTGATCCGTGAGAAACCCAATAGTATACCGACTTTGCACTCTGGGCTGAACTAATGGATGGAACCAAGCACGCCAGGAATGCCGTGGCGGAAATGGCGGTCGCTAGAAATAGATGTTTGCGCACTGGGGGGATCCTTTGTTGGGGTTTGGTTAACGACAATCGTTATCTCGTCGTGTTCCCTGCTTTACCTCGCGGAGGGCTAACCTCGCCCTTTTACGGAAGTTGAGCAAGGATAGGCGCACACTTCCGGGCCGTTTTTTGGTCCTCTAAGTCACAGCGTCGAGGCCAGAAAAGGAAAAGGTTCTTAAGGCCAAACTAATTACGTCCATGAGTATCAACATTTAGAAATTGAATGGAAGGATTTTGTGGCGTCCGGTTGGATTGCTGCCGGGAGTGGGAACCTTGGGCAAACTCGGCCCAATTTTAGAATTGCCCTTTACGCAGCGCTCGCACCTGTTCGTCATGGATTATTCTGAATATTTCCGGCAGCTAGCTGATTACTACAATAATTCGCGGCTTACTTCTAAAGTAATGACTGGGGCCGCGGAGATCCGTGCTGATTTTAATCAAGAGGGTTCCTGGGTACGACACTGCGCCGAACATCTTAAGCTTACCTTAGCCAAGCGAAGGGTTCTTGAGGTAGCATGTGGAGGCGGTCGATGGACCCAGTTTATCGCCGATGTCGCTGACCGAGTTGTCGCTACAGACCCGTGCCCACGACTCCTCGAATTCGGTCGCAAGCTTGGTCTTCCAAACACCGAATGGGTGGAATGTGATGCCTTCTCGTTGGACAAGATCAAGGAGACATTCAGCGGCGCCTGCCATATCAATTTCATTAATCACGTTCCGTTAGAATTACTTCCGACTTTTATAAACAAGCTGCACCAAAAGCTCGAACCTGGGTCCACGGTTTTTTGGGCAACCCAACGATTCCGAGGTAATCCAAGCGAAAGCTGGTATGAAAAGCCGGAAACTGGCGACATGGTTTCTCTCCGGCATCACGATGACGGAAGGCCGATCGAGGTGGTCGATACGTTTTTTACCGAAGATCTAGTCAGAGGACTATTCATCGGGAGAGCACGTCGGCTCGAGATAACGCTCAAAGGGTGGTGGTTGTGGGCGCGCTACCAGGTCGCGTAGGCGTTCAGCTCATTTCAGCGCGCAGGTGTGACTAGTTCGTGATGCCTAACGATCATACTTATATATGTCCAATTCCCTCGTGATAGAGGCATATGATCCGCAATGGCCGATTCTTTTCGAGGAGTTACGGGTTACGTTCTCCGAGCTGCTGGGGAATATGGTATCGGCGATCGAACATGTCGGCAGTACATCTGTCCCGGGATTGGCCGCTAAACCCATCATCGATTTGGATGTTTTGCTCGCGTCAGCTGACTACTTGCCAGAGACCATCCAACGTCTCGCGACTTTGGGATATGAGCACCAAGGTGATCTAGGAATCGCTGGTCGCGAAGCATTTCGAACTCCTCCCACCCTTTTGGCGCATCATCTATACGTCTGTCTTCCAAACTGTGAAGAGTTCCGACGTCACATTTTATTACGCAACTATCTGAGATCTCATCCGGCCGAGGTATCTGCTTACGCTAATCTGAAATGGCGCTTGTTTGCTAGATCCGCTAATGACCGCGCTGCCTATATTCAAGGTAAAGCCGATTTCGTCACACAGTTAGTGCAACGCGCGATAGCGCAGTCCTGATTCGCTGGTTAATTAGCCTTTGCGCCAAGCTCACCCAAGTGCCGCTGAACGATGCGGTGGGTTTCCGCCGCAAAAGCCTTCAAATCCGGATTGGTGCCAGCGACCGCTTCTTTAGCGAAAGCAGCCCCATCGGCATCGTGAATCAGCTTCATATCCTTGAGGTAAGCGGCGTCGAATTTGTCCGACGGCAAAGCCTTTAATTTTTCCAGACGGGCCTGGAACTCGGCGTTAAGAGCCGTAGGGAACTCCAATCCATTTGCTTCGATGATTGACTTCAATTTCGCGCCGACCAATGTGTGATCGTGGGCTTCGGTGTTGCCGGAATCTCGAATATCCTGCGTCGAACCTTTGGTTTCTGCCAGGGTTCCTAGTTCGACCTCGTACATGCCACCTTGCGACACCTTAGCGAAGAAGGCTTTATCAACATCAGATAGAGAATTCTCGGCTCCATTGACCCGGACGGAAAAGAGGGTAAGGACCGCAAAACCACTCGAGAGGTAGGCCACTCCAGGGATAATCGTTCTTGATAGTATTTTGAATAGGTTCATGGGAATAGGGACTTGGATTCCCGGTAGCTGAGTCTTTGATAGGTTGGAAATATTTATTTCCGATACCTAGGATAGGTAAGGCCTATCCTGACGTTCCTTGTTCGGAGACAGTCCGCGCAGTAGAGTCGACCATGGATGATCTTCAACCCGTGAGCTATGGAACGGATTCGTCGCCAAGGCATCAAGAGGTGATGGTTTCTCGCTTCGATTTTGCGGAAACGCTTGTCCATCTCAGACAGGCAATCGCTGATGCCGATCTATGGCTGATTCACGAGATCAATCCGCAGATGTTCCTCGCGCGCGGGGGCTACGCGATCCAACCTGTGCGTCAACTTTTGTACTTTCATCCCCGCTACGTGGCGAAGATGCTTCCAATCGATCTCGCTTCGTTTCCTGAAATACCCCTTAAGCTCGTGATACTACAAACTCCGGACGGCCGGGTCACGGTACGGCACAACACCGTCGAATCATTGCTGGGTCGGTATCCCGGCCTTTCCGACATTGTGGTTGAACTGTCGGCGCTGGCCAGGTCGCTACTTAGATCGGTCGCGTGAGTTAGGCGCTCTTGGTCAATGCCTCGATGGATGCGACTTCGCTTAGTGGTTAGATGCTTGCAATAAAAGGGGCGATCACGTTATCAACGAGACTGGCGGTACAGCTAACACCACCAACCAGGTCGTTGATCTCGCGAGTTTCCCCTAGTGGAGTTCGCAGTTTGCCGTTGCGGCTCCCTGCCGAAGGAAGAAGATAGCCAGGCAGGAAATGCCTGGCTATCGGGCTCGCGGCTGCGGTGCACGGGACACCGCGCAGTGGACCCAAAATTCAAGCTGACGAGGGCAACCCCAAATTAAGACTGATCCAAGGACTTAATTACCGGCGGAGAGCAACTCTCATCGGCGGGTTTGGTGGCCCGGCTTTTCGATATCAATATCCGAACGGCGCGTCCGGCTGTTAATCGAATCTCTCTGCGGCATCCCCCGAGAACGAAAAAAATTATCGCACGCAAAATCGATCATGCGTTTTCCAACCATGACTGGCTGGGTCGGCACATCCTGAAAGAATGCCCCCTCCCTTTTGTTCCGAATACGTTTCTTACACGCACGCCGATTTGCCAGGATGCGTTGTAGATTACTGGAACTTGTTTCCATCATAGAGCCCTTTTCAAACAGTCGATGTTGTCGAACCGCTTGGCCTAGTCTAGGAGGTCGTCGAGTTCCGGCCTAGCGCGCCATACTTATAAGGTCCAGTTACAGTTGTCTTTCGGTATGGCCGCCAAAAGCGTGCTTTATGCCACCTTCCCTACTCCAACTCATTCACTCGCTAACGTTGGATCTAGTGCACCAAGTCAGTGACTGGGGTAGTGGCGCTGCAGCGTATTTTGGCTGGATGCGCGAAGGTCCGAGCCGGACTGGCGTTTAGAGGGAGAATACCCGCTGTGGTCTTTGACCGATGAGCGACAAAGCAGCCGGCCAAAAGACGCGCAGCCCGGAGGGTTGCGATGAAAATGGGCCGGCGGCGGCGTTGCTCCTCAGTCACGTATCGATTAAGATATGCTCCTTCGTCGCGCCTTGCCGGCGGCCCATTTTGATCGCAACGCCACTACCCCAGTCACTGACTTGGTGCACTAGTAGCCTGGTACCGGAATCGGAATCGGAATCACTCCCAAGAACGGACCGTAGCCCTGGTTGTAATAACCCTGGTTGTAATACTGGCCGTGCCAATAACCGCCCTGCCAATAGCGATTGCCACCGCCGCCGTAATAGTGATTGCCACCGCCGTTGTAATAGCGATTGCCACCGCCGCTGTAATAGCGATTGCCACCGCCGTGGTAATTGCGGCTGCCACCGCCGTGGTAATTTCCACCGGAGCGATGATAAGTTCCGTGACTACCGTGGTAAGTTTCACCCGCCTGGGCCGAAGCAACTCCGACTATTGTTATTAGAATAAGACTCAATTTTCTCATCATACCTCTACCATTTCGTTAGCATTTCAGCGTTTGCTCATCGAAAAATCGATCAAACCTTTATCCTGGTTCGATGCGCTGGGAGCCAACGCCTTTTCCAGTCCAGCTTCGGCTAAATGAAGATCGCTCGAATCGATGGTTCGCGGCATACTTTAGTGAACGGGTTACCGTTGCGTTTAAGTATGACTAACCAATCGACTAACCTGAGTATCGCGCTAAACCATCACTCCACTAGAAGTCGGCACACCGCTATTCCGCTTCGGGCATCGCGGAGATCATGGACCAATGGGCTGAGGCCCTGAACGACGCTGCTATCCGCAAACGAGCCGAATACCTGAGCTTTTAGCCTCTCCGCCGGTCCGCTGAAGTGACAGTCGGGGACGAGCGGCGGGCAGACTCTGGGGTAACCTTACTATGGCGCGGGAGTCCGCCCGCCGATCGAGAGTGAAATTTAGCTTGTTCCTCGTCGATTAGCTCTTTGGCGTATTTGATCGCGCGCGGACGCGTATATCCTAAAATGATCGGCTCGCGTTTGTCGATTTTCACGTTCCATCCCGCGCTAGGCGAACCGAAGATGGTGACCATGCAACCCTTGTACTCTCTCTTCCAGGCAATGGAATCGGCCTCGATCGGTTGCTTCGAAGTGTCCGCCGGACCTCCTGCGGCTTCAATTTTGGATGGAGTCCTCATGTTTGTAAGATAACACATCTGCAGCCACCCCGCCCGGACGCTCTATCGTTTCCGACCGCATCGGCCTCGCAAGCGAGGCAACGCTCCATTGGTCAGATCTCTCATCATTTTCTGAAACCTCGCGAACTTTTCCCGCGGTAAGGAGTGCACCCGCGATTGCGGACGAACATCCGCACCGGGACCGACCATCAATCAGAACCTACTTATGAATCAGAACAAAAGTGCATCGATTTCAACGACTGAATATCCTGCGCACTTTGCAGTCACAAAAAACGGAAGATATTTTTACGTTCCGTTTTCGAACATCGGTGTCGAGAATTTTGGCACTACGGTGGTTATGTATGATACCACGACCTACGCGCCAGTGGGAGATCCAATCACGGTTGGTAACGCACCCAGCTTTGTCGCGATTGCTCCGAACCAAAAACGCGCCTACGTAAGCAATTTCAAAGACGGAACCCGTGTCCGTAATTGATATTCAACCGTAGCCCGCAACGCCTTTTTAAAGCCCTTTAGGGGTGCGCGCACGAAACGGAAAATAGAAGCACGGTACAGAGCGACGCCGTGATCATTCAGCTTGCCCGAAACGGGATAGTCGAAGCGATCACGCGGGCCTTCAAAGCCGAGAGCCCAAGCGTATCGAGCATTTTAAGTATCGCGCCGCGCGCGAGCGGACTTGATAATGACGGCCCTCGCCGGTTTGGCGACCGATACCCAACGGAACATCATCTTACGAACTCTTAACAGAAGCTGTTTGCTTTCGGATTTTCTTCTTTTCGTATGCCGCGCGGGCGGCAAAGACCTTCCCCAGATTCCCATACGACCAGTCTACGATTGCGTCCAGGATAGGAGCCAGGCTCCAGCCCAACTCGGTGATGCTGTACTCCACCTTTGGGGGAACCGAGGGATAGACCTTTCGTGCGACGATTCCGTCGCGCTCTAGGTTGCGCAAAGTCTGTATCAGCATTTTCTCGGTGACTCCGCTGATCTCCCGACGCAGCTCCGCGAACCGCCGCGTGCCACTGCGTAGAGCGAAAAGAACAAGAATGGTCCACTTATCCGCGATGAGATCGAGCGTTTTCCGGGACGCATTGGTCTGGTCCAAAATGCAGGGAGCATCCTTCTTCATAACTTACTTTATGGTAAGTACCATACTCAAAGGTCGGTACTTGGCAAGATAGCAAGTTCAGTTACGGTGACGTTCAGAATAACAAGCCAGCCCTGAGCAAAAAGGAGAATCATTTGTGCCGTACAAACCTTTGCGGGCAGAAAGCCGATCACGTTAGCGGAATTCGCAAAGAAGCACGCAGATAAATTTCGTTACTAATCTACTAATCATGAATACGCCCAGCAGCAGAAAGATTGGGGTTGGACTCATCGGGGTCGGAAACTGGGGCCGTTATGGCCACATTCCCGTACTTCGGCTCCTCCCCAACTATGAGATTGTGGCCGTCGCCAGCCGCCGCAAGGAATATGGGGGACAGCTGGCAAAGGAGTTTGGCATTCCTCATGTGTTCACCGAACCGGCCGAACTGATCGGCCATCCCAACGTAAACCTAGTAGTCGTCCTGCCTCCGGCGCCGCAGCACGCAGCGCTTGTCCGTGCCGCCATCGCGGCGGGCAAGGACGTCTATTCCGAGTGGCCGCTAACCACGACGATTGCGGATACCGAAGACCTTCTCAACCGCGCCGAGAAAGCCGCCGTTCGACACGCCGTGGGACTGCAACGCCGGATGGGCCCGAGCGCGCGCTACCTCCGCGATCTATTGGCAGAAGGTTATGTTGGGCAGATTCGCTCCGCTCGAATGCACGTCAGTATGAACTATTTTCAGGCGCACCGTCCGCGAGACCTCGCCTGGACCGTGCCAGCGGAGAATTTCTCGCATATTCTCTCCATCTATGGCGGGCATTTGATGGACATGCTATTCCATGTCGTAGGAGCGCCCCAGACTGTCTCAGCTGTCGTTGTGAATCAATTTCCGACGATTACTATCACCGATACCGGCGAGACATTCCCTAACACAACTCCGGACCAGGCCCTGGTGATTGGAACCTTGGCAAATGGCGGCGTGTTCACCTTTCAGGCCGAAGGTGGGAAACGAAATAACTCTGGGCTCCAAATCGACATCACGGGTATGAAAGGCGATTTGAAAATCTCTAATCCGCTATCCTTCGAAAATCCGGACGATCACAAGATCGAAGGTTCTCAAGGTGACAACGAATCGCTGAACATCCTGCCGGTACCGGACAGCTATCAAGGCCTGCCCGGGTCAAAGCTCGACGCCAGCGTGCTTGATCTCGCGCATCTTTATGCAGCCTTCGCCAAAGGCGGCGATAAAGGAGCTTACGACGCGCCGACCTTTGCTGACGCCGTCAGGATGCACAAGCTGATCGACCTCATCGCCGAGGCAGCATCTACTGGTACCCGACAGGCCGTTACATTCTGGTAGACGTCCGAGCAGAAGGCCTGGTTGCTTGCGGGCGTACCAGCCAAGCGTTTCGGTAAACCCGAACAGGTTGCCCAGATCATCCTGTTTCTCTCCTCCGACAAAGCTCCCTTTATCACAGGCACGACCATCGGCATCGATGGTGGAAAATTAGCGTAACCATTCAATCAAACCCAATCACAACCGTGAACACCCAAACCGAACAAAAATTGTTCTCACCCGTCCAACTGGGCCCAATAGCTCTCTCACACCGCGTCGTGATGGCGCCCCTGACGCGTTCGCGATCCGAACAACCCGGCGATATCCCCGGAGGGCTGATGCTCGAATATTACACGCAGCGCGCTTCGGAAGGCGGACTCATCATCTCCGAAGCGACTTCGATTTCTATTAGAGGCCGCGGCTGGTTTGGCGCGCCTGGATTGTATTCCGACGAGCAGGTCGCCGGCTGGAAGAAGATCACGAGTGCCGTCCACGCGAAAGGCGGCCGCATGTTCTCGCAACTCTGGCATGTAGGCCGTTCGTCGCACGTCTACATGACCAACGGGGCAACGCCCGTGGCACCTTCCGTCATTCCTGAGTACTGGCAGGATTCTACACCCAGCGTCTCTACGCCGAGCGGTTGGGTCAAGCCCTCGCCGCATCGAGCGCTCGATATTTCAGAAATCCCCGGCATCATCGAGGACTATCGCAAAGCCGCCGAGCGCGCAAAAGCCGCGGGCTTTGACGGGGTCGAACTTCACGCGGCCAACGGCTATTTGCTCGATGAATTCCTGCAGGATGGCAGCAACAAGCGCACGGACACCTACGGTGGGTCGGTCGAGAACCGTTCCCGCTTCTTACTGGAAGTGGTGGACGCAATGGTATCGGTGTGGGGCGGCAACCGCGTCGCTGTGCGAATTGGACCCGGCGGAACATGGAACGCGATGTCGGACAGCAACCCGGCCGTACTCTTCGATTACCTTGCAGAGCAGTTGAATCGGTTTGGACTCGCCTATCTCCACATCATTGAACCGCGGATCAAAGGCAACGTGCTCATCGCCGAGGGACAGGCGCCGGTCGCATCCGAGCAACTGCGTAAGATCTTTAAAGGAAAGATCATCGCCGCGGGTGGATTCGAACCCGACACGGCGGAGGCGATTGTCGAAAAAGGAGACGCGGACCTGGTTGCGTTCGGGCGTCGTTTCCTCTCGAATCCAGATTTGCCCAAGCGCATCAAGCTAGGACTGCCGCTCAACGATTACGACCGCAAGACGTTCTACACTTTCGATTTCCACGGCTACACCGATTATCCGTTCTATGACCAGCAACGTGATGGTTTATTGTCTGATCCATTTTGTCCCCAACTTCATGATTCTGCTTCTTATTTCGACAGCTGCCTTCATGCGGGTCTTGCTCGAGAGTCCGCAATCAGTGGTCCGCGCTCTGAATCGAAAAACAAAGCGCTTGTCCTCGAAGCGTTCGACACACTGTTCAACAAGCGTGACTACGTAGCAGCCGAGCGCTTCTGGTCGCCCAACTACGTTCAGCACAGCGCTCACATCGCACCCGGACGCGAAGGCCTATTTAATCTGATCAAGAGCATCCCCCCGACGCTGAAGTATGAGCCCGGAATGATCGTCGCGGAAGGCGATCTCGTGATGATCCACGGACGATTCTCTGGCATTGGCACGCCTGCGAACTGGATTGCGGCCGACATCATCCGCATGAAAGACGGAATTCTTGTCGAGCACTGGGATGTCATTCAAGACGAGGCGCCGCGGGAGCAGTCTAAGAGCGGAAGCCCGATGTTCGGCGATACGTTTCCCAAATGAGTGCTTGGGTGTTGGGGAGCAACGGAGCAGAAAACCGGTTTAAGGAACCCAGCAGTTTTCAGTTACCTAGAGACAATTCACGCTCTCACCTACATTGATGACGAGACCAAACGTCGACAAATTCTGAATCAACTCAATAAGGGCGAGGATCGTCACAAACTGGCTCGCGCGGTGTTTCCTAGTAAACAAGGTGAACTGCGGCAGCGATACCGGGAGGGCCAGGAAGATCAGGTCGGAGCGCTCGGGTTAGTCGTCAATATGATCGTTCTCTGGAATACGCTCTATATCAACGCTGCACTTGAGCAGCTTGCTCGCGAAGGACATCACCTTACATCAGAGGATGTGGCTCGTCTTTCGCCGCTAGTCTTCGGGCATATCAATTTGCTCGGTCGCTACGCTTTCTCTGTCCCTGAAGCGGTTACTCGGGGCGAATTGCGGCCGCTAAGAAACCCGGCCGAAGTCCTCGAAGAGGTTGCTTGAAATTTGCTTAAACCGGTTTTCTGCTCCGTTGCTCCCCAACACCCAATACCAGCGCGAGCTGGCAAAATACGAAAACCAAATCGCAAAATACCGCAGCACAACCCCCGGGACGGGAGGAACTAACGAGTAGCAGAGCGTTTCCGGGTTGGCGTCGTAAATACTTCCTTCACCACGTCTAACAACGCCTGTAATGCCGGCGACACCCATTTCTGCTTGTGCCGGATGACTTGCGTCACCATGCTTATCGGCTTCCCGCGCCACGGAAGGACTACCAGCTTTCGCTGAGAAATCTCTGCGCTCGTGGCTACGGCGGGGAGCACCCCGATCCCCATTCCAATCATCGCACACTGTTTGATGGCCTCGATGCTGTTAAACTCCAGCACGGTCGCTGGTTGGACTCCTGCCGTGTTTAACTGGTGCTGGAATTGTACCCGATAACTGCAACCCGCTTCTGTCACGAGAACGGTTTCTTCTTCCAGATCAGCAGGCGAAACACTCCGGCGTTGCGCGAATGGGTGATCCGGCGAAGCAACCAGATGGATAGGCTCCGTACAAAGTGGTTCCGCATGCAATGCGGCGCCAGTGATTGGATCCTCCATAACAAATGCCAGATCCAGTGCCCCTTCTGCAACCGCTTGACGCAGTTCGGAATAAGCTAAGGCAAAAAAAACGATCCGGACCTGAGGATAATAACTACGAAACCGATGGAGAACAGCCGGAAGCCGATACGTACAAAGCGTTTCGGTCGCGCTAATCGTCAACGTCCCAACCTCTTCCTCGCGTCCTGATACCGCTAGCCGAGCCTCATCGGCCAGGTTGAGCAATCGATCCGCATAGGCGACCAAGCGCGTTCCCGCATCGGTGAGCACCACCCGCCTCCCCAGGCGATCAAAAAGGCGAGCGCCCAACTCGTCCTCAAGAGCTTGGATCTGCGCGGTAACCGTCGATTGAACACAATGCAACTGCTCGGCAGCTTGATGAAAGTTGAGCGTTCTAGCAAGAACGCGATAAGTCGTGAGCTGACGAAGATCCATGAGCTCTTATCGATCGATATTGTCGATCGTTCCAATCAAAAATAATCGTCAGACACGATCATATCTCCGAGTCATGCTGGAACCCGAATGCCGTCACAAATATGGAGATGTCTCAATCAGAACAGGCTGTGAGCGGAGTTCTTCGCCAACCACTCCCTTCGATCAAACATCAACCTCGTCTCTCAATGCCGACACGGTTTGCCCTCGGCATAACGATTTTCTGTTGGGCGTCCGCCTTTGTCGGCATTCGTGCCGCGTTGGCCGGTTATAGCCCCACCCACCTCGCATTGCTGCGCTATCTAATTGCCTCCCTCGCTCTTGCTATTTATGCCGGGGTCAAACGGATGCCGCTGCCCGCCTGGCGAGATCTGCCGGCGCTGTCCTTAGCCGGGATCGTGGGTATTGCCGTCTATAATGTTGCTCTCAATACCGGAGAAATCAGCACCTCGGCCGGAGTCTCCAGCTTTCTGGTTAACACCGCGCCAATCATGACGGCGTTATTAGCGACCGCGTTCCTCAGAGAGCGACTTCGTGTCTGGGACTGGCTAGGAATTCTAGTCTGTATTACAGGGGTGGCCATCATCGCCGTTAACACCAGCGAACACATGCGACCCTCTGCCGGGGCCTTGTATGTTCTGCTTGCCGCTCTCGCGCAGAGCCTTTTTTTCGTCTCGCAAAAACCGTATCTGGCCCGGTACAGCGCGCCGCAATGTGCCAGTTACTCCGTCTGGACCGGCACGTTTGCGTTACTGATCTTTTCACCTGGCATGGTCAAGGACTTGCAAACGGCATCCCTGTCCGCCGCGATTGCAGCCGTCTACCTTGGGATTTTTCCAGCCGCCCTTGGCTATGCTAGCTGGGCGTACACTCTAGCTCGTATTCCTGCCGCACGCGCCGCTAGTTTTCTCTACTTGGTTCCAGCGGTGACGCTCGGCATCGCGTGGACCTGGTTGGGTGAGTGGCCAAGCTGGCTCGCCCTTTTAGGCGGAGCGATCGCCATCTCCGGAGTCGTCATTGTGAATCTGTTCGGGAAGATTCAAAGCTCCGTAGGAGCAAATCCGAGAATCTGTTCGGATCGAATATTTCACATTCTGTATCTGTGCTGGTCGTCCCACCGAGCGAATTTCGTCTACGGTGAAAACAAGTTGTCGTCTGGTTCTCTCAGGAACAGCCAGTCCGCGGCCAACGTGAGAACGAGAATCTGAGAGGCATCAATGCCGGCTACGATCATACCATTTACACCTGCGACGAGTCTGTCGGAAGCCGCGGAGAAGCAAAATTGCGCTTTAACGATCCGGCGAACAAAAGCGATTCGGGTCAGCTCGCTGAATGAACCTGAGGCCCGGCTCAGGAAGGTGTCCGCGCAGCAAGGCTCACTTGGGGCGGCCATCATAGAACTGTTCGTTCTCGCCGTTTTCTTACTCATCGCACTCTCGCTAATAGCTGGTTGTTTTGTTGAACTGTACCAACTGCTGCAGACGGATGCGCTTGGGCACGTGGCCAGGAAAGCGCTTCAGGGATAGGGCCCCTCCACAAGGCTTTCCGCCTAAGAAGAAGATTCAACCGGGCGCTACGGCTACATTGCGTTTAGCAGTGGACCTTACGTTGGCCGGACGCTTCTGTTCCCTCTTCAGTGGAGACCGGGAAAAACCGGGGGCTAAAGAGGGCGGCGGAGCTGATCTTGCTCTACTGTGTCCCCCCGGACCGGTGTCACGCTGGATTCCTCCATGGGCGCCGAAGCAGAAGCAATCCAGTCTAGCCCCCGGTTTTTCCTGGTCCCCTACTCGTCGCGACGCTGCTCTGGCTTATCATTATTATTTTTAGCGTCGTTGGGCCGGTGCCGATCAACAATCGGGTCAAAGCTTGGGATATCCGGAATCTTCCGCCAGATTGGCGGGAACAAAGACGGCGCTGGGACCAGCTCAATGCAATTCGTGTGGTCATTATCGCCGCGGCGTTTGTTGCGCTGATGGGGAGTTATAGAACTTTAGGATGGCACTAGCTCATGAAGAACTTCCAAGTCGGTAAGCTCACTCTGGACCCACGAGACCTTTGCCATCTTGAAAGGAGACGCCAAAGGGGTCAGTCGTGATGACGTCGCGATTCCGACACTAATTGCGGCAGTTGAACAGATAAACAGCCAAGGGTTGTTATCCCGACCTTCATTGGTTGTAACTATGAGTATCGTTCATGCCAAACGCTGACGAGGCGCTGCAGGAGCCGTTCTTGGAGTGGTCGACCAGTCTCTATGACGAATTCGTGCGGGCGAGGATCGCGCTTTTAAGTGGGGCGCCAGGGTTGATCGTCGAAACGAAGGATGGCTCAACTATGGCCATAAGCGGAGAGCCAATGTATTGGAGTAACTGGCTTTTTATTACTTCGGAGATTGCCGGTAACCGCGTGGTCGATTCTTTCATCGAAGAAGTCACCCGACGTGGGCTTCCGTCGACCATTGTCTGTAAGAAAGAGTTCACTTCTCATATACAGCCAGTAGTGGAGGGTGCGGGGTATATTCGAACTGCAGATTCAGCTTCAATGACTCTGGTCGCAAAATCTGATTTTCCGCAGGGGAAAGGCTGCCGACTTAGAAAGTTGACCGATACATCAATGAATGATGCGCTCGCAGAAATCATAGGACGGGGGCACCGGTGCGCCAAAGGACGCGGTCAACCGGCTAATTGCTCCTAGCATCGCGGCGAAGAATATAGAGGTTTTTATCGCGCTGCGCGATGCTTTGCCGGTGGCAACCGTTACTACTACGATCCGGGATACGACGGTTGGGATTTGGAGAATGGTGACAGCGTCCGAGTATCAGCGTCAGGGGATCGGCCAAGCGCTTTTGGCGCAGATTATCAATCTGTATCGCGAACGGAATCTTCATCAATTTTATTTAATCGCCAATTCGATAGGAAGGCGACTTTACGAAAAATTGGGATTCGTAGCTATAGCCTATCTGGCGCAATGGGTGCTATGAAATGAGTCGATGAGACTCTCCTATGCCGGTCACAGAAGTGGCCCGCCGAGCGCCGATTCGGGCATAGGAAACGGCACTTCGAGCAAATAGGTTTGGACCGCCGCAGATAAGGATTAACTCCCTCGATCATGCGACCGGACAAGGTAGCTGGGCCGTCAGCTCACATAATCAAATCCCGCTTTTTCCTTTTATTTTCCCGTCCTTTTCAGCAGTTGCTCCGGACGACCGACCATCAGACTGGTCACGGGAACCGCCCGATAGAGCTTACTGTAAGGGGCTGGTTCTCGGTATCGCCATCACTTTGTTGTTTACGGCAGCAAACGTCTATTTAGGCCTGAAAGTCGGGCTCACATTCGCATCTTCCATCCCGGCAGCGGTAATTTCGATGGCCGTCCTTCGCGTCGTAAAGAGTTCCACGATCGAAGAAAACAACATCGTTCAGACCGTTGCCTCGGCCGCTGGTACACTTTCCTCGATCATCTTTGTGCTGCCGGGTCTGGTGATGGTTGGTTGGTGGAATCATTTCCCGTTCTGGTCTTCGTTCGGGATTTGCGCGACAGGTGGGGTCCTGGGGGTCATGTTCACCATCCCGCTTCGGCGGGCCATGGTGGTCGATTCACTATTGCCTTATCCGGAAGGTGTCGCCGCTGCTGAAGTGTTAAAGCTCGGAACCGGAAATCGTACCGGCTCCGCAAAAGAGACGAAGGCAGGCTTCTTTTTCGTCATTGGCGGCTCTTTGGTTTCATTCGGTTTCGCGCTTCTTGCCGCCATGCGCTTGCTAGCGAGCGAGGCAGTCGTGTTTTTCCGCGTCGGACCGGCAGCCACCGGCTGCGGTACCTCTCTATCATTGGCCTTGTTCGGGGCCGGGCATTTGGTTGGCCTCTCTGTTGGGTTAGCGATCCTTACCGGGCTGGTCATCGCTTGGGGATTCGCAACTCCCATTCTCACGGTTCTCCATCCGTTATCAGGTTCGGCCGCAGAGGTCGCCGGCTCGATCTGGCGTACCCAAGTTCGATTCATCGGCGCCGGGACGATTGGCATCGCTGCCATCTGGACTTTGGCAAAACTGGCTAAGCCGATCTGGCTGGGCCTTTTGTCAGCCTTCAAAAGGCCGGTACATCTAGGCGCAAATAACAAGTTAGTAGCTCGCACGGATCGGGATATGCCGATCCACCTGGTGGGGACGATCTGTCTCATCGCCATCATCCCTCTGACTATTCTGATCAATGGGTTTCTATCCGGGACCCCGCTTCACGATAAATCGATACCGCTGACAGTAACCGGAATTCTTTTTATCCTGGTGTTTGGCTTTCTGGTGGCGGGTGTGTGCGGCTATATGGCCGGACTAATCGGATCTTCAACCAGTCCGCTATCCGGCGTAGGGATACTCGCTATCATCGGCGCTTCAATTGTCATCATGATCGTTGCCCAGCCCACTACCGGTACCGGCGTTTCATCTGCACTTGTGGCCTTCTCGCTGTTTGTCACGGCCATTGTATTCTCGGCAGCAGGGATCTCGAATGATAACCTGCAGGACCTGAAGACTGGACAACTGGTAAATGCGACCCCTGGCGACAGCAGGTTGCGCTAATCGTCGGCGTTTTGGCCGGCTCCCTTGTAATTCCTCCCATTCTCGACTTGTTGAATCATGCCTATGGCTTCGCCGGCGCTCCGCATGGTGCCGCAGTTAGCTCGCGACCGTTACCGGCCCCTCAAGCAACTTTAATCTCTGAGTTAGCAAAAGGGGTTCTGGAGGGACGAATCGAATGGGGTTTAATGAGCGTCGGTGCATTAATTGGTGTTGTCTTGATCGTAATCGACGAAGCACTTGGCAAAGCGGGCCTGACTCGCTTACCTCCGCTAGCCTCGGGAATGGGAATCTACCTGCCAGTAGTCGCAACGGCACCGATTGTTTTGGGAGCAATCAGCGGCTGGCTATACCAGCGCTGGATCGCGCGCCAACCGTATGCACCAATCGCGAGACGCCTCGTTGTCCTGCTAGCATCGGGACTAATTGTCGGAGAAAGCTTGTTTGGAGTATTACTGGCTGGACTAATCGTTATTACTAACAAAGCAACTCCATTGGCAGTGGTTGGTGATAATTTTCAATTCACGGCCCTGGTGTTGGCTGGAACAGGGGTCGTAGCGGTCGTCGCTGGGATGTATACAGTTATTGCCCAGGTCGGGCGGTGGGTGAGTGACATGCCTGCTAACGGCGAACACTGAGCGCCTGGACGGCTCGACCAAAAGTAACTGCGCCTTGATTCGGTAGACCTTCAGCAGCCAAATACCTGAGCAGGATCGATTGTTCGCTCCGCGCGGGACTTCACAAGGCAGAAAACCCCTACAATGCTGGGAACCCCGGATAGGGACAGGTCACTAGTCGGCAAAAGTCTGATTTATCGATCGTGTTTCCCCGACAACCTTCGAATCGCCGACGAAGACGTTGGCGCGTTCCTTCAGCGGCGGTGAAGGCGGAACGTCAGTAGATTCTGAATGGGCACAGGTCACTGCTGGGAGACCGGGAAAAACCGGGGGCTATCCCAACTTCGCATCGGATGTCTCCTGCGTCCCTGGTTGCCGAGGCGACAGCGTCGCGCGGCATTCCTCGTTCAAAACATGGTCTCGACTTGGCGTAGGAGACAGGCTCCGCGGTAGTCACCTGGACCAAGACCAAGTATCGCTATCCTCTCAGCCCCCGGTTTTTCCCGGTCTCCAAATTTCCCATGATATTTGATGTACTCGTTGAATGCGGGAACTGGCGTCACTTGCCGAATCGGACCGAAAGATTGCTCGATCGTTACCGCCTCCTGCGGCCACATCTAGAAGACGGAAGGACACATCCGTTCCGCATCGAGCGGGTCGGCGCTGACATGCAGGTCGATACCATCCGCCCTCCCGTCGCACGCGTTCGACCATCGGCTGAAACGCGGCGACCCCGCATCCCGGTCCGGAGCCTCTGTCAGTGAGTAGCCCGCGATGATGATCATCGTCTCTCTCCCTGCATGATCTCTGACGTCGGCTCACGCCGCCGTGTCGTCGAACTATCCGGTCTTCAAAGGCCCGACGACCTTGTAAGTACTGAGGATGATGCCGGACGGCATTGCTTTCGTGCTGACGAGCTCGAATGAGCGGGGCGGGGTTCCCTCCGCAAAGAAGCGCTTCCCCGTACCCAACAGGACCGGATAGACGACCAGCAGGACTTCATCCGCAAGCCCATGTTCGAGCAGCGTCGATGTCAGCGTGGAGCTACCCCATAGGATAAGGTCCGGGCCGTCCTGCGACTTGATGCGGCGAATGCCCTCGACGATGTCCGGTCCGAGGCCCTCGAACGGGCCCCATTCAAGACTTTCGGCACGGTGGGTAGCGATATATTTTGTTGCCGCATTGAGGCCGTCCGCTATCGGACTGCTCGGTGCCTTTGGCCAGTAGCCCGACCACATATCGTAGGTGCGACGGCCAAGCAGCAGATCGAAGCTCTCGCCATGCGCGGCCGTGATTGCATCCCGGCCAGCGGGGGTCCGATAGGGCGCGGTCCAGTCGCCGTAGGGGAAATCGCCGTCCTCGCCGGAGACCTGGATCACGCCGTCCAGCGAGATGTGTTCGAAGATCCTGATCTTTCTCATGGATTTGCGTTGCGTACTCATAGTGGGTGTTAGTTTTTTTGAGGTGGATTCAACCACTCGACGAACGAGCGGGCCGTGCTCAGACTTGAATTCCGAATTTTTCTAATTCGATTCTCCTAATCAGTTCCGGCGCCTTTCCCGATCTCGCAGCTGGCTCGCTTGTCATTTTCCACGCATTCGGAAAGTCGTTCGCTTAAGCGCAGACCTACATTAAATAGCGTGGAAAATTTCACCTCAGATAATTTGGAAAGTGACAGGCGGCTCACAGAGCCACGTTAAGGTCCGCGAAAGCATCATTTCTGCTAAAAGTTACACCTTTTCCTCTAGGTTAAGCTGCGCAGGCGTCGGCGAAGGGAACTACTGGCCCGGTAGTTCGTTGGATTGGCCTTGACACCTGTAGCTGTGAAGGTATACAGTGTATACTTTGAAGATGGACAGTGTATAGTTTAGGAGTAATGCGATGGCAAATAGTAAAGATGTCGTGGTCACAGGGGTCTCTACCGGAATTGGTCGGGGAACCACCAAAGTGCTTATTTCGAAGGGATTTCGCGTGTTCGGCTCTGTGCGCAAACAGGCTGACGCCGAAAGTTTGAAAAGAGAGTTCGGTGACGGTGTCGTCCCTCTCATAATGGACATTACGGACGCCGACGCTGTACATCAAGCGGCCCAGAAGGTCGGCTCCATGATAGGGGACAGGAATCTGGTTGGCCTCGTGAACAATGCAGGAATTGTGGTGGGTGGGCCACTGCTTTATCTGAGGCCCAGCGAGTACAGGCGGCAGTTGGATGTCAACATGATCTCCCCGCTTGTCGTAATCCAGGCTATCGCTCCTCTTTTGGGAACCGATAAGAAGAGGCGGGGTCCCGCCGGCCGCATCGTGACCATCAGTTCTAGCATCGCAAAAGTTGCTGTTCCGCTTCTCGGTGCTTATAGCTCCTCCAAATCCGGCCTTGAAGGCATGTCGGACGTGCTGCGGCGAGAACTGATGTTATTTGGCATCGACGTCGTACTCATTGAACCGGGCACCGTGAACACGGCGATGTACGACAAGGGCGAAAAAGAAGATTTGAGCGAGTTCAAGCCGACCGAATATTGGGCGGCGGTGCAGCAGTTCCAGAAGTACATCGTCACCGAAGCGCGCACTAACGGCTTGCCCCCTGAACGTCTTGGCGAAGCCGTCCACGTGGCACTCACCACGGCGAAACCGAAGGCACGCTACGCGGTCGTTCCGCAACGTTTCAAGAACTGGACACTGCCCAGACTTCTCCCTACAAGAATGCTCGATGCCCAGCTTGCAAAAATGCTCGGACTCACAAAGCCGTAGCCATGCCCTATCCATCGAAAACAGACCGCCAGACTATCCTTTCAGCCGCAGTGAAGGATCTGGCACGTAGAGGCCTCCGCGACCTGTCGTTACGAAATATCGCGACCTCCCTCGACCTCACGCCCAACGCAATCTATCGCTACTTTTCCGATCGCTCAGCACTGGAAGCTGCACTGGCAAACGAAGCAGCCCGACGGCTCGAACTGGCACTGAGGAAGGCCGCCAACGGTTGCGAACCAGTTACTACAATTCGCCAGATGGCATCTGCTTACATGAAGTTCGCCAAGGACCACCGTCACCTCTACGAGGTGATGATGAGTCTCCATGCGCCGGAGCACGATGCGGCTTCCCTCCACAGCCTCTGGGCGTTCACCGTCGAGCAGGTGCAACGCATTGCCGGGTCAGACCGAGCTGCGCAGGCGTCTGTCGCGCTTTGGGCGTTCCTCCATGGAGCCGTGACGTTAGAAGCTGGTCAAGTGCTCGGCGAGACCAAACCGGCAAGCGGCCTTGAATTTGGACTCGACGCGTGGTTAATGGCTGTTTCTGCCCCAGCGCGGCGCGGCCGCCCATAAATGTGATTTGGGAAATTATTTTGCCTGATTTTTGGGGAGATATTTTGCGTTGCCCAGGCTAAATAAAGATTCGAAGTGGATGAACTGGCTTGCTTCTCCGAGGTCTCTCGTCAACGTGCGTTTGAGCGTTTTGAACTTTTACGCGCTCACCTTGAAGACGGTAGACCGCTTGCCGCGATCGCTCGGGAAGCCAAGCTCTCTTATCGAACGCTGCAGTATTGGCTAGAGCGCTACCGAGCGTACGGCTTGGTCGGGCTTGTGCATAAGCCGCGGACGGACCGCGGCCGACGACGCAAGCTTTCGGTTGCGCTGCAAGAGGTAATCGAAGGGTTGGCGCTTCAAAAACCACCTCTTCCAATCCGGGTTGTCTGTGATCGGGCTCGGTTAGCGGCGGAACGTTTGCGAGAGGAACCGCCCAGCTATGATTTGGTCCATGACGTAGTCAGTCACTTGCCGACCGATCTCGTGACCTTGGCTCATCGAGGCGTCAAGGCCTACAGCAACTCTTTCGAGCTGATTCACCGTCGTGAGGCCAGCCACCCAAATGCAATCTGGCAAGCCGATCACACGCCGCTCGATATCGACTTGGCTGCGGGCTCGTATGCAGTTGCGAGTACGCAATGGCAAAGGCGCCAAGGAGCGGGTCCTTCCCTTAAGCGCTCGAATCAGTGCGGTGATCGGACTCACCGTCGCTGATTATTTTCCGAGCGGAAAGCGCTGGATGATTCGGTTCCGAGAAAAAGGCGGTAAAGAAAAAGAACTGCCAGTCCACCACCAGCTCGAGCAAGTGCTGGATGATTATCTTCTAAAGACCAAGCTCTCGGAAGAACCCGAAGCGCCTCTCTTTCCAGCAGCCAGGGCCGGCTTGCTCTCCCGGCGGCCGATTAACCGAATCGACGCGGCCGAAATGATCAAACGCCGCCTGCGCCAGGCGGGACTCCCCGAGCACTATTCCGCCCACTCTTTCCGAGCCGCCGGCGTCACTAACTTTCTTGAAAACGGTGGCTCATTGGAAGTCGCCCAACGTATCGCTGGCCACGCCGACAGCCGGACCACAAAACTTTACGACCGCCGCGCGGAGAAGCTACTCGTTGAGGACATGGAGCGGATTCGATACTAACGATTCAGCCCAGACTAAAGTAACGCGGTGAAAGATCAGGTTTTTATCAGTTATAGTCACAAGGACGACACATGGTGCGTCGACCTGAAAACCCATCTCAGGATCGAAAGCTGCAAGCGGACTTTACCAAGCGATCATTTCGCTGATGCCGCCTCGTGATGTCTATATGTGGTTCTAAGTCGGAACCGCCGAAATTTCCGTCCGTTTGTTCCAAAGATCCCGGCTTCCAGGCAACAGTCCTATCGTGCCTTGACAACTCGTTTGAACCCCACAGGGGTCGACCTCTCAACCAATCCTTGAAAGGCCTTCTTTGCCCGCATGTTTGCATCGTGATGACGCATGAAGCGACGGCTCGCATGGTGGTTCAGGTAGATTCCCATCAGCTCCCAGATGAACTGGTCGACATCGAGATCTTTACGGAGGTCTCCAGCAGCAATCGACTCGACAATGAATTGCTTGAGCACCTTGTCCCATTGTTTCTCTAGCTCTAGCAATTTATCTCGTACTGGCCCCTCCACATCATCAAGTTCGAACATCCCAGCCGCAGCCGGGCAACCGCCGACGAGGCCGGCTTTAGTAGACCAGCCAAACCAGTTCTCTACGAGTGCTGTCAATCGAGACAAACCCTCCTGAGCACGCATTGCCGGAACGACGACATGCTTATGGGCAACATCTACCATCCGCTCCAGGAGTGCTATATCAATATCTTCTTTAGACTTGAAATGGGCGAAGAGACCGCTCTTGGACATGCCAACATGATTGGCCAATACACCGATGGTTACGCCGGCAAAACCGGAAGCGCTCAAAAGGTCCAGGCCTGCGTCTAGAATGCGATCCCGCGTGGCTCTTCCTGTCTGGCTCATCGCTGGTTACTATAGCATGACCGATCGTATCTTTCCAAATTTCGATTCTGCCAGCGCTCAGCCATGGGCCTTAGTTCTCCCGCGCAATAGCTCGGAACCGATTGGAATCGAGAACAATGATTGAAACGAACGATCGTGCGATTATCATATTTGCATGACTGAGGCTTGTTTGGATCCCCTCCTACCCGAAAACGTGGGCTTTCGGGTGGATTGAAAGATCGCTCCCCCTTACACCCAAGCGATCTGTGCGGCTGAAATCCAAACCCAGACGCAAGTAGCCTGAGAACGGTAGGCGTCTCTACAGCACTGGAACGCCGCTGATGGAATCGTCGAGTCGACTCCTGATCCGCTCGCATCCCATCTTTCAATTGGACAGAACGACCGATCGTGCTAATATCCATTATTGACATCAATAAGCGAGGTTTGGCGTGAATCAAACGGAGTACCGAGTTCATGGCGTGCGCGTTGAGTGCTTAATGCCACTCACACCCCTTCATGTCCTTTACTTCGACGCCGAAATTCAAAAGACAGACACCTATCTATCAATCTGGCGGCCGTTTGCCGGAAGGTTTCTTCGCAAAAAAGAATCGCACGACCGATCGTGCGCATTTCCTAAGTGAGGGTCCATTACCAGCCTAAGCCGATTTCCTTTCGGCCCATTCAACCAAATGAGGAGAGCACACATGCAGCAGAAAATTATATTCAAGAGCAAAGGCCTGAATTGTTCCGGCCTCTTTTATCTTCCCGATAACTACTCCGCAACAGATGATGTGAAGTTGCCTGCAATCGCTATGGCGCACGGTATGGGCACAACCAAAGAGGTGGGCCTGCCCCAGTTCGCGGAGCGGTTCGCAGACGCCGGCTTCGCCGTTCTGATCTTTGACTTTCGCAACCTCGGAGAAAGCGAAGGCACGCCGCGCGGACAGATCTTTGCCGAAGACCAGCAGGAGGACTACCGCAACGCCATTACATGGCTGCAACTGCAGTCACCGATTGACCCGGAACGGATCGGCGTCTGGGGTTTTTCTTTCTCTGGGGGGCACGTGCTTCAGGTCGCCGCCTTCGACCGCCGCATTAAATGTGTCGTGGCACAGGTTCCTGCGGTTAGTGGCTTCCTTGTAGCGCAGCGGTCTAACACCCCATCAGATCTCTATGCAGTGGGGATGATGCTTAGTCAGGATCGAATCCGACGCTATGAGACGGGCGAAGTGAATTACCTTCCTTTCGTGGCGCCCCCGGGACAGCAGTGTTTTTTCCCTTCTAGTGAAGAAGCACGCGAATTCTTTGAGGCTGCACAAGTCGCCAGTGAAGGACGTTTCGAAAACCGAATTACCTTCGAGTCTCTGGAGCGTCTCTCCTATTTCGAACCTGCGGTCCGTATCGATGCGATATCCCCTACACCGTTGCGCATGATCTTGGCAAAGAAAGATTTTTTGGTCCCGACGGATATCGCCCTGGCTGCATACGCACGAGCCCATGAACCGAAATCTCTTGTGTTTCTGGAAGGCGGGCACTTAGGCAAATCTGAGGGTGAGGACTTTGAAACTGCTTCCGCAGCGGCACGCGACTGGTTCGTTCAATGGCTGAAGCCAAGCAATGTCAAACTTCCGGTGGTCGACGGCATTCCGCAGATCTCCGTGCAGGAGCTGAAACGGAAGCTAGATGCGAAGGAAGACGTCTTCGTCCTCGATGTCCGCGAACCGCATGAGCACAGGATTGTGAATCTCGGTACGTCGTTGATTCCGGTCGGTGACATTGAGCGCCGCGCCTCCGAGCTGGCAGACAAGAAGAACAGCGAAATCGTCGTCTATTGCAAAGCTGGCGTACGCAGCCAGAAGGCCGCGCTGGCCCTGAAGCAGGCTGGATTCACGAATATTTCAAACCTTACCGGCGGCATTCTGGCTTGGGCGGAAAAGATCGATCCGTCGATGGAAAAGCACTAACGAC